>Ga0123355_10006417_pt1 | contig 17423 bp, 17 predicted proteins | sample TergutEmb28metaG_3_FD_89872 | JGI IMG/M metagenome (GOLD analysis project Ga0123355, IMG submission 89872) | Embiratermes neotenicus P1 segment gut microbial communities from Petit-Saut dam, French Guiana - Emb289 P1 | ecosystem: Host-associated > Arthropoda: Insects > Digestive system > Gut ...
CTCCCCAGACAGCACCCCTCACATTGATCCTCCCCCGACTTTTGAGCCCCCTGCGTTCATCCGTGCAGAGGAAGGCATAACTCCCATGCGCATGGGTTCGGCTTTGCATACGATTGTCGAGCATATGGATTTTAATAAGCATATAAATCCCATAGCCATAGACGAGTTGGTTGCCCAACTGGTAGAAAAAAACCTGTTAACCCAAGAAGAATCCGCCGCTATAGACCGCCGTAAAATATTAAATCTCGCCAATTCGCAAATTGCAGCTCGTATCCGCGCTGCCAGTGAGGTACACAGGGAAACTTTATTTGTAATGGCCATCCCTGCCGCTGAAATCTATCCAGATATTCCCCAAACAGACGAGACAATTTTGGTTCACGGCATAATTGATTGCTATTTCGAAGAAGAAGGCCAGCTGGTACTGATAGATTTTAAAAGCGAAAACCCCGGCCAAGACCCGCAAGCATGGGCCGAAACCCACAGTATCCAATTGCAGATATACAAAAAGGCCATAGCGGAAGCTACGGCCAAAACGGTCAAAGAGGTAATACTATATTCTTTTTCGACAGGAGAGGCGGTCATACAAAATGTTACAGCACCCCAATAAACACCAGCAACATAGCGAAAAACGCCCCAATAGATAAGCACATAATCTTAAAGCTAAGCTGCAGCTCACTAAGCGGCGCAATCAGCTTTTTTTTCACAGACACATGTCTATATGTCAAAATTCCAAGCCCAGCGCTTATAAAAAACACAAGACTCTTCTCAAAGTATCCTCTGACGCCAATGCTAACAGGCACATCAAACAAGAATCGTGCCGCTGCCGGCCCAAAAATCCCAAGCGCGACACAGCTAGCCCCCAACCCAATCACAACGGACTGCCTGCACCAATCCGGCGTGACCTCCCTAATGGGTGCTGCCGGGCGACCAAAAAAGACAGCAGAATACCTTGCAAACACCAAAATGGTACCAAAGTTAATCGCAATAAAAGCCCATTCCAACGCCCCGCTAACCCCATATGCAATAAAATACTTTGACACAAACCCATTAAAAAACGGTGCGCCGACTATGCCCAAGATGGCTAATATATTAGCTATAGCAATAGGTGGACTAACACGGTAAAGCCCACGGATTTTAGTAATATCCGTGGTTTTAAACAAGAAACTAATCATACCGGCCGCGAGAAAAAACGCTACCTTTATAAGGGCATGATTTACAACATGAAACAGCGCGCCTATATCCGAATAGTTACTTCTAAGACTAAGCCCGGCAATAATAAGTCCGGCTTGTACCACGGTACTATAAGCCAACATAAGCCGTATATCTTTTTGCGCCAGCGCAAGTATAATTCCAGCGGCGGCGGTAAGTATACCTACGCCCAAGAAAAATTCCCAACCCATACCGCCAAAAACGTTGGTAAAGCGGATAAATAAATAAATGCCGCTTTTGATATGCAACCCAGACATAATAGCCGCAATGGTATAGCGGGAGCCGGTAAGTGAGTTAACCTTGGGTAGCCATGTAAGAAGCGGAAGCAAAGAGCATTTGGCAGCGATGCTGGTCATAATCAGCGCATATGGAAGAGCTAAATCAGAAGTTTCCATGGTGGCTATAACAGATGTTGCAGCCTTCATATCCATAACGCCCGTAAGCATATAAAGATAGCCAAGGCCAAAAAGATAAAGCTGCATAACCACGATATTAATCATGATAAAAGTCATGCCGGCAAATAAATTACGGCGTTTACGGTCATACATAAGCAAAATTACGACTACTACCGTGCTAACCTCTACAAGCACAAACACATTAAAAAAGTCCCGGGTAATAAAAAGCCCAATTAGCGTGCCTTCCAAAATAAAAAGCAAGAACCAATAAAGTCGCCCCGTATGGTCATACTCGGAGCGCAAATTGTAAATAACAACCGCCAGGAAAATAACAACAGTAAGCAACACAAAAACAGCGGCCAGAGTGTCCACTCTAAGGATGATACCTAGGTAACCCGCATATCCCCCAACGCGGGTAATAATCTCTGTTTCGCGGCTGGCCAAAAGCAATGAAAACGCCCACGCCACGAAAGCCGTCTGGAATATGACGGCTATAATGCGCGCTCTTCTAAGCCCTGCAAATACATATAAGAATACGGCTATTAGCACGGGGATGATAGCAAAAAAGGGTAGGCTTAGGGCTAGCATTTGTTACCTCGCTTTGGTTATTGTGCGTTACACTAGGATTCGTATTGATTATTCTCACTTTTAACTCGTTCCCGCATAGCTTGCCAGTTAACTGTCCTATGCCTCTTGAATAGGGCATTAAGCATCGTGATGTTAATGGCCGTAACGGCTATGCCAATGATGATAGCCGTAAGCATAAGTGCCTGAGGCAGCGGGTCGGCAATTACATCGGGATACTCTAGATAAGCTATATCGCCGATAATAGGCGGGATGATCCCAATCCTGGATCCAACTCCCAGCCAAAACATGATAACCGATGTCTGCATTATCATAATAAATACGATGGTCTTAATAATATTACTCGTTGTGATAAGCCCATAGAAACTGATGAAAAACAATATAATTGGAAAAATATCAAGCAAATGGATATCCATACAGCTTAGCTCCTTTAAAATGGGGGCTCAGCCTCACCCCTGATGAGGCAAAATCTACTACAGCCTCTCGATAGCTATATACCTATAAAACAATATGAAAAACCCGCAAGCCACCTTCATACCCACAAGGGCGCTCATGGCAATCAAATAAATATGTTGGAAAAGCGGGGTAATATCTGCGATAAGATAAACAAGCCCTGTAAAAATAGCTAAAATGGGTAATATTATTATATTGATAAAAACAAGTTCTTCCATTTTCATTATTTTTTTAATGGGCAAGTCGTAAATATCTAAAACCAGATAGCGGCATATAAAGAAAGAAGCAATGGTCAGCCCGCCCAGGAACCCACCCCCGGCAGAAATATGACCATTCATAATAAGATACGCGCCAAAAAGAAGGATAATTGGGCAAATGATACGCATAGTAAACTTGGTCATAGCCGAGTTTTCGATTTCGCTGTGGCGCCCGTCGGGTATTTGGTCTAGGCCTAGCCAGGAAACATGGGTTACAGCCACAACAGATACAACCAATAACAGCGCCTCAAAAAGTGTATCATATACACGGTATCCCAGATAAATGGCGGTAACGGCGTTAGTACCGCCAACGTCGCTCATGAACATTTGCAGATACTGGTCCCTAAGCTTTGTAAACGCATAGCCAGAGGGCACAAAATAGATAAATAAACCACAAAGCACCAGTACAAATATCAATGGTGGGATAAACTTAACAAATAACAGCCGAACGCTTTGCTTTTCGGCTGCAGCCTCTCTTTTTAGACCCTTTCCACGGCTATAGTATTTTTCTATACATACAATGAAAAAAATTGTGGCAAAAGCGGAAATGCCCGCTTCGGACATAGCCACATCCGGCGCGCCAAGGGATAAATAAATAACAGACGTAATAAGCGAGAATACGCCAAAATAAATAATTACCCTATATACCTTACGGCAAAAGATTATACAAGATGCGCTTAAAACCCAAAATATAAGCAATACCTGTGTCAAGATTTATCCTCCGAGATGGGCACATAACCGCTGTTATGCGCCGAACGCACCATGATATGGGCAACCAGTGGGTTAAGCACCATCATAATAATAGCAATAAGAAACAGTTTCCCGGTAAAAAAGCTAATGCCTTGGCGTATTGCCAAGCCTATGACAATGGTTAAAAAACCCACTGTGTCAATTTTGCAGGCCACAAGAATGCGATAATAAAAATCCTTCTTTGTCTGGAATATGCCAAGCACGCCAAATAACATAAAGATTACGCCAAGGCCCATGATTATATAGCTTAGTATATACATTATGTTTTCCCCTTCTTGCTTTTTTGTAAATTGCGCTGAGATAAGAAAAGCGAAAGAAAAATAGTGCCTATAAAGCCCGAAAGAGCATAAATAATGGCAAAGTCCAGCAAAAATGTTGTATCAAAAATAGCGGCAAACAGTATGATAATTACTATTGTCTTAGACAAAATCAAGTTCATCCCAAGGAGCCTGTCCCATACGCTGGGGCCAATGATAACGCGTACAAGATAAGGTGTTAATAAGCCAAGCATTATCCCAAGAATTATATACATTAATTCATGTCTCCTTCGGCGGCACCATCTTTCTGCGATTTTATCAACATCCTTTGGATGCTCGTAAGGTCGTCTTCCGCGGTGGGATAGCCTGGCTTATTCGCGTCGCCTATACATAAAAGTGTGATATTCTCCCCGTCGCGCTCTAAGAATACAGAGCCTGGAGTTAGAGTGATAGAGTCTGCCAGTATATTCCGCAAGGTTTCGTTTTCCAGCTCAAGCTTATGCGTGGCAATACCCCATTTTGCATCGGTCAGGATCATCTTTATCATGTATATGGCATCTGTATAAATCCGCAATATAAGCCATATAGGATACGTAGCAAGTTTGTAAAAGTTAACATTACGGATTTCTTCAAAATTAAGGAACTTGCCCATAAAATGCATGCACAACATGCTTATAAACATACCGATGGCTACATTTGGCCATGACACTTCTTCCATTAATATAATCCACACAAAAGTTAATGCTATTGTTACAAAAATAGTGTGCTTACCCATAGAATTTCCTTCCGTTGCTAAAAAAGAAGATTTTATGTCACTCTACACCCGGCAATACTATATGTCAATACATGGTAGAGTTGAGTTATGCCATTCGCTGGGGTAGAATACTGTTGCTAGCACCCCATTGTACGGAGGAATTATTTTGAGAAATCACTTAAACGACATACAAAAACTGCATAAGCTGTTTGACCATAATTTCATGACGGTGTACCGCGGTGCTAACCCCAGCAAGCGGCGCAGTGTTTTGCCCTATTTACAATCTGTATATCGCAGGTGGTATTACTCTACGTTAATAGAAGACATCCCTCTCTCACCTGCAAACTTGATAGAGTCTATTTGCATGCATTACGGGCAGCCGGCCGCTACCTACTCTGTAGCTCATGCCCGCAATAAGTCCAAGTTTACAGGGCTTGATATGAAGCTTGTGGAATATACTCTCGACAGGCACCCAATGAAAGACGATATGCGTCTGCTAATGGATTATTGTACTCCCCACATAGACTTGCAAAAAGGCGACGCCTTTGTTACGGCTCAGGCACTTGAGCTTGGTGAGCGTGTAAGCCTTAACGACCCGCTATATGCGGCATTTTTGCTGGAAGTGTCTCTTGAGATGAGGCTTATTGTTAAAGTACCGTCTGTTGGTGTTAACCGCTTTAAGCCAGCTGCCCGGGCAGAAGAAGCCATTGCTAGCCGGGAGATATTGCATGATATTATAGAAGCCGCCATAACCATAGCCTCAAAAGGGCTGCAAAACTTGGTGATGCTGCCGGATTCGCTTTTTTCACCATCCTTTGTGCGTTCTCTTCTGGAAAAGCCCATGTTTACCGACGATATATTTGCTAAAGTATATGATGTGCTGGGCTACGATATGGACGAAGTGATGGACTTCACTATGGAAGAAGGCGGGTTAGACGATTTAGATGTAGACCTTTTGGCGGGGACCTTTATGACTGGTGTGCTGCTGGACAAGTATTTTTTCACGCCTTTTGGGCATTTTATGAAACTGATACGCCCATTGTATATACTGCCATTCGAATTTGGAAGCGAGATTACCGACTTTATAAATGTAAGCGAAGACCCAGAGGAAGGTACTATTGCCTTTTTCGCGCCGTGTTCCAGCTATACTCTTACAGACTTGGGACTGGAGTGTATGGGTATAGAAAAGACCGATGATAACTACTTGGACGCAACAAAAGCCGCACCTTTTGAACAGATGAAAGACACTGTTTTTAACAGTGAAGATTCCTTGGCGGTTTTTGCGGAAATAGCCAAGCACTTGGGTGCCATGCAATTTGATGAGCCACCGGAAGATATCTATACTTTCCGCGCCCGGTTAGAGAGCAACACCGCCATATGGGCCCATGTGCAAATGCCATCCGATGCAACCTTGCATGATATGTATGTAGAGGTTTCGGTTTGTTTGGGGATAAAAGATAACAGCGATTACACCTTCTACCACGATAAAGCAGAAAACCCGTTTGCCGAATACACTTCCCCAAGGCGTACCAAGCGTGGAAGGAAAACAGCGGATACCTTGCTTGAAGAGCTGGACTTTGAGCATCAAAAAAATATGTTGATGGTTGCATATAACCAGGCACTACCTTTTGGGGATGAAGAGCCGACAACCCGTGTGCAACTGGAAATGCTGCACACTAAATCGCCGGAGATGGGTCATGAATATCCGCGGGTTAGTAGGATTAGCAAGGGGCTTAGGGAGAGCTTGGATTTTTAACCAATATCAGTGTTTTCGTTAATGGCGGCCTGTGCATTTTCCATATCTTTTTGAGAAACTTTATTAAAAATAAATTTCAGTACCCATAATCCGTCGCTTGGATTCCAGTGCCATTTACCATGGAGCTTAAGTGGGTATGCGTATGGGACAATAGCAACTAAGATAAAAATTGGGATTAGGTTTCGGATATACAAGATAATCATATTGATAAAATCTAGTGGTGTAGCAAGTGAAAGCCAAGGTACCATAAAGGCGTTCCTTATCTCCACTGGTACCGAAAAGAAATTATCTCTTATTGGGGTTGACGCGACAAATGGTATAAAATCGCCAAGACTTACACTGCCCCTTACATATAGCGCGATAGGAATAGCAAGAAGAAATGTAAAAAATGCGCCTGACGAAAAAAGTGTGATCATGTGAGATTTTTTACCTTCGCCGTCCGAGTATCCTCCAACATATCCCCCAAAAAAGAACAACGCATTGACTCTAAATCTCTTGGTATTAATAATTGGTTTGCCAACAAACCCCATAGTTATTTTTACATCCGGCTCTTTCATGATGCATCGTGCTACAACATAGTGTCCTATTTCATGGACAAGTGAGACAAAAAACATGCTAAAGAATGTGAACGCAATTGATGAAATAACGACATTTGCGAAAAGTTCCATAATAATTTTCCTCTTTCCTTTTGAAGGCTTTGACTCTTCGCGTAAAATCAGCCATCCATACTACGATGTTTTCAAAATATCGATAGCTTTTTCCACCCATTCAAGCCTTGTCTTTCTCATCATCTCACCGTGCATCATAACCAATTTAATGTATTTCATCTCATCGGGGTCATGAGATGATTCAGTTTTATTGTACAATTCATTAGCTTCGTTCATTTCTTTCATGCCAATAAGGCATTGTTCGCGGTAGCTATTAAGCAAATCCAATGTCTGCTCATGGCTTGTGTCCACTGCAAAGAATAGGCGCATTAAAAACACGCTTTTCACACGGGTGGCATTTTGCATGTCTGACCCTGGAGAAGCAAGCCAATGTAAAAATTCTGTCTTGCCTTTGTCGGTAATTGTGTAGACACGCCTGTTAGGTTTATCTTCTTGTGGGATGCGCTCGCTTATAAGCCAATCATTTTGCTCCATCGCATTTAACTCGCGGTATATTTGCTGTGGCTTAGCTTGCCAGAAATGAGCCAATGATTCCTTAAATTCCTTGTCAAGTTCGTATCCGGTCATTGACCGGTAATTTAAAAGGCCAAGTAGCCCGTGTTTCAATGACATGTTGCACCTTCCTCTTCACCTCCCTCGTTGTATATTCAACAAGGTGAGTATGCACTACTTTGGTTTTGATGTCAATATAACCGAATTTATTTGTCAAACTTCATACCCTGCAGCGCGGCAAAGGGGTTGTTTTTTGGTTCGCTCTTTTCCTTTTTATCCAAGAAGGCCTGAATCTCATGCTTAGACATTGCGCCGCGTTCCTCTTTTTTGCGCTTCTCGAAGGCAGCATAACTTTCTCTGTACCCGCAGGCGCAGACTATTTTTCTTTTATCGCCTTCACCTACGATTTTCATAAATTTATAGCAATGGGGGCATTTTGACCGTATCGAGAGCGATACGTTTACCCGGGCATTACACTCCCGATCTTGGCATACCAGCATCTCGCCTTTTTTGCCAGCTACTTGCAGCATAAACATACCACAGTCCGGGCATTTTGATGTGGTTAAGTTGTCGTGGCGGAAGGTGGCGACGCTGTTTTTTATTTCGGCTATGATTTCGCGGGTGTATTTGCGGATATCTTTTAAGAAGGCGTTTTTGTTTAGCTTGCCGGTAGAAATGCCTTGTAGTTGCTGCTCCCAATTGCCTGTCAGCTCTGGGGATTTTAGCTCCTTGGGCACCAGCTCCAGTAGCTGCCGCCCTTTAGAAGTTGTGAAAATATCCTTGCCCTTTTTTTCTATCATGAAGTTGTCGTATAGCTTCTCTATGATATCTGCGCGGGTGGCTACTGTGCCCAAGCCGCCGGTTTTTTCCAGGGTTTCGGCAAGGGCGCGGTTTTTTGTCTCCATATACTTTGCCGGGGACTCCATTGCGGATAGCAGAGTTGCTTCGTTGAAAGGGGAGGGTGGGGATGTTTTTCCCTCGGTAAGCTTTATACTTTTTATCGGGATATGGTCGCCGCGTTTTAGGCTAGGTAGAGATTGTTTATCGTCATCTTCGTCCTCGTCCGCATCTGAAAAAACGGCCTGATAGCCTTGGGATATTACTGCCCTCCCCTTGGCAGAAAATTGCTCGCTTCCGATTTTAACTTTTATAGCAAGCTGTTCGTATTCGTAGGGTGGGAAGAATACGCATAAGAAGCGGGTTACAACCAGGTCATAGATTTTACGTTCTTTTTCGTTTAGGGAGCGGATATCTACAGGATGCTCTGTGGGGATAATAGCGTGATGGTCGCTTACTTTTGTGTTATCTACATAATTAGCATTGGGGCGTATGGGTGATTTTAATATTTGCGCACAGTGTTTGTTATATGGCGGTACCATGCAGGCCCGCAACCGCTCTGGGATTGTGGGGACAATATCTGTGGATAGGTGGCGTGAGTCTGTGCGGGGGTAGGTTAGGACTTTATGCTCCTCATATAGGCGCTGCATAAGCCCTAGCGTCTCCTTGGGGGAGTAACCGTAGCGTTTATTTGCGTCCCGTTGTAGCTCTGTCAGGTCGTATAGCTTGGGAGGGTATTTTCTTTTTATCGTTTTTGTGACTTCGGTTACGGTGCCTTGTTTTTGAGTATTAAGGCTTGAGAGGATGCTTTCAGCCTTGGCCTTGTTGAAACAGCGCTGGCTGCCGCTTGCGGCTTCTATCCAAGCCAGGCGGAAATTGCCCGCGTCTGCTGTTATGCCATAGTATTGCTGTGGTACAAAACTGCGGATTTCCCCTTCCCGTTGCGCGATTATGGCCAAAGTCGGCGTTTGCACCCTGCCACAGGAAAGGGGGCTGTTAAATTTGGTGGTTAAGCATCGGGTAGCGTTAATGCCTACAAGCCAATCAGCCTCGGCACGGGCTTTGGCTGAGTCGCCTAGGCTCTGGTATTGTTTGCCGTCTTTTAAGTTGGTAAAGCCGTCGCGTATGGCCTTGTCGGTTACGGAAGATATCCACAAGCGTTTTATCGGCTTGTTGCATTTGGCTTTTTCTATTATCCAGCGGGCCACCAGCTCACCTTCCCGGCCTGCGTCGGTGGCTATAACTATCATGTTTACATCTTTGCGGGACATGAGATCCTTAACAGTGCGATATTGCTTGGATGTTTGTGGGATTACTGTTAAGCGCAGGTTATCTGGCATTATGGGTAGGTGGGTAATATCCCATTTTTGATAGGCTTTGTCGTACTCCTCTGGGTCGGCTAAGGTTACTAAGTGGCCCAGCGCCCAGGTTACTACGTGTTTTGGGCCTTCCATATAGCCATTTGCGGCAGGGCGGCAGTTTAGTACGCGGGCTATGTCGCGGCCTACAGAGGGTTTTTCTGCTAACACAAGGGTTTTCATATGGTTGTATCCTTTCATTCGTGGATAGTGTAGTCACTGGCTATGACAATCGTACCATAATTGCCACGAAAAATAACTACAATTAAACTTAATCACATAGCAACAAATTTAATTGTGGTATACTTTTGCCGCAGGAAGTTGAAAGTGTAATTCTGGGAAGGATGAAGGATAATGCCGATGTCGTTTTGGCTGTGGTTTTTATTAATTATTATTGCAGTGACTTTAGTCGTTGTTGTGTGCGTACATGTGTACATATATAGATGTTACCATTACATTTGTCCTAAATGCGCTAAGACTTTTAAACCAAGTACCTTTTTGCGCTCAATGTTTGCCTTAAATGGCGGAGAGTATCGCAAAGTGAAATGCCCTTATTGCAGCTGTCATGATTGGGCAAAGGCAGAAAAGGATAGCGCAGTGCAATAAATTGCTACGAAAAAAGAACGGATTCCAACAAGGTTTCCGTTCTTTTCATGGATTTATAGTGAGTTAAATGATTTTTACTTAACCTCTTGAAATTGCAAAATACTTCCATCAATTGTAGTGACAAAACATGCCTTTGCTCCCCAGCTTTGAATGGCAGGCTCTGTTATTTTATCCCAACCATTAGCCTTTACAAATTTATACAAGGTTTCGAGTCCGCCTTGCGCCGACATAAAGCCTACTTGCTCTTGCGGCGGTTCTCCATAAAACATGTAAAATCCCCTCTGCGGGCTTATTATGTCGAAAATCTCGCCGGGATAATCATACACGCATCCGTAAATGCCCTTGCCTTCGTCATCATACGCTATTGTATTGCCAAACCATCCGAGTACGTCCCGAAACCATTCGGAAGTTTTATCCATGTCCTTTGTCAAATAACAAGGCATATTGGATGTGATGTAATAACCACGTTTACTGTACTTTTCCATATTATCCATGAAAACAGCCCTTCTTTCTTCAAATATTTTTTCGAAGCTGAGCTTTGGATGTAATATAAGAGATACTCTTTCATCGCGCGCAGATGAAGGAGAAATACCAAATAATTGGTTAAATGCCCGCGAAAACGCCGTATGCGATTCGTAGCCGTACTTGAGAGCGATATCAATGATTTTTTCATCACTTGTCAAAATATCGTTCGCCGCAAGAGATAATTTCCTTTTGCGTATATATGCGCCGACCGTGGTATTTGTCAAAAATGAGAAAAGCCTTTGAAACTCCCATAATGAATATCCGGCATGTCTCGCCGCTTTTTTTAAATCGATTTCATCGCACATTCTGTCTTCCAAATAATCAATGATTTGGTTTATCTTGTTTTGCCAATCCAAAATCTCACCTCCTTGAAAACATTATAAATAAGCGGGTTTTAACTTGTAGCGCTGTTTGTGTATTTTTCTGCACATGGATAGCATAATATTTTTGAAGTACGCCATTTATTCAGAAAAAGCGCCTCTTCAATATCAGAAGAGACGCTTAACTATTCGTAAAGGCTATTAAGCAATACGCTTTCTAATTTCATCTTCCCACGGCTCTGCCTCTTTCTTGCCGGGTTGGAAGGCGTATGAGTTGCCGTCTTTGTCGTGTATCGTAAAGAATTTGCTGTTTTTATTAAGTAATTTGGTGCCAAACTCTACGTCCAGCGACGCCATGTTTTCAAACTTAACAGAAACTACTTGTCTCCGGTCGCCTTTTGCGCCACTAATCGCGCCTGCAATAAGCCCGCCTATTAATCCGCCAAGCATCCAGCCAATCCATGACCCTGCGCCTTCGGCCGATTTTTCACCTGTAAAAATAATGCGCTTGTTGGTAAGTATAACGGTTACGACATCGGCCTTAATGCCGCCGGCCTCTGTTGATATATATATCGAATCTAACGCGCGAGTCTCATCGCTTGGGTTGAGTAGATTTGCACCGCAGTACTCGCAAAAGCTGGGTGCTTCCTGGTCGCCGGGTGTCTTCATCGTGAGGTCACACACATGGCAAGTTGTTTTAATTTTTCTCATATAAATAAACCTCCGGTTCTAAACGCTATAATCATATAAATAGTGTTTCAAGCACCCAAAATACAGATAAGTAAAGCATGACTAGGCTAAGAAGTATGCCGATGACCTTAAGCACTATGCGGTTATTTGGTATGACCGCTATTGAAATAATGAGCGCTACAGCCGAAAATAGCACAGATAAATAATCCAACACAGTAGCATAGGGCAGATCATAATTATGCACGCCTAATGAATCGTCAAAATAATAATAACCGCCGAATGCATAACAAATGAACGAAACAAAAATCAACCCTAGTGGAAGCCAGTGTATACCCCTCTTGTGCGCGCGGGATTTAGCATTACAGGTGATGCATCTTGTAGAGTTAGCCGGTAACTCGGTCGCGCATTTGTGACAAAAGACTGCCGGCTGAGTACGGGTGTTACAACTGTCACATACAGTTGCTTGTGCGGCCATTTGGTCGCCGCATTTTCTGCAAAACATAGGTTTGCCTCCTTTTTAATGGGGGCGCTGCCCCATACCCCCGCCGCTGCGGCGGGCAAAGCCCTTCCTCGCTACGCTACAGGCCGCACACCCTTGCTGCGGCTCAGCTTGCTTACGCGTTTCCTTGCTTCGCTGAGAGTGTATGCTGGCGTTGCTGGCTGTGCGTTGGAATAGGTTGCTTGGTTAGCGGGTAGTGATTGCGAGAGGGCTGCGCTTTTTGCGCGTTATTGCTTTAAGTACGCGTGATTATATGGCGATTATGACAGTTTTACGCTTTTTTCGCAAGATATTTGGTGTTTCCACATTAATCCTTATGTGTCGTTGATTTTGTGCATCACTTTGACTATCGTTTGGTGGCTCTGTTTTATTTTATGTCTCCTCCTGTATATAACTATGCGGATTATTGCAGCCCTACTCTTTTTTTTGCTTATCATATCTTTTCTGAAAAAAGCCATACTAGCTATAGGTGATTACTATGGAGGCACGTGTGAAATATCCGCGTAGCGGATTTCACCAACCTATTTGTTCCGCCGATGAAGGAGGCATGAATTAAAAAATGAATAAAAACATAAGAACAGACTTAGCCCTGGAAAACAGAGAATATATTAGCGAAAACGGCCATGATTTAAGCGGTGTAGACGTGACAACAGAGGTAAACGATGAACTGGACATAACCGTTACATGGGTTAGCATAACAGACGAAACAGGTGCGTCGGCAATGGGCAAGCCCATGGGCAACTATATCACTATAGAATCCGGCTCGATGAAGGAAAGTGATACAGCGGCACACGAAGAAATAGTAAAGATACTGGCTCGTAAGCTTGGGAGATTGCATAACCTGCGCCCCGACGCTGTAATCCTGATTGTTGGTTTAGGCAACCGTCACGTAACGCCGGATGCTCTAGGCCCGCAAGTATGCGAAAAAATATTGGTAACGCGCCATTTAAGCGATGACATGCCTCAGGAGTTGCAAGGCCGTGTAAGAGCAATAAGCGCACTGGCCCCAGGCGTAATGGGTATAACTGGCATAGAAACAGCCGAGATCGTGAGGGGTGTAGCAGATAGGGTCAAACCCGACATGATAATAGCCGTAGATGCCCTTGCGGCCAGGCGAACCAGCCGTATAAACGCTACAATTCAGATGTCGGATGCCGGCATTAACCCAGGCGCGGGCCTTGGCAATAAGCGGGCGGCTATTAACAAAGCCACAATGGGAGTGCCTGTAATAGCTGTAGGGGTACCAACAGTGGTTGACGCAGCCACTTTAGTAAACGATACAATGGAACGCATGCTAGACGAAATGTCCGAAGCGGCCCCAGATGAAGGAACCTTCTATGATATGCTAAGGGGCTTGCAAGAGTCGGAGCGATATGGTCTTATAAGAGAAATACTCGAGCCGTATGAAGGCAATATGTTTGTGACCCCCAAAGATGTAGATGCGGTTATAGGGCGGCTGGCGGGTATTATTGCCAATGCATTTAATATTGCGCTGCATCCTGGGATTACTCAGGAGGATGTTAACCGGTATTTGAACTGAGGATGCTTTTTATTATCATTTTGGTTTTGCTCCTTTTGCGGAATATAATGTGTGCATTTTACAGGATTGGTGTACAATGGTTAAAAGCATAGGAGGGATGACATGAAGTACGCAATCATCTCAGACATTCATGGCAATTATCCCGCGTTTATGTCCGTAATAGAAGATGCCAAGTCACAGGCCGTAGATGCATACATACTGCTTGGCGACTACACATACCGCTACCCCTGGGCAAACGAAATCGTGGAAGATTTACGAAGGTTGGAGTCCGCGCATATTATTCGTGGAAACGGCGAGGGTTATCTATCAGCTTTGCGAGATAAGAGCAAAAGCGATATGACAGATGAGCAGTCTAAGCCGTTATATTGGGTATTACACGCCCTCACACCCAAAAATCTTGAATATTTAACAAATCTTCCGGAAACGATGGCAATTTCTCATGATGGCGTGGATATACACATAGCTCATTCTATGGATTTGTTTTATCAACCCTCGGTCATAGAATTTTTTCATACAATCAATTTTAATAAGATGATGATGCGTACGCCTATTTCTCATGAGGAATATCTTGCCCGTGGGCAGAAGGCTTTGCTTGAGTGTCCTGTTGCTTTGGCAGAAATTAATGCGTTGCCTAAGGGCGTGTATCTTTTTGGGCATAATCATTTGCAATTTAATATGTTTTACGAAGGCCGGTATTTTATCAATCCAGGCTCATGCGGTATGGCGGCGGATTGGGATGCTACCGCGGCCTATTCGATTTTGGATTGCGCATACGGTGCATGTACTGTATTGGAGCGAAGGGTCAAATATGATTTAAGCATTGTTGCCAAAGAGCTTGTGACCTCTAGTTTTTATGATTATGCTCCAGCCTGGAGTGATATAATTAAGGCACAGTTGCTAACAGGCAAAGAGTACTTTGGTTTTTTTGTAAACCATGTAAACGAAACTGGGGCGCGGTTAGGCCAAACTACGTATCCCGTTAGCAACGAAGCATGGGATATAGCGGTTAAGACATGGGATATGGATAATCTTAGGGGGGAGTAAACAGCGGGATGCCTAGTTTTGATCCTTTGGTGAAAACCGGAAAATTATCACCTCAACATACAATAGGTAGGCTGGAGCACGGCGGAATAATGGCAAATTACCAATGCAACGCGGCGTGTAGGCACTGCTTGTACGCCTGCTCGCCGCAAAGAAGCGGAGGTTATATCCAGCCCCAAGTAGCCGACGAAGTGTGTAGCTTACTACGCGAAGGCGGTACCCGTTCTGTGCATATAGGTGGCGGGGAGCCGTTTTTGGATATGGATCTGTTAATATCATTGCTAGACACCTGTCTGCGTAGCGGTGTAGCGGTAGACTATATAGAAACCAACGCCTTCTGGGCCGAAGATGAAGGACGGGTAAAAAAATACCTCCACGCATTAAAGATGGCAGGGGTGGATACGCTTTGTATATCTTTGGATCCTTTCCATGCGGAGTATGTGCCTCCGGCGCTCCCGATAAAGCTTGCGGATATATGTCGCAAGGAAGGCTTTGGGTATTTCTTATGGCAAGAAAAGTACCGCGCGCTGCTTTCGCGGCTTAAACAGCCCAATAAAGCGCATACCCGCGAGGAGCTAAAAGCTCAGCTATCTTGCGACTATGCACTGGAAACAGCACAAACATACGGGATAAGATTTGGCGGCCGCGCCTTATCCATAGAAGCCGAATACGGTACTCCCAAGCCAAAAGCGGATCTATTACAAAAAAGACCTTGCCGGAATCTATTAACATCGGGCCATTTTCACGTAGATTTATATGGGCGGTACATCCCGCCGGGCTGCACTGGTATTGTCATCCCGTTGGAGGAGGCTGTGCGCGGTGTACCCCATGATAAATATCCAGCCTTTGACGCGCTTGTTACGGGGGGAGTCGCGTCGCTTTTGGACCTTGCTCAGGGGCTGGGCTTTAAAGCCCAAACAACCTATACGTCAAGCTGCGCACTATGTATTGATATAAGATACTGGCTAAGCGGGCAAGACGGCTTCCCGGAATTGGATGCGGAGCATTACGCGGCTTCTGTTGAGTATTGTGGATAAGACGCTTTAAGTGGTTGAAATTTATCATGAAACCCATGGATAAACATAAATGCATTTACAAGGAGGAATTACTATGCAAATGAAACAAACCCGCGGTAGCTACCGCAAAAGATTCATAGCCGCTTTACTGATTATAACTATGGTTATTGGCACCATAGGCTTTAACCGTTCGCAGGCTTATGCGGCAAGCTCTGCAAGCGAAGTAAGGGTTATGATAGCCGGGCATTTTGTAGATTTTGAGGGGCAGCAGCCAATACACCAAGGCGGCCGCGTCCTTGTGCCTGTACGCGGTGTTTTCACACTTATGGGCTTTACGCCTACGTGGGACGGTGACACAAATACCGCTACATTGGATGATGGCGTAACGCGCATCGTTATCCCCATTGGCCAACCGACATTTACGGTAAACGGAAGAGTTGTAACACCTGATGTGCCACAACAAAATATCGCGGGGCGTGTTGTGATACCTCTGCGTGCCGTAACAGAGGCGATTGGTGGGACGGCGCATTGGGATGATGTAAACCGCATTGCCGTTATCACGCCGCCAGCCGATATGATAGAAAGAGTCCATGCAAATATAGGCGCAGGTACAGGGGCTCCGCAGCCCGCGATTGAAGGGCCTGTAATAACAACGACGGCTTTGCCTGACGCCGGGTTGGGTCATGCGTATAGCCATACTCTTCAATCAACTGGGGCTACACCTATAACATGGTCTGTTGCAAGCGGCACATTGCCGCCGGGGCTGACTTTGAATACAGCTGCGGGCGCAATCACCGGTACGCCAACGGCTCTTGGGACTTTCAATTTTACCGTGCTCGCTCAAAATGCTGCCGGTATTGATATGAGGGTCATGTCAATTAGAGTTGAGACACAGCAGTTTACCGTGACATTTAACGCCAATGGCGGCGCGGGAACAATGACGCCGCAAAATTTCCAGCCGGGTGTCTCGCAAAGATTGCGTAACAATGCGTTCACAAGAACGGGTTATGTTTTTGCTGGATGGAGCTCTACTCCCACCGGCGCATTGCAGTTTGACAATAACCAAAATATAACCATAACGGCCAACCACAATTTGTACGCTATATGGACACGTGGTACTGCCCCGTCTATAACTACGACAACCCTGTCAAACGCAGTAGTCGGTCAAGCCTACAGCCAAACCATTGCGGCCACAGGTACTGCCCCCATAACCTGGGGCATTACTGCAGGCAACTTGCCTGCGGGGTTAAGCCTTAACACAGCTACAGGCGCAATAACTGGTACACCAACCGCGGCTGCGCTAACGGCAGCATATGTTTTTAACTTTACTGTGCGTGTACAAAATGCCGCCGGCGAAAGTTCGAGACAGTTTTCGATTACGGTGCAGAGTGCGCCAGTAACGGTCCCAAATGTGA
>Ga0123355_10006419_pt1 | contig 17418 bp, 10 predicted proteins | sample TergutEmb28metaG_3_FD_89872 | JGI IMG/M metagenome (GOLD analysis project Ga0123355, IMG submission 89872) | Embiratermes neotenicus P1 segment gut microbial communities from Petit-Saut dam, French Guiana - Emb289 P1 | ecosystem: Host-associated > Arthropoda: Insects > Digestive system > Gut ...
AAATAAATTAAAATGTAGTGGGATATATCAGTGTTTCATGAAGCATAGAAAATATGTTTATATTATTTAATGATTTGGATAATTTAATTTGTGTATGACACATCACTTTCATGTGAATATACAATATTAACGCAATTAATACAGGCAAAGACCTTTCATGCTCAGTGTTTTACTGCCTACTCATTATTTGTAATTTTATTGTCAGGCAAAGAGAATGAGTGAGGTTTTGTAGTACCCTAGGGCTACTTTTTTGTCACAAATTGAAATTAACTTTTGTACTGTAAATGGTGTCAGTTGCTGTGAACATTAGTTCTCATATTTGAAGAATAAAAGACCAACTTGATGTCACTTGCTATTTTATTTCATTTCTTATGTGCTCAACATGTTCGGACATTAATATATCCATCATCAGGAGCTTGTGACTATTCTGTTAAATTACCACATTGGTCGTGTTGTTCTTGGTTCGATGTGTGTTGGAGTTTCGCTGTGGTTGGTTTGGAATGTTGCAGGCTGAAGCTGTGCTTCAGCCTGCAACACGGATACCATGCCATCCCAACCACACCGAAACTCCAACACACATCGAACCAAGAACAACACGACCAATGTGGTAATTCAACAGAATAGTCGCAAGCTCCTGATGATGGATATGTTAATGTCCGAAACATGTTGAGCGCATAAGAAGTGAAGTACAATAGCAAGTGACATCAAGTTGGTCTGTTATTCTTCAACTATAACAATGATGCACGGTCCAATAAACATAAGATTCACCTCCTGAAGTGTTTGTAGAATTAATAAATAAATGTTAAAATCTTGATATTAAAGCATAAAAAATATCAAATTACCTTTAATATTCATTGAGGATGTGAGTGGCAAGAATTATGAAGTTTATTTCTCAGTTTGTGCTGTGTATCAAGTGACTCTTATTGTGTCTTTATTAATAATACATGTACTTGAGGAGGCATTATAGTACACCACTTCTACATGAAGCGAGTTCACCTTAATTATGCAAAAGGGAGACTTCTATCACCTTAATCTTACCATTACATATTTTATTTAGTCTTGCGTGAATGTGGCCTTATTATGGGCAGAAACATACAGCGACTACATGTAAGCAACATCATTTTGCTGACAGAGTGTTTTGTTTGAATGACTATTTGTTATTATATACGTACATGGCAAAAGGGATTTTACCGCCAAAACTTACAGTATTAACACGTAATGGAGGGGTTTGGCTATCAATCAGACCGCAAGTTTTATCTCCGAAATCACTCAGCTGATATCGACAAAATTAGGTAAAATATTGTAAGCAGTTGAAATAAATTATAACTCTTTTATCATTTTTCAGGTAATTTCACTGTACAAATAGAGATATTTTAGTTCAAGTATTTGTACTTAGATCCGGTAGATTATGAATGTTGTCTCTTAGGGAATGCGGATGTACGGTAAATTCGCATGCGTGTGATAGGTTGATAAAATATGTTTATTCGCTATTATAATAATAACTGTAGCTGTTAAATAACGAATCCGCATGCATGTCCTGAACTTTGACCGTTAATTACTCAAGTATATATACATAAAATCGTATGTAGTGAAGTGTAGCTTCCGACGTAAATTAGTTTGAATGGAACAATATGCAGATACAGTATTGTCGTTAAAAAAGCGCTGTTTTATAATTAATCTTGTTATTCATTAGTAATATTTTGCATGATTATTTTACGGAGTACAGCATTTTGTCAGTGGCATGTTGATTTTTATTGTTTGTAACATTTTGTATTAATAGGCATTTTCACAAAACTGATATTTCGTCATATTTATAAGTCTCAGATTCGGTTTGTTCCTCGTTAAATTTACCGATTTATAAGTAGAACTGTGGTTGATGGTTAGCGTAGAGCGAAGGGGCCTACTTAGACTGGCGTAAAGCGTTTTTGAGTCCGTATGGCAAAGAGTTAGATACACGTACTTGAACAGATTTCACGTGCCTCCATTTGACACAATTCGTCAGTGTGGATATGATCGCAGATTTGACAAAATGTACGTTTTTCTGTTTGACACGAAGTTACCACGGCCAATGCCCCAGGCATGTTTGTAACTTTAGTTTTTTAATCTCTCGAATTTTTAGTAAGCTGTAGGCTACTTAAGAAATATTTAGTCATATCTTACGAGAACTGGGTTTCTGTTACTTGTCACTCCATTCTTAAGCAGTGGCTGACACTTGAGATAAAGCAGCGCTGATACAATCTCAGTAAATTTAAATATCAGACGTCTGATAGTGACAGGCTTTCTGGGTCACTTCGCCATCACGAATGGCTATTTGCGATCTGGTTAAGACGAAGATACTTTGTCATTACAGTAAGCATAAAATGTGGGTTGACGTCTCTTTTTTTCTTCTTAAAGGGAATGAATGTAATATTTATGTGCTTCGTTTTCATTGTTACAAATTATAAGTTGGTCAGCCTTTTTAAAAATTTCTTTGACTCTATATGACATGATTTCCTAGAAAATCGCTCGGAGTACAAAAAACTTTCAGAGGAAATATAACCCGTTTTGAATGTCTGAAATTATTTTACGATTCTGCCAGGAAGTCGTACAACGTTGAGTGGTAGAGTAAATGAAGGAATGAAAACAATTGAAAGGAAATTGCCATAGCCCAATTTAGGCAGCACGTCAACATTTTTCTGGGCCAGCCGAAAGTTTTTATTCAGAATAGATGATAACCAACCCGAGATTCGAAACAAGCATTTCCGAATATGCGAGTATATCTAGAGTAATGAGACCACGCGAACCCATTGCATCGTACACGTTTTATTTGAACTCCTCATTAGTATGGTGTATATATAAAGCATTACATCAAATATTGCGCGTAGATACGCAATAGTAAGTTTGTACGTAATTAGCCAATGTAATACCTACAGTGCACGATGCACTCATTTGAAGAGAAAAATGCCATGTCCTCCGAGGCGGAATATACCTTCCCAGATTCGTTAATTTGCTGTTTGCTTAGTTTAATGTGGTTATGTCGTACTTAAGTAGAGCGTGTAGAGCCAATAAACTTCCATTAACGAACGATCCAGCCCGTCGTATTTCGGCTTCCGTTTATAAAAAACGAACAATTTAGCTGGTTGATCAGAGTTGGTATGAAACCTGTGGCTTGTACTCTATGTGACCACAGAACTACGAGGGTCTTGGGATCTCAACTTACACGGTGTGTGGGTGTGTGTGTGTGTGTGTGTGTGTGTGTGTGTGTGGAAGTGTGTGTGTGTGTGGAAGTGTGTGTGTGTGTGGAAGTGTGTGTGTGTGTGTGTGTATGTGTGTGTGGAAGTGTGTTCACATCTTTCTTGTGTTCTGTCTGTAGGTAGACGACTTGTGACGGGTCAGTTCCCTGTCTAGTGAACTCAGTTAACCGTTTGGCGCCGGAATTTTTGTTTCCAATTTTAGCACACTCTGTATATAAAATGTGAATAAAAAAAGGAACCAAATACGTTAGAATTATGAAACAAACTGCATTTTGAATATAAAGAAATGGAGAGTATATACCATGTTTAAAATATTCAATACCTATATTTGTTTAATAAATATATAAAATGCAACGTTTAGAGGTTAGCGTTGCGGTACGACCCCTATAGTGGTCGTTAGGCGTAAGATGAATTTCGGCAGTGCACGGCTACTCTTGCCGTGCACTGCCACTTTGGTCCTCTGCTATTTGCTTATCAAGAAAACAGCAGGGCATCCTGGCGATACTTCTATACTTAACATAAAATGTTTTTCTTTTTTTTTATAGGCTTTTTGAAAAGTTTCCTTCTTATAAACATCTGGACATTGACGTTTAAGGTATGCGCAGAATTCAAGTAGGTCCTCTTGTAACGAGTAAGTTAGGTTTGTGAGGTTAAAATCGATGTTGAAACTTACGTTAAAATGTTAGTCATCATCATCATCATCATCATCATCATCATATCTTTCATGGAGTTGGGCCACTTGTTGACCCGTTCCGGTCTCACGAATCCAGAAGTCTCTCCAAAAGTCTACCATGATTCCTTCTGCCAGTTAGGGAGTAGTGTTTCATTACCCTGGGTAATCTATTGTTAAAATATTAGTTATCTCTTTTTAATATGAAGCTTCTTGAAAGTACATTCAGCCTTTCTCATTGTAACGAAGTTTTACTGCAGGGTGGATTGCAATATTATTTTGTAGACGCGATTTTAATACTGGATATCCAGTAACGCGAAGTTAATTCTGAACACGAATCGATTAGAGGGTCTGATTCATAAAAACAGAGTAATAAGAGCAGTAACTGCAGCAGTATAATAATAATAATAATAATAATAATAATAATAAACTCGGAATTGTATTTGAATTCAGATTGACCTCCTAAACTGCCCATAAAGAGTTTGAAATTTTTTCAATTGAAGGTCACAGGATGCAGTGACAGATATTCACACACACACACACACACACACACACACACACACAAACAAACAAACAAACAAATACACACACACACACACACACACACACACACACAGTAACAGCTTAAAGTGCTACTTGTTTGGCTGACTGTTCATTGGCTCGGGGTCTGGACACAGGATACAAAGAGCTGAGGAGGGGGGTGAGTTTAAAATGCGTGGTTGATGTTGTATTCTGAACCCATCCCCCCAGAGGGATGCATGTCTCTTGCTGAAATTCGATAGCATTGAAATTAGAAAAGCTCTTTGCGAAAATTTTTATAGAGAGAGAAGGCTATGTGTGTGTGTGTGTATGTGTGTGGACATTAGTGGCAGTGGGCTGTTCGTCGGAGATACAAACCGTTAGCGCTACTTTTAATGAGATTGTGAGACATTCATATATTTTATTTCAACGCTGACCCATAGTTTACTAGTCCATATTGTGTTCAAATTGCCCTGTGTAGGATCAAAGTTTTGTTCACTGGCGTCTGAAGCATGGGTGGTATTTATTTGTTCATTTATTCGTGGTTTATTTGACGACATAGTCAATAGCTCGCTTGATATAGTGTGGGTGAGAGAACTTTAATAAAAGGCAAAGGTGAAATTATATTTGTGCTTCAGTAAACTGACTGTGATGACATATGGAATTCGGAGGCAAGGCTCCATACGTTATTAACCTCACGACTAAGTGAAAGTGAGTATTTGAATTCACGTGCTATGTACATCGACTAATGGGGACAGAGCCCTCAGCATCCTGTGTGGAGGAGGGTCTAGGAGCTGCATAACTGGAATACACGCTCTGGGAACAGATCCTGTGCTCCATACTTGGACCACAAGAGACTTACATGGTTTTCCTGAGGCCCTTCAGTGCAGTGGGATTACAGTGCTTCAGTATGAGGCAATTTTATACGATTCCTTATCAACATAAACATTATCATTGTCAGCATTCTTGGTAATGGACACAGAATTTCTCGTAACTCTGATATTCTGGTACCAAATTATTGCAGCTGGTCTCGCAGGGAACTACCACTTCCATTCGCCATGAAAACGTCAGGTTTTACAACGCATACCTATGATGTCATGAAGTAATGTGTTTTTGATTTTGTGTTGTTCCGCCTGGGCTAAGAACACAAGTTTAGATTCGTTTACACCTTCGAATTTTGTGCTGCAGCGAAGAATCTTAACACATCCCACACTCACCTTGAGCTTGGTGTCTACAGTAGGAAACACTTTCTTTTGCACTTTGTTGAAGATTCACATTATGGATACATGTTTGGAATAAACGTTGTACAGTTTAATGAAAACTTTACCTTTTTGTACAGTGAGCTCATTGCTACAGTATAAATATATAAAATCAAAGTCGCATTTTATATAGTCATCGATATGGACTGTAATTGAGTCGAATGACAAATGAATACTGAGAGTAATCTATTGCGTCTAGTCGTTGCAGATTCATCACCTGTGAAGGAAATGATAACATTCGGGGTGTATATATTAATATTTATTTATTTATTTCGTGTTTCTTCACAAATCATACGTAAATTTGCAACCAGGTAAAATTCTGTACAGCGTGTAACCCGTGGCTTGTGCAGTTCCAAATTATCTGTCATTGAGGCTGAACTTTCTATAGTGAAGACGAAATGTAAAAAATTTGTGTTCCAAAGAATATGTGATCAGCAAACGAATAAAATTAATGACTTAACATTTCAATTGATTTGTGTATTTTTCAGTGAAATTTCAGAATGTAAAACCAAAAGGATAACAGAAAATTGACTTAAATTTGAAGTAAAACTTGTCACTGTCGGGAATGGAACTATGAATGTGTTACAAAGTGAAGTGCAAATATCCGTGGACGCAACAGGAAGGCACATAGTGGTTGGAAGTAAGGCTTCACGAATTCACCACCTGGGTAACAGGTGTAGGTCAGTGGTTATCTTCACGTCCCGGCCGTTTTACCACGGGGGAACGAGTTCCTGGCGCCTCAGAACCGATCTGTCATTTTATAGAAGAAAAGAAGTCCGTTTCTCTTCTTGGACTCGAACTACCTTTTCTTGGTCGTCCGTCCTTATCTTAGCCCCAATAACCGCGACGCTAAAATCAATTCACGTAAAAGAAATGTTCGTAAGGCTCTGAAGTATAATTAATGTTGGGCTATTCGGTTAACTGGTACATTTCGAGCTCCTGATTTTCACTCCGCATTGCACGCGCTCTGCTTTCCACCCTTTTCTGATCCACAGAGCTCCCTGAAAAAGGCGTCACGCTGAATTCCCATTGATCGAAACTGGGAGGTGAGGAAGTGCGATGGAGGTGTTTAGAATGCGTTTGATGTCATGTGAACTGCCCATTGGAGTGGAAGTCCGCACAGTAGGGTGGTTCATAAACTGCCTGGTCGTACGTGTGTTGAAGAATGAACCAACATGTGGTTTTCACTTGTATTGTGGTTTTAATTTTTCTCTCGTATATGGTTGTTCGGCCCGTATTCGGGACATGGCCTCCGCAATTTTCTTGGGATTTGAAACAATTCCGGTGTACGACGTAGGGTTGTCGGCTTTGTGTGCAACTCTCAGCAATTCTGGAGGCCCTATGGTTTGCTTCTTTGTCCGGTTTCTTAGCGCTACCGTACCCGGCATGGGAGGCTCTAACAGCAGCTGTACTACCGCCGGTATAACGTGGTGGATCATTGAAACCCGAGGCCCCACGACCATGATTTTGCTTAGTTAGGTTATTTGTATTTCGTTGATTATATTTCGCAATCTTTGTGCTACTGTAGTTGAGCAACTTTGGCTACTTATTTTTGTTGTGTGATTTAATTCAAAATTCTAAATTCAAGGCTAATTGGCTTATAACTAACTAAAGAGGCGAGGAAATAATTTTAATTGATATTGGAACATTAAAGTGTAACTAATTTAGGAATTTGATATAGATATTTTTACTTTGGTAGATTAGAATATAGGTATATTTATTTTGGTAAATTTGGATAATCATAGAGGTAGCGCTATAATATCCCTGAGTCCCAACTTAAGGATCCCCAGTTGATAGAATTGAGAGCAGTTGGCAGCACCTGCTTAAAAACTACTGTTTGGTGGCAGTGATTTTTATGAAACTACGAACGTGGGAATTTAATTAGTAGGGATATTGTAATCTTATTCCACTTAGTTTTGGCACGTGTTATGTAGTGGAAGTGAACTATAACACGGGAGGCACTACAATCGGTGTGCTAATTGTATGAACAGTAATCTTTGAATATATGATGTAAGGGCTGAGTCAGTTATAAATCTAACTTTTTGTTATTTGTTAGGTTAGGTTGGTTCTATGTGCGTGCGTGCGTTTGTGTGTGTGTCTTTATAGATTTATGTTGTATATATGTTGGGCCGGTGTTATAGTTGGCCATTGTGCTGTTAGAGTAGCACATTATTGCATGAGATAATAATAATAATAATAATATTTTAATCTGACGTGAGTAGCATGTAAGAATAATGCAGTTCTTTTCTTTTTTGCTTTTGTCTATTCCGACGTGACATACATTTGTACAGCAGAAGCCGGCTGGTTTGTTTTTGTCTTCATAAATACTTACACATTGCGGATAAAATGAGGGCACCACTATACGTTAGGCAAATTGAAGCACTGTTGCGGACACATTATAAACACTGAATTTGTACTTAAATAATAGACTTTTAATGTTCATGTCCGTTTGAAATACAAAGAACGTTATTACAAAACTTTTCTCAGAAAAATAAAACGAGGATATAATAAATTAAAGGTTTTATTCGTAGTAGCAGGGTTGCAAAACGGCTTATGTGGAACGATCCTATAGTCCCATTGCATATATCTTTTGTTCAAAACAAGTAGTAACATTTCTTCATACGCAGATATTGTACTAAATATTCGAAATCAAAGGTTATTTATTTTGTATTCTTACTTTAATTCGTGTATGGGGTACGCGGTGGCGCAGTTTGTTGAGATACTGCTTTGTAAGCCGGAAAGTCGGGGGTTCGATTCCCGATGGTATCATTGGAATTTTTCATTGATGTAATCCTTCTTAGCCGGACCATAGCCCCGGGGTTGACTCAGCCCCTAACAGAAATGGGTACTAGCAATATTTCTTGGTGGTAAAGGCGACCGGTTCCTAAGGCTGACAAACTTAGCACCTTCATGTACCGAATGCCTTGAAATCTGGTAGCCTCAACCTGCTGTAACCCTCAGGGCCTGTCCAGGCCTGTTACGGGATTGCTTACCTTTATCTTTTGCTTTAATTCGTGTAAATATAATCTTCATCTGGAGATATTGTGTGTTATGACAGTGCATAGTATGATTATAACCAGGAAACAACTGTCTTGATACTTATGTACTGTGAAAACGGGGACGGTTCATCCCTCGGAAATTGTGGTAACCAACTATTCTATAGTACAGTCTTATAACCCGGCAGAGCACTTAACGAATAGCTACTTCCAACAAAACCTGAAGCCTGATGTAGATCAATACTGTCTTACGTAGTATGTGTAGTTATTATTTGTTGTTGGTTCAGCAAATCCATGACTAAATTGATTTATTTCACGGATGGAAACTGGTATCTCATAAATTTCAAGAATACATTGCATTTGATACGTCTTTAATATTTAGTTCTTCAGTGAAATCAAGGGCAACATTTGTCAATGATTATCCCACTTTCCCCAAATTAACTTCCATACGCCTTTTCGAGCGCCTTAATTTTAGCCCGGAAATGATCTAAATGAACAGTATCTTTGGGAGACGGTATTGTAAAAAGTAATGCACTACATACGTAAACACTCTTGTAATAATCTAACAAAGATCTATACTTTTTGATTGCTGCTTCTGAAACTAACTACAAAGTAATATGTGTCTGTGCATGGTTATGAGAATGTGTCGATTTAACTACCTCGCATTCCACTGCTATATTCTTTTACACATTTTTGTTCATGCTTCTTACATTTCACTGCAATACTCCTGTGCAATTGTCAACACAGCATGGCACGTCCTCACGTTGTGGTTGGCGGATCGGCCTACAGATGCGGACGGTTGCTGCGAATATATTGAATAAGCAGTTACCAACAGCCAACATTAGGTGGTCCTCCAGATTGGGTGTTGGGCGAGGTGCTAACAAATCATCACCGCGAAAACTTACGATGTTGCGAAATATTTCAGAGGTCTGAACATGGGCTGAGGGTGTTCGAGGAAAGGGTGCTGAGGAAGATATTTGGTCACAGAAAGGACGAAGTAACGGGGGAGTGGAGAGGGCTGCAAAAAGGGGAGCTTTATGATCTTGTACCTCTCACCAAACATTTGGGTCATCAAATCAAGAATGAGATGGGAGGGTCATGTGACACCTATGAGAGACGAAGAGGGTCATACAGTGTTTTGGTGGGGAGAGCTGAGGAAAAGACGCCACTTAGAAGACGTAGGAGTAGATGGCAGGATAATATTAAAATGGATTTTTACAAGGGGAGGGAGGGTGTGGGACGGACTGGATGGATCTTGCTCAGGATAGGGACAGGTGGCGAGCGTTTGTGAATGTGGTTATGCATCATTGGTTTCCATTAAGTACGGGAAAATTCTTGACTAGATGAGGGTCTGCTAGCTTCTCAGGAAGGACTCTCCTGCATGGAATTAGGTAGTTAGTAAGTTAGTTGCACTAAGTATGCCTTAGGCCACGGGCAATGTTGAACGTAATACTTCCCTGTTCCACTCACGTCATTCACGATTATTAAGCCAAGCAAGAGCCCTGCAATTGAGCATAACTCAAGCTATTTTCTGCAGAATTGTATTCTAAGGGAATATATTTCTCTAGTAAACATATTTCCCACTGGATGACAGCAGGAGCGCTTCACATTGCGCCATTGCTGGTTTTTAAATTTTCATACCTGAGGGCAGAGAACACATTGGCTACATATTAGTTTTTAATTAAATGAGCTCGTATGAGCAGGGTGTGCGTTCATTTTCGTTCGCCTGCTGTCACATCGTTTCGTTTTATTGTCCACTGTGCTTCCTTTTTAAACTTTGTAGGTCTTTTTTTCATGACGGTATGGCGCGTCCTCAAATTCAAAATGAACGAGGCCATCTCCAATGATGGGGAGGATATGCGAATATGTGTTAAGGTACGACTGCGTGGATAACAGAAAAGACGCGTTCATTGAACTCAAGATGCGAATAAGCTTCGAGATTTTACAGAGGATCTTGGAGAAACAGAAACGAAAGGTGGGTGATGACGATTGAATACTATGGAGCTTCTGAATTTGTTCTGCTCACCGAATATTAGAATCACCGTGTGTGAGGATGAGGTGGAAGGAATAAGAAACAGCCCCTGGTGACATAAGAAGTGAGCAGAGAAAGTTCAGTGAAAAGTCGGAAGAAAAAAAGCCACGTAGCTGCCTGTGCCTACACAGAAGACGTGTTAGATTGTAATTTGATTTTTATCTTAGAAAAAGGAACGCTTGGAAGACCTCGACGCGCACGCAAGTATGATATTAAAAGGGATTTTGCAACAATGTATTGAGAAATTTGGGACTGGAATAATTTCGTTCAGGTTTGTGGGAACAAGTTACGGGTATTCTAGTTACGTGAGAGACTGCGAATTTCTCTTCGCGTACCTGAGCGATTGTAATTGTTTTAAGAAAACTACACTTACATAAACACAGCTTCTTCTAGCCTAGATTACGCACATAGAAGGAAAAAAGCAATTTTATGAGATTACTACGCTGTGTGTGCGCACGTGTACCCACACCCCATTTCGACTTTGAAGGTACTGGCAGATTTTACGATTCGTAACGTGAAAATTAGGCCATTCAGATTTAATTGTTTTGTGCCTTTGCGTGTGAGCACTATTTGTTGAGAGAGACATTAGCTCCACAGCGTGGACCAAACTAAACAGCTTTCGAATTACAACTGATGACGGGAATAAAATATTTCCGAAAAATATGTTTAGACAGTCACAGTGTCACGATGTATAGCCCAAACTACGTGTCGACTTAATAACGCATCATAATCTTCGGACTGCTTGTTACTTGGCAAGCTAATTGATCGGTACAAAGTATGCCACAACGTTTTTGTGTGTTTCTGTTCGGTGCATGGTACAGTCCCGCTCGATGTTAGTTCGGAAAGTGAAAGGCCTGCCTTTGTGAAAGAGAAGTTAGCTAATGGAATAATTAAGAATTCATCATCTCGCTCTTCCTCGAGTTTTATATGCATGTGTTCAGACCACAGATTCTGTGAAAACAGATGGTACTGGAATTTGTACATTTGCTATAACCTACTGCAGACTGAGGCTATATCGGCTGTAAATATTTAATGTATGTGTAGAGAGACCATCATAATAGAACTCAGCCCGTGTAAATTGATCAGTGTTGTTAATGCATGGTTGATTTCAATATGCATTTTTCATTTAAATAATTAATTGTACATGTTCACAGAAATAATGTGACGTAAAATGATATCAATAAAAATATGCATGGACGGACAATAAGTGTGACGGTGGTCTTTTATATAAATGTAGACGTAATTATTTCATGATAAATATTAATCCTTGGATATGAGTGCATGGGTTCATGTGAAACTTAAAGGAATATTTTTGATTGGTCTCCGTGTGGCAGGCTGAAGCCTGCCACACGGATACCACCCCAACCAGCCACACCGAAACTCCAACACACATCGAAACAAGAACACACAACCAATGTGGTGATACAATAGAAAAGTCGCACGCGCCTGATGACGGATGTATTAATGTCCGAAACATGTCGAGCATAGAAGAAGTGAAATAAAACTTAATAAATTGTGACATCAAGTTGGTCTCTTATTCTTCAACTATCACAATGATGCATGGTCGAATAAACATTAGATTTATAACATTTAAGTTTATTCTAATAAAACATGTAATTTATAGGAGCAGATTATTATTATTATTATTATTATTGTGATTTATTATTATTGATTATAAGACATTTGTGGGAAGTAAGCATTTGTGATTACTTAATTTTTGAATGTTTATATCCTTGATTTGAAAGGGAGAAAATATGAACGAAGTCGGATATCGTAATTCGTAACCATGGGGCTTTATTTAAAACATTCGCTTCCTTCTCCAGAAAATATGGAGATAATGAGACAGACATTACTTTAATCTTCATGCACTTAGTAAAACTCCTGATTATTAGGCTACTGTTCTGCTCCTGCTGCACTGTAGGGCGAATATACGTACTGCTGTGTTCGCTATACGGTAAAAATATCTATTGAATATTGTCTTCTGATGTGATGTGATGTGGTCTAACGACTTGCAGTTTATCAGTAATTTGCGAACTTTTCGGAATGAGCGCTATAGGGAGCAAGTTAGACTGCTATGGATTAATCTTGTAAACTCTAAATTGAGTAGCCCTACATGAGAGAAAGTATTAGACTTACAATACTTTACCATGGCGTTGCCATACATGGAATTTCGATACAAGTAAAATCACCTTTATTTTTGTACTTCCAAAATTATTTTCACATTTTACCATTTTTAGAATGATATTACCAGAACATTGAATCCCGTGTGCTCAAATTAGATCAATGAATTCCATCATTTTCGTTGTTTGTGTGCCTGAGGACGACAGTAGGTTCATGCCGCACGTTTGATGAACACTGTAATGACCTGTATGTATTTTTAGCTGGCTGGCTGGGTTGCGTTAGCTCGCGCGCTCTGCCAGGTCGCTGGAGAAACTAATCAATAAACGGACGGAGCAACAGGTGAGGGGAATTGTTGCTAACAAAACAGAATGCTATCCCGAGGTTTAAAATCTAAACAAGTCTGAGTATTATACTTCTAAGGTTTGGATGAATTTCAGCTATTTTTTGGAAGACTACTTAGAGTATTATATAAACAACAAACGACCGAAATATGTAGTCTGAAGCCTGAAGAGCGAAGTTGGTGAATAATATAAAAAGTGTAGTTCAGTTTCTGCCTTGTGAGAAACACGGGGCTTTTCCGTTGTAAAGATCAACAGGTTAATGGTGTCTAAATAGTGGCGTTTATTGTGGAACTCCTACGTACCATGCAGGCCAAAACATATCTGCAGATAAAAATCAGATTTGGAGGTTCTGGTCTTCTAATACTTTACGCTTTGTAGGTAGCTGGCGTTGTATTTCTGTTGCGCTACTTGACTCTGAAGATGAAGGCACAACGATCGTTCAGACCTTCGGAAATTGTTTATCGAACTGAGCGTAAAGTGTTGGAAGGTATGAATAGTCAATAATAACTTGGCGAGGGCCTCAAATCTCACAAAATGCGTAGTTCTTAATGTCACACCGGGTAGTATATAAAGTAACAGCGGTGTTTTAAAGCGGTAAAAAGTGATTATTTAAACACTGTGTTTAGGCTTATCATTTCAACATCGCATTTCTTTGGTGTCTTTTTCGAAATTGTGATTTGGTATTAATTTATATACTTTCATGGCGGATGTTGCATGAATGATAGACGTCTGTGTCATTAGGCCACGTAGGATGAAAAACTGTCAGCGTTATGGAGGAATCTGCTGTCTTCGTGTTCAAGTTAAATAAATTACTTTCGTGTGGCTGTTGGACTGACTGGGTGGAAGAAATATTTCAATTTTGAACGAAGACTGCATTTGCAAACTTCTTTCAGCCAGTCACTCCATTAGGCACCGGAACCTAAATCAGTCACTTAGAAGATGTATTCAGCGCGTTTCTCGGAAACGACGGATAACATAGGCGTGCATGGTGTAATGATCCGGGAGAGTACCATTTCAGGAACTGATTTCTTAACGTATTGTAGTGCCTTCAATTCTAGGGTCAAGCAATCTAAGAAGATAGTATTTTGAGAGATAGTCAAAATGTTCTCGCCTCTTATGGAGAAGGTTTATTAATGTGCTCACAAGAGACAGTGGTCAGGTTCTCTCTTTGTATTAGATGACTTCGGTCCGTATAGTTACACGTTCAGTGACACAATCAGATGTTCCGGCATATCTAGTCCCTTCTGTTTTTCAGGTTTGTGCGCATGTGTCACACTCCCTGCCTATTTAGTAGTCCTTAAGCTTGTCGTCGCAGAAACGTTTTTTGAAGAATACATGTTATGAATCTATTTATTACGTGATTTTGCCCATTTTCTTTTAACTTCCACCGTCAGTTTCAAAAGCTACCTTTAATACTCTTTTACGAAAAAAGCATGTAGTTGATGCAGAATGTTTAAATGTACCTGAATAAGTGGAAATTGCAATTTGTGATATGATAGGCTCGTGCCATCGTTTGTTGAAGTCATGAATGAAGTGGTGGAATTGAAACTAGAGAAGTAACTTCTGTTGTCCCAACTGAGCTCTCATTTCTCGTGCTGTAACTTTTCTAACACTTGTCAGCTGCAGTGCAGCGAGGGAAAGCCTGCATTCGACTAGTACTGGGCCGCAGTAACTACCATATCTGCAGTACTTGGCAAAAGTTCTTAGAAGAACCATATCAACCTTAACCATGTAGAGCGACTTTATCCGTTGTGTCGTATTCCGAACGTGACACCGGTTCCGAATACTGAATTGTTTAGGCTTCGTGTGAAAAACAGGAACATTAGCTGTATTTGTTCATCAGGATGGAGATTCGCGGAAAAACTGGACACACTGAATATTTTAAATAAACTGTATAAGCACCAAGGATGAGATTTAATTGACGGGATAAAATAAGTAAATCTTTAGTACAGGTTGTGGAATGCCTATGAGGACTCTAACGTTACGGAGGCAAGGGCGTAGAAATTCAAATCAGTGAACCAGATAGAAAACACAACCTAGAAACACTAAATTGAGACGCTATACAGAACGGAGTTTGGAACATCAGAACAGACAATTGGAGGGGCCCAAAAACCAAGTAATCATGCGTGAAATATACGATACACTGTCGTCAGAATCTTGAAGAACTGAAACACAAAGCGGCCACATAAAGCGAGATTGGATGTTCTCATCAGTGTCGATAAACATAAAAGTGTACTGGAATGCCACGTCGTGTGGTCTGGTAGATAGTGAGGTTGCGCTCAAGGATCTTAGTGCTCTCAGTTTCGGTTCAAGTAGTCGGGGAATGCCAACTAACCGTTAATAAATTGGCCGCCGTTCGTCGGTCAAGCTGTTTAATGAATGCGTGATATCAGAAGTTCTTACAGCTGTGAAATTGCGTAAACGACTGTCTTCTAGGATATGGCATTAGCGACTTACCCAAGTTCGGAAGGAAGCTGCTACCTCTAACTTCAGAATTGTCCATGCTACCGAGGACACAAAGGTAGACATTTTCTCTAAAATGCTGTCATCTGCTTACGAAAATACGCCCTGCAGTTACGTAATCCCAATGAAGAACTCTTAGATTATTATTATACTTTCATTGCCGACATCTAAATTGAAGCAGTTAATCACAGCATGTTTTTATGATCATGAGTAACGTATTCTGAAAAACCTGTTCACCGAAGATTGAGGCAGTGACAAGAGGACACAATTCTGTGAAGAGCAACTTTGTAATATGTGTTCGTAACTAGGTCGTGTAGCGACTGAAAAAACGCGCTGATATTTCAAAGGGAATGTGTTACGGCTGTCAAAATTGTCATCGATTTTGGAGCGGAAAACCTGTTGAGAAAACAACTTTCATACACATGCAGATTTTTTTTGTATTAAACGAATTCGGTCAAACGCATTCAGCCTAACTGGCTTGGAAATTACTACAGAGACTACGTAGTTCACACACCAACAAATGCACTATTTATTAACTTTGTTAAAATTTTAATTTACATTAAAATACACAATAATATCGCTCCTACATGTTTCGGTCTTTAATGACCATCATCAGGGAGCTTTATCTGTACCTGACTAAAGTTTTGTTGGTGTGTGAACTACGTAGAATTCAAAATGCTCGGTGCAAGGATGAAAATTACTGCAGAGACTGTTTCGTTTACATTAAGATTCAAATTGTGATCAATTAGTTAGAATATGTGCACTGAGCACTGCTACTGTATTAAAATATGCTTGGAATTTGTCGTCACCAAAAGACACTGCTGTACCAATTAAAACGTACCTTCCGATGCACTACAGTAGTATTAAAACTGTCATTTTATTTGTATATTCGTAACGATTTTCTAACATATATAACGTCAGAGAGCAAACGTTAGTCGTTTATGTTTATGTTTATTGTAATGATAGTGAGTTGGGAGGTGGAGGTGTTGCGCACAGGCTAATTGATGAATGGATATAGCGATTGTCTGGCAAGACTGCGGGTAACGGGACAACATGCAAGGCGGATGTGTGTGTGTGTGTGTGTGTGTGTGTAAGGATCATAGTATAATGACTCTTAATGACACAGAGTGGTATTATGTCCGTCACTTCCATTTGAAATGTAACTCTCTACGCCTGAGTTCGATGCTGAGCAATGGGCCTAAGAGGGAAGGGTAACAGGGCACTGGAGAGAATTTCACAGTGAGGATTTTCAGGACTTGTACTACTCGCCAAATACTATCCATATTATCAGAGCAACAAAGATGAGATGGGAGGGGAAAGTGGCACGTACAGGGGACAGAAAACGTGTATGCAGCGTTTTAGTGGGAAAACCTGAAGAGCAGAGACCACTTGGAGGTCCTAGGCTCGGTTGAGGGGACGATAAAATGGATCTTCAACAGGTCGGTTGGGAGGGAGTGAATTGGATTGATTTGGCTGAGAATTCAGTCCAGTGGCGAGCATTTTTGAAGCTGGAAATGGAAATGCGGTTTCCCTAAAATATTGGGAATTTCTTAACTAGCTAAGGAATTAAGTTTTTCGAGAAAAACTCTGCTACTTTGAATTAACCTTTTGGCGCCGGAATTATTTTTCTAATTTTAGCACACCCTGTATATAAAATGTGAATAATCCAGGAACCAAATATGTTAGAATTATGAAACAAACTGCATTTTGAAGAGGAAGAAATGGAGAGTATATACCATGTTTAAAATTTTCAATACCTATATGTGTTGAATAAATATATTAAA
>Ga0123355_10006420_pt1 | contig 17417 bp, 6 predicted proteins | sample TergutEmb28metaG_3_FD_89872 | JGI IMG/M metagenome (GOLD analysis project Ga0123355, IMG submission 89872) | Embiratermes neotenicus P1 segment gut microbial communities from Petit-Saut dam, French Guiana - Emb289 P1 | ecosystem: Host-associated > Arthropoda: Insects > Digestive system > Gut ...
TCGTTTGTCTTCCCTTCGTTTTTTTTCTGGAGTTTTTTTCCAGACAAGGGCATAATTTTTAAGTTTCCTCGTCCCTTCCCAAACCAATTTTTTATTAAGACAGTAAAAAAAAAAAAAAAACAAATGTACAGAAGGACATTACGTGTCCAGGGACAACTCTCCTGATACAGCATTTGCAGTCATATGTTTATTTTGTATTTGTTTATTTTGTATTTTGCGTCACTTAATTATAACAAAACTCTGAATCTAGCGGTCGGGTATGGGCAGAGCGACCGGAGAAAAGCGGTTTGTTGCTCGGCAGGGGCAAAGATTTACTGTTCTCGGATCGGCTCTGGCCCCCCCCCCCAAGCCTTCTCTCCAGTGGGATCTGTAGCTACTTCCGCTGAGGTACAGAGGCCGGAACATGAGGACGCATTTTCATTCATTGAGGAGGCTAAGAATGTACACAGAATGTACGAGTGTTTCCTTCCCTATGCATATGTATATCAATGGTGCTTATAAGGCACAGAGACAACTGCACTTTTCCTTGGCATGATTGACATTTTGTTTAGTACAAAATAAGAACACATCATCTTTTTATTTCTCTCTTTGGAAACTGTGGTTTCAGCATTTGTTACATAGTCGTAAAATAGCCAACATTGTCTCTAAAATACTGTAAACAGCCAACAGTTGAAGTTTGGTTGCTTTAGTGCAGTAAGCCTAATTAATAAAGGCTATTGCTGTGTGTATCTCTATGAAGCGTTGTCATAGCCACGTGGATCTAACAAAAGGAATGTCCGTATCTCACTCCTGCCCAGCATCTTACAACATCCTCCTGTTATCTTTGCCGGTATAATTCCGTGCTAAACATCTCTCTCTTTTCTTTACCCCCTGTAACCTCACACTCTTAATCTTCCCCCCTTTTTTATCCTTTTGTGTGGAACGCCCTTCATATTCTCCCCCCACCAACATACTTATTTTTTCCGGTTCTTTTTAGAGGATTTCTGCCAATTTTTTTTACCACCAACTCCGCATCATTATTGCTTTTGCCTTCACATAAGGCTTCCGTTTGCTGGACATAGAAGGCCTACCACAAGAGGAACGGAGACAGAAACCCTTGCTTCTGGTGAACACTCAGGTAACTTCCCTTCCTCATTCCATAAAGTTGGAAAAAAAATGATGGGGAAGGGGGGATGAAAGGAAGAGGAAACTCTGTTCTCCTGTTTTGGATATGCCTATCTCTCTCAATTCACCCTCATTTTTTCGAAGAACGGGGGGAGGGATAATAAAAAGAAGAGACCTCAAACATGCGCAGCAGCCGCTCCACAGAAGATTATGTTTTTACGTTAACAGCATCTCACTCACTCTCCCTCGTTATTGTGGCTGTGGCTTACGCAAGCCGTCATGCTTTTGAATATTCACATATGTTTCGTCTTTTTTAGCTTGACCCCCATTCGCTTTCCTGTCTAATATCGTAAAATATGGGTGAAGTGTGCGGGACACGTTGCTCGATTGTTAAAATGGTGCAAGAAAGAATGCAATCTGACCTTCATTTTTTACTAGAAATAGCGTTACGGAGGTGGGAGGTACTTAAAATTTACAAACAGACATGCGATAAGAAAAGATTCGCCTTCATAAAAAGCTGGTTGAATATTTATGGACTTGAGTGAAGAAACTTCCCAAACGATTTCTTTATGCATCGCGTGCCCCCCCCCCCCCCCCTCCTCCCCCTTCATATTGCGGGGGGGGGGGCAGAACTTTTAACACGTTTTACATACATAAACAGTTACTTCACGAGAGCTCAATTCACTGCTTTGTATGATTACTTGGTGACTTGCGTGTAGCCTATATTTCTCCTGTTGCATATTTTACCTAATTCTTGTCGCCAACACCTTCAGTAAAGCTTCAGTCTGCCGTAACAACTCAATGTCAGTGTTACACAAACTGATGGGAATCACGCACTCCAGTCAGTAAACGTATCTTTATATCTACATTATAAACGTAGACAGCTGAATCTATTGAGATTAGTCGTTTTTGAATGGCTAGTATTTATTTAGCTACCCAAGAAATTCCCCGCCTTAACGGAACCTGAAATTTCGTCACTGTCTCCTCTCCAAGACAGCCGTCGCAGAACCGTACCCTAAACCAAAGGAATTCAATTTACAGTTTCACACCTTATTTATATGACATTCTATTTAATATTGCCATTCTGTTTACATTTCAGTCCCTTAAGCAGTGTATTCCATTCAGGCTTTCCGGCTAAATTTCTTAAGAATTTTCGATACAAACCAGAATAGCTACAGTAGGCAATTTTCTCTGCTCTCAAAAGGCCTAATTCTGGACATGAACATTTATATATCACCCAAATTTGCCCTAACACTTATGCATTGCGTTTTTCTTTGCACAGCTATACTGGCAACACTATGGAGTAAATTTCATATCCTTCGGTTATGGGATTAAGAGATCATTTTCTGTCTTTTCCTGGAATGCGACCCAAAATCTTGAAACTTTTGGATTAAAACCTCGTCATTTTTATAGGCAAAGGGTTGTTTAAGTGTGTGGTTTTGTACCACTTTTTCACGAACTGGCGCCGCTTTGTGACTATAGACCCATGTAAACATTATAAGACCACAGGCCTTGTATGGGAACCACGAAAATGACTTTGTACAGTTTTATTACCAGTAATTTTCCCATTAATGCAGACTCGCGTAGGTATAGAAATGCAAGTGGAAACAGATAATTATAGGCCTAGACAGTTACCATCACACAAATTGTGCGCAAGCAAAGTCAGTATCATGGATGCTTCTCTCGCCACAGCGTCCAGAACGACACAGATTCTCTGCCCGCACGGCCTGCTGCAATGCGCGTGTCGCAGTTCTTCCCTCAGACGTATCGTTAACAGCCACTCACGGATGTTCATATAGTACCAGGTTTGCAAAAACATAGGTTCCCCGTATGTTATCGTGATGTGACACATACTAGCGAGAAGAATCACCTTTCTGTACAAAAAGTGCAAGTGTGACATCGGTCTGTAGAGCGACTGGATAGGAACTGAACTGTCAGGTTGCAGTTCTCGGTTCTCGGTATGGGTGTGGGAATTATCTCTTCGCCATCGTGGACCTCAGAGCTCTGATCAGCATTCAGCAGCGGACTCTTCACCAAACGACAAAGGAGGATACAGCCTGAAGATAACCTTCAGCTTAATGTAGTGCCCTCATGACAATGAAGTTGTTCTGAGAGCATTTTATTAATTTTAGTTGCCGCAAAACTTGAAGTCTTACATAAAATTTGTCCCCGTCCTTAAGCGTCACGCCATATGGGGAGTGAGGGTGCTGCTCCACGCAATGTTAACCGCGACGGTCGGTAGAGGAGAGTGGTGGGATTCGTGCCTCTTCCTCTCGATGCTAGGAGAAGGAATCCGCGATATCAAATGAATATGTGGTTCGATGGGCTCCACAACCTTTGTGGACGAAATGAAAGGGGGGGGGGGGAAATTCTTTATCCAGCCGGAAATCGAACCCAGAATTCTCGGTCATCCAGCCCGTAACCGAGAGACCCTACTGATGAGCTATACTGGCTTCCTTATGCATAGCTGACGTCGTCCTCCTATACGCCAAAATTCTTCGAGTCTCATGTGTCGTTTATGGCGTGGTGGGTCATAGAAATAGCGATAGGCTTTATCTATGGCCTTGAAGCATACAGCTACGAAGGTAAGCAGAAAATATTTAGTTGCAGATGTGTTAAAACAAAGCGAAACCTAATGTTTCCACAGATGAACGTTTAAACCTCCCATACAGTAGAGCAACAAGGTGGCTTAAAAGTCACTCGTCGTTTCCATTCCACGTCGCGACTCTAAGATCTGGGCCATAAAAAAGAAAGCTATACCGTTAAGAGAACTGATGAAGGGTCATTAAATATAATAGCGCTCTAAATGTACTGCATCGCCCAATAGGGATATTACGTGAATGCACAACTGAAAATAAAGTGGGAAGTTCCAGGAGTGATACAACCCTCGCTCTACGGGACCGGCAGCCAATAAGAAGCTCCTAGGTAATTATTATAAAAAGAAAAGGGGCGTGTTCTTGTCTCACAATTAGATGCCTGTATACATGATGCTTGTTCAGTTTAACAAACGACACCTTACCTCTCACCCCTCCGGAACTCGCTAGACCATTTTCACCGCGATTTTCAAGAAGCTACGTGAGTAAGTAAGCCTGCAGGAGTGTTCATTTGCATGCAGAATGGGTCCTTGGAATTCACGAGTGGAATAAGTGGCTTTTCAGACTGCCTGTTTTTATCATTCAGATAAATCACCTTTCCCCAGTTTACCAAAGGTGTGATATGCCGGATTTAATTTCCATGCTTGGGTATATTGATCATTCATCTTTACTATTCGTCCAGGCATCCAAAGAAAACCTCACAAGAGGTGAAGTGTCAAGTCACGATATTAACCCCTTTTTTTGTAGGCGATATAAAAGATCCTGAACATCTTTGTAACTCGGTCGCATTTACTCCTGGGAAAATGTTACTTTCGCATTTAGTCCTGGGAAAATGTTACCTGATGTTGACTATGGGATATTATGCAATTACCTGTGGTATAAAATACGGATGTGGTAAAGGGAAAAATAAGTTTATCTTTGTGCGAACCTGTGCAAAACACCACGAGCTTATGAGGCTCCGTAACACAAACATTAAAGTGCTTATATTTCGACTTCCTTATATTCAGCTCTCATAGCAACAGTTGACCTTGAATAGTACTGCTATCCATCTACTGCTCCACAAGGCCCCGCCGAACCTGAGTCATCAAATCTTAACACGAGATTCTCTGTTCCTGACTGTTGTGTCACGTGATTAAATTGTGGCCCGTCAGAATTTGCTTCAGCGCTCGCAGCAACTGACGCTCGAAGTTGATTTCCCTCGATGTGCTACTCACAGTCATTGCGGATTCTCTGTTTAGGAAATTATATGCCATTTGCAACTATTTACTGAACGACCCTTATATGCAGGAAGTAGTAGTAAAACAACAAACATTATTAACCTGGAACTAGAAGAAATTGAATGGACTGCTTAATGCTGTGGCTACTTTATCCCAATATAGTTTGCCCCAATATCCATCAGGTAGTAGGCTGGGTGCGCCCCAGATCCGGCTTCCACGCTCTGGGAATTGGGAAATCTTTTATCTTAGCCGAAGGTTCACATCCAATTTTGGGTTGACCATTCCGAAGCCCAGTCAGTAGACAGATTGAACCACACTATCTTCAGACCTGGATGTGTTGGTGAAACCATATGTTGCAGTTTCTGCGAGTAGTGGGCCTGAGGCCATGTGTTAATTCTTCGTGTTGCAACGCAGTATTTTGGTCGAAGAGAAGAAATAGCTGGCCTGCAACAAATAATTAACCACTTCCTGCACCTCTGGTGATGAAGCTTGCAGGTTTAATCCCACTTATACAAGCAGCGTAAACTGAGAAAATCCCATCGAATTTGCTTCAGCACTTTCTGCTTCCTTATATGAAGGCGGTTTGGGCGTTGTCCACTGGAAATGTTGATCCTGTTTGGGGGTCTTCGCACCTTGTCGCAGTGGGTACATTGCGGACGTTCTTCCAGAACTTCCCCACCCCCCGCCGGCATGATCAGGGTCGAAGTCAGCAACGGAGCCCCCTGCCACACGTCACCTGACCTCCAAAAGAGAATACCCTTAACACTTCTAGCACCCTGAAAAAAATTACATTTCTATTGTCCATTTTCTAATGCATATTTTTCTGAAAGGTGTGGGATCCAGCCCACAACGCTGTTCAGAATACTAGACTTAAAATAAAGCAACGACCTGATTGTTATGATCAGTAAATGTATGACTAATAACCAGTTACAGGCAGACGGGAACAATTTCCAGCTCCTGTATTATCAAGTATATCGCCCGCAAAATTGTCTCCAGCACAATACTATAATAAATTAAAGGTAAAGGTAAAGCAGTCCCGTTACAGGCCCGGAGGGACCCAGAGGGTTCCAGGAATTGAGGTTCCCAGATTTCGTGACAACGGCACAGGATGGTGGTAGGTTGTCAGCCTCACGCACCGGCCGCCTTTACCCTGATACTCATTTCTGTTAGAAGCTGAGTCGACCTCAGGGCCATAGTGCGATCGGAAGGATTTTATATGAATGAAAATTCCTCTGACACCAGCTGGTATCGAACCAGCGACATTCCGATTTGTAGCATAACACACTATAATAAATTATTGTTATATATTCTAGAGAATTATCAGTTTAATTAATATACAAGTCTAGAGGTCTTTGAAGTTTTAATTTTCAACAGTTTGTCCTAATCAAATACCTTTATTTTTTGTTTTTGCCCTCCGAAATATGACTCCAGTGGGTTGAATATTTATCGTGGCTTATTCCTACAGGTTTGGGAAATCCTGAACCCTGCCTGCATAGCATGGTAAAATTAGTAATCCAGATTTTAGAATGGATCACCCGTTTAGCAGGATTTACATTTACTGTAGATGATAGAATTGGTCAGTAGGAAAGACGTATCTGTGAAAGGGTCTACATTGTAGTTTCGAATACCAACTACAGATGGTGTTTGGTATTTCCGAGTTAGACTATGCTGTAGATGACAAGAGAAAGATTTATCTGGAATCCGAAACCTGCTGTACTACGAAGAACAGCTTCCCTAGGTCCCTACATTCCGTAACAATTATTTGCTGTCTCAAAAATGTTCATATCGCGCAGTTTTATGTGAATATAATTTGCCGAACCAGTTAACCTTGTCGCGAATCTCTCAATACAGAGTGTCTTGGCGAATACGTTGTGACATACTTGAAGCTAATTTATGTTTAAATTCGTTTTATACAACGACTTAGCTCTTCTGAGATATGACGGTGTGTCGCTGGATGAGTGGTTCCCGAAATTTCGAAGAAAACTCAATGCCTTCATTTTCAAAAGTCAAGCATTTCTTCAGTTGAAGATTTTTAGCGTCCTGAGCGCCCTTCCGTTGATCGCAGATTAAAATATGGAGAAATTTTGCAAATTCGCCACCGAAGACAGAAGAATTGCCGTTTTGTAGATCTCCGACAGGATAGATTTCTCGAATGGAGCACGCCAGTGAATTCTAAGGGAGGACGTAAACACGCGGCTCCTCTCCGCAAAGCTTGTGCTTCTGTTTCTCACTAACAAGCATAAGTATCATCAACGTTGGCCCATAAGAACATGGCTATGCTCCCTCACCTTCCTTAAAGCCGGATTTGACCCTTGTGTTCTCTTCTTTTATCTGCGAATGAAATCGTAGCTACGAGGTCGTCATTTCCTGGATATCGCTGTGATTAGGGAATAATCGCTAGCCGTCTTGTAGATGATTCAGAAAGTCAGTGCCTGAAGTGCTTCCAGTAGTGACGGAAAGGTTGGACCCCTTCCACCAAATCAGAAGGAGACTACATTGGAAGGACAAGGACATCTAAATAAGTAAGCGTATCGACTCAGTCCACAAAATTCGGATAAGCCCTCCTCTATTTCTTTTACCATATATTTTCTTTATATTACTGTGTCCTTTACTACCGGTCCGCACTTTTATATCAGTAGCCTGTCTTTCTTTATGTCGTAAATTTACACTTGTAAAAAATCGACAAAAAAATTCTGCATTCTGATCTATCAAAAAGGACAGCTGCTAATTAATGAGTAAAGAGTGAACATGGAAGTGAACAGTCTACACCGAATGGAGATACAGGGGTATTAAATCGTTTTTGGCGTAGACCTAGACAGGTATGTCTCAGGCAGTGGACCATCTTTCAGCAAATGTATATGTTTGAAAGTAGTCAGGGATACCACAAGCCAATAGGCAGTCAGTGCAGAATAGTTAGTTATGTGGCGATAGATCATTTTAGATTTGTAACTTTATAATTATGTATGTTGCGTTTTTAGGAAAGAGGAAAGCAGTGGCTTGCCAGAATGTTTTAATGCAGAAGTCGTTGACTGGTGAATCCCTGTAATATGGCCTCAGATATTTATCAGATAAAATGTTAAAAGACAATGTGTCTTTCTGGCATCTGTCTAAGACAGTGTGTTCCAACCAGGGCTCCTCAGAACATCTTTAGGTTTTTCGCGACAACTCGTGCAATAAACAAAAATTTGAAATTCCGCGAAAAATTCTAAATACCACTCTAAATATTCCAGGGCTGTGCAACAAGACAATTTTACTCTTCTGTAACGCACCGACGTTAGATTGCTTTCAAGACGGAAGTTTTAGCTGCGAGAGAAACGGCTGTTTGCTTTCACAGATAATAAAAAGCCAGTCTTTGCAGTTTTCTTGACGATACTGACTGTTGGAACTAGCCTACTTAGCACATTTTGGTCTACAATTAGTCACCTTTGACACTGCTTGAATGACCCAAAAGAAAACATTCCAACTTGCACAAACAAACTCCTTGCATTCTTGTAAGATAAATTGTCGTGGCAATAATTTAGCAGTAATTTAAATGCGCTCCCCTATCTCAATTGTGCCAGGACAGTCAACCATTTTGTACGTTGGGTATCCTCGGAATATGAAAAATTATTTTATGGGTTTACGCATGGGAAGCAGGTTGAACAACTCTGGTCTAACACTACAGAACTGTTATGCACTGCGCCAATGGCGAGTCTTTCTGTAACTGCTTTACCAGATATGCTGTAATTTACATATTAATTAAAGGAAACTTTGTACTTGTTCTGGCGATGTTTACTTTAGGCAATAAGAGGCACAGATACTCAGTTTTCCACGTTTGTTGTAAAGATGGAAGAGGTCTGTCTGATGGATATCACTGCAGATTTCTCTTATCGATTCAGTGACTCATGACAAACCCACATTCGCCTGTCGAGTGCCACGCATGTCAGGATACTTACAGGAGGAACACAGCAACATGATCGCTGAGGACCCAAAACGCAATTACGCTTAATCTTTCTATTCATCGAGGATAAGGAACGGAATATGTGCAGAGTTTATCTTAGAAATGTATATTGCTGGACACTGGGTTGTAACAGTTTTTGCCAAGTTTAATGTTCCTTGTGGTACACGAAAATGGACAACGAATTGACGATCAGAAAGGATATTCTTATTTGAATGTCAGAGGCCTTTAGACGTCAGTACTTCCTTAGAGGCTTGACAGTAGAGCTGCGATTCCTGGCAAGGGTTGGTTGCAGTTTACGTTTTTGACGGAATCTATCTTGACTTCGATGAATATGTCGTAAGGTTCCTTCCTTACCACAATCAAGCGCCGAGATATTGGGAATGTGTTCAGGCCAATATCTGTGCCTCGTGTGTGTAGGAATAACGCAATGATTAGCACAGGAGAAAGACCAGTTTTCCTGTGCCTCCTACCACATCTCAATTTATTTATGAAGTATTCAGTCGTCCGGAATATTTTATTTTCAGATTTCCTTACTGGTGCCACCTTTTCGGAGGAGTTTTCTGCTCCATTCTTCAGGACAGTACAATCCTTCGATCTACCCTTAAGATGGAAGCAGCGGGTATTACTTAATTGCAGCCGTTTAATGCTGTTATGAGAGTGATTAATGTGTATCTCAGAATCGTACCAAATGCACAAACACGTTGTGTGAACGAAATTCAAAATACTTAATCACCAGCAATCAAAGCATTCATGCACATTCTGGATGTGCACATGTGTACACTCTGAATGTGTATTTTTATGGTTTGTAATTGACTACTGGTTGCACAAGTGGCGGTCCCAGTGGCCGCGCCTTCTAAGGCGTAGGTCTGCGGCCACTTGCCTGCTGAGATCGTGGGTTCGAAACCCATCGCGGGCATGGATGTTTGTCTGTTGTGATTGTTGTGAGTTGCCAGGTAGAGGTCTCTGCGACGAGCTAATCACTCGTCCAGAAGAGTCCTACCGACTGTGGTGCGTCGTTGAGTGTGATCTAGAAACCTCGTGAATGAGGAGGCCCTGGCCAACTGGGGGCTGTCGCGCCAAACAAACAAACAAAAACAACTGGTTACACAAGTAAACAGAACAGATCAACCAGCTTAAAATGCAGAGTTGTGAATGTCACGGCAACAAGTACATAGGCCTGTAATTACATATGCGTGTAAATACATAGGCCTGTAAATACCTCTATGCTTCAAATTTTTAAAAGAGAGTGAAGTTCTAAGTGCCGCTCAAAACGTATTTTATCTGCCTGCAATATCATTTTCATGAGACTGCTTTTCTTCTTGAAAGGAAAAGAATGGCGTTGTCAGTTCGCCACATTCTGAATATATTTTCTCCATATCAAATTTTGAACCAGTTGGCCGAGTTCCACGAAACCCAGTATAAATTTTATGTCAATGGAGAGACACTCCGCACCATTGCTGTTTAATTTCATACAGTCTACAATAACAACATTACCGACATTACAAACAGAAAGGCTGTTGCAGTATTACAGTACTTTATTTTCGGCCCCTGAAGTGATGTATGGTCTTGGGGAAAGTAGACTTATGCAACTTTAAGATAGTCATTTTGTAAAAAATTCAATTATAATACGGCAACCATAACAAAATGTTTTTCAACTTAAGGTTGAACGAACTATTATAACTAGGCAGATGAAACTATATTATTCACACACTACGTATGCAAGATTATTGTCAATACAACAATCCCAAATATGGCGATGTTGTGAATCTTTGAGGTTTTATAAAAAAAAAACATTGAGTAGAATGGGTCTCTTCAGAATCTGCACTTTATAATTTCTTCAAAAATATAAAAAAGCAATAATAATTTAACAGACAGCGAAGGTCTATAAATTTATACAATGAGAAGGAACATCTTGTGTGTTCTGGGAAGTCATTCTTCTGTTTGCTCGATTCATTTTTGTGCAACGTAACGGGAGTAAGAATTAATTTCTGAAGTCAGATTTATAGCCAAAGAGGAAAGATAACACGTGGCTGTCACGTGGTACAGTCTCGTGCCTCCATACTGAGATGATACACAAATGCCCTGTGCTTCCTTCCATAGGTTCAGGCAGATGTTTCCAGTCATCTTCAAACGGAAATAAAGAAAAATACAAAAAACACAATACAGTGAACTTAATAGGTGAATACTGTTATGGGTGGAGCAAGAATAGTGTAGTCAGTATAGCAACTAGGCTATGGGCTGGCCGATCTGGGGTTCGTTTTCCGGCAGAAGCAGGAGATTTTTCTCTTCTCCGAATCGTCCAGACCGGCCGTGGTGCCCAACCAGTCTCCTGTCAAATTGGTACCGAAGTTAAAGCACCCGGGACGTGATGTAAACAACCCACTTTCATCTGGCGCCGAGGATTAGAATGAGTATAGCTATACGTCTATTCTATCGCCTAATAGCGTGAGCAAGGAAAACTTTATGTTTACTCAGTTACGTGCGAATTAGGAAACAGCCAGGACAATTGGTTGGGATAGGAGAGGACTCAAAAAGAATGGGCATTAACTAAATTAATTCCCATTTATTTGTATGTTATCTTCATATATTAACTATTTCCACAGTGAAACTTGTAGGCCTATATATATATATATATATATATATATTTATGTGTGTGTATGTATGTATGTGAGTGTTTGTACTTACACACAGATACACTTGACTCAGTGATAAGGCTTTCGCTTCTTATTCGGAAATGGAGCTTACGAATTTCGAATTACCGTGATCCAGGCATTGCATAGCTTTCCTTACTTTTATTAGGAGAATAAATCAATACTGCCTTGTGATAATCCTGAATGTGTTGCAGCCCATAGAGTTTGTCTTCTTACTTTTCTTTATACTCTAAAAAAGTCCAATCTGTACGTTTGATACAGAGTCGTTGCAGAAAATATATACAGTTAAACCAAATATTGTAATAATAGCAGTAGTAATAACAACAACCACAAATGCAGGCTGTCAATTTGATAAGAAAGTGGATCACATTATAACTGCATGCTGAATATTAGCGAAAGAACAGTACATAAAGAGTCAAGATAAAGTTTGTGCTCAAACCCACTTTAACTTATGCAAGGAATCAGGAATAAAATTAGAAGATAAACACCGGTATGAGCTCGTACAAAAATTAGTAAACAAGCCATGAAGCTAAGGTACCCATATTATGGAAACAACAAGTGCAAACTGACAGAACCATCACTAAAAATAAACCGGTATCCTAATCCGTGATAACGAAAAAAGAACATGCATGTTTAAAGATTTTGCAGTTTCAGGAGACAGAAATGTGATCAAGAAAGAAAGTGAGGGGATTCCAAAATATGAAGACCTTACAATAGAAAAATATCGCATGTGGAATGTAAAAACAAAAGTGATAATAGTAATAATACGGCAGCTGAAACCATCTCAAAATCATTCAGAGAGTACCTGAGTAACATACATGGACAGCACGAACTCGAGGACCTACAGACAACAGCCATATTGGGCACTACACACGTACTGCGGAAAGTACTAGTGTAAAGTTACAAAATACAAGTATTCAGCATGGGAAATAACATTGCATATGGGTTTACCATATATTGAAAATACAGAATAGCTGCAATTATACCCTAGAAACGTGGTTTCTTTCAGGTATATAATTGTAAATGTCCTAATAATAATAATAATAATAATAATAATAATAATAATTTAAATAATATTTACTGTAACATCTGCAACAGGCAATAGTGCCAAAGACAATAAAAAGTAGTTATAAAATACTGCCATGCAAATTTATTTGTTACTGATCAAATTAGATGGTGCGAAATGAGTATATAATTAAGGTAATACTTGTGATGTGGACTTATACTTTGTATTTTTACAGAATATTATTTTTGTTATATGGGCCGGCATTCATTATGCATGGACGCGATGACAACTCTATCAGTTATGTTATACACTGTGGTCGGAAACCTTAAGCGAACAGGAACAGCTCGTATGTCGGCATGGGAATTTAACGTGAGAATGTGGACTGGACTTGTCCACGTCACATTACTACGCAATCTCTTGAACTTCTTGGTAGAATAAGGTATTCATCAATGAAGGACAACAAAAGGCACTAATATAAAGGTTCTTTATAAGATCGCACTTTGATCTGCCACCTCAAATTCCAGCCAAACATAAACGTGCATTTTACGACAGGCAGTTTCAAAACTAAGGTAGGGATTTTAAGGACATTCTAAACAGCCTGTAATTTCTCGTCCATCGTTCAGCCACAATGAAGAATTGCTTTAAGAATCAGCTGAGAGAACAAGATACTTCTATACTAAACCCCAACTCGATGCATCAATGTCTGAAATTTATTTTATTGGAGTAACAATCTACATGTTTCGGACGGTCTTTCCGTCCACCATCTAGCAGGCAGTCGGCAGTATCTGTTTGACATATGCCTGTTGCAGCATGTACAGTCTTTAACTCCTGATGATGGACGGAAAGACCGCCCGAAACATGTAGAGTATTACTCCAATAAAATAAATTTCAGAAATTGATGCATCTGGTTGGGTTTTACTATAGAAATACAGTGTGATTCTGTCACTAGAGGCCCCATACTATTTATAGACAATAGTTTGGGGCCTCTAGCGACAGAATCGCCCTGTATATTACGATGCACTGCCCTATGAACCTCAAAAAGAATAAGATACGTTGAATTTTAAATCGGGTCTTCCATCTCTTATAAGAAGACAGGCATACCCCCTACAGGGCTCGTAGTCCAGACGGCTCCATTAGGCTTAGCCGAGGACCTGGTACGAATTAGGTTATCCACTGATAAAGTAACACTAAAGATGCCTCTACGTAGATTTTAATGTCATGAATGTTTATTTTTTGTGTCTTGTTATAGCCTCTATAGTTTAAAGTAGACGATTTCAAAAAAACAAACAAACACCGATGAATGTACATCAATGTGATATTCTGCTTTTACACAACCACACCAAGGTGGAAATCTGTGAACTGTAAATAACTAATTACGATTGTGACGAACTGTTCTTTTAGGAAACAGTAACGTACTTCACACAAGTTTGTTCGTTGTAAGTACAGCATCATATTTTTGAGAAGTCAGAACTAACATATTCACCGATTGAATAAACAATGAATATTAAAATTCGTTCTTTGCTGTTCTTATACAGACTGAAAGCACATCAAATACCTATGTACATACACATAGGCCTTTATAGGCTTCATACATTTCATTGACGTAGCTCTACAATAGTATTTTAAAGAAAGAGCAAACTTCGTTTCAACGCAGTCTGAACTCAACCAAAACACTGTTACGGTTTTTCGCGTGGGAGGGGCTGAAGTAATTTTGCTGTTTCGTACAGTATATAAACCAAGATTACATTTTTCTTAAATTACGTATTTCGAAAACGTTGCAAGTATTTACCTTCCTTCGAATTGAAGAACAATAGAGTCGGAGATCTTATTTATTGATGGTAATAATGATGTCAATCGTTGCCTTAACTCTTTTGTGGTTGTACTGACTAATTGCACTGTAATTTTATTCGATATTGTCCAGTGACTAAAGGAAATGTTTATAATATATCCCCCCCCCCTTTTTTGGTGAGGTATCTCTGTCAACGTCTTCAAAAAATGCGTTCTCATTAATCTGACACATATTTTTATTCCAGCTGTTGTCATAGTAGATATAAATTAAAGAGCCAAAATAATAGATGTTAAATATTAGTCTATACAGATTATCGAATTAAATTCATTTCTGGTTGTGTTTCTGTGTTTGAATTTTTTGGGTTCTTAGGTTGTCAGTAAATTTTTTTTTTTTTTTGCAAGTGTTATTTTATATTTTGGTCCGTTCTGGTTACGAAATTACAAGACGGGTTGTTTTCTAGTATCAAAAACCGCCTACACCCACCACTGTTTTCTTGCTTGATACTGCTTAATTAACTGCACGATCAGCTCATGAGGCCACTGTGACTTGTAAGAACACTAGTCAGTGGAAATACGTACACTGCTAAATTCAGAATTTACACATACACGCAGACACACACACACACAAACACACACATACACACCCCCGGTACACTTTCCTGCAACGCGAGTCTGTATATGAATACTCATTTATTAAACTGAGTAATTGTGTTAACCAAAGGGATGGGGCATATGTGTGCGTGTGGGTATATGTGTCTATATATATATATATGTGTGTGTGTGTGTGTTATACACACATACACAGGCGCGCACACATAAACACACACACACACACACATGTATATATGAGGCTGTTATACCAATAGACGTTTAAGAGCACTTTCCTCGGCTTAAGAAACAAAGTGCAGAAGGTTGTGGAAAGTAGAAAAAATATTGACATAAGCAAGACGATTTATAGCGTCCGAAAAAAACAATTACGTGTTGATATTTGAAATAACAAAAGGAAGTGCTCGTTGCAGTTCGGAGAACTAGTGTTAGAAACGCCATCCTTGTGTTTCTTCCGTTGCCTACCAGACACAACACAGATCGATCGTGCGCGGTGCAGAGGCGATGTCGCAGGGTCTCAGGCGTTGCCCTAGGTCAGAGACACCCTCTCAGAACCAATAGAAACGGAAGTTTCTGAGCGGAGGTTGAGGTACAAGACACAGTGGGAGGAAATGCCAGCCAGACGTCCATCTATTGATCTAGTATCTAGAAGGCGGTGGGCCGATAGATTATGAACTGAAGGAGAGTCAATATATTATTAAAGAATATGGGATTGATCCCTGTTTGGACTAGGGAGGGGAATGGTGTACAGTCACTCACAGAATTTTCTCGAAGGTAGTTACTTGGTTGAAAAATTTCTGTCGTGGTAATCATTATTTCGAAATATAATGGATGGAGTAAGTAGACAGTAATGCATAATAATTAATTTCATGCTACGCACCTGTCATTTGCAGATTATGCTAGTAGAATGCTTACTGCAATTCTGTTCAGAATATTGTGCTTCACGCCCACGACACAAGAAGGGAAAAGTTATCATGTACGCCCACGGTACTCGCTGAATACGCAGCTGGGTAGGCGCAATAACCAATCTAGAGCTTTGGAAAAGAAAATATTTATTATCCATGCCTGTAATCTAACCACGATTCCTCAGTCGATCAACCGTAGCCTATTTGTACTGATTGAGCTGTCTCGACTGCCAGGCCTGAAGTTCTCAAATCCTTAAAACAAAATTGAAAAACTACAAATTAAGGGACACAATTACAGATATAATACAAAAGTTTTTCTAGGTCTCTGGTAGTTTTGAGCACTGGTCAGTAGAACTAACCGTAATCCCAATGCTGGAAGCAGCTGTTGTTAGCAGACATTATTTTTGCCCGATGAGATACTCCTACTGAAGTACTTTCGAGTGCACTTTGACAAACGCAGAATAGTTATATGCTGTCTGTTGCTATCGAAATACAGACGTAATGTTCACTGCATTGACACTTTTTGTACTACTCAGATGTTTATATTCTGTACGGCACTTTTACCGTTACAATTTTTTTTGTGTCTCTTGCGAAGTAAGTATGAATATTTCCGTCTACTGGACTGTAAAGATAAAAGTAATCTCGTAATGTATAACTTTACTCATTCTTAACCTCGGCCCTAGACGGAGTAGGGTGGTCGGAGCCCCGCCTTAGCTGTTTGATCTTCGAAGAAGAGCGCTGGTTCGGTGAGGCCCAGGGCCGCTCTGAAAGAGTGTGGAGACGAGAAAAACCTTTGTCCCGAGCTCGGTTTGAACTCCGAACCATCCAGCCCATAGCCAGTCGCTGTACCGCCTACTGGACTACCGTGTACCACCACTGAGGCAGATGAGTTCACATCTTCACTTACTGCTGCAATTTCAACCTGCATTTTCGTGATCGCTATTCTGGGTTGCAATATTACGTTTAATTATGCATATTGTACTTTTTCCGTCCCATATGCCGTTTCAAAAGTCAACATAAAAGCGAAAATGTCCCTGTGATGCCATGAGGTATATGGGGCGTTGAAGGTATGCCTCCAGGTATTCTTAATTTCGGCACTAGAGGCAGAGCCGACGACAGGGAGGGGAAGCCGGTAAAAATTACCGGGGCTCGGCTGTCCGGAAGGGGCCCGAGGCCCCTGTATCTTGCAAACGTTTTTGTCTGTCACGGTACTATCATTATTTATCGATTGTACTGATTATCCCTCTCAGACCAAGCCCAAGTCACTCTGCAACTAAGAGTCGGCCTTTCCGATTCAGTGTAAATATTTGAATCTGGTCAGCCCTTGCTGCGGGACCTGAAAAAGTTTACATCGGGACCCAAACCCGCTCTCGGTGGCCCTGACTAGAGGGATTTCAGTGGCCAGCTTGATGCCCCTGCCGCTTTAGCAGCGGCAGAAAAGCCAGCCATGTTTTGAATAGGAGGCTGAGTAAAGATTTAAGTTGAGATTAACGGCCGTGGGGACTCGTTGCGCTAACCACGTGACACCCCTCTATCCGCAAAAGTTGACACTAACTTCGCCTACCGGCGGCGGCCGCTCTGTCGGTATGGTTCGCTCGCGGACTAA
>Ga0123355_10006421_pt1 | contig 17417 bp, 15 predicted proteins | sample TergutEmb28metaG_3_FD_89872 | JGI IMG/M metagenome (GOLD analysis project Ga0123355, IMG submission 89872) | Embiratermes neotenicus P1 segment gut microbial communities from Petit-Saut dam, French Guiana - Emb289 P1 | ecosystem: Host-associated > Arthropoda: Insects > Digestive system > Gut ...
GCTACCGCTGCTACCACTTGAAGACCGAGGACTACTGCCCGTCGAGGTACGTGAACGGCTGCTGCCACCACTACTACCGCCAGAGCTACGGCTTCCGCCAACATCAGCCGAACTGCGACGTCCGCTGCTGCCTGCACTGCCGCTGCCAGCAGAAGTACGGGAGCTACGACCACTATCCGCAGAACGAGAGCTACTAGCCGCAGATCCGCGCGACGGTGCACTCCTCTTTGGGGCGCCAAAGTCTATATCAGTATCGTCTACATCTTCATCGTGTTTCGGCAAAGATCTACTACGCCCAGCAGAGTCACCGCTCTTCGCTGCTGCCTGCTGTTGCTGCCTTGGTTTCCTTGCCGGCGCAGGCGCTGCTGCACGCGTTTCTGCCTGACCCTTGTTCGCACGACAATAAGGGCAAACTGCCCAGGTCGTCTTAATGGGACGGGCGCAATAATCGCAAGGACGACGTAAGGTCACGTTACAATTGGGACAAATCAAGAAATCAACTTCGATTCCGCCACCACAGCTAGGACAGGCATGAGTTTCAAGCTCTGCCTCTAACAGGCGCTGCGACAACTCACGTTCTTCTGCGTCAGCTGCAAAGTCTGCAGGGCGCAAGAAGCTGTAAACAATCAGAATCAACAAGACCAGAATAAGAGAGGCGCCACCTACGGCAATAAAACCCCAGCTGGCTTGAGAAAAACCAACGAAAACACCCACAACCAAAGCTAGTAAACCAAGAAGTCCCCAGGCAATAGCAAACGTTCCGCGGCGGCGTGCATCACGGAAAAGCCAGAAAACCAAAGCTATCGCCAAAGAAAAGGTTGCAATACCTAGACCCAACGAAAGGGACTGAACTATGGGGCTGTTAATAATCGGGTCTAACAATTCGCCGAACAAATCCATGTTTACCTTACTCCTTTTATAGGATGCACTTACTCTTATTTAAGTGACGCTGACGGGCGGTTCATCGCAGCGAAAATCACCACACACCGCCCTTAGGCAATGCTGCCGACATCGCAGAGACCCATTGATTGTATCAAAGGATAGAGAGAAAGGCTTCCCGTCACAATCACTGGTTGTCTTCCCGTTGTGTTCAGCACCTGGCAGAGCGTGTCCATAGCAGCACAAGGCTTGCCCGTAACCTGCCTAACCATCTCCGCAAGCTCATCAGCAGGAATAGCGCGCGGGTTGTTGGGAGGCTCTAGGGCAATAAACCTATCCGCAACAGGCTCCAATGCCCTGATGATGCCTTCTGCGTCTTTGTCAGAAAGAATACCCAAAGCGATTACGGGCTTCTCTCCTGCAAATTTGGTACGAGCCAATTCGCGAAGCAAGTCAGCCAACACAAGTGCTGCTGCCGGATTATGACTGCCATCAAATATCAACAGGGGTCTTTCACGCAGTACTTCAAAGCGTCCTGGGAAGGTCATCTGCGCTATAGTGCTGCGAACTTTTTCTGGGTCAAGAGCCCGCTTCAATACTGCCTCTGCAGCAAAGAGTGCAGTAGCAGTATTGCTTGCTTGATAACCAGGTGCCGCAATCTGCAGATCTATATAGTCCTGATACAGCGTAACCACATCAAACCAGGACAGGAGGGTAGAGTCCGCATGGACTTGATAGGAGCTATCCCCCACAATGCGCGGCTGTAATCCAAATTTCTTTGCGCGCCCTATAAAGACGTCAGCAATGTGGGGGTCATGCTCACTGAAAAGGCTTTTTCCCAGCACAACACTGGCGCCTGGCTTAATAATGTGCGACTTGTCAAAGGCAATTTCTGCTACTGTGTCACCCAGAAACTCCTGATGGTCTAGCCCAACTGCAGTAACAACGGCTACTGTTGGGTCTGCAGCACTAGTAGCGTCCCATCTGCCACCCATGCCGACCTCTATGACAGCGTAATCGACACTCATATCCCTAAAATGAATGAACATTGCCAGCGTCATCTCTTCAAAATCAGTGAGCTGCAGGCCAACACTTGCGGCCGCCTCACGTGCCATGAGGCGCGCAAGAGCAAGGTCACCCACGTCGATATTGACTCCATCCACACGAATACGCTCAGATTCATGTACTAGAGAAGGGCTAGTGTAGAGTCCTACCTTTGCGCTCTCCTCAACACCTTCTGCAATAAGTAGCTGCTCTATAATGCGTGCTGTCGAAGTTTTACCATTGGTGCCTGTAATCTGAATAATCTTATAAGTGCGCTCTGGATGTCCCGCAGCTGCACAGGCCTTCTTCATATTCTCCAGTGAAGGATTTATCGTCGGTTCTTGATACATGGGCGATGTGTCACCTATTTATGCACAAGCAAGGCACCTAGCCCTGCTCCGCAAGCTGGGCTTCAAGCTTTGCCAAAGCCACACGCAAATCATCGGCCTTTGCGCGATCCTTTTCGATAATTTCTGGTGCGGCTTTCGCTAGGAACCCTTCGTTGGAAAGCTTCTTGTCAAACTTTGCCAGTTCTTTTGCAGTTTTATCACGCTCTTTGGTGAGGCGTGCCTTTTCTGCTTCGAAATCAACCAGGCCTTCCAGATGTACGTAAATTTCAAGGCCAGTGGCTACCGTAACGGCGCTTTGTGCTGGCTTCGCTAAGTCAACATCAACTTGCAGTTTGCTTGCATTAGCTAGCTGGGCGATTTGTGGGGCTAACTCCTGCAAAAGAGTACCGTCACTCTTCTTGCCAACTTTCACACTTGCCTCAAGTTCAGTGCGAGGACTGATTTGATAGCGTGCACGCGTGCTGCGCAAAGCGGACACTACAGCCTTTAATAGCTCTATACGACGCTCTGCGTCCACATCACGCAAGGTAGCAAAGTCTTCCTGCTTTGGCCACTGCGCCACAATAAGTGAAGGTTCAGCACCCGAAACATCAGCATGAATCGGCAGCCCACGCCAAATTTCCTCACTAATGTAGGGCATCATGGGATGCAGCAAGCGCAGGGCATTATCCAGCACAAAAACCAAGGTGTGCTGCACTGCTGCACGCTCTTCTGGCTCCCCGTTCAAGCGACCCTTAGCGAGCTCAATGTACCAGTCACAAAAATCATTCCAAAAGAAGCCGTAAAGGTCACGTGAGGCCTCACCAAAGGCAAAGCTATCAATACTCTCAGTCACACGCTCCACCAAGTGTGCAAGGCGTGAGAGAATCCATCTATCTGCCAAAGCCTCTGGCTGTGGAGGAGCATCCCCCATCTGTATTCCATCTGTATTCATTTGCACAAAGCGGGCAGCGTTCCAAATCTTGTTAGCGAAGTTGCGTGAGGACAGCAGTTTGTCCTCATCAAATTTCATGTCCTGAACACCTGTGACCTGCAGCATAAGTCCAAAACGCATACCATCTGCACCGTAGTGTTCCATCAAGTCCAGAGGGTCTACACCTGTGCCCAATGACTTGGACATACGTCTACCCTCTTTATTAAAGACAGTCGGGTGAATGATGACATCGTGGAAAGGAATGTCATCTACAAAGTCCAGACCACTCATAATCATGCGAGCAACCCAAAGGAATAAGATGTCTGGTGCCGTTGAAAGCGCATTAGTCGGATAATTCGCAGCAAGCTCAGGAGTAAACCAGGTAAAGGGCTTGTCGCCTTTGTTGCAGTTTTGGGAGGCATAGCTGGGGCTTTCGCTCGCTGCGTGACGTGCAAAGTCACGTGAGCAGTGTGCGGGAGTTCCAGATGTGTTCCCCAAAACAGCGAAAGGCCAGATTTGGCTGCTGAACCACGTATCTAACACATCTTCGTCTTGACGAACTGGTGCTGCACATTCTGGACAGACAGACAGGTCTTCCTTTAGTGCTGCTGTCCAGTTACAGCCATCACAATAAAACACAGGAATACGATGTCCCCACCATAGCTGGCGAGAAATGCACCAGTCTCGAATGTTTTCCATCCAGTGAAAATACACATTCTCCCAACGCTTTGGATGGAACTTAACCTGGCCATCACGCACTACCTCAATAGCAGGCTCTGCCAGTGGCTTCATATCTACAAACCACTGCTCTGAAAGCCAGGGTTCAATCGCAGTTGCACAGCGATAGCATACGCCCACGCTATGGGGATGCTCCTCGATTTCTACCAAATAACCGCCAGCCTGCAGGTCAGCAACAATTTTTTCGCGAGCGTCTTCTCTTGAAAGACCCTCGTAAGCGCCACCTTCTGTAGTTACCACAGCTTCTTTATCAAAAATGTTAACCTGGGGCAGGTTGTGGCGTTCTCCTACCTCAAAGTCATTTGCGTCATGAGCAGGCGTAATCTTCAGCGCACCCGTACCAAAGTCTGGCTCAACATAATCATCTGCAATGATGGGGATAGGCTTGTCCATCAAAGGCAGTAGCACCGACTTACCAACCAGGTCTTTATAGCGCTCGTCTTCAGGATGAACAGCTACAGCAACATCGCCCAGCATAGTTTCTGGACGAGTCGTCGCGATAGTGATGTACTGGATGTCCTCTGCTTCAGCATTGTGAGTGATGGAGGACTCGGAGATGTGGTTTTCGCTTGTTGCGTGGCGTGCTAAGTCACGCGAGCGACAAGTGGAAACCTCAGATGCGTGTCCTCCATCACTCACAACGGGATAGCGGACATGATAAAGCTTCCCCGGCTTGTCCTCATGCTCTACTTCAATGTCAGAAAGAGCCGTCGTGCAGCGCGGACACCAGTTGATAATGCGTGTGCCACGATAAATCAAGCCCCGATTAAACCATTCGACAAAGACCTCACGAACAGCCTGTTGATAGGAAGGATCCATGGTGAACCATTCCCTGTCATAGTCGCAGGAACAACCCATCGCCTTGAGCTGATTGATGATTTGACTGCCATGTTCTGAGCGCCACTCCCAGCACTTATCAATAAAGGCTTCACGTCCAATATCAAAGCGTGTCAGCCCTTCTTTGGCCAGTTTTTGCTCAACTTTATTTTGCGTGGCGATGCCCGCATGGTCAGTTCCCACTACCCAACGGGCTGGCCTACCTGCCATGCGATTTTTGCGGATGAGCACGTCCTGTATCGTATTATTAAGCGCATGCCCCATGTGCAAAGAACCCGTGACATTGGGCGGCGGGATAGTAATGACGTAAGGATTCAGGCTGGGGTCATCAGCACTGACATCGCCAGCTTCACGCGATTTTGTTATGTCTTCTGCAGATGGACTCTGCTCGAAATGGCCACCTTTTTGCCAGGTGGTAAAAATTGATTCCTCTATTGCCTTTGGATCATAGGCTTTAGACATCTCTCTATCCACAAAGTGCCCCTTTTCAAAACTGGTTTGATTAAGCATTTCTCGAACAATTCGACCAATTAAAGTCAAATTAAATTAAGGGGCAATTGTAGCACGCATAAAGCTTAGATAGCAGAGACTCCTGGGCTTAGAAGAAAGATGATTACTCCCAGCACAATGATGACAATCGCAGCAATAAGTAGAAAGCTTCCAATCTTTGAGAATGTTTTCTTAGCGTCCATTACACTCGCCTCCTAAAGCAATAAACCACAAAAGAATATTGTGTAACTATATTGTAGCACTTATGGAGAAATGATGGATATTGCGACTTAATGCACAGTGGCTATACTGAAGATTCCTATGCCGATAAGGATAAATAGCACGAAAAAAATTGTGCAACCTATTAAGAGTCCCCATGATATTGTGGATTCGAGCTCAGTCGATGTGGGCTCATAGCCCTGACTTTTATAGGCCTGCGCCCCCTGAAAGTCCTCGCTTTGATGAAATGCTGACTGCTGAGACTTCTTGAGAAGAGCCCTGTCTTCTTCTTGATGTATCGCATCTTCGCTTTCTATAACAATGCGGGAATTTGGCATCGCAGCCTCAGAAGGGCGTCCGTCAGCTGTCACTTCGGGATATTCACCATCATCAAATTCAGGAACAGAATCAACGGGATATGCGGTTTTTACGGGATTGTAGTCGTGTTTAGCGTGCATAGCTCTCCTCCCTTCAATATAGTGAGCCTACTTCTATTTCAAGAGTAGCCATTTTATCATGGGTCACGCTCTGCGACGCCCGCCACCACGGCCAGGAGACTTCCCCCTAGCTTTAAAGCTATAGATTGGCTTCCATCTATCTAGGGTTTCTGCTGTTGGAGTCATAAGTCCCTCAATGACAGAGCCATCTTTGTATGCCATGGGGCTTTCATCTAAAGTGTCATCGTGAACGCTGGTCGTATAGATACCTTCCATGCGCTTAGCAAATTCATCCATATCCAATGCCTTGAAAGCCTTAGTGCGCGAATACAGGCGTCCCGCACCATGCGGAGCAGACTCGTTCCAGTCTGGATTACCTTTACCACGGCAGAGGAGTAGTCCATCAGCCATATTAAGCGGCAGCAAGAACAGTTCATCCTGCTGTGCACGCACAGCGCCTTTGCGCAAGGTGCGCTCATCATCAATGTAGTTGTGGACAGTTATTACACTGCGTCGTGCAATTTCACTGTCATCTAAGTCACAGCCCAAAAAGTCTAAAATATCGACAAACATTGCGATACGGTTTAACTTTGCGTAATCCTGCATAATGCGCATATCATGCAAATAGTCTTCAAGTAAATCATCAGTCAGAAATTTCAAAGCATCAGGCACAGGGGCACGGCAAGTCTGCTCTGCCAACCATTGATAGTGTGTTGCAACCAGTAGCCCCACATTGCGACTACCACTGTGAATGGTCATCCAGTTTTCGCCGGCACTATCCTTACCCACTTCTATAAAGTGGTTGCCGCCACCCAAGGTACCTACAGAACAAATGGCATCATCCTTGCGATACTTACGCGGAGCATCCCAGCGCAAGGCATCTAAGGCAACACGCTCTGCAAGAGGACTAACTTTCTGATGAGTGCGCTTCGCAAACCCAGAAGGAATCCTCTTGCGAATGAAGCGATCAAGGGCAACTAGGTCAATGTCGTCGCTTCCTAAGGGAACTGCCATCAATCCACAGCCAATATCAACTCCTACTAGGTTAGGGCAGACCTTATCAGTAATGCGCATGGTAGTGCCAATAACACTACCCGCACCCGCATGAACGTCGGGCATGACACGCAAGTTAGCATCACGGGCAAGGGGCGTGTCTAGTAATTGCTGGACCTGCTCCTCCGCCCCAACATCCACATTAGGATTGAAGATGATTCCACCACCATGACGACCTACGAGTTGCTTCATGAAAGTGACTCCTGGTAGTCCTGGTTGGGACGGAAGGTATCCACGTCCAACATTGGCACACAGCGATAATGTTTATCATTTGCCGTTAACAAACGGTACTGATGTTCAATTGCTGTTGCTGCGATTAGGGCATCTGCCAAACGGAGCGAATTACTTAAAGTAAAGTCGGTAACTAAAAGTAGAGCACGTACCGATATGTTCTCATCAATATGAAGTATCCCGACATTCCATTCTTTGAAGAGGGCTTTCAACTTTTTGATTTCATTCTTATTGCGCACTCCCTGGAGAAGCTCTGCCCAGGTAACTGCACTAATCTCAAAAGGAAGATGACTCTCTAAGAGCTCCTTTGCATGCTGATTGCCCCTCAAATACCATATCAGCACATCAGTATCAACGATAATCATGATTGCGCCCTTCACGGATAGCGCGAACATAGTCATGCACTTCATTTGTTTCCGCGTTATCTGCCCACATTCCAAAGGCAGCAGTCGCTGCCCCAGACTGAGCAGCTTCAGAGTGTCGCACGGGAACAATTTTGGCTGCTTCTTTGCCACGATAGGTAACGGTCACTTCTCTGCCCCCATTGACCAACTTTATGATACGCCCCGCGCTATATCTCAAATCTTTTGCCGTTATAAGCATAGGTTGATGCACCTCCAAAGTGTATATTTCAAGTATACACTTCATTCGCACACAAAACAATCCCAGACCCGCACCTAACCCACCAACACGCCAAGAGACGTTCGCGTCTTAGAGAAAGAATATTAAGTTGGTTAATATAGATTTAAGCTTCGGGGCGCATATGGGGAAAGAGCAGTACATCCTTTATGCTGGCACTGTCGGTTAGCAACATTACCAGGCGGTCTATACCTATTCCCATGCCTCCTGCTGGGGGCATGCCGTATTCTTGCGCGCGCAGATAATCCTCATCTACACTCATTGCCTCATCGTCACCCGCTGCCTGCGCTGCTGCCTGCTCTTCAAAGCGCTTGCGCTGGTCTATAGGGTCAGTGAGCTCTGAGAAAGCGTTGGCAAATTCACGACCTGTGATAAACAACTCAAAACGGTCTGTGTATTCGGGGTCTTGATCGTTGCGGCGCGCTAAAGGAGAAACCTCTGCTGGATACTCATAGACAAAGGTTGGTTGGATTAAAGTCTTCTCTACTAGGTCATCAAAAAGCTCTGTTAGTAGTCTTCCACTACCCCATGATTTCTTATGGGGAACTTTATGCTGGTCACAAATTGCGCGCAGCTCTTCAATGTCTGTATGCACCGATACTTCACAGCCCACAACTTCACTGGTCAAATCTGCCAATTTCGCACGACGGAAAGGTGCACTTAGAGACACGTCCGTACCTTGATATACGACATCACTGGCACCTAGCACAGATTTTGCTGCATGCTCAATCATTCCTTCTGTAAGTTCCATCATGCTTTCCATATCACCAAAAGCCTGATAAGCCTCAAGCATAGTGAACTCTGGATTATGACGTACTGACATACCTTCATTTCTGAAGTTACGATTAATCTCAAAGACTTTCTCGAAACCACCTACCAACAGACGCTTCAGATAAAGTTCCGGAGCAATACGCAGATAAAGCTCCATATCTAAAGTATTGTGATGTGTGATAAAGGGACGTGCTGCTGCTCCTCCTGGGATGGGATGCAGCATAGGAGTCTCAACCTCTAAGTAGCCTCGTTGCTCCATAAAGCTGCGGATTGCCGACACAATGCGTGAACGCGCTTCAAAAGTTTCGCGCACTTCGGGATTGGCAATCAAATCAACGTAGCGCATACGGTAGCGCGAATCAATGTCTTGTAAGCCATGAAACTTCTCTGGCAAGGGGCGCAGTGACTTCGAAAGCAAAACAATTTCTGTTGGCTGAACAGACAGTTCACCGCGTCTGGTGCGCAGCACCGTACCACGTGACCAAATCCAATCCCCAACATCAAGTTCTTTTGCCTGGTCAAAGGCTTCATCACCCAGTACGTTCTTGCGCACAAATAGCTGCAAATCACCCTGACTATCACGGATAACAATGAAGGCCATCTTGCCCTGGTCGCGAACCGCGATAATACGTCCCGCTACGGCAACGCTGTCTTCAGTCGATTCGCCATCTTCTAAATGGCCATAGCGCTCCTGCAGGTCCGCACTGCGCGCATCATCATCAGGAGCATACCCATTAGCATACGGCTGCTGACCGCGCTCATAAGCAGCATCAAGCTTCGCACGCCTGACAGCAAAGGGATTATCAGATTTGAGCTCTTGCGACATAGGTATCTCCTCTAAAGAATTGCACTTTACTTAGCGGCACCTAAGCTGATGATTTCAAACTTCTTTTCTCCACGCGGAGTACTAACCACTACAGTATCACCTTTTTTGTGCCCACAAAGTGCAGATCCAATGGGTGATTCATTGCTGATATTACCCTTGCTTGATTCTGCCTCTGCTGAACCCACAATGTTGTAGCTAACTTCCTTGCCACCATCTACTGCCTTGATAGTCACGCGTGTACCAATGCTTACCTTCGTAACGCGCTTTGGCACCTCTGCAACCTGAGCACCATCAAGAATGTATTTCAATTCCGTGATGCGGCTTTCAATCCAACCTTGTTCGTTTTTCGCATCGTCATATTCTGAGTTTTCAGAAAGATCTCCAAAGCCTCTGGCAACTTCAATACGCTTTGCTACTTCTTGGCGACGAACAGTCTCTAGGTGCAGCAGCTCTGCTTCCAGTTCTGCCTTACCCTCTTTAGTAAGTATCGTTCCTGTCATGGTTGTACCTCATTAATTGCTCGGGTCGGCGGTTTTCTAGTGAATTGACGATTCAAACCATCGACTTTTTCATGTTATCTATACATGGCAAGCGAGCCGAACTTCGGCCCGCTAAGATTTCTATTTCTAATTTGTGATGTGCAAAGTACACATCGGAGGCTCTGGAACTAGTTAGCCTTTGGCTCTTCTGCTGCAGGAGCAGGGGCTGGGGAAGCCTCGGCTACAGGATTAGAGGCTGGAGTGGCTTCCTCTGCTGCAGGCTGCTTGTCGTCTTCCATCGCAGAATTAAGTTCTTTTTTCGTATCTTTAAACATCTTGGCTAATTTTGGTAGTTGTTTTGGCCCAAAAAGAAGTAACACTATAGCCAAAACAATGGCGATTTCCCAAAAGCCTGGGGTTCGTCCGATGAAGCCTAATGCGTACATATAAATTTCCTCCTACAACTTGTCACAAGGCAGGTCCCTGTGTGCTCGCAACATGATAGCACATCGCCGCCCTATTCTCTATATTATTTACACATCGATATAAAGGCTTCAGACACTCAAAGCTTAAGCTTATTTGCAAAAGTGAACGCAGCTATTTAGCATTTGCTGCGCTCTAGTGCATCTCGCTTCCACCCAGAGCATCCTTACACAAACAATCACGCTCTGCTGGAATACGAGGAATTACGTCATGCAGCAAGTTCTTCAGCTTATCTAGATTTTGTGCAAATACCTCTAGCACTGCCGCATTGGTTACCGCCTCTTCAGCATCTACGCCTGAATCAAGGTCTGTAATTAGTGAAATATTTGCATAGCAAATCTCCAGCTCACGCGCCAGATAAGCCTCTGGGTATTGAGTCATATTGATGACTTCCCATCCCTGTGATGCAAACCACTTTGATTCACTGCGTGTCGAGAAGCGAGGACCATTGATAATAACAATCGTTCCTCCATCATGGGTTGTGATGCCTAGATTCTTTCCTGATTCCACGGTCAGCTCGCGCATCGTGGGACAGTAGGGGTCAGCGGCAGATACATGGGTTACTCCACGATTGAAGAAAGGGTCATCTGCTGCAGTCGCTGCACCATCGAAGAAACTATCATCGCGCCCCCAGGTGCGGTCCACAAATTGGTCGCAGATGACAAAGTCGCCTGGCTGTACGTGCGCCTGCAGAGACCCGCAAGCACAGGGACCAAAAACGCGCTTTGCTCCCATCATCTTCATCGCCCACACATTCGCGCGATAGTTGATATTTGCAGGAGTCAACTTATGAGCACGTCCGTGACGCGGAACAAAGCCAACTGTTACTCCGCCAATCTCGCCCACCATAGCCTTGTCAGAAGTAGGCCCGAAAGGAGTCATTATTTCATATTCTTTAGGAGAGTCCAGTAGGTCATAAAAGCCCGTTCCTCCAAATACCCCAACTTCAACCTGTGGAATGTTCAGATTGCTCATAGATTTACTTCCCTTCTGTTAAAAGTCAAAATCAAATCCAAAGTGCCCTATAAGCGCAGCATGACGAAATGCTTCGTTACAGTAGTGCATTAAATAGTGATAAAGCCGCAATTAGCAGTAGCCCCAATATCATAGCAAGAGCACCTGGAATCACCAAATTGCGCCAGTTTTCCACCTTGCGATAAAAGGGCTTAAGTATGCCCAGCAAAACAAGAGCAAGCAGTGAAAAAGTTATCCAGATGCAAATAGCTGCAATCACAGCACCAACGCCACCCAGCCACGGACCTGCAGGATACACCAGTACAAAAGATGCCAGCATACTAACAGCAACGGCAATCCAAGGACGTACTCCTCCACCCATTACAGGCTCATCGAGTGATTTTTTAGCCAAGTTATTTGCCAGCAAAAAGTAGACTAATGGCGCAAGAGAGGCTCCCATGCCGATACCGGTAATCCAGCGCAGAAAGTTCGTTGTTTCACGCATATGAGCATAAGAAGTGACCCCGTCCCAGCCCATGAAGGCAAGACCAGCTGCAAGAAAGAGCCAGTAGGGCCAGGCCATAAAGCCATGTCGTTGCTTCAGGCGATAAGCAAAAAGAAGTGCAACCAGAGCAAAGACCAGACCCACATAGATACCGCTACAGCGAGCACAAACAGCCCACAGCACCCCCGCAAAATCAAAGGATCGTTCAGGAAACTGGTGACAAAGCCCAAAGCCAAATATGTTCAGCGCTTCACTCGTAACGCAAGCGGTAGTTTCAATCATAGGAAATAGTTTACACTACTCTTCTCTGCAGGAAGTCTATGCCATTTCCTATTGCCCAGATCGCTGCCACAGCCTCTGGCCTCCCTCACTGTCTGTCATTGTGAGAATATTTCCCTCAATGCCAACCGTGTATTCACTTCCCTCGACCACCAACAGTGTCTGAGTATCGTTTAGCTGCCAGATAGAAGTCGTTTCAATGTTATGACCATCCCTATGCTTGAAGACAAGCACTACTGTTCCGTCCTCCAAAAACTCAACTTCGTCCAAGTTGACAGCGAAGGAGGTTGTTCCTCTAAGAGGACGCTCAAGGTTATCTCCGCTCCCATTAATCCATCTACCACTCAGTTGAGCTATATCTATTCTTGACCCATCCGCCCCATCAGCGCCAATGCCTCCACCGCCTTGGCCTTCAATAGGTGTACCTGCCCCTGTTGTAGCCAAATCAGTTCCCGCAGATGAATCATCACTTGCCAGATTAAACACGAAAATGAGAAGTACAATCATGCAACAGCTGAGAGCCACTATAGCCGCGATGAGAATCTTATTTGCGCGCTGAGTAGACACAGGAGCAACTTCTTGCCCATCATCAATGGCTGGCAGAGACATCTGCCTTAAATCATAGTCAATCTGCAAAACGTCTTGATATCTTGCTGAAGGGTCAATGCTTGTGCATGACTGAATAATGGCAGCCAGCCTCTCACTGTCTACCTGCTTTTCGTGCGGCTTCTTCCCTGTCAACATAACGTTAAAGAGGACTCCCAGTGCAAAAATATCACTACTGGCACTGGTTTGAGCAAAGCCAAATTGCTCTGGTGCCGCATAACCTGGTGTTCCCAGTGTCTGTGTATCTTGGCTCTGCTCTTCTTTATGTGTCCTCGCAATGCCAAAATCGATTAAAACAAGTCGATTCTCGGGGGTAATAATGATATTGTCAGGAGTAACATCTCGATGAATAATGCCCCTTTGATGAATTTTGTCGAGCACTAAGCACAATTGGCAAATAAGCCTGACAGCATCGCCCTCGCTGATGTTCTCCCCGTCCAACCTAGCAGCCAGTGTTTCTCCCTCAACATAGTTCTGAATAACAAAGTACTTGCCGTCTTCTTCCCCAATCGCTAGGGTCTCAGAAAGATTGGGGTGAACTATGGCCTGTAAATGCTCATAGACTTTCGCCTGCTGCTTGCTAAGCATCTTTTTTGTGTAGAGCACGCCCTCTGCGTCCTGCATTAAATAGGTCTTACTATGAGACTTTTCGCTCAATACTGAAACTTTTCTAAGGACGCTACCTGTAAACTCATGTGCTACTCCAGTCATTTATTTTCAGATACCTCCTTTAAGCAGATTAATTCATAAGCTGTAAACTAAATGTGTGCTTGCAGCGCACCAAAAAATTAGCCCGCATGAAACAATATGTAGTAGTTTATATAAAGTGCGTGCGGCAAGCTATACATTTTGACGAAAGGATTTAAATGGGATCAACAGACGACTTAATGAACCTTTTGAAAAATGAAGCTTCCTATGAAAATATAATAGAGGCAGCTCCAGAATTTCTTGACCTAAGCCTATCTGAACATTTAGCACAAATCATAGCTGAGAAGGAGCTTAAAAAGGCCGAAGTCATTGCGGGATCTAGCATTGAACGAACCTACGCCTATCAAATACTCAGAGGAGAAAAGCTGCCTTCACGCGACAAATTGCTAGCACTGTCATTTGGAATGAAGTTAACGCTCGAAGAAGTTCAAACTTTACTCAAGGCCAACGGCTATGCGCAGCTCTATGCAAAAAATAAGCGTGACAGCGCTATTATATTTGCCCTAAATAAAGGACAAGGCATTATTGCCCTGAACGAAAATCTCTTTTCGATAGACGAAGATATCATCTCTTAGCCACTCCACCATTTCTTTAGTAGGTATGTTCCATCTTTTTGTGTGCTCGCTGGTCACCACAAGCCGAGAAAACACCTCTATACTACTTCAATCGATAAAATCACTATAAGGCCTCCGACAACAGGGAGGCAGAAAAGGATGGAAGCTAATGAGCACGAATGTCGACCAGTACCTAATGGCAAACAAAGACTTCTTCCCAGAAGAGAACATGTCCCTTCTGAAGGAGAAACTAGGATCAATGGATAAGAATAGATTTGGAAGCATTTCTTCACTATCTCTAAAGGATCCAAAGATTATTCTAGGCGCAGCAGTGCTCGGAGGTCCATTTGGTGTTGACAGATTCATGCTAGGCGAAACAGGTCTAGGAATCGCAAAGCTACTAACTCTCGGTGGTTGCGGAGTCTGGTCAGTCATCGACTGGTTCACCGCAATGAAGAGAGCCAAGACAGCAAACTTCGAAGCAGTAATGTCAAAAATCTAATCTCCTTTGCAAAAAGTATCCAGCAAAAAAGAAAGTGCCCATTTTGGGCACTTTCTTTTTTGTGTTTTATAAACAAGTACAAAGCTTAGGCATCAACACCAGCATCAGGTGTACTCAGGCTAGATTAGAGGAAGGAATCCGCCCTTACTTAAGCCTTCTTCTACCTCATCTATCGCCTTGTCGCCTATTCCTGGCAGTTCCTTCAGGTCTGCTACTGACTTGTTCTCTAGGTCTGCTACGCTGGCTATGCCGCCTTCTGCGAACTTTGTTACCCAGCGAGTCGAAACACCTATGTCTTTTAATCCGACATCGTGACCTGGACCTAGCAGTTCTGCTACGGGATCTACCTCTGTGCTATCTGCTTCGCCTGCAGCAGCGTCTGTACCTGCCTCTGCCAAGGCATCGAGAACAGAAAGGTCTACTGCTTCTGCGGCCCCTGCAACTACTGCTGCAGCATCAGCTGATTCTTCTGTAATGCTCAAATCAGTAAAATCAATACTTTCGGCATCTGCATCCATCGCAGCTACACCTTCACCCTCTGCTGGCGCATTAGGATCGAAAGTTTGACCTACGTACTTTGACACGTCAATGTTTGATTCGTCCTCATCGTTCCATGACATAAGAGCAATAAAGTCATCAGGATCAACATCCCACTCTTCTGGCTCTGGAATCATAGATTCGATTTCCATTAGGTCTTCGCGTAGCGCATCAGGCGCAAGAGAGGTATCGCCTGCGTTTTCATCGGCAATACGCGTACCCTTATAGCTAACATCTACGTTGCGGTAGCGCTTCATACCAGTACCTGCAGGAATGAGTTTACCAATGATAACGTTTTCCTTTAGACCTACTAGGTCATCTTCACGGGCCTCGATAGCAGCCTGCGCCAATACCGTGGTAGTCCACATGAACGATGCCAGTGACAGGAAGGATTCTGAACCTAGCGACCTCATCGATGCGCGCACAATCTGCAGCGGCCCAATCAGCGTATCACGAGCCTCCGCAGGCTTACCGCCCACTGCAAGGACCTGGTCATTAGCCTCTAGGTATTGCAGTCTATCTACAAAGGAGTCTACGAGGAAGTCAGTGTCACCACTGTCCATAATCTTTACCTTTGAAAGCATGCGACTTGCAATAATCTCAAAGTGCTTATCATTTAGCTCTACACCCTGTCCGCGATATACTGACTGCAATTCCTGGATAATCCAGCGCAGCATGTTCTCGCGTCCTACAATGCGAAGACGGTCAGGACCGTAAGGACGACCCTTCGTCAACGGAGCTCCAGCGGCAACCTCATCGCCTTCAGAGACAACTAGAGTAGCTGGGTCAAGCTCCCGAGAAACCCATACCTGCTTCGACTTGCCTTTGCCAGCGCTTATCTGAACAGCCACTCCCTCGCCCTCATCTTTAATAGCGACGGTACCAGCAATCTGTGCCAGTTCTGCAAAAGTACGGTTTGCTTTTGGTGATTCGAGAATTTCGTTCACCAATGCAAGACCAGCTTCTTTATCAGTAATATCCTTACCAGCAACACCACCGGTGTGGAAGGTACGCATAGTTAGCTGCGTTCCTGGCTCACCAATCGATTGAGCTGCAATAACACCTACAGCAGTACCAATATCTACAGGCTTGCCATTTGACAGGTCGTAGCCATAGCACTTCTGGCAAATACCGCGACCCTCTAAACAGGTCAGTGCTGTACGGATGCTTACTTCGCTGTATCCTGCCTTTTCGATTTCTGAGACCATATTAAGGTCTTCAATGTAGTTACCTGCAGCCAGCACCAATGCACCACCCTTGATGGTGATATCTTCTGCCACAACACGGCCTACTAGATTGTCATCAAAGTCGCCATTCTTATGTACTGCACGCAGAGGTAGTGCCACACCTTCCATGGTGCCACAGTCCTCAGTACGCACAATGGCATCATGCACAAAGTCCAAGAAGCGACGTGTGGTATATCCACCAGTCTCTGTTCCCAGAGCAGTATCTGCAAGACCCTTACGGGCACCATGCGTAGAGATAAAGTATTCCAGTACGGTCAAGCCTTCGCGGAAGTTCGTCTTAATGGGGCGGTCAATAACATCGCCCTTTGGTGACTGCATAAGGCCACGCATACCAGCAAGCTGACGAATCTGCTTCAGGTTACCACGTGCACCTGACTCTGCCATCAAATAGATAGGGTTGTTGGTATCGAACTGCTCTACCATGGCATCCCCTACCGCATCTGTTGCGCGGTTCCAGATGTTAACAATCTCACGACGACGCTCATCTGGGGTAAGTTCACCCATGTCAAAGCTGTCTTCAACTTCCTGTGCCTGGGCTTCAAATTGCCCCAGAATCTCTGCCTTATTCGACGGAATCATCGCATCATACAGCGACACAGTCAGACCAGCGTGCGTAGCATAGTGGAAGCCTAGACGCTTCAAGTCATCAAGGATTCTACTAATCTCATTGGTCGAATAGCGTCCTGTGAGGTCTTCTACCACATAAGCAACTGCACCCTTATCCAGTGCATAGTTGATATAGGGATAATCCTCTGGCAAAGAGCGGTTGAACATAACGCGTCCTACCGTAGTCTCAATGCGCTCACCAGCCTTCAGATGCACAGGTGCGGCATCTTTTGACTCAATAATAGAGATGTCCTTAGTCAGGCGTACAGAAATCTTTGCCTGAAGCTCTAGTTCTGCACGAGTATCGTAAGCAAAAACAGCCTCTGTAGTGTTAAGGAATACTCTACCCTCACCCTCTGCACCTTCTAAGGCGCTAGTCATGTGATAGATACCCAACACCATATCTTGCGAAGGAGTAGCCAGAGGGCGTCCATTCGCTGGTGATTTAATATTGTTGGTAGACAGCATCAATACGCGCGCTTCTGCCTGTGACTCTGTTGACAGTGGAATATGCACCGCCATTTGGTCACC
>Ga0123355_10006422_pt1 | contig 17415 bp, 11 predicted proteins | sample TergutEmb28metaG_3_FD_89872 | JGI IMG/M metagenome (GOLD analysis project Ga0123355, IMG submission 89872) | Embiratermes neotenicus P1 segment gut microbial communities from Petit-Saut dam, French Guiana - Emb289 P1 | ecosystem: Host-associated > Arthropoda: Insects > Digestive system > Gut ...
CCTTTTCGCATGGTTTCGATAACTTCGGGGGTGGCGTTGCCTTGAAATGCCAAGATTATCATTTCTTCCATACCTGTGGCTCTGCCACGCTGCTCTGCATTACCTATAGCTTGTGCTTCATCATGCCGTGCCTTTGACCGCATTTTCTCCTTTAGTATAAACTCATCAGATGCCGTCACATGGCGGTACGCTGCTATGGCTTCACTCATTACTGGAATCCCCATTTCTTCGATTTTCTTTAAATCTTCCTCTGTCTGTGCATTGAATAATTGTAACCATAAATTCCTACCATTATCCGTATTGTCTAATGGTGGAAGTTTGGGCAACTCGTAATAATGTAATACCATTTTATCAGTTAGTGGTTTATGAGTTGTTACATTAAGGGCTTGAAACTCGCTATGGAAATTTTCAGAGTCTGGAAATTGGACAAAGCCTAATATACTAATGACTATTGTGCGAGGAAGGTCTTTATAATCTTCACCTTCACTTATCCCTGTTGAAAATTCTCTTGCCCAATAAAACAGACTACGCTCCGGGTAATTGCCTTCATCAGTTACTTGTCCCTCTAAGTCAACCTTCTGACCGCTTACAACCATATTAATGTCAAGCCTACAAAACTTCTTGCCTAGTTCTTCGGGTGAGATATCGGGGTTGATAACAATAAATTGCTCTATGCTCTCATAGTTTATGCTGAGAAGTGCAGCAACGAGCCTTTTCAATAAATCTTGATATTTTGTGAATAGAATTTTGAACAATGTATCTGTTTTCATTGTGTACTTCAATCTCGTCATGGGGACACTCCTTTACATGCTTATCATAACATATCTGGTTGTTTAAGGGTAGGATTTACAGGGGTCGTTTTTTAAAAAAATGGCCCTATCCATTGGATAGGGCCGTGTATTTCCTTTACATCTACTTTTGGCTTTATGATGCCCAAAACAGATGAAATCAAAAATTCAGACTTTAATTTAAAAATCCCATTATCAACTTAGTTTGTATTAACGTACGCAGTAGGTGCAGTCAATGCCCATGTGTGTGAGGTTTGTAACACACCGTTAAGCCCTGATGTTCTTTCCAGGGTGAAGTTAGCAACACGGTGGTTTACAGCCATTAGTTGAACGCCCCAAAACATTTGGTTAGCAACGGCGTTTTCGTACATATAAACTTGCCATCTTCTGTATGCATCCATCAAAAAATCAATATCAAAAGCTTCTGGAGATACTATATCATCCAAGATACCAACAAACTCGGCTGAATTATGGCGTGGCATGTTAAAGTCATTATCAGGGCTCCATAAGCTATGAGGTGCGGGGTTAAAGCCCAAAGACCAGTTGCTTATAAACATATGAACAGTGTCGCTCCAGTTGTCTGACGTGAGAACATTCTCAACGAAAGTGTTCCACTCAATCAGGTCGTCTTGATAGATACGCACATCAAGGCCAATTTCCCTCCACATTTGCAAGTAGGTTGGCACTGCTTCCCGGTTAAATGCATTTTCGTTGGCAGCAAAATTGAAGTACATTTGGTTGCCGTCCAAGTCAAGGCGGAATCCATCATCTCCAAATTCTGTATAACCAGCATCGTCAAGAATCTGATTTGCACGCTCTAGGCTGAAATAAAAACCAGAAACTTCTGGAGTAATAAAGTCTCTTGCATTAAATGGGTTCATTATAGTACCTGCAGGTACAGCAAGACCATTGTTAACAGTGTCGGCAATCAATTGCTGTGGCATTGCGTGCGCAAGTGCACGGCGGATGTTTACATCTTGGATAGGATGCCAACCCTCTTCTCGAGGGGTTGCCCAGTCATCAACCATTGTTCCGGTTCTAAAGTACATAAACCCGTTTCCTGGTTGTGGCTGACCCAATAGTGTATAGTTGTTTGGGTTAAACAGAGTGTGTTCTTCATAGAATACTGCACCCATACCTTGTATGGTTATATCATATTCGCCTTCACGCATTGCAGCCATGAAAATTTCAGGTGAACGGATTTGCCATAACATATAGTCAATATTTGGACGGCCTCTATAGTAATCATCGTTGGCCCTAAATAAAACAGACTCACCAGGTACGATAGATTCTATAATCCAGGGACCAAAACCCAAGATTTCGTGGCGTGCGCGTGCATGTTGATACAGGTTGGCTACACCAACTTCTTCAATAGCAGGCTCAAGATGATGCCTTGGAGATGGAGATACCCATATGCTTCCTGCATACTGGGCAGCAGGTGGTAGTGGGCGGTCATAATAGATACGCAAGGTTCTATTATTATTTGAAAGCACAAGGCCGGAAATATGATCTGCTGTTCCGTCCCTCCATTCGTCCATGCCAAGTATCCAAGGGCTAAAGTGTGTTTCAACAAAACGAACTCCTTGGTCTTCATCTGGGTGAGACTTAAGCTCATATGCAAATACCAAGTCATCCAATGTCAAAGGCGTGCCGTCATGCCAATATACATCGTGCTGCATATTAAGTTCAACTGCATTGTTTGGTGTATCAAACTCCAGTGTGGCAATACCATCATTGGTCCACATAAAGCTTGAATCAAATGTTACCATTGGGCTCATTGTAAAGTCACCAATCTGAGCATCAAAAGCCTCAGATGACAATACGTTCTCAAACAGCCCTGGGAACGTGCCATCGGCACCAATAACCAAGCGTAGGGTATTGCCTGGGTCACCCGGTTGCAATATTGGGTTATTGTTTTCCAGGGTCATTGGGAAACGCTGCAAAAGTTCATCTAGTACCAGTAAGCCTGGATGGATATCGCCAACTGCAACCGGTGGCGTTTCTTCTGCTTCGTTGTCATCCTCTGTCTCTTCAACAACTTCTTCTACTTCTTCAGGTGTATCTACTTCTTCTACTACATCTTGTGCTGGCGGTTCATCAGCTACTATTTCGTCTTCACCGTTACCACAAGCCACAAGTGATACTATCAGTGCTAACATAAGTAAAAAAGCACCAATAAAAACTTTAGCCTTTCTCATTTCATTTCCTCCTTTATACTAGCGTTACACAACGTGCAACTTTTATACTAATCTTTGTCTAGGATCCGCCACTCTTTGAAGAACGTTTCCGACAAAGTTAATACACAACATAATAGTAACAACCAAAACAATTGCAGGCGCCCATGTCCACCAGAAAAATTGTAAATTGACACTATGAAGCGCATTTGCAATAAGAGTACCCAAAGACGGATACTCCATGCCCATCCCAAAACCAAGCAAAGTCAGGCCCGTCTCTATGCCAATATTTGCTGCAAATGTAAGAACAAAGTTTGCCACAATGATATCAACCAAATTTGGCAACATTTCCCTAAACATTATGACAATATTGCGTGTTCCCAATGTTTTGGAAGCGCTTATATAATCTAGATTGCGATTTTGCAAAGCGGCAGCTCTTATGAGTCTGGTTCTAAACATCCAAGTAAATATGGTCAAAAGCAGTATAAACAGTGTCGTTGATCGCTGTTGTGCCATCTGAATTATAGCAATCATAACCATAAGCCCAGGCACCATAGTCCAGGTGTCTGTTATCCTCATTATTATGTTGTCAATCCTGCCACCATAAAAACCGGATACTAGCCCAAGAATAGCTCCAAAAAGAAACGAAAGCGTTGTAACAGCCAAAGATATATTAAGAGAATTGCGAGCTGAAACAACAAGTAGCGGCGCAATAAATCTGCCATTAGAATCTGTCCCTAGAAGAGACCCCGATTCTTTAGGGGATTGGTTTCTTATTAATAAATCATTATGCATAACATCCATTCTTGATTGTATAATTGGTGAGCCAATATATATACCCAAAAATATGAATATCAAAAGAATGAGGGCTATCAAAGCAAGGATATCACTTTTTATTTCGTTCCAAAAAAGCTGGAACATGTTCAAAGGTTTAGTTGACAATGTAATGTCTAGATTTGACTCATCTACATAAACTGTGTCTTGTTGATGCACAACTTCTGCTGCCATAATATGTCTCCCTTATTGTATTCTTATCCTAGGGTCAACAATGGTTAAAACAATATCTGATAACAAAACCCCCATTGCGGTTAGGAAAGCAAAGAACATAATCAAAGCATTTACAACAGGGAAGTCGCGCCTGCTTATAGAATCAAGAAACAGCGTGCCAATGCCTGGGATATTAAATATCCGTTCAATAAATATAGCACCCATAAACATGCCTGCGATAACAAGGCCCAAATTTGCGGCTACAGGTATCAAGGAGTTTCTGAGGATGTGTTTTGAAAATATTTTACCAGTTGGTACGCCTTTAGACCTGGCAAACACAACATAGTCGGATTCTTTCCTGTCAATTATGTTGGCCCGCAGCATGAATACTATGCCAATTACACTAATTAATGCCCCGGTTATTGCCGGTAGGGTCATGTAATATATCCGGCTTAAAAGTATTTCTAAGCGTGTGCCATGTGCAAATATAAATGGGTCAACACTTCCTCCTAAAGGAAAAATTCCAAGCCCGATGGGGCTAAACCAGAAAACCATCAAAATGGACAAGACTACAACCGGCATAGCCAGTGCTATGAAAATGTAGGTCAAAATGGCTTTGTCAATAAAAGTTCCGCTGTGTTTGCCTGCTATAACACCAAGTGGGATGGCTAATAAGTAAGTTAGTACTGTGGTATACAAAGACAGAAAGAATGTAAGCCATAAACGATCTGCAATAACCTCTGTAACGGGTCGCATATGCGCAAAAGACTGCCCAAAATCCCCAGTCAAAATGCCGCGAAGCCAGTCAACATACCTGATATACCAAGGCTTGTTAAGGCCTAGAGCCTCACGCATCCGTTCCATTTCTTCGAAGGGGATGTCCGGGTTTATTAGCCCACTGATAGCATCCCCAGGCATATTTACCGCCAAAATAAACATAAGCAAACTAATGACTATAAGCTGAGGGATAAGGATAATAACCCGCCTAAGTATTGTTTTCCACATACTTACACATCCTATCTGCCCATATTGGGCAACCTCACCAGTATGATTTGGTATATTGCTTTTTTGAATGTGTCAACTCCCGTGGGGTTATAAAGGTTTACCCAAAATGACAAAACCGGTGAGGTTATTATTTAAAGATTTTGTTGGTATTTAGGGCATTGCTACATAGTGCGTTTCGGTTAGTTTTTTTAGATCATACACTTGGTTGCCGTCTTCATAGTATTCGTGGCTTCGTTTTTCGTATTCAGTGTTAATTTTATTTCGTAGTGCTGCGTTTGCTTCTTTTTTATCTAGGTCGGTGTCGGGTATAGAGGCTATTAGTCTTTTTGTGTATATATGTTGAGGGTTTGAGTAAATTTCTTTTCTTCTGCCAAACTCTACAAAGCGGCTGTTGTGCATTATGGCAAGGGTTTCACACATATGCTTGACTACTCCAAGGTCATGACTTATAAACAGATAACTTAAGCCCAATTCTTCTTGGACATCCTTAAGGTAGTTTAGCACCTGTGCTTGAATGCTTAAATCCAATGCAGAAACAGGCTCGTCTGCTACTATAAGTTTTGGCCTTAATGCTATAGACCGGGCCACACCAATCCTTTGGCGCTGCCCACCAGAAAATTCGTGCGGGTATTTGAGGGCGTTTTCAGGAGACATGCCTACAATAGACAGTAGCTCGTCAACTCTTTTTCGTTCTTCTGATTTTGTTAGCTTTTCAAAGTTTCTTAATGGTTCTGCTATGATATCTAGCACGCGCTTTTTCGCATTTAAAGAGGAGTACACGTCCTGGAAAATCATCTGGACGCTCTTTCTGTAAGGGGAGCGATTTTTACCAATGTATTTTGTAATGTCCTCGCCATTAAAATATATGGAGCCAGATGTTAATGGTACAAGGCCCAAGATAGCCTTCCCGATTGTGCTTTTGCCTGAGCCTGACTCGCCAATCAACCCTACTGTCTGTTTTTCTTCTACTTTAAAGCTTACTCCGTCTACGGCTTTAACATAGTCCACAATGCGGCCCATAATACCGCCTCTTTTTGGGAAGTGTACTTTTAAATCCTTAACTTCTAATAGTGCCATTAGCTTGCCACCCCTTTATTTGAGGCTGTACCTTCAAAATGGAAGTCCTTGTAGCATGTACACAGTACAACATGCCCAGGCTCTATTTCGTGATATGTTGGCATACTTTGGTGGGTGTCTTTAGCTATCCAGGGAGTCCTGTGTGAAAAACGGCAGCCGCTACGGGGCATATATTTAAGTGTTGGTACAATACCTTTGATGGCATTTAGTCTCTTTACATACTCACCAGCTTGAGGGACAGAAGCAAGCAAACTGCGGGTATATGGGTGTGCGGGGTTTTTAAACAACTGTTGTGCAGACGCCATTTCTACAATTTGGCCGCCATACATAACAGAAACGCGGTCTGCCATTTCGGCTACGACACCTAGGTCGTGGGTTATAAGTATGATAGATGATTGTGTTTCTTTTTGCATACTTTTTAGCAAGTCTAGGATTTGGGCTTGGATGGTAACATCAAGAGCCGTGGTAGGCTCGTCTGCTATTATCAACTTTGGTTTACACGCCAAAGCAACCGCTATCATAGCCCTTTGTCGCATACCACCGGAAAGTTCGTGCGGGAGGCTGTTGTATGTTAGGTGTGGGTTTACTATGCCTACATCACCCAAAAGCTCTAAAGCACGTGACTTTTTTTGTTGCTTGTTTAAATCGGTATTGTACTTGAGGGTTTCCTCGATCTGGGAACCCACTTTAATTAGGGGGTTTAGTGCTGTTAGGGGGTCTTGAAATATCATTGAGATTTCCCGGCCTCTTATGGCGTTAAGCTCTCTTTCTTTTAGGCTTAAAAGGTTTTTACCATTAAAATTAATCTCACCTTCGATGCGGGTATAAGTCATGTTATGAAGTTGGGGTATAGATAAAGCCAGTGCAGTTTTTCCGCTGCCGCTTTCGCCAACAATGGCAAAGACCTCGTTGTTCATGATATCAAGGTCAACACCATCCACAGCGTTGTAGTATTGTCCCTCAATTCTGAATGATGTTTGCAAGTTTCTTATGCTTAATAACGCGTCCTCCACGGATAAGCACTCCCTTTTGAAAGATTGTATTAGTGCCGCTTCGTAAAAAATTTATTTTGTGCATAATTTGTGAAATTTAAACTCATGTTTAGATTAATGTAATAAACTAGAAATTATTTTCCAAAAACTATATCACAGTGCAAGATTGATTACAATGACCTCTGACAAAATTATGTGTAATTTTTGAGTAAGTATTTTTTGTGTAAAACGGCTTAATCATATATAATATTGGCTACCTTTTTTCTTGATGGAGGGGTCAAAGGATTGTGTGGTACTCACAAGAATAGACCTGTCCTAAAACCTTAATGAAATTCTATGGGAGGGTGCCTTTGGAAACTAAAATTATATCCAAACTAATGACAATCATACTTCTAGTTATTATGTTGGTAGCAATATTGGTCGCTTGTTCGGCACAAGCCGAAAGTGAAGACATGTGCCACTGCGGTGAACATTTAGTTGGCGAAAACCTAAGAAATGAAACGCCGCCACTTTTCATCCGAGAATGGCATGAAGTGGACGAAGAATTTTTGGATAAATTTGTCAATATGCAAGGGCTCACATACATCGAACACGGGGATTTTGATACCTTGATGCCTCGCGTAGAAAGGTGGACAAGTGGAAACCAGCAACTGGATTATCACACAATGCTAATCTGGTCCGACCAGGTGCTTTATGATATTCGAATTGTAGCACTGGGCTTCAATGACACTGATGATGAAACACGCTTTTATGTGCGCCACGAACTGCTGTATATTTCATGGCCAATGCAGCCATATAGTTTGCTAATGATTAACGCTGGTCTGCTTCACTATCTTATCCCGCGCATGGGTATAACATTTACCGATGTCTATGGTAACCATCACCGTATGTTGATCCAAGAAAGCATGGCAGGCGGTTGCGTTCCACTTTTCCACTTGGCGATACATGACGAAAGTCATTTTTCGTTATGGGACGACACAACACAGCCATTGCCTTTTGTGGCAGAAGATGCTGGGTGGTATCATGTATACGGCTTAGGAGACCCCATTAGGCTTGACCCACGCGAAGGTCAAAGTAGTGTTCATTTTTTTGGCCGCTATTATGATGTGCCTGGGTTATATGACGAATTTGTAATTGGTGGGGCATCGCTTACACAAGATTCTATCCGGGTGAGTTTAGTAGTAGCAAGAAACGAAATTATAATGGAGCATACAGATGGGCCCCTTGGGGAGCCAGCCGGCCCAATTATAAGATTTGAGTATGTGCCAGGGCATGGCCTAACGGGCGAGATAGAACACGAACCTTTCACATTCTATTACGACGAGCATCCGCCGCTATACTATGATATGCCAGATGAAGTTGCAATAAGCTTTGCTCAGTTACTGTTGCAGGCCTTTGAGCTTATTAATGATTACCACAAAGCTTTTATGTAGGCCTCCAAACAGCTGTTGTTGCACTCAATAAAAAAATAATGTAATATCTATTTCAAGGATAAATATTTCGTACCTCTACCAAAAACAACTATTTGGAAGCGGAATAGAGTGAGAATCTCTGCGAGCGGGTCACTGTGATGCGGTATGGGTTTCCCATCACCGATAAGTCAGATACGCGATGGTACGATTCGTTGGCTTCCCCGGACGGAGCAATGTGCTAGAGGGTTGGTTTTACATACCCTTATGTATGCACGTTCCGTTTTCCCATGCGGAGCGTGTTTTTATGTGCTTTTGTATCGGGAAAACATATAAATTTTAGCCTGCACCACCGTAGGAGGCAGGCCCACAAAAGAGAGGAGCTTTAAATTGAGAAAGACAAAAACACAGTTACTTGCAGTACTGCTTGCGTTTTTTCTGGTCTTCGGGTATATGCCCATGCAAGTCCAGGCAGCTGAAGGTACAGTAGTTTTTATCAGCTTTGAAGGTTACAACCTAGGGCATGGTTTCTACATCAAACCAACCGCAGTTAATGTACCTTCCGGTTCTACTGTAATGGATGCAACTCGGGCTTTGCTTGGCCAAGAGGGCTATGAGTACGCACTAGCAGCGTGGGGAGGCCTTGAGCGAGTTTATGGTATCCACCCAGGTGGCACAGTAACCCCACCAGAGTATATTACAATTGAGTTGGAATCTGGCCCAGATGACGGCTCTGTAGGTTTATTCGACTATACGGAATATAGCGGGTGGACGTTTACAATAAATCATTTTTTGGCCCCAGTGGGTGCAGATGGTCTAATAGTTTTTAACGGTGACGTAATCCGTTGGCAATTTACTATTGAGGGCTGGGGCGCTGACATAGGACTTAACCCAGATTGGGGTGCTTTTGCACCGGGTCTTTTTGAACACGCAGATAAAAGTGAGTTAGTGCGTGCATTGTTTGCAGAAGAAGCCAACCAAGACGCAATTCAAAACGCCCTAGAAACGATTATAAACCCCCTTGCAACACCGGAAAATGTGACAGACGCATTTGCAGCACTTGAGTTGCCGGTAGAGGCTGCCGACAAGGTCAATCTAGCAGAAGCCATTAAAGAAGCCAATACAAGGCAGCGGGAAGATTATATCCCAGAGGATGCAGAATGGGATCCCCCGTTTTGGGGCGTCCTACAAACAAGTATAATGGCCGGGCAGGTTGTTTACGATAACCCATATGCAACCCAGCTAGCTGTTGATGGTGCAGCCGAAAGGCTTTGGGTTGCTATAGACAACTTAATCTCCCTTGAGTCAGCCGAAGATACCCATGATCCGTCTGAAGATGAATCAACCGAAGATTCCTATGAGCCGTCTGAAGATGAGTCAGCCGAAGATACCCATGAGTCAACTGAAGAGACCCTTGTGCCCGCTGAAACATGGGTTAACCCATTTGTGGATGTTTCTCAAAGCGATTGGTTTTATGAATATGTGCGGGATGCTTATGCAATCGGGCTACTGACTGGGGTATCAACTGATAGATTTGAGCCAAACATGAATCTCTCACGGGCAATGGCAGCCACATTGCTTTGGAGGTTGGAAGGATATCCTAATGCCCCGGATGTTACTGTTTTTGATGATCTGCAACCTGTGCGTTGGTATAGTAGTGGAGCTGCATGGGCTGGTGCGAATAATATAATCAGCGCTTATACTGGCGATTCATTTGCACCCAATCAAAGTGTGACCATGGAGCAATTGGCTGTTATCCTTAGCAATTATGCTCAATATATTGGGTTTGATTATGACGATGCAATAGCGCAAATTTTTGCGGCATTTAACCCCGGTGATGTTGTTACAAGAGTGGAAATGGTTGCAATAATTCAAAGATTGTTAAAATCATAAGCTTGATAGACTTGTGCTGCGATAAAGTAATTCCGGTTCAAATGAGCCCAATACTGCGCTTTGAATTGCCATAAAGCCGGCAATTCAAAGCTTGCAATAGCAGTTTTTCACGGTATTACTTTACTGCCACAGTGTCGGGACAACTTAGGGGTCAATGGCAATAAATCCCCCAGTGATGTATTGATTCAGTGGGGGATTTATTGTATGGTTTTATGAGTTAGGGGAAGATAAAAATGCGAAAAATAATTTCTATTTTATTGACTTTAGTGCTATTTATTGGTGTTGCAACACCCGTGAGTGCGACGCAGCCCAAACCTGATTGGAAAATAGTGATGGAGGCCACCTTGGATTGGATGGTGGATGTATCCCCAACCGGCCCACAAGTTGGTGCGTCGGTTGGGGAGTGGGCGATAATTGCCCTAGCCCGTGCAGAGAGGGTAACTGTGGATGACCCGTGGGTTATAGCATGGCTTACGAATGTTGAGAGTGTGCTCTCCGAGATAGATACTATTTTGGATGCTAACCCAGAGGTTGATGTAAATAACCCGCCGGCTACAGGGACTTTCCCGTCAGCTCTTAGGCGGTGGACGGATTATCAGCGTATAACCCTTGCCCTTAACTCATTGGGATTGTGCGCAACCGATTTTAATGGCCGTGATATCACTAAACCCTTTAGCAGTTTTGTGCCAAGCACCCAAAGACATGCCCTAAACCGGACAATACTGGCAGATGTTTTTGCTCTTATATCCCAGCAAAACAAGCCAGCATGTACTGAAAGAGATTTATTTCTTGCCCATATATTGGATGTACAAAGGGATGACGGGTCGTGGAGTTTAAACCCGGCTCAGCCTACATCTGCTCTTGATATAGATATTACCGCAATGGCCCTTCAGGCACTAGCGCCTTATTATCATCGCAATGCACCTTTTGCGGTAGATGCTATAGAAAAGGCGCTAACATGGTTATTTGCGCAGGATTTTGACAATGCTGAGAGTACGGCCCAAATGATTGTTGCACTTACTACACTTGGTTTTGACTATTCAGATGATGCAGCATATTATGTGGAGTTACTTTTAAGGTGGTTTGACCCATCTAGCGGTGGCTTTATGCGGGCAGAAGGCCCGGTAAATGCTATTTCTACAGTACAGGCAGCATATGCTTTGGTTGCGTATTGGCGTTTTGTAAATGAAATGACCCCGTTGTTTGACATGGGGTATGACTTTACACCCTATAGACTCCCAACAGAGACATCTTTGGCAGATGACTACCTACCCGGAATGCACCAATATATCAGAAGAATCGAAGTTATATACCCTGGTAGGACTTTTGCTGATGTACAAAACCACGCAAACCAGCAGGCAATTGAATCCCTTGCGGCGCGGGGTATAATAAGCGGAAGAAGCGAAAACAGATTTGAGCCAGACGCCACAATGACCCGTGCAGAGTTTGCAACAATTATCACACGCGGGCTAGGTTTACCACAAAGGCCGCCGGCTGGTTTTGATGATGTACCGCAAGGCGCGTGGTTTGCAAATGCTGTAGCAACTGCATATTATTTCGAAATCGTAAGCGGCCTTTCAGCTACAAGGTTTAACCCTACAGGTACATTAACACGGCAAGAAGCTGCTGTTATGATTGCAAGGGCAGCACGCTTATGTGGGATTGATACAAACCTTACCGATACCGAAGTTTTGAATGTACTAGCTATGTTTGGAGATTACCGCACGGCGGCAAGTTGGGCTTTGGAATCACTTGCTTTTTGTTATCGTAACGGGATTTTGGATGACGATGAATTTTATATAAAGCCCCGTGCAGAAATTACTCGTAGCGAGGTTGCCGAAATGTTGTATCGGTTGCTATATAGTGCGGGTCTTATATAGGGTGTACTGGCCCAAATACGGCATATCAATATATGAAGGTGTATGATGAATGTGCATAGTGAAGGTACAATTATGAAAAAGCATAAAACAAAGATGGTAGCCGCTGCTGTTATTGTGGTGGCACTGGTCGGGGCTTGGTTTTTGACACCGTCTTCCCCTGCAGCAAGTGATGATGCACCTCTTATTGGAGAGGTGCTTGGCTACCTTGCAGATGATGAAGCAGTTGATGAGATAGTTCACGAGCCAAATGAGCCGGATGTAGAAGATGAAGATTTTCAAGGTAACGCCTCCCCAACAGGAAACCCGGCCTACCCTCACGAAACCCCTTATGCGGATGATTCGGCTTACCCACAACAACCAGATGCAGCTGAACCCTCACCTGTACCGGATGATTCTCAACCTGCATACACCAATGAAGATGCAGCAGCCGATTACAATCCAGACTCTGCCCATGATGAACAAACAATAACCGAACCAGACACCCCTTCCACAGAAGACTCGCTGGACATAATCCAGGTGCATGATGAAGAACATTATAATCAAGAACCAGAAGCATCAGAGCCTGTAGTTAGCGATGAAGGGTCTTTTACGGTAACACTGACAGTAAGAGCGGACATACTTTTAAATAACATGAATCTGTTGGATGCAGATAAACACGAACTTGTTCCTGCGGGGGGTATTATATTCCCTCCAACACCTGTAACGGCATATGAAGGTGAGAGTGTGTTTAATGTGCTTCAGCGCGAGATGCGCCGTGAGCGTATCCATATGGCATCCCGCTTTACGCCGGCATATAACTCGGCCTATGTTGAAGCAATAAATAATATTTATGTATATGACGCTGGGCCGTTATCAGGCTGGATGTTTAGCGTAAACGGCTACTTTCCCAACTTTGGGTCATCTTTATACATTCTAAGCCCTGGTGATGTGATTGAATGGGTATATTCCTTAGATCTTGGCCGTGACTTAGGCACAGGCTTGTCGCGGTGATTATTTTGAGTGATAGGTTTCGCACTCCAAAGCAGCAGAAGGGTAGGGGATACACTTCTGTTTACAATGAAGCGTTTGCAGGCTTTCATCCTATTGTGAATCTGTTATTCTTTGTGGCCGTAATAGGGTTTGCCATGTTTTTTATGCACCCCGTTTCTCTTGGGCTGTCTTTTTTTTGTGCTGCGGCATATGCGGTTTACATAAACGGCAAAAAGGCGTTGCGGATAGGGCTGTTGTATTTGTTACCTCTGGTTATTTTTACGGCAATACTTAACCCGATGTTTAACCATCAAGGTGTTACGATTTTAGCGTACTTGCCTAACGGAAACCCACTAACGCTGGAGTCGATAATGTTCGGCCTTGCAACTGCGGGGATGCTGGTGACAGTAATTACATGGTTTTCGTGCTTTAACGTGATAATGACCAGCGACAAATTTATCTATCTTTTTGGCCGGGTTATTCCTGCGCTGTCTTTGATACTTTCTATGTCTTTGCGCCTTGTGCCGCGCTTTAGGGCGCAAATTAAGGTCATTTCTAATGCCCAAAAATGCATAGGGATGGATGTAAGTCAGGGCAATATTTTTCAAAGAGCCAGGTATGGTATTAAAATTTTATCTATTATGGTGACATGGGCGCTGGAAAACGCCATAGAAACTGCCGATAGTATGAAATGTCGGGGTTATGGCCTTTCGGGTCGTACTGCATTTTCTATTTTCCGCTTTCAGAGGCGGGATGGGTATGCCCTTGTGTATATTTTGACCTGCTCGGCTATCGTAATAATTGGAGCGGCAACAGGGGCGTACCGCTTTCGCTTTTTCCCTAGTATACTTGGCCAGTGGACAGGCATAACTACTATAGCGGTGTTTGTTGCTTATTTTGCCCTTGGTGCTTTCCCGCTTATTTTAAATATGAAAGAGGCAATTGTTTGGAAACGTATAGAATCGAAAATCTGACTTTTGTATATCCAAAACGGGATAAACCAGCCCTTACGGATATTTCATTTAAAATCGAACAGGGGGCCTTTGTTGTATTGTGTGGGCCTTCCGGCTGTGGGAAAACAACCCTTCTTAGGCAATTGAAACCTACCGCCGCACCACATGGGGTTAAGTCTGGTGTTATCTATTTTAACGACACACCCCTTGAGGATATGTCACTGCGTGATGGCGCGGCTAAAATCGGGTTTGTGATGCAGTCTCCTGAAAATCAAATTGTCACAGACAAAGTATGGCACGAGCTTGCCTTTGGACTGGAAAGCCTTGGGTTTGCCACAGCCGAGATTCGCCTGCGTGAAGCAGAAATGGCTAGTTTTTTGGGCATACAAAACTGGTTTCATAAACCAGTTGTAGAACTCTCTGGTGGGCAAAAGCAAATGCTTGCACTAGGGTCGATAATGGCGTTGCAGCCCTCTGTTTTAATACTTGATGAGCCTACAAGCCAGCTTGACCCTATTGCTGCAGGGGATTTTTTAGCGGCAGTAGGAAAGATAAACCGTGAGCTTGGCGTTACAGTAGTACTTACAGAACATAGGTTGGAAGAGGCTTTCCCTCTTGCAACCCATGCAGTGGCACTGGAAGCCGGACAGGTTGTGACTATAGGTACACCTGGTGAGGTTGGGCTTGATTTGTGGCGGCAAAGAACCAAAAGCCATGGGATGTTTCTTGCGATGCCTACACCAATGAGGGTATGGGCTGCCTGTAATAAAAATGCAGACGATAATTGCCCCATAACAGTGCGCGAAGGGGCTACATGGCTTAGGAAGCAATCGGAATCACTTGACCAAGAAGAAATAAAAAACTTAATTTTAACCAGTGCACAATATCACGATGATGAAACAGAGTCAGACAGCAATATAGATAACCGCACTCCCCTTAAAAAGCATCCCTTAGGTAAAGTAAGAATAGACCAAAACCTGGCAATAAACCTTGAGGACATATGGTTTAGGTATGATAAAAATCTACCAGATATTTTAAAAGGGGTAAGCTTTAAGGGATATTATGGCGAAATTGCTGCGATACTTGGGGGCAACGGCACAGGTAAAACCACAGCATTTTCTATTGTTTTGGGGTTGAATAAACCCTACCGTGGCAAGGTTTATACAAGCCAGAGGGCATATGCCCTGCCACAAAATCCACAATCATTATTCACAGCAAAAACTGTACGCGAGGACTTGCTTGAGGTCTTGTCGCCCGAAATTATACAGATGCGGCTATCCAAAGAACAGAAGAACCAAAAGCTGTCACATATAGTAAAGCTGTGCCGCCTAGAAGGATTATTAGAGAGCCATCCATATGATTTATCAGGGGGCGAACAGCAACGGGCTGCCTTGGCAAAGGTACTACTGCTACAACCAAAAATCTTACTTTTGGACGAACCCACCAAGGGACTTGATGCAGAATATAAGCAAATATTTGCAGGCATTTTACGCAAGCTTAAATTATCGGGGGCTGCAATTATAATTGTAAGCCATGATGTTGAATTTTGCGCCCAGTACGCAGACAGATGTGCTTTGTTTTTTGATGGCGCGATAGTTTCAGAAAATACACCACGAGCCTTTTTTAGTGGTAATAGTTTTTATACAACCAGTGCAAACAGAATGGCCCGTAGTATCATTCCGGGTGTTGTAACGGCCAGTGATATTATTGTAGCCCTAGATGGTGAACTGCCTCCAGAACCGGAGGAAATAACACTAGAGTCTAAACCTCAAACACCCCTAACCGAGCCGCAGGAAGACAATCCAAAACTATCTGCAACTCGTAAATGGGTTTTATCAGCGTTTATCATATGGTTATTGGCTGTGTTTGTGTTTGCATGGCCAAATTTTGACAATCTTACAGGTTTTATAGGAGGCGGAAGCGAAGCCCTTGATGTTGCCTCAGAAGGTGTGGGCCTATATGTAGGGATTATATTAGCGTTTGTCTTTGGAGTTATTGGTATTACTCTTACCTTATCATGGAATCGTAAAAAATCAGTGCACAGTCTTTTTTTGGGACAAGGGGAATCAACCCACAGTGTTGCCTTGAAGCAAGGGGAATCCGCCCAAGAGCAGCAAACTAGAAAACTAAGAAATAGGAAACTGCCCATGCGCACTATTGTTGCAGCGGTTATGGTTTTGCTTGCTATTCCTGTTACAATTTATGTCGGGGTGTTTTTATTTGACGATCGTCGTTTTTACTTCATATCACTGTTGATTATTTTGCAAACTATGCTGCCTTTTGCACTTGTTTTTGAAGGCCGAAAGCCTCAAGCTCGTGAATTGGTAATTATTGCGGTGCTGTGTGCTATAGGCGTAGCCGGGCGGGGAGCATTTTTTATGCTTCCGCAGTTTAAGCCTGTGATTGCGATTGTTATCATCTCGGGTGTTGCCTTTGGGGGAGAAACTGGGTTTCTTGTTGGTGCTATGACTGGACTTGTTAGTAATATGTTTTTTGGCCAAGGGCCATGGACACCTTGGCAGATGTTTGCCTTTGGTATTATTGGGTTTCTTGGGGGTGTTTTATTCCACAAGGGTTTGATTAGCCGGTCGCCTGTGCCACTTGCTATATTTGGTGGCTTTGCGACTTTTATAGTCTATGGTGGCATCATGAACCCAGCTGCTGTGTTGATGTTTCAGTCAAACCCTATGCCAGAAATGTTTCTTTTGGCATATTTACAAGGTATCCCTTTTGATATAATTCATGCTGCGGCAACTGTTACATTTCTATTAATTATTTCCCGACCCATGCTTGTGAAATTGGATCGGATTAAAATTAAGTATGGGTTGGTAGAGTAACTCATATTTTGTGGTATGGCCTAGTTTAGATGATGATATTAATACAATCACATGGATATCTTTCTTTGCAGAAGTGAGCATAATCTGCAAAGAAAGATATTTTTTTAGCGATATAATAAACATCAAGGAGGTGATTACACATGGATTGGTTTGAAAGGATGAACTCAGCCATGGACTATATCGAAGACAATTTAACAGGAAATATAGAACTTGAAAAAGTTGCAAAACTCGCTTGCTGTTCGGAATACCATTTTCAAAGGATATTTACTTTGATAACAAATATACCTATCATGGAATATATACGCCGCCGAAGAATGAGTTTAGCCGCTGTAGATTTACAGCAAAGCAAAAGTAAGGTTGTTGATATTTCACTTAAATATGGATACGAGTCCCATTCTGCGTTTACCCGTGCATTTAACTCTATACATGGGGTTTCGCCAATGTCTGCGCG
>Ga0123355_10006424_pt1 | contig 17410 bp, 9 predicted proteins | sample TergutEmb28metaG_3_FD_89872 | JGI IMG/M metagenome (GOLD analysis project Ga0123355, IMG submission 89872) | Embiratermes neotenicus P1 segment gut microbial communities from Petit-Saut dam, French Guiana - Emb289 P1 | ecosystem: Host-associated > Arthropoda: Insects > Digestive system > Gut ...
AATAAAAATCTTTAGAAAAAACGCAAACGAAACCTCAAGAGCTGTTGCAATAATGACAATTACGGTAAAGAGCGCGAGGTAAAACCTAGTCCCCTTTGTTTGACTAAAAATCCAGCCCAGTCCATATTTTTTTCTTTTCTTGTCTTCCATGTTAGTACCTTTCTATCACTTGTTTTTTTGTTATCAATTATTCTAATTGATTTTTTACTTTCACTCATTTTTGTATCCTCCGCTTTATGCTGGTCATCACTGTAGCAGATGCTTTACTTACGTACAATAACAAAACAGCATCAGGTACTGTAGTACCCGTAAGAGGTACTAAATAGAGCGGTGACAGGTAGTGGAATAATATGTTTGACAATGAGAATGTTGTATGATATTCTCATATCGATATTTTTAGATATGAGGTGGATATGTTGACAACACACCATGTTAACAGCAAAGTTTTCATGGCGTTTAGTGACGTGTCACGACTCAAAATCCTCGAGCTATTACGGGATGGAGAGAAGTGCGCAACTGTTCTGCGAGAAAAAATCAACACCGGACAATCAACGCTTTCACATCATATGAAAATCCTTACAGAAAGCGGAGTAGTTACCGCTCGCAAAGACGGCAAATGGACATACTATTCCATTTGCGAAAGTGGTTCCCGCTATGCAGAAAAATTGCTTTGCTACTTGACCTCACACCCACAAGAAAACATTACAGAACAAAGGAGAACAGAAACTGTGAAGCCATTTACCATTGTAGTAGACACTAGCTGCGACCTGACCCCCGAATATATCAAGGAGCACGAGATCGAAGTGATGCCAATACCATTCATACTCGACGGCGAAGAGCATGAAGAGGGGTACTGGCAAAAAATATCCGGCAAAGAATATTATGACGCTCTTAGAAACGGCAGCATTGCCAAGACATCACAAATAAATCCCGATACATTTGTAAATGCCTTTACCAAGTATGCCGAGCAAGGCAGGGATGTTATATATTTACTTCTTAGCAACGGTTTGTCGGCAACGTATCAAAATTCACAAATCGCGCTTGCTGACGTAAAAGAAAAATATCCGGATTGCAATATATTCCCCATCGATAGTATTTCCGCAACAGCCGTAACGACACTGCTTACTTATCTTGCTGTGCAAAAGAGGAGTGAAGGTTTATCTGCAAAAGAGACCGCAGCATTCCTTGAAGAGAAGAAGCACCATATGTTTGGGATATTTACTGTAGATGACCTGATGTATTTGCACAGAGGCGGACGACTCAGCAAACTTTCTGCTGTTGGCGGATCACTTTTAGGGATCAAACCAATACTAAACATAAACCCCGACGGAACACTCGGACTCAAGGAGAAAGCGCGAGGTCGTGAAAACTCACTTAAGTTCCTTGTCAGCCAGATGGAAAGAAGCCTTGCCCCCGGCTCAGTTATCGATACACTCCTGATCCCCCACGCCGATTGCGAAGAAGACGCTAAAAAGCTGGCAAAACTGGCTCACGAGGCTTTTGAGATACGTAATCTTGAAATCATTTTTATGTGCCCTGTCATTGGCGCACACGTAGGCCCGGGCATTGTCGCATTGATATATGAATCAGATATGACACGCGAAGAGTTCGAAAGCGAGTACTATACAAAGTAGGGATCAACTTCCATATCACTCCGAAAAAGAATATAGCAGCCGTTGTTTGATCAGCGGCTGTTTGTTTTTTTACCATCAGCGGGCAAATCATTCCAAAAAAGCACAATAAGCTTAAAAAAAATCAAAAAAATGGATTTTTTACAAAAAAAGTATTGACCTTAAAGTTACTTTATACCTTTTAATGTGAAAAGTAGACATTCAATAATCTTCAAATGTTATGCTCACCCTACTGTTGCAACATCTTAAAGTAATATGAAGAAATTGACAGTTTCATCATTAAATCGGTAAAAACCTTAAAGCACCATCACTTAAACCACCGGGAGAGGAATGAACATTACTATGAAAACGAACAAAAATAATTCTCACAGTGTATCCACAGCTACAGATAAAACCGAAGTAAAAACGATCGGGCTAGATATTATACAGTCGCCTGAGACCACGCAAAACATACTTAACAGTCTTGATGCTTCGATATACGCAACCGATCCGGAGACCGGAGAGATTTTGTTTTGTAGTGAGCATATGAAGCATCAGTATAATCTAAAAGACAACGTGCTGGGCAAAATATGCTATGAGGTTTTTCAAGAATGTAAAACAGAGAAATGCGATTTCTGCCCTTGTTTTAAGCTGGATAAAGAGCCCGACTCTATTGTTGTATGGGAGGAACAAAGTTCCGTGACAAACCGTATATATCGCAATACGGATCGATATATAGATTGGATTGATGGCAGAAAGGTCCATTTGCAACACTCTGTTGATATAACCGATATTATGCAAACACAGGAATCTCTGCAAAAAACGACCAAAGAGCTTAATATGGCATTGCATGACTCCAGAGACGCAAACAACGCAATGGGCAAATTGCTGTTGCAAATGGAGCAGCGCGACATAATGCAGCAGGCTGTCAACAAGGTCGCGGCATTAGTGCTTTCAACTGATTCAGAGAATAGTATTGATTCAACTATTTCTAAAAGCTTGGAGTTGATATGCAATGCTGTAGATGCCGATCGTGTATTCATCTGGCGTAATGAAACGATCGACGACGTTTTGTGGCATGTTTGCGAATATGGGTGGATCAAGGATGATCTATTAGAAGAAACCCCTGTATCTGTAGGCATGAAGGTCACACATGAAAAAGAGAGAGCTAATTGGATCGGCAGATTCTTACGAGGTGAGTGTATCAGTGGCTCAATATCAAAGATGCCAAAAAGTGACAGGGATTTTTTTAGCAATTACGGTATGGTATCAATAGTTATTATCCCGCTGTTTATAAAGGATGAGTTTTGGGGATTTTTTAGCATTGACGACTGTTATCACGACCGTGAAGTTACCGAAGACGAGCTCGATATCTTAAAGTCTGTCAGTTTCATGCTTGCCAGCGCCATAAATCAACATTTTCTGACTGAAGAAGTCAAGATGGCACAGGAACATGCAATGCAAAAGTTGGAAAACCTTGTCGAAGAAAGAACGGTGAAGCTTGCTAAGGCACAGAAGGCTGCTGAACATGCAAACAAGGCAAAATCCTCATTCCTCGCCAGTATGAGCCACGAGATACGCACGCCTATGAACGCAATACTCGGTATCACAGACATCCTTATGCAAAAAGAAACTCTTCCGCCGGAGATATCTGAAGGATTGGGCAGGATATTCAACTCGTGTGATATGCTTCTGGCAATAATCAACGATCTGCTTGACTTTTCAAAGATAGAAGCAGGAAAGATGGATGTACACTCCTCTAAATATGATGTGGCAAGCCTGATAATCGACTCGGTGCAGCTTAACAAGATTCGAAGCGGTGAAAACTCCGTCGACTTTGAGCTTCAAATCGACGAAAACATACCGGCAAGATTGATAGGCGATGAGCTTCGTATCAAACAAATCATGAATAACCTTCTATCAAATGCTTTCAAGTACACGGATAGCGGCAAAATCACCCTTTCGATAGTTTCCGAAACATGGCCGGGCGGTGATGGAGTCACACTGGTGATCATTGTCAAAGATACAGGACGCGGTATGACAAAAGATCAATTACGCAGACTGTTTGAAAAGTATTCCCGCTTCGACGAAAACATCGGTGGTTTCATCGAAGGTACAGGGCTTGGTCTTGCAATAACACAAAACCTGGTAAGCATGATGAACGGCAGCATCAATGTTGAAAGTGAACCAGGTACCGGATCGACCTTTGTTATCCGGCTGCCACAAAAGACCGTGGACAACGTAGTATTAGGCAGCGCAGTAGCAGAGAATATGGAGCGTTTCCGTACGAACTACATCACCCGTAATGCAAGGGGACCGATCTTACGCAGCTTAATGCCTTATGGGAGTGTTTTAGTTGTTGATGACATAGAAGCAAATCTTTATGTCGCTGTTGGTTTGCTAAAACCTTATGGACTCCGCATAGAAACCGTACAAAGCGGAGAAGCAGCTATAAAACTTATTAAACAGGGCAAAACATTTGATGTGATATTTATGGATCATATGATGCCGCAAATGGACGGTATAGAAGCAACGTCGATATTACGCAAACTGGGTTATACAAAGCCCATTGTTGCACTGACTGCAAATGCCGTTACCGGGCAGGCTGAAACCTATATGCAAAATGGCTTTGACGAGTTTATCTCAAAACCGATCGACATACGCCAACTGAATTCGATATTAAACAGATTTATACGCAATGTTCAGCCTCCTGAAGTCATTGAATCTAATTCTATAAAAACGGACGTAGCTGAGCCCGTTATGGAAGAACTCAGTCAGGATCAAAAAGACCAAAGCAGCGCAGGTATCTTAAGTAAAAGTATCGACGGTCTTGATTTAGTAAAAGGGCTTGAAATGCACAGAGGAGACGAAGCAGCCTTCTTAAGAGTACTCCGCTCGTTTTCGGTAAGTGTCCGTGCGCTGCTGGACGAAACAGAAAGCGCCACCGAAGACAATATGCATGAGTATAAAACAAAAGTGCATGGCATAAAAGGTGCAAGCTATATGTTATATTTAGAACCGATCGGACAGTACGCCGAAGAGCTTGAAGCTGCCGCAAAAGAAGGCAACATTGGATTTATAGAGTTGCACAATAAGTCTTTCCATGATGCCGCCTATAGTATCGTCGATGATATTGACGCTATGCTTGCGGAAATCGAAGCAGAAAGTCCAAAATCCTCAAAAGAAAAACCGGATGAGAAATTATTGATCAAACTTCTTACTGCATGTAAAGAGTATGACATGACTTCAGCAGATGAAACTATGAGTAAAATAGAGGAGTATCGATATGAAGCTGACGAAGGTCTTACCGATTGGCTGCGCTTAAATGTAGATGTAATGAACTATGATCAGATCATAACCAAACTCTCAAAGACCAGTTGAACAGAATCTCAAGTTTTATTATAAAAGTATACCTTCACGGGTATACTTTTTATACATTATTTGCTATGGTGTTACCCACGGGTTTTATTGATGGTTTTGCACGTCAAACAACTTCGCCCCCAAGATTTCAATCGCTCACTTGTAGATATACCAACGATTACATCGATTATTTGCTAAAAACAAAAATTTTTTAAATTCACTATTGACTCTTGTGTTACACCATAGCGTAATATGAAAGCACAAAATGATAATTTATTGTTTTTTTAGTGTATTTAGTAATGAGAAAGGAATGGAAATACAATGAAATCTGCAACAGCAGTAAGCTATGAGCTTGACAACCTCGATATCGCAGTATGTGAGTTAGTCACACAAATAAAAAACAAACTTACACTTGAAAAGAACACTGTTGCCATATTATATGGTCAACCGGACATAGACATCGAAAAACTCTCTTCAGCACTTTGTAATGAACTCAACTGTAATGTCATAGGAGGTACCACAGCAGCAGGAGCATCCCTGACAAACGGTGGATACTATGAGCTTGCCGTGACCCTCCATGTCCTTACCGACAATAAGTGCTTATTTGCATCCGCTATTAGTGATTCTATGGAAACTGAGCCGGATAAAGAAATATCGGAAACATACAATAAAGCATATTCAAACCTTAAATCGTTGGACTCGGCTGCTGAGCCTCAAATGGTGATATACGTTGGTTCGATAGTATCGAGTATCGCATCTGACAATGTTTTAGAAAGAGTATCAGAACTTTGTGGCAACCTGCCTGTTTTTGGTTTTCACGCCGGTGACGATTTTGATTTTTGCAAACAACAAGTCTATCTCAACGGAGTGGTAGGCGGCGATAGGATCGCACTCCTTCTTATATCAGGAAATATACAACCAATATTCCATACAGCAAATCTTGCCGGTAAAAAAGCTCTTGAAAAACGACTTGTAACAAAAGCACGTGACAACATCATATATGAGATCGACGGCAAACCGGCATTCGAATACATCAAGGAGTTCCCATTTATTGACAGCCAAACGACATCTCTATTTAACTATCAGTTCTTTGTTGAAATGCACACCGGTGCGTACAGCGATGATATCCCCGTATCGCGTGCATTAAGCACCTACGACAAAGAAACAGGTGAGGTGGTATGCTTCGCAAATGTCCCGGAAAACTCCCATATAGGTCTGCTTTATTGTGATGGAAACGATGTTGCGACAACAAGCGAAGCCGGCATCAATGATTTTTTGAATAAGATAAATTCTGATGATAGCGGATACGAATACTCAACTGTGCTCATTGCAACATGCAGCTTGCGAAATATGTTCCTTGCCGACATGAAAGAAACCGAAGGCGACCTTGTCAGAGACTTGATACCCTCAAACCTGACCGTATCGGGACTATATGCATACGGAGAGATCGCACCGACAAGTATCCGCGATGGCAAAGCGGTCAATCAGTTCCATAATGCAACATTTACACTATGTGCGTTGTAAAAATAACTCAATAATCAAACGAAAGGAAAGGATTCCCATGGATACCCCAATAGATAACGTGCAGAAAGACATAGATCTGTCCTCACTGCAAAATGAACTAAACTCGCTTAAGCGGAAGCATGCGAGACTACAAAAAGGCTATAGCAATGTAATGCATCTGTACAAGCAGGCTGTTGCATTACGGGATTTTAACGAAAAAGAAAAAGAAACACAAATGCGTTATAATCAAATGCTGCAGGACAACAGCCCCGACCACGTTTTTCTGCTCGACACAAGCGTTGATATTCTGCTTTGTACATCATCGATAAAGCACTTGATCGGCAGGGATGTTGTCGGAGAACCCTTTCTTGCCGTTGCCAAATCCTGTTTTGGCGAAATAGTTGTAAAGGATTTGGAAATTGCAATACGCGAGGTTTATCTAATGGGAGAAACCCGTTCCATTGATGCTCAAACTAATTGTAACGGCATTGCCACATGTGGCGAGAAGGAAAAGTTTTATTCATTCCGGATCTCACCTGCACTATATAAAGAAGAGATGACCGGAATGGTCATTCTGGCACACGATAACACCGCGATACACAACGCTAACATACTCGCTGAAGCTGCAACACAGGCTAAAAGCAGCTTTCTTGCCAACATGAGCCACGAGATACGCACACCACTAAATGCCATCGTAGGTATGAGCACAATAGGCAAATCCGCATCAGAAATGGAAAGGATGAAGTATTGCTTCGGTAAAATCGAAGATGCATCAAACCATTTACTTGGTGTTGTCAACGACATTTTAGATGTGTCAAAAATCGAATCCGGTAAGTTTGAACTGTCTCCGATAGAGTTTCATTTTGAAAAGATGCTTCAACGGGTCGTTAATGTCATTAACTTCCGCATGGATGAAAAGAACCAAAACTTGACGATCTCTCTTGACAAAAACATACCGAAATTTCTGGTCGGCGATGACCAGCGCTTAGCACAGGTCATCACAAACCTACTGTCAAATGCCGTCAAGTTTACGCCTGACGGCGGGTCAGTCAGTCTTGATTCAAAGCTATTGAGTGTCGATGATAATGTTTATACAATACAAGTCAACATATCCGATACAGGGATCGGCATAAGACCGAAGCATCAAAAGAAACTGTTCACCCTATTCCAGCAAGCCGAAAGCAACACATCACGCAAGTTCGGCGGAACAGGACTTGGGCTCGCTATTTCCAAAAGCATCGTGGAAATGATGAACGGAGATATATGGGTAAAATCAGAACATGGAGAAGGCTCAACGTTTTCATTTTCATTTCAAATCGAGCGAGCCGCAAGAAAACAAGAGGTAATACCTGATTGGAGTAAAACAAGTATTTTAGTTGTAGATGACGACACATCGATACAGGAGTTCTTCAAGGAGATCATAGAGCTATACGGTGCTCGTTGCGATACAGCATCTTGCGGAAAAGATGCGCTTAAGCTCATAGAGGCAAACGGCACTTATGACATGTGCTTTATTGACTACAGGATGCCCGGCATGGACGGTCTTGAGCTGATCCGGCTCCTGAAAAACAAAGCGGAAGGACACTCATATAACGCTCTTATCACAGGAGTTGACAGACGTGAGTTCGAAGAAAAATCAAAAGAAGTCGGCATTGATAACTTACTGTTAAAACCCATATTCCCCTCCGATATCGTTGATGCCGTAAATACCTATCTCGGGATTCAACAGGTAGAAGCAGAAGTAATACACGAAAATCTTGAAAGCCAACTCAAAGGTTTTAAGGTCCTCCTTGCAGAGGATATTGAAATCAATCGTGAGATCGTCTTAGCACTATTGGAACCTACAAACATAGTGATCGACTGCGCTGAAAACGGTGTAGAAGCCGTCCGTATGTTCAGAGACGTTCCCGATAGCTACGATATGATCTTTATGGATGTGCAGATGCCCGAACTGGACGGATACGAAGCAACCCGGTATATCAGGTCACTCGACATCAAAAATGCTGCTGACATCCCCATTATCGCAATGACCGCAAACGTTTTTAAAGAGGACATAGAAAAATGCTTTGAAGCCGGAATGAACGGACATGTCGGCAAACCGCTGGTTTTTGAGGAAGTCATGAGTATTCTGAAAATGTACCTGCTCCCCGGCATAACGGAAGATTCTTGAAATTATCACCGTTTATGATATAATTGATGCACGAAAAGTCCATAACTTTTCATGGACTTTTTTTGTGACTTGAACTCAACGAAAGTGATGGACTCTAATATGGCAGAGAAAAAAAGACTTCACTTTGGAGTTATACTTTCCAATTTGGATGATACATGCCAATATGATGTTTGGTCCGGTATCGTCGAGTTTGCGCATAGAAATGACATACAACTGACAGCATATGTTGGAACATATCAAACGACCAGTTATGACTTCACTCCACATTATGAGACTTGCTTTGAGTTGATCAAAAACAGCAGCTCATTAGATGGAGCGATTGTTTTTTCAGGCTTTATATCCAGCACGATAGGGTATGAAGATTTTGAAAGTTATGTCGCCGGGATTTCCGATCACGTCCCCCTTGTCTCTGTTTCATATGTTATGCCCGACATACCCTCTGTCTTAGTCGACAATATAAGTGGGATATATGACGCAGTAGAGCATTTGATCCAAGTCCATGGAAAGAGAAATATTGCTTTTGTGAAGGGTCCGGACGGGCATTTAGAAGCCGAAGCTCGCTTTGACGGATATAAAAAAGCGCTTGAGGCAAACGGGCTTCCTTATGATGAGAGATACGTTTTCCCCGGCAACTTCACTCAACATAGCGGACAGCTTGCGGTAAGAAAGCTATTTGAGACACCCGATATCTCTGCAGACGCTATCGTTGCATGCGATGATACGATCGCAATAGGCGTATTGAACGAATTGAAAAACCATAACTTGATGGTACCTACTGATATAGCAGTTGCGGGATTTGACGATGACAGAGATTCGGCAACATTTATTCCTTCGATCAGCACAGCGCGTCAGGATTTTTTCAGGATCGGCTCGATTAGCGCAGAAGTTCTTTTAGATAAAGTCAACAGGAAACCGGTTGAACCGGTCACATATATATCACCGGTTTTTATAGTACGTCAATCATGCGGATGTCTGGAGCTAACATTCTCCGATACTGAGCAAACATGCTATGATGATTATTCACAACCCGAATCGCTCAGTTTATATATTGCAGAAAGATTCGTGCACTTTTTCGGAAAATACATGATGGAGTCGCAAATCAATGAATGGGCAGAGGCTTTTACCGCTGTAATATTGGAAAAGCCGTTTTCGAAAGAGTCTTTTTTACACTTACTTAATGAAAAACTAATAATCTACAGTCTGTACTCAAAGAATGTTTTAGTTTGGAACGACGTGCTCAATGCTCTTACAATAGGTGTAGAGCTCCATAGCGACGAAGTTGAATGCACGTATACTATATTATCCACGCTTATTCTTGCAACATCATTAGTGCAGGAAGTTCGATTCAAAGACATGAAAATCAAAGAACTAAACATGTCAGATAATAGAGTAATGCTAAGAAGGATCGCAAGTTATATCGTATCGATATTTGATATCGGAGCACTGGTAGAAGAGCTGCAAAAGCTGCTCCCTGAACTATCGATAGATACTGCTGTGATCGGTTTATATCGTGGCCCGATAAAAAGTAACGACCCCGATGCCGATAGAACGATCGGTCATTTAGTAGGATTTGACGGCAATAAAAAACTTAACTATGTAAGCAACAAGTCCGACCCTGCACTGTTTATAGACCACCCGAATATCGTGGGATTTGATTTCGAAACTCGCCATGATTATTTTCTCTTCCCGTTATTCTTTAAGGATGAGGAGTACGGAGTCATTTTCTTGCCTTTTGATCTTACTATTCCGATCGAAGTATATGAAACTCTGAGGGTAAATATCTCCACTGCCATCAAAGGCGCAAGACTCATAGATGAAGTCCGGTCTGCTCTTGCACAGGCAACCGATGCAAGTAAGGCAAAATCAGATTTCCTTTCAGCAATGAGCCACGAGATGCGTACACCGATGAACGCTATCATAGGAATGACAGCCATTGGTAAGAAAACAACAGAGATAGAAGAAAAGGACTACACGCTCAATAAAATCGAAGACGCATCTTCCCACCTTCTGGGTGTAATAAACGACGTCCTCGATATGGCAAAAATAGAAGCGAACAAGCTTGTACTTTCACATGTTGAGTTTGACTTTGAAAGGATGCTGCAGAAAGTCTTTACAGTCATCAATCACCGGGTGGAGGAAAAAGAACAAACACTTACAGTCAATATCGACAAAAAAATACCACGCCTGATCATCAGTGATGACCAGCGTATAATGCAAGTGTTGACGAATCTTCTATCCAATGCCGTAAAGTTCTCTCCGGAAGGTGGCAATATCCATCTGGAGGCAACGTTACTCGGTGAAGAAGATGGATACTGCGAACTTAGTGTTGAGGTGATAGATGACGGCATTGGTATATCTCCCGACCAACATAAAAGCCTGTTTCTGGCGTTTGAACAGGCAGAAACAGGCACAAGTCGCAAATACGGTGGTACAGGTCTGGGTCTTGTAATATCTAAGAGCATCATTGATCTGATGGGAGGCAGGATTTGGGTCGAGTCAGAAATAGGCAAAGGTGCAAAATTCAGCTTCACCATAAAAGTGTTGTGTGGTGAGGAAAATCCTCGACTATCGCATGCGTCCGGCATAAGCTTTGATGATGAAAAGATCAAAATAGAAGCAGGGGCTTTTACCAATAAAAATGTATTGCTGGCTGAAGACATTGAAATAAACCGGGAAATATTCATCGCACTTTTAGACGAATATGGGCTCAACATCGAATGCGCCGAAAACGGCAAGGAAGCGCTTGAAATGGTAGAGGCAGCCCCCGAAAAGTATGATATTATTTTCATGGATATTCAGATGCCGGTAATGGGCGGATATGAATCAACACGATGCATACGCGCCTTGCCCGCATTACAAGGTGTTACACTGCCGATCATAGCGATGACTGCAAATGTCTTTAAAAGTGACATCGAAGATTGCCTTGCAGCAGGAATGGACGACCATCTCGGAAAACCGCTCGATATTGAAAAGGTACTTCAGATCCTTTGGAATTATTTATTGGATTGATTGAGCCGGGCTATAGGATCGGGGTTGCTTTTAAGCTTAAACTGTGCGATATACTCCTGCAGCATTGCCGATTGACTGCACCGGAGCATAGTCTTTCCTTTTCTTTACAAATTCGTTACAATAGCGTGTCAATTTTTTTGCTTGTGCTAGCTGACCTTGTAAACACAATCCGCCGGAAAGTGAGGACGCTAGCATCTTTTGGCTTGCATTATGAGATAAAAGATGTATAATTTTAGTAAGAGATAATGATAAAATGGAGACTTGGTTATGGAAAAAGACAAAAGTAAATCAAGCATCAAGTTTTCCCTCGTTTATGCATTATTTTTCTTATCCTCAACATTTATGTTGGTTGTCGCTATTGTATTTTCTATCTACATAAACGGTATGGAAAGAGAAACCGTTAACAGTATCCAAGGGCATCTGCGAGCTGCGGCTGAGTACGCTTCGGTTTACATCACGGTAGATGAACTGGATCTCTTCCATACGGCGGATGATATGGAAAGACCCGAATGGGATGAAATACGTACAAAATTGCAGCAGTTTGCTGAAGAAACCCGGGTGCTCTATGTATATTACTGGCGCTACACCGGGAACGGCCTGATTCAATACATTATCGATAACGATGAAGACGAAGAGTATATGGTGACACCTGAGCTCTTTTTTGCAGTTAAAGACGACCCCTTTACTGCCGATGCTGTTTACAGGATCACAGCCGGAGAAAGCTGGGTAACAGATCTGGGCAATTATACCGAAACATGGGACGGTCTTCTTTCCGCAGCAGTTCCGGTATTTAATGATGATGGCACGGTTTATTGCGCAGCAGGCGTTGATCTAAGTGATGAAGTTATTGTCACTATGCGAAGCAATATGAGGATCATGAGATTTGTCTTAGTATTCTCTTTACTTATCTCGATATTGTCGGGATTTCTCGGCATGCGCTCATATAACAAGAAAGCCATTCAAAGTGCCAATGCAAGTTTATCCAAGAGTCAATTCCTTTCAACAATGAGCCATGAGATACGCACCCCGTTAAATGCAATACTAGGTATGACGGTAATTGGTAAAAAAGCACAGAACATGGATGAGAAAGACCGAGCCTTCGGTAAAATTGAAAGCGCATCTTCTCATTTAGCCGGTGTTGTTAATGATGTGCTTGATATTGCAAAAATAGAAGCAAACAAACTTGAACTCTCACCTGTAGACTTCAGCTTTGAGAAAATGCTGAATAAAGTGATAACAGTAGTAAGTTATCTTGCAGAAGCAAAGCATCAGACATTGACCGTTAGTGTTGACAGCAATTTACCTGAGAGTATTGTGGGAGACGACCAGCGTTTGGCGCAAGTTATAACCAATCTGTTATCCAATGCAATAAAATTTACACCGGAAGGCGGTAAAATTGAGTTTCTAGCCTCATTAATCGATGAATCCGGTGGTGAGTGCCGCTTGCGTATTGAGGTAGCAGATAACGGTATAGGCATATCTCCTGAACAGCAAAACAAACTATTCCATATGTATGAGCAAGCTGAAAGTGATACAAGCCGTAAGTTCGGCGGTACAGGACTGGGACTTATAATTTCAAAACGTATTATTGAACTTATGGGTGGCAATATATGGATCGAATCGGAGTTGGGCAAAGGCGCACATTTTATTTTCACTATCAAAGCTTTACGCAGTGAAAAAGCATCTGATTATGCAAACGAACACTTCGATGCAGCTACCACCCAATCGGGTGATTTAGGACATACGGACGGAAGATTTACCGGAATGAAGATGCTTATTGCCGAGGATGTAGAAATCAATAGAGAGATTCTTATATCGCTATTAGAACATACCGGCCTCATTATTGACTGCGCCGGTAACGGCAAAGAGGCTCTAAGCATGGTAGAGTCAGCGACTGACAAGTATGACATTATTCTAATGGATGTCCAGATGCCTGTTATGGACGGACTTGAGGCGACACGACAAATACGCACTCTGCCTTCGTGCGAAAGCGATAAGCTTCCTATTATTGCTATGACCGCTAATGTTTTTAAGGACGATATAGAGGCTTGCCTTGGAGCCGGTATGAACGACCATCTCAGCAAGCCCCTTGATATTGAAAAAGTACTCGAAGTGTTATGTACTTATCTGCTTAAGCGGTAAGTTGATCTTAATACTGCAAGATAACTCTCACTTTTAAGTGTGTGAATTCCTTGCTAAAAAAACATTAAATAAGTATACATTTTTTGCTTGCATTGCTCCGCAAAAAATGTATAATTTTATGTATAATTTTGTTTGTGTTGTTGAATAAGCAACACCAAATCAACAAGGAGGTAATTCATTTATGGAGGGAGAACTGGTCATTGGTATCCGGACGATACCGCTTATTATTGTTGGTGTGTACCTAATCATCATGCTTGCATTTGGTTTCATCGTAAACAAGTTTTTGATTAAGACAAGCACTGACTACATGCTGGCCGGGCGACGCCTGGGCTTGATTATGGTAGCAACCACCCTTTCAGCCAACAACATTGGTGGCGGAAGTACGATGGGCGTGGCTACCCGCGCTTTCGGCGACTGGGGTATGTCTGCAGCCTGGTGGGTATTAGCAGCCTCGGTAGCTATGATCCCGCTAGCCTATTTTGCACCCAGAATCAGAAAAACAATGGCATATACAATTCCCGAAGTTATCTTTCGCCGATTTGGACCGACTGCAGGTGTGTTCACATCAGTGTTGAATATCACCTCGCTATTTACGCTGACAGCCTCGCAGATCCTTGCGTCAGGCACAGTCATCAATGTTCTGGTAGGGATCCCGCTAAACGTTTCTATTGTACTCGCAACCGTTGCGATATTGATTTACACCTGCCTTGGCGGACTTACCGCCGATGCTTACTCGGATATGTTCCAGTACATCATCATTTTCTTGGGCTTGATAGTTGCTGTTCCTTTCGTCATCAACGGCGTTGGTGGCGGAGCAACAATGGCAGAAAGCTGGGCGAATGTTTCGGCAATGCTGCCTCCCGTACAGCTTAGTTTGACAAAAATCGGCTGGTTTACGATCATAAGTTTGATTATAAACTACTTTTGTACATTCCTCTCCGGACCGGAAATGGTTAGCCGTTTTTCAGCCGCTGAGAGTGAAAAATCAGCGCAAAAAGCATCCATACTGTCTGCAATTATGATGGCTTGCATGGCTTTCTTACCAACATTGATTGGACTTGCAGCTCTTGCATCGGGTCAGCTTGACAATGGCGGACAGGCACTCATGTGGGCAACGACAAACTACGCACCTGAAATCGTGACCGGGCTTGTAGCCGCAGCTATGATTTCAGCAACGATGTCCAGCGCCGACTCAAACCTGCTTTGTGCATCTACCATCTTTATCAAAGACCTTTACCAACAGTTCATCAACAAGGGCGAGATTTCTGAGAAAAAGCTCATCTTTTTAACAAGAGCATCCAATGTGGTTCTGGGTATTTTCGCAATGCTGATCGCCCTACGCAGGATCGACATAATTTCCCTTAACTTGTTTGCATTTGCATTGCGCAGTGCGGGTCCATTTGCCGCTTACGGTTTTGGGCTTATGTGGGCTAAAGCAACTAAAAACGCCGGCCTTTGTGCAATAGCGATTGGCTCTGTGGTTGCCGTTTCCTGGGAAATTGCGGGTCACCCGTTGGGTGTTATGCCGGTCATTATCGGCGGCGCAAGCAGTGCACTTACATTCTGGCTTGTCACCATGATTGAAAGCGCACGAGGCGTGCCCCCTGCACCCAGCCCCAACCGCCCTGAAGTAGAAGCAGAACTGGCAGAAGTAACAGAATCAGAATAGCACCGTACCGTTGCAAACCTGATCTGTTCATCTAATACCATATATAAAAAACAAAATGGCTTGAAACCCTGTGGTTTCTAGCCATTTTGTGATTTGTGGAGCATTTGCACTCATCTATAGCTTCATATTCTTGATCACAGAAGATAACAACGATTCATAGTTGGTTGGTTTAATGAGAAAATCAACTGCACCTACCTGCTTTGCTTTTAATATATGCTCCCTTGTGGAGTTACCGCTCAGGAAAATAATAGGAACTTCCGCATACTCAGGAATTTTTCTGATCTCAGCAGCCAGATCGTAACCGTTCATTTCCGGCATATCGATATCAAGAATGACCAGGCTTATTTCTTGTGTCTTGAGAACTTTTAAGGCTGTTTTCCCGTTTGTTACCCGGAATACCTTAAAATGGTTTTTTAAAACATTGCTGATAAACGAAAGGCTTTCCGGCATATCATCAACAGCCAGTACCTTTACAGCATAATTGTGACCCGCACACTGTTGAAGATACTTGACCTGTTCCTCTTTAAGTTTAAGAGCCTCTGATCTCGCTCCTTTGTAATCTTTGGTTACTATCGAACTGAGTATCCTGTCAAAGGCATAAGCGATTTCTTCATCAAAAACATTCATAGCTGATAGTATTTTATGCGCTTCTGTATAATCTCCTACATCAAGCAAAGAAATAAATGTTGACAGAGTATGTACGATATCCGTGAATACTTCAACATTTTTTATATGCCCGATTTCATTACCGTAATACTGAGCATTTTGCAATTTTATCGACAACGTCATCAGGTTCGCAATAAACGCCGCTACCAGGTCGGACGGGTATCCGGTCCGCTCTATTCTGCGGATGATCAATCTCATATCCGATTCCAACAACTTGGCATATATATCGGTGATCATCGGAAGCGCTGTCTCAAGAATTTCTGCAAGACTTTTATACTCCATGACCCTTATATTCTCGGAAAGTTCATTTGCCAGGACCGGAAGCGCGTCAATAAACCTGTTGATAGCAGCATGAACCTCGTCAAAAGGCGAGTTTTGGGGTATTATCAGTTCCGTTATACCCATATAGTAATATTGCTTATCCATGAAGTAATTCCTCCATTGCGGCTATGTTATCAAGCGCACTTTCATAATCGGATGTATCCAGTGAAAAAACGATTTTTCTCAGCAGTTCATCTATTTCTTTATCATATGAAAAATCTATGTGTGGAGATAAGATTTCCAAGGCTAATATACTGTCGTAATCTTCGGTGGCAGCTTTAACTTCCGAAAATATCTTCGGGAGCAAAGTCCTATCAGCGGGTTTCCCGGTAACTGCAGATTCTGATTGCAAAACATCATTCAACTCTTCAGACAATGAGACCAGTTCGGACCTGAATGCCGGATAGTTATTTTTTATATATGACATATCGACGTCTACGGCGGCACGTTCAAGCTGTGCGGCACCGGCACTTAGTATATGTGCTCCGATATTTGTCAAAACACTCTTTATACCATGAATTTCTACTTTAAAAGATTCAATATCGCGGTCAGTATATCTGTCGATATTCTCTATTCTTTCCGGCATCATCCGGGCTGTGATTCTAACTGTGTCTACATACATATCTTCCGCACCACCGATGGCATTAAGTGCTGAATCTACATCAAGACCGTGAACTTCCTTTAGCCGGGATATCAGAAATGAAGTCATGGCTTGCTTTTTGCTATTATACTTCTTCAAGATATTGTCCAGCTCAACCATATCGAATGGTTTAGGAATAAAGTCATCAAAACCGCTTTCGATATAAATATCTTTTGTGCCTGCTATAGCGTTCGCTGTCAATGCTACTATTGGACGTATATACCCTTCTTCACGGATTATTTTTCTCGTCTCTATCCCATCCATCCCCGCCATCATGAGGACCATAAAAACAATATCAAAGGTATTACCGTCACGAACCG
>Ga0123355_10006425_pt1 | contig 17408 bp, 12 predicted proteins | sample TergutEmb28metaG_3_FD_89872 | JGI IMG/M metagenome (GOLD analysis project Ga0123355, IMG submission 89872) | Embiratermes neotenicus P1 segment gut microbial communities from Petit-Saut dam, French Guiana - Emb289 P1 | ecosystem: Host-associated > Arthropoda: Insects > Digestive system > Gut ...
AAACTTAATACTGCTGATTTCACAGTTCGATTTAATTCCAGTTCTGCAGTCAGATCAGTAACTTATGCTGATATATTACTACACTAAGGAGCAACCATGAAGTCTTTAAACAATTTTAACTGTCATACATACTGTGTACAACATTATGTTGGGAAATTGGAACCATTTGAACCCGGACTTGTACTACCAAATCTTGAGGATTTTAATCAGTGCACATTTCCGATGGCTGTGAGTATCATTGTCATTTAGAGGATATGTGATTTTAATTTGGTTTTCAAGTTAAACACTTCCCAGATTTCCACTAACCACTCAACTGTTTTACGCACATTTTTTTCCCCCAACTAACTGCACAATACCTAAGTATAATGCTCCTACATGTTTTGGTCACAAACCACAGCCATATTCAGGGGGTTACAGTACTTCAGGATACATGCTGTCGTAGCCTGCTCTGGCACAGGAGACACACTGGACGATGGAAAAGTTTTGTCGTCCTTGCCACTTTTATAAATGCCGGTTTGAAAAACAAGATCTTTTTAAATTTCAAATTATTAATAAATCTAATTATAATTATTTTTGTTGCACAATTGCATTTACTGGTTTTGAATATTATTGGAAAACAATATGTCACTAATTGCCTACCAATTCTATGAATCTTGTCACTGTTTAGTAGGTAGCATTTAATTGCATTCCTAACTGTCTCACATAATACTATTATGCGCACTTCACAACTTCAATGTGGACATCCTTTGTCACAAAACAAACAAAAATAGCAATATAACCCTTTGTTATTGTCTTGCTGCGTATAGTTACCAATCGCAGTGCGACTGGTCTAGCATAATCTACGCCACTTGTGAGGTATGGCCTCAAGGGTTGGATTCGAGCTGATGGTAGCTCACCCATGAGCTATTGTGATGTTTGTACCTTGAATTTGTAGCACGTAATGACTGCCTCCACCAAGTTTCTTATCCTTGGTATCCATCATCTTTCATTTAGTGATACTGTCAGGAGTTGTGGCCCAGCATGATGAAGTCTTGTGTGTTCTGCTGAGAACTAGTGATGACCATTGTGTCCTTTCCACCATAGTGTGGATGATGGAAGTGTTGTTGGCTCAGTTCCTCTTGAGATTAGATAAGCAAGATTTGATTGAAACGGAACATGTCCCAGATGTCAGATGTTTCTTCTTGAATGATGGCAACTCTATTACCCACAAATGTCTTCCACTTGTTTGATGGACTCTGTATCCACGTCAGTACAATGGAAGTCTGTCCATAGGTAAGACTCATTATTGTGATGTTGAAGGCAATTGGAAGACTTGGCGTTTCCATCAAAATTAATCAGAGCTTTTGCTGTGAAGCTTGTCTCCTTAAAAACTGAATGTGTTGGACAGTAACATGTCTTCTTCCCCATTTGGGAATTTACTGGCTCCTGTGACCCAATTCTTCATATTCCTTCGTGAATTTGTGGTATTTAATCTTGAGGTCTGGATCTCGCTCCAGCTTGCATTCAATTGCATTTATTCGTCGCTCTGCAGTGAAGCGAGATGTCCCAAGCTGACTGGGTTCCAACTTGAATGGAAGTCTATCCACAAATATTCCTTCTGACTGCTATGTTGTGTGTATAAGAAAATGCTCTTCACATGCCTGTTGCTCCGCTGTCATGGATTGCACCATAGGCTCCACTTCCCAGAAGCGGTTTATATCATGCTCGAGATTACTGACTTCTCGCAGCAGAAATGTACGTTGCGTGACACTTGGAACAGTGACAGCTGGGGTTCGACCAGAGAATGTCCAGCCTAGAACTGTTTCTTGTAGCACTGGGTAGTTGTCAGGACGTGTTCGCTTGCCTGAACGAAGAATTTCATAATTTAGGTAGGCACCAATTAGTAAATCAATGGACGACCAAAATGTTCATCTGCTAACTTTGTCCTTTGGAATTTTCCAACTACCTGCACCCAGTTTGGTGCACGGTGTAGTACCAGTAATGTTAGGCAAGAAAGCATAATCAGTAGTTGTGCGCCAGTCTGAATGTCTGGACCTTAAATTGAAACACTATGCCAAGCTGCGGTGTTTATATTGCTGTTGCCCTGTAGGGCTGCATGTGTTTTCGTCATTGATAACCTCAAATGTTGTGCACATCTCTCTGTTATGACATGTGACTGAGAAGCATTGCCCAACAATGCTCTGCATGGTACATACTGACAAACTTATTTTTTGACTTAAACAATTGCTGAAGCGAGAAAAATGTGATTCCTTGGCTTGCTCTTTAAAGAACAGTATGTATTAACCTCTACAGTTGATGAGTCTTTTGAATCTGCAGGAAGATTGTTCCTTGTAGACCCTTTGTCATTTGCTGCTTGATTCTGCCTATTCATACGCAAAAGTGTGTGATGACGCTTGTTGCATTTACGACACACTTGCTTTGAACATGTGTGGAACTTAGTAAATGGCTGCAAACAATTGAAGCAAACTCCTAGTTGTTTGGCATGACTGAAGCGTTGCTTGGGTTGCAACTTGAGAAATTGGTCACATTTAAACAATCTATGTGACCCTTTGCATAAAGAACACCGCACCTGTTTTGCTAAGTTACAATGTGAAGGTTTACTGATCTTGGCTCCAGCTGGTTGTGTGGATCGTGGAGAGGTAGTAGTTGTCTTTGGTACCTGAGCATTCTGCAGCAGCTCCAATACCTTGCATTTTGTTTCCAAAAAGTGATGAATTTTGTAGTCAATGGGATGTATTGATGCGCCGTGTGCAACTCCCATTCCTTTTGTGCACCAGCACCCATCGTGGACAACATAAAATGCTTTAATATTAAATCTTGTACAGGCACATTCAAAGATAATGATTGTAGGGCATTCTTGTGATTGGATACATGGTTTATTACACTACGTAATGAAGATGCATCTCCCTTCTTGATTTGCGGCATTTCGCACAAATGCCTAACATGTTTCGTGGCAATTAATTTAATACTGTTGTAGCGCTGTGACACTAATTGCCAAGCGACACAGTAAAATCATCATTAGTGATCTGCAGGTTGCTTATGAGATCTTTCCTTCATTTTTCAGTGATGAAATGGGATAATGAAATCTCCGTACAGTGGACAGTGTTTTGTTTTTAACTATTAGTGCTTGAAATGTATTTCTGAAATGCAGTCAACTGCATGCATTACCATCAGAAGTAGACAATTATTGGCAAATTAATGTGAGTGCTACCAGAGTGATGTGAGCGCGAAAGATTGTTGCGGTGGTCCGAAGAACGGCTGCCTGGTGAGTCATGTCTACTTCGTAGTGGGCTCACAATAAAATGAAAGAATTCGTTGAACATTGCCTTAACATATCAAATTGCTGTATATCGATCGAGTGATCTGTATCATCTGAACACTCCAGTTCATTTTGTGCAGTTTCAAATTTGTTGAAAATGCTTGGAAGTTCATCAAACCTAACTTCGATCTCATTTGGCTTACGATCACCTGCTTCAATTAAGGTTTGCATACGTGTAAGTATGCTTTTTGCAACCCCACGCTGTCTAACCAGCTGACTGTCCTTGCTTGGGTCCATCTTGGTCCTGTAGTTCGCTGACCTGTTGCGAAACAATGTGGATCAAGAAATGAAGTTGTCTCCGAACGTAACCGACTGTGGTCGAAAGCCGAAGGTTGTACGCTGTGTGGGTTGGAGTGACGTCACAGCTTTCCGTTGCACAAAGCAAGCTGCGTAGCGTAGCTTGATTGTAGTCACTACGCAAATATTACTTTTCAAGGTACCAGACCGGTTCTGTATGGCGCCAAAATGTTTGATCTTGCCTTAACATCCGGCCCGGAGGACCATTCAATATATCGTTGCCCGCTCTGACACATGAGACACACTGGATGATGGAAAGGTTTTGTCGTCCTTGCCACTTTTATAAATGCCGGTTTGAAAAATAAGATATTTTTTAAATTTCAAATTACTAATAAATCTAATTATAATTATTTTGGTTGCACAATTGAATTCACTGGTTTTGAATATTATTCGTAAACAATTTGTCATTAATTGCCTAACAATTCTCTGAATCTTGTCACTGTTTAGTAGGTAGCATTTAACTGCATTCCTAACTATTTCAAATAATACTATTATGTGCACTTCACTTACGTTTCACACACAATACACAATTGTATTCCTTGTGGAATTTGTATAAAACAACTTGCACGTGTAAGTAGTTCCTTCTGAACTAATTCACAATCACTTGAAATATTAGTTTGCAGTCCTGTACTTACTGCAATAATAAACCCTTGTGGTTGCAATGTTATGAAAATTGCAATCGTGTTGTTCGTTTCAGTCCCCTTGTGGAACTCTTTAACGATTACTGCCCTGTGCAGCCTTGACGCGTCTGGATGACAAGAAGTCCTAGTTTGAACAGAACAAAGAACAGAAGCTGCACTTTTACCCCACGTAAAACCCACCCAGCTAAGCGAACCTTCTAGAAGCTGATATGAGAATCACACTACTGCCGTGTGACTATGAGTTAGCAAGTATGGCGTGTGCAAAATAGCGCATGACCACTAAATCATGAGCATGGGGTGACGTATTTCACGTGTGCACTTGGAAATGAAAAACATGATGCAATCTGACTGGAACAAAAAATACTACACAAAATTTTTCCTACGCCTGAACACATGCAGTGTATAATGGAACTTGTCATCTATAAATTGTGAGTTACATACACGTGGTGTCATTCCAAAATTAATTAACGGTCATTCAAATTGTATTAAAATATTAATACCGCAGTTGTTCAGGCTTAGGACAAATTTTTGTGTAGCATTCTAATTCTTATGCCATGCGACTGCACAAATATTGCATCCTGCATCGTGCTAATCGTCAGCTACGCCAATGACTCTGGGTCACACAGTACTGGCTTGGGGTCTCGTGTGCAGTGAGTGGGAACATAGCTTTTTTGTACTGAGTAGCGGTTAGCTGTTATGATTTCATAGTGGCGTTTGCGACTTTTGAACACATCACTCTTGATTATGTCAGGATCACGGAGTGTGGCGTTGCTTTTCCTTTGTCTTAACAGGCAGGCGGGCTCGGCAGCTAGGCTTGGTGAATCAGTTAACAAGTAACTCCGCGTGCGACAACGCGCGTAAAGACTTGCGCTCTGCAAAGGGTAGCAGCTAGCCATTCACAATAAATATTGCACAAGGCAGTGCTATTAACTTATCGCGTTCATAAGGAAAGCGATAACAGTTTTAAGTATGATTATAACCACAGGTGTTTATTATTTTCACACTTACAATCATAAGGGTCAAGTTAATGCAATTACAAAACATTAGTGTAATGAACGACAACCTACACGCTATATTTTAAGTGTGAACAGTGTAAAAACACGTATAAGTGCATTACACCAGTGTTACATAATGTAATTAGTGACGTCACAAATATTAAACCTTATACATGACACAGGGTCAAGTTAATATTACAATCAGTGTACAACCATTGATAATATTGCAGCATTATACAATGTAATTTCGTTATTAAGGCAACCAAAGCAATCAAAATTAAGCATTTAATGTTGTTTAGAATTAAATTAGATATTGTTTTGGAACCGGCATATTATTAAAATGAATAGGTTATCCTGTTCATGCCAGTATGTTCCCTGAAAACCAGAGGCAGAGAGCCTACAGCAGTATATTAAACATTATATAAAATGTATCCAGACACCTTGAACTATCAGATTTTTCTTCATTTTGTGATGGAACCAAGAACTGACTTTTTTTTAAGCTCACTATATACTCCATGAATGAACATTATGTACTGTTGCTGTTAATATTACATGTCTCCTTATTCACAGTCTTTTATAGTGAAACATGATGGAGTAAAATTAAGTGTACTGTGATGTTTATAATTTGATTCAATCACTATTTCTGCATCTTGTAACAAATAAATTTCTTGTATACCAAATGTCGAATCCTAATAAAAATTTGTGTTATGTCAGCATACAATGCTCTTTAGCAATGCAATTAATGCATCTATATTTTTGTTACTTCTGTTACACATTATGAGCCAAACTTGATTCCTGGGAATGGAAAGTACTGATCATTTCCTCTCAGTTTTATATACTGATGAAATGATTTTACATCAATGAACAGCTTTTATGAACGTTACTGCCCCTGAAGATGACAAAGCATGGAAGACAGCATGTGCAGCAAATGACAGAAATGTGTTAATGGCTAACAGTGTCAATAATTGCATTTCACATTTATGGAAAAAATGTATGATTATGTGCATGATTTTTTTTTGTAATTTATATTGTTTAAGCACACTGCATTTGTTTCATGACTTTTCTAACGGGTATTGTGTGTAGATGAACAGACTGCTGTAGTGGTAACACTGCAGAACTGTATCTGGGAGGTACCCACTTTGAATCTGCAAGGATACTGGCTATCATGAGGTTTCCCTCACTTCATCCAGATATATGCCAGGGCACCTCAAGTGTCATGACTGCTTATGTCTAAATTACTTAAAAGTCAGTAATTTAACAACCACCATACTTTCAACACTATATACTCTGAAGTACTAAGAAGACTTGTCAAGTTAATATAGTATAACAATAATCTTTATGCATTAATAGGCGAGTGGAGGAGATTACATAACAAAAAGGTTTTATGATCTGTACTCCTTACCAAATATTATTTGGGTTGTCACATCAAGAATGAGAGAGACTTGGCATGTGGCATGAATGGCAGACAGGAGAGGTGCATAGTGTTTTGGCAGGGAGACACGAGGGAAAGAGACCTTTGGAAGACCTAGGCATAGATAACATAATGTTAAAATGGATCTTCAAGAAGTGTGATGGGGGAGGCATGGACTGGATTGGTCTGGCTGAGGATATGGACAACTGATCGTAGCTTGTGAATGCGGTAATGAACCTTAGGGTTCCATAACTCGGGGAATTTCTTGATTTTTGGAGGACCTGTGAGCTTGTCAGGAAGGACTCTGCTCCACGGAGTTAGCTAGTTAGTTACTTATGCTTACCTTCAACTGCTGATGCTTGTCAATGCAGGCAGATGAGATGACTTTCTCTCCAAGGAGAGCACCTTGCTTTATATACCCTATGGTACCATCAGAACTACAGATAAATTACACAGACTACTACATTTTTAGCTGCTGCATCACCTGAAATGTACATGATTACTGTTTACACAGCTGTTGATGCCTAACTATAGCATAATCTGTCAATCATCATATTTAAGGTTGTTACTTAGGTTGTCCATCATCTTACTGATTTATACTTATGAACCCAGATTTTTTGTAAATGAGTCTTATTTCTGTCTTTGGGTCATACACTAAGAAGATATGTCCTTAGTAATGTAATGTTCCGGTTTTATAGGTGAAGATGGCGACGGTGATTCACGTCCAAGGAAAAAGACTGGATCCAATCACCCCAACAGCACTCCTGTTCCTACCAGCAGTGCTCAACACATTATCCCAGGAACAGATTCTTGACAACATCTGACAAACCTACGAAATGAGCTGCACTCAGTGCTGAGGTCAAACCCCAGCAGAGAAAATGGACTGTTTGGAGGTAAGAGCAAATTGGGTATGTTAACAACGAGCTCGGGTATATAGTGTATGTGTATAACGGGTCCATGTTAGTTTTCTCCAAATTAACTATAAAAAATTATCTTAGATGTCACTGTTTCTCCGTGTATGGTGATACATTACTATATGCATATAGAATACACATAAATGAAGAACGCCTGTCCACAGGAATGGTTCCTGGCATAACACAAGGCAGAGAAAATATTTTTTCTTTTTAAAAACTGGATTTTCTAGGCATACAATGGATAAATCACAGATATATCATCGGTGACAGACGAATGAATATGGAGAATTGGTGGAATGATACTAGGCCTGGAAGAAAAAAAAAAGTACTACTAGGAGAAGAATCCTGCCTGAGCGCCACATTGTCTACCACCAGTCTCACATGACCTGATCTGGCATTTGAACCAGTGTCTCAGCGGTGGTAGGCCGGCGACAAACCGTGTGAGCCATGGCACGGATTTCTATTTGACTGGCATAGGAGAGTCCTCTTCTCAGACTGCTTGAAACCGCAGGCAACAGAATCCTTCGAAACGTCGCGAACTACTCACCCAACTACACGGCGTAACATCCCATACGAATATTCGCACAGAAACGCCGGTCAAAGGGCCATGTCCCCTAAATGGTTCTTTCAATTTTAACGCACTTTTGTTTTAATACTGGCGATTTAATTTGATCTATTAAAAGGAAAGCAAATTCGGTATTCTGTTTATTTCAAATCACTGAATCATATATAAAGGAAATGTCGGACTCTTCGTGTTCCGAAACTCGCCGTACGCTTCAATTCAGAATCCACGTTCTCCCGAAAATAACACATCAATATGCCACACAAAAGGAACGTGTAAAAGGGCTTGCGGTCTGGTGGAAATCAGACTCGCAGTTCCCATTCTGAACAGACAAAGAAGACGTCCATAACGTCAGAATATTATTCACAAGCATCACTTATATTGGCCACGCAAAACGACTGCACTTTCAAACGACAAGTGCATATACATATACAGAGCCAGCAGTGCGCACTGGCAAAGCAACGAGTAACGGTCGTCAATACGACAATCAGGAAACGTTTCACTTCATTTCAAGGACCAGATGCGAGGTGAAAATGACACAGATGAACTAGACTACAACGACATGAAGAAAATATTCTGTGACGTTATATACGAGTGTCGATATAACCGAGAAGCATAACGTTAACAGTGAGGAATGAATATGTACCACACAATATCTGACGATACAGATGGGACGTCGCACAAATCTGTCGTTATAACCTGGTTCGACCTATTTCACTTATATGAGTTTTATTATTGGTACAACAACCAATTTTTTTACTGTTCAAGATAAGGCGCCACCGTCGAAAAACTACAATCTTTCGTATGGAATTAAATGTAAAGAGCGTCCAAAGAAACGTCTTCATGGTTCATTCGAAACTACGGTTACTCTTTGAACATCCTACGGTTAAAAGGTATGTCAACTGAGGGTGCTTGACAACAGAGTGCTGTGTTGATTATATGAACATACAAGGGGTTTAAGTAACAGCATGGTTGAAAAAAATGGCATAAAAATTTATAAGCTTCACCCAATATTATTAGAATTAATAGATGGAAAATGGACTGGAGGAACAAATCTTTGGAGCACTGGGTGCGAGGCTCTAATTGAGCCAAAGCTGGAACAGGTTGAACATTATACGCTATTTGTTAGTTTCTGGTTGATAAAGTTTCCACGCAGAAGGCTAAGAGCGAGTCACTTGTAGCGGACAGGCTGACCAAACAAAACCAATAACCTGCCATTGCCAGAGTAGGGCCCTCCGCCAACTCTGCTAGGTTCTTCACCAGCCAGAAACTAACATGTGACCTATACAGCTCGTCTTCTTCATATACCAGACAGCACAGACGTACGCAGTCCTCGATGCTAGCGCACCCCTAACTCCATGCAAAAAGCACCGAATAGAAATAACGATCCTCTTACGTCCGAAATTCATCCCAAAATAATGCAAAATTCAGTTATCTTAGAGACAACTTAAGGATTCTCTATTATTAAGGCCGATCGGATAATAATGTTCAGGGAATATCGATGTTTATTCCAGGTATCAAACGATACTCATAAACTTTGTGGGCAAAACGCAAGAGTTTCTGCATAAGAACGCATATGGAGCACATGAAAGTAACGTGCACCTAAAAGTGTCAAGATTCATTTATTCGTTCATTCCGCAGTCTGTCTTACGACAGGCCCACAGCCTCTTCCAAAGCGAGTTCTCCACACAGTGCGATCTAGTGCTTCCTCTTTCAATTCCCAGTATCCTCTTTTTTCCTTAAGATCATCCAGTAGCTTCTTACTGCTTCTTCTTCGTCTTTCCGTCACTTAACTGCCCTTCAATCTTTCCGTCAATCACGTGTTTTAGAAGGCGGTTTCTCCGCAAGATGTGACCAATTCAATTAGCCTTCCTCTTTTATTGTACGTGGGATAGTCCTTTCCTCCTTGACTCTGTGTAATAGTTAATTTCTCATAGGATCGGCTCAACTGATCTTCTCCATCTTTCTCCAGCACCACATCCCAAAACTTTCCGAGTATTTCCGATATACTTTCCGATGTCTCCAAGTTTCAGCACCATACAAAGCCATGCTCTATGATACTACTTTCTTCCTTAGTCAAGATCACATCTGCTTACAAAATTTACAAAATATGCGATCCCAAAGAGCAATCCCAGACAAAGACTGTAAACAACATCACTTGGGGGACAAACTTTTCGTGATGGAATTTCATCATGCGTTTCATAAAAAAAAAGACGGCTATTTAATTCAAGCGTTATTCGGAGCGGGAACATACGTACAGAGGGTATTGGGGCGCTACATAAAACTTTTATTTTTGTGCACCAGCCTTAAATACAGCTACAAAATGAATACAGATAAGTGTCAGAAGAATCAGCAACTCACCACAGTCCGATTTCGGTCACCGGCCAGTAAGCAAACCAATGAGAGTTGTTTTCTCTTTCTCTTTCTTTCTCACTGTGTCTATGTTCCTTTGCTTCCACGTGCTCTTCCTCAGTTTGATCGGTCGACTGCCCACATATCTCCCTGTTAACAAATTACAAGCCACTTTAAACAGTCTAAATTTCACTAAATTGAACCAATATGAAAGGGCGAATAAAAAGACAACACAGAAAGTCTTGGAAAAAAAGTGAGTTCCCCAACCCCCCCCCCCAGCCAAAGTAACAGCCACAGCACTGGCAAATAAGGAACCATGACAATGGTACCTTCAGTAACCAACGTTATAAATGTATGTCTTCAAGATAAGTGTCTGTTAATTCTGTCCGATTGTAACCAACATTTGTATGTTTCTACAGGTATATAATAATAAATCCAATAGACAGTATTAAGAAAATCCGTCCCTCATGAGTCGAGCCGGTTCATGCGGCCGGAAGGACGGACAGACACGAAACCAGCAGTCCCTTTCTGCAATCGGTCTACAAAGGCACCTACAGTGTCACTGTTCACGTCACACAGGTGAAGCACGAGTACATCCCACCTCAGCCCTAGATGGAGGTGAGTGGTTTACTTCACGACCATGCCGCTTTGCACCCGGAAAAGAACCCCGGCACCCATCGAATACGAAGCTGCGTGGGCCCCACAGGCAGTCTGGACGTTTTGAATAAAATAATCTCTTTCCCCTACCAGGATTCGGAGTCCACACCGTCCAGCCTGAAGCCTAGTCACTATACCGACAACGTTACTCCGGCTCCAGATCTTTTGACAGAAGTCACAAATTCTGTACCCATTCTGTCAAAGGGCCAAACAGATTATAGCTCCTTACTCCCATCGTAAACTGGACAAGGAAACAAGAACCTGTTTCCGAAACGCTCAGACTTGCAAAATAAATAGGGCGATGGGACCTGTCCAAAATATCCGTCAAAATACGTGTTTTTATTGTGTTGTCAATTGCTAGGATAACATACGGTCGGTGATACGACGAACGAATGGATATGCAACGCCAGTGGGATGATACTGAGAGTGGAAACCAGAAGCAGTGCTACTCGGACTACCGCACCACACGGACGGACCCGGAATCAAACCCGTGCCTCCGCGGTGAAAGGCCGGCGTCAAGAGGGTGTGTTAATGTGAGCAAATCAAAGCGGCCGAAAAGGAGAGGAGGAGAGGGCGCTGCATTCTGAATACTGACTGCCCTACACACGGAACTGTTACGGCAACGGGCATACGAAGGGTCCCAACAATATCGATTGCTCCTAACACCAAACTCACTGCAGCAAAACTTGTAGACAATCGCAGGCAGATAACAGGTGAAACGGGGCTATCAGTTTCAGGACGGTATGGGATACAACACAGAACGAAACTGGATCCAAAAATCCAAACGTTGGTTGGTGACATAATCCATCCATATGCCTACAAATTCATGGAACTGCTGAAACTGGAGAAGGGGGACAATGATATCACATTATCATAAGCGTCAGCTGTCATACTCGGCTCAAATCGACTATAAGTTGCAGCTTCAAAATCAATCCAGAAGACTCCAAAGGTGGTGTTCAACTACCGGACACAGTCCGCAACAAGCAAAATCCTCGGTTCAGAACTACGCTCTTCTGGAACTCTACGCTGCTCAGAACCCCAGAAGAGCGCAGATCTAATTTACATCGCGGCGGAGGCCTCAAATCGCGCGAAATCCTCGGTTGTTCCAACACAGCTACATCACACAGGATCTTCAAACATTTTGCTGTAGCAAGAAAAACCGAAAAAACTGCGTTTCTTCCGGTAAAATATTAGGCTAATTTGTCCGTGATCGTAAATAAGACGAATCTGTACTAAACCGTAAAGTTAAACACAAGTGGTTTAATAAGAGATCCGTAAATATCACACGTATTTAACTGACAGGTGGTGCTACGGTGATAACCCGAGGTTAATCGGCGGTCAGTCCCAAGCAAAGAAGGATGAACTAAACTCAACAGAGATATTCGGATTCTCAACACATGTGGAAGCCTTGTGACTAACTCTGAATATTCGCGGAAGCCCTATAAAATAAAAGGGTGCCTTTCGGGTGAAACAATAAAAGATTTTAAAACAAACTTAATTGAGTACATAAAGTATCTACCCTCACATTTACGAATAAATAGAATTTTTTATTCGTGATTTACAATGACAATAAACACACCGCCAATAATGCACAAAGAATAGCACTAGTAATGGAACTAAAAGCTGTCAAATTTACGGGTACTGACATTCCGCAGGAAATGTTCTTTGTGGGAAACTAATAACATGTGCCAGCACAAGCGCAGGATTCCGCAGAAAGCAGTTTGAATACCACTGCGAATAATGGGAGAAGTCACATCTCTGGTATTCCGAAATGCAGCTGCAACTTTTCCTGTACGCGAAAAAAAAACACTTGGCTTGATGGTACGTCAGTTAAAAATTGGTAGTTCTAAACACCGATAAAATTTGGGGAAATAATAAGGGTGTGAGCAAGTTTTCTGATTCAGAGAGCGAATACAGGACCTAACAAGGTAGCTGTGAGTAGTAAATTACTGAAAGTGTAAAGAAGGCTACCGAAAAAAGAGAAGTGGGAGGTGGACCCCGAAATAAAGACAAGTGGTCACACAACACCAGGAAGAATACGGATGGCTTAACCCTTCAATTACGGTGAGGTTTAAATTCCAACTGCTGTCCAGGACAGAGAAGTTCTAAATTTACGGTACGTACCCTTAAACGGTTTAAAAAAATTACGAGGCACTGATGCCGGCAATGAAGGGTCAAACCAGCGGTTCTGAACTGAGGGCGAACATAACATTGTAGTGCCGTTTCGGAGGATGTACTCTGATATACTGATTAGAACAGCTAGATTTTACTAACGTTTTCCTCTCAGTATCACTGGATGTGGGTAGCGAACTGATTAGCAATGGTTTATAGTAAGCACATCGGTAGTAACTGCCACCAGTCAGAAAGCTTCTGACATATGCAAAGTTTAGCTAATTGAACTCTGGGTTAAATAAAACAATCATTTAATCAATTTCACAAATAAACCAACCACGGTTACAAAAATAAATCTGTATTCTGTTCTATCTAATAAATTACTAAAGACACAGATAATATCTTAACAATTTCAAGTGTAAAAGTAAAATAAATATCTTGCCCGTGTAAGTAAATTTGCCTAACGTACAAATTTAGAATTTCAAATTTAGTTACCAAAGTAGTTTCAAGGTTTCCGCTCTACTCGAACAACGTAAATTTAAAGTTTCTAATTTATTAATTTCAGTCAACACAACTTACCTTTTAGTAACAGCAAACAGTACAGCATGGCCAACACAATAAAATCACTTTAACAATGTACTGCCTTCAATATGTAACGTCGTAGATACGTAGCAACCAGTAAATGTCCAAACTTGGACTGAGAGCTGAATCATCGTTAATTTCTCAGTTACATAAGGGCAAGATGCTAAATAAACATTCTTTCTAGTACAGCGAACTATCACGTCAGCGCCGGGGTTCGATACACCTAAAGCGTATTGAACGAAGTGGTATTTGCTGACCCGATAACGGCGAGTGACTATTCGTTTCCGTTACATAGAAGTTAATAAAATTTAAACAGTATCTAGCTTTACAAAAAAAAAAAAAGTAACATCCATTACACCATCAACAAGTATAAGGTCACAAGTTGCCTAAATTGTGTTACATGTGTTACCGACAACAGGAACAAACACGACAGGCCATGTACGTGTAACGTAGCAACGAGGCGCGGTGGCGTAACCATTGTTGCGATGGGAAGGAACAAGACTTTGTGTGTTTTCCACAATATCTTACAAACGGCACCATTTTCCGAAAGATTTTACTTAAGATAAAATGTGTTTTGTTTTTTTCCTAACACTTCTGTCTAAAGCATTAATAATTGTAAGAAAATATTAGAGACAGAATATCATGAATGTACACAAGTCTCCATGTACACTGTCCGTTATTCTTGTCATATTTTAATAAAACTCGATTTTTTCGACATATTTTCGAAAAATCCTCAAATATTAAATTTCATGAAAATCCGTGCAGTGGGAACCGAATCTGTCGATGCGGACGATCAAACACGACAAAGCCAATAGCTACTTTTCTAAAATTTTGCGAAGCGCCTAAAAAAAGAGCTTAAAAACTATTGGCAGATTTATCTCCTCAGCTCGTCTGTGCACGAAATAAACAAAATTTCATTTAAATAAAAATATCTTTGTATCTTGCGATGCTCGATACACGAGAACATACTGGAGTCTCAGACACGTAATCAAAAGTATCACCGACGAAAAGGGATCGGCGAGGTCTCACCGTGATGCCAAATGATATGAGGATAGGAAAAGGCGCAGAAACGCTAGCTTACACCACGTTAATGTGTGACAGCAGGCAACAGTCCTCGTCCAAAGTTGTCTCGAACAACGCTGAAAAATTTCAGTGACCAAAGAATCGGTGAACGTTCCCCGGACTCGGACTGTCGTCTTCTCAGACATTTGAATTAATTCTCACTTAATTCATTCTTACGGTAACGGCCTTACCAGGTTGAGAACACCGGTTCCCGTCCGATCACCGCAGTTTAGCAACCTTGTGCGCGGTTAACGGGTGACAGTCTGGGAAAACCACGTGCCTTTGGAATAAAGTTTATCTCCTAGGTTGGGGGTTGGACGTGGGGCTGAAATCCTCACCACGAAAAAATCAATTGTCTCGAGGCCATGGCCCGAGAAAGAGCCGAACAGCCACAGAAAAAAAAATATTTCTTACAGCGAACAATGCATTGTTGTATGCCGTTTCGTTTTACGTCGCGATTTTCGGAAAAGAGACCCCTGCGTTTAACCAAGACTTACTGTACAGCAGACAGTATAAGTTTCAAAAATTTTTCCAGTTATTAAGCTGTTTGCTTCTTTGATACCGCAATAATATGGTACAGGCATTTCTTTCATCGCCGCACCGAGCACTGCAGCTTTACCACATAGAAAGCTTGCATCCGCCGCGACATCCAGTGACAGATGCGGTGCTCAGGACAGTGATACGCAAAATATTTGTACGTTAAACCTGGCAGTGAAGAGGCTAAGTTTCATCAAGGTCTGTAATGCCACAAAAAGAAGAAGAAACCTGGCAGTACATACAGTAGCACACTGAACTTTGAAGGATTAATCAACTACGACAATTACCTACGAGGATTCTGTTGATTAAGAAACAACTTCGGTTTTTTCTACTGATTTACTACTGACTGGCCACAGTAATGAAACTGTGTTCGTGTTAAAAAAATATATAAAACAGGTCCTGTCACCTTCCCATTACCGCAGTGGGCAGTCAACAGAATTAAACAGCGTGTTTACTCACTTAAAATAAATTTGAAAACCGGATCCAGTCGCTCTTAAACCCGAAGATATTTCCAAGAAAAACGACCTCTGAGCAGTATTTACAAATTCAGGGTTTACTCATGGAATTCGTCACAACACTAAAGGAATGGTAGAAGTTGACAGCGTTTACAATACTTCATTCAGGCACCATAACGCTCTTATGTCACTTGAATAAAATAATTTTACACTTAATTTTAATATTCTATGAACGAACATGGCATACACGACGAAAATTGTAAAAATGAAAACTCAATTTATCAATCAATATAATACATATAGTTTTGTATAATTCTTCATGCAGTCTGTGTATACAGCCTGAAGATGGCTTAACATATCAAGCCGAAACAAGACGCTGTAATTATGTTTACCTGTAATAAACAGTTGTGTCGACGGTCTTAGGCGTGTTCGCAAAACTGCGAAAAGCGACTACCAGCTTCGTCATGACTGTCCGTCAGTCTGACCGCATGGAACAACTCGGCTCCCACTGGACGGATTTTCATTAAAATTTACATTTGAACAAAAACCGTCGAGAAAATTCAAGTTTCATCAAAATCTAACAAGAATAATGGGTACTGTACTTGAAGACATTTATGATATCTAGCTGAATTCTTCTAAGAATCAGGAATGTCTCAGACAAAAGTTGTAGAGAAGATTAAAAAAAAACACATTTTTGTACAACTACTTCTTTTTTTCGAAAGTCGTACCGTTTATGAGATAATGTGGGGAAATGTGGTAGAGCTGGACTGGCCACAGATAACAATATAATACTATGCATGCGCATTGCATGCTAGATACACGTAACTAAGGACAGGTTCGCACTCATTATATGTAACACTTTTTCCTTTTGCAGAGCTACAATGGTTACGCGAACGCACCTTAATGTTGCGTTCATATGTACATTGCCTGTCGTGCTCATTAATGGCACATTTTACATTAAAAACAACAGGATGACCCACAATGAATTCAACCAATGGACTTTAAAGGGTAATACCCTACGGTACTTAACCGAAACGAGCAAGAAAACCCCCGAAGACTCAAATTCAGAAGTCAATCCCAGGCTAATGAGTTAGGTCAACCAAGATCCGTTACTGGGGACACCATATGCCCACCTGGTCAAAGTAAACAAATCGGTATGAAATAGCACCAAAACCAGGAGACCGTGATCTCATGAACAAGGATAGATAACGCGTGATTTCGGGCTTGCGCCGCTGTGTAAATGGGATCTGCGCTCTTCTGGGATTTTACGCAGCGCTGATTGGTATTTTGTTACCAAAGTTTCGGGACAGCCCCATAGGTCTCACCTTCAAGGGTCAAGCAATCCAAGTCATTCTTCTTGGGCTGTCTGACCCTCGAACATGAGACCGATAGGCTGTCCTAAAACGTCAGTAATAAACTACCAGAAGATCGCAGAACCCCAAGAGCGGATGACGACGAAGATTCAAGTCTTGTGGGATATGACGTCGCGTAGAATGGAAAAATTACCTAATT
>Ga0123355_10006426_pt1 | contig 17408 bp, 11 predicted proteins | sample TergutEmb28metaG_3_FD_89872 | JGI IMG/M metagenome (GOLD analysis project Ga0123355, IMG submission 89872) | Embiratermes neotenicus P1 segment gut microbial communities from Petit-Saut dam, French Guiana - Emb289 P1 | ecosystem: Host-associated > Arthropoda: Insects > Digestive system > Gut ...
ACTGGCCATTATCTCCCAAACCGTTCAACTTTGGATATAGGTGTTTTGGGGTTTTTCGGTATAGTTTAACATAAGGAACACCCTCCCGAAGTCTGGTCCATTCCTCCTGTTACACCCTGTATACATGGAACCACACACACATCAGCTAGTGTTGTGAAGGATGCTCATACGACTAACAAATATTTCAAGATGAAGTCCCAGGAGATTCCACCCTGAGAAATGTCAGATAAATTATTTTGCTATACACATTTTTCCATAATTTGCTATGGGCTCAGTCACAACACAGAGCACATGTCAGAATTTGGTGCTATGAAAGTCCGTTTCTCTATCACTGACCTACCACTGCGGCAAATATTTCAGGCACACAAAACAATGCATACCCTCTATTTTTATAATCTCTGACTACCTATAGGCTGCAATGTTCAATGTAATAATCATTTCTGTTATCACTTTGAAACATAAAGAATCTCACTGCTGTTAACTAGAGCTGATACTCTTAGTATGCGGAAGAATAAACTTACCACGATGGGGTACACTTTTAAAAAACAGTAAGACTAAGAAACTCATGAATACTTACATGTCACATAATTAATATCAAATCCACAGTCCAGTAATTAAGAGATGGCTATAATATTGTCCTAAAATGGAAAAGTTAAACAGTCCTTCAGGGTTTCAGCTGGTGCTCCTCTAGCTCATGCATCTAGACATGCATGTTGCTGATAATGCAGCTAGCAGTTAGTCAAAATAAAGTAGGGCATAACACCTAACAAATCAGACATAACCATCAATCACATTCCTGAAGCTCTATACTGGACCAAATTGTTCTGTGGGGAAGTGACAGACACATCCTGTATGTCAGCATGGTGTATGTGCCAAAACAATCACATATGTACATAACTAATGGTGGCCCTTGGGTGGTCATGGTGCTAGCTCCACCCTGGATCATAACCTTTCCAATTTGCACTTGGTGCCAGGTAGACACGGCGCCCCTTATACATGAAGCTCACAACACCTCGGTAACCAGTGCGGGGAACTCCACTCTGCAATCAAAGCACACCGTACAGTACACTGACACCAAGAAAATGTACTGATAAATAAAATTAATTTTCTACAGACAATTAAAAATGTGGTGCCATAAAACTTAACAACAGATCACAGCAACAACATGTATTTAGCTGTATATCAACTTGGAAATCACTTCAATGCACTATGGCTGATTATCAGGAAGTTTTACGTATGTGGATATTACATAGTTGTGCTCTGTCACGTATCATAGATGGCCTATGTGGCACAGGGAGACTCGAGCACAACTGCTAATGACTCAAAGGACTGTGCAAATGTAAAAGCAGATACATTTGTTGAACTTCTCTGAAACTATTATAAGAATACAGAACAGAATTATGAGGTGTAAAATCTGGACACAAAAGCACAAGCAGAGCTCAATGTTAATGTATCCTCCTCAGTTTAGTTACACAATGGACGAAAGGCAACATAGAATTACTATAGTTTGCCATTTACAATAATATATTTAATACTAAATTCATGCAGCAGTCATTCTTCATAAGCTAGTATGAATCAGCCAGTCAAAAACTTTTTTACCTTTCCCGGAACCCAAAGGTTCATTACTGTGATCACAAGTACCCACCACAAGCCCTATCCTGGGCCACACGAATTCAAGTCCGCATTCTTACACCCTGTTTCTTCGATATCATTGTATGATCATCTTACCATCTATGCCTATGCCTCTCAAGTGGTATTTTCCCTTCAGGTACTCATACTTATATTTTGTATGAATTTCTCATCTCTCCCAGGCATGCTACAGACAGGTAAATTTACTATGTCCCTGACTGTACGAAAATATGAACCCTACTTATGTGGGCTTGTTTGCCAACACTGTGTCTGTGTTACTGCCACTGATAACTGGGCAGATGGAATGGGCACTTACTTGTTTGTCAGTCATTTCCTATTACAAACGGAACTCACATGAACCCAGCATCTGTGCGAAATGTATTCCGTTGAATCATGGGTGTTAATTTGCCATACTCTTGCAAAGTGTACATCATGAACAGAATTTAATCAGAGTTTTGTAAACAAATATTACAAGAGTCAAGTCAGTGGCCCTGTGTAAAATTTCATAACAATATAATTTTTACAGCCAGTTCTGCCTAGCTAGATGACTGTGGTGGCGGAGGCTGCAATGAGTATGATGACGTACTTACTACTACTGCTGCTGCTAATACTATGCCATAGATCATGACACCAATTAGGATGACAATGACAATTCAAAATACTGAAAAGTGGCCACAGCAACAGCAGCAGCAGCATTAGTAGTGGTATTCAACAAATACACTGTACTCCCATGTACCATAAAGTCTAAATTGTGGGACTCTTAAAATGTGTACATGTTTACCGCATATGCTCTTCACAATTATGATCTCCTCTAATTTTTATGTATTGGAAAACTGAGACTGGTACAGTCCAACAGGGATTGTCACTTATATTTGATCTAGCCTTGACTGAAGGGACTACATATCCATTGTTGGATTAAGTTCACATCTGAGTACTCAACTGCAAAGCATAAAGTTCCACTGTACAACAACAAAGTTAGCAAGAAAACATACCAATATTGATTCTGACCAAGCTTATTGGGGTTGTGGTAACACACTGAACTTTTACTTGGGAGGTGCTCAGTTCAAGTCTCAGCCATGACACCAGCTACCCTGACAAAGCGATGTCATAGTTCTCCTCCGTTTCTCCAAGAAACTGCTAGAATAGTATATCAATTAGACCATGCAATTCCTTACAAATCCTTTCCAGTCAACTTACATTTGATGCTGAAGAGTCTGCAATCCTAACAGTGTCATAAAATAAACCATAAACAAAAAGTATTACAGTTACAACGACGATGATGAAACCTGCTTAACAAGAATTCTCACCCTAAGATATTGGTACAATTCAATACCTAAATTTTCCCCAAAAATTAACAAACCCACTGCCCCTTCAATATAGTCTGTCCTTTAATGAATTTCTCAACCCAGAAGCACAAGAGTTCACAACACAATGAATTTTTACCCTTTTAATACATATTTTACACCTTATTCTTAAACAATTTCCCCACAGAGTGATTTGTTCAATCTGCTCCCAAAGTACAGTGACAAAATAAGACCCTCAGCTTGTAAAGGTTTATCTCCCAGTCTGTATCCACCACAGACAAGAGGCACAGACAAGTAAATGACCGTTAATTTGTGAAAACTGTGGCAAGAAATAATATCACATTCTGAGTGCAATGCCATCTTTTTCCATTAACACATATATTTCATGGTGCATGTGCAATCAACAACGCAAAGAGGTGTGAATTTAATGGGGTGCATTGTGACTGTCACTGTTTTAATTTCTATAATCTGAAACATCCCATGTACAAAATTTCTACAACAACTGTGTTCACTTTAAATTGTGTGTGTACTGTTTTTGTCATCTGGTGTCATTAATTACTGAACATGTTATGACTCTGCCTACATCAAAAACCAGCATAAAAACAAAGGCTGCTGTAAGTACAAGAAAAAATATACATTACACACACGATAGTTGCTATGTAAAATGTCACTCCTCCCAAAAAACTGCTTAAGTACTTGGCATTTAATTGTCAACCTAGAACACAGTACACAGTGTGTAATTGAAGAGCCAAGCCAGAAAAAGATGAAAACAGCTAAATATACCAATGCAGAAGCACTATTTGTGGAACAGTTCCTGCAAAAACAGGCTGTTAATTTACTATTTGTGCTTGGAAAAATATGTGTTGTTTTCTGCTCATGATTGTGATAAAATCACTGTAGAAGGTAATGTCATATGATGGTGAAAATTGATCATTTACTGCAAAATTTATATAAAATAATATTCTAGGAAACTGAATTACAAGTCAATTAGACAATTACAAAATAATGGTTTTAGGCCTACCCTCATTCTCCCACTTCATAAGCCAAATTTGTTGAATTTTTCCAAAACCATTTGAACAGGGCTTCACTGTAATTCTAACAAAGCTGAGAAACTGAAGTATATCTGACAATGAACTAAGTGAATGGAATGAAATATTAAAGGAAAATTTTGAAATGGTTACTGCATGCCAGCACTCACCCGGAAGTCATCCATCAGGCCAAGCATCTTGGCTGTTCTCTTGTACATGTCATTTGTATGGTAAGGGATGCGTACAGAACCTTCCGCTACAATGGAGCCACTCTTTAGCTCCTGGTATGTAACCACTGGGCTCTCATACACTTGCTTCACAAACTGGACGTCATAGTTATCCTGCACACAATCACTAACATTATTTATTTGCTTTACCACCTGCATACCAAAAATACCCTGCACACAGCTGTCACACTGCTATTCATAAACTATAATGTATCAGATACCGACAGTTTCTAACAGGTGAAAGTATGTACATTTTATGACTGTCTTGACAAGTAAAGCCATCTGTCAAGCAGAGAGTAATTATATAATCCAAAAGTGAATAACATACACATTTCAAACATAAACTCTCCCTTCATATGTACAAATAATGCAGAGGCATTAGATCCCAGTAGCAGGGTTCTCTATTAGCACATGAATTCAGTATCACCCCACAGATTTCCACACAACAAATTACAGCAAGATGGAAAACACACATACAGAGACAATTAAAACATCAGCTGTTCATATATTCATACTCCTATCACTAACATGTGCTTCATCTACTAGGATTGTAGTGAACATTACAATCTGCTTACCTTCATAAGGTATGTTAAGTTCTTCTTTGTAAAAGGCACAAACTTTTCATTAAGTTTTATGTACTTGAGATGTTTCTCATAGAAGTGGCCACTGCAACATAATGGGAACTCAGTCATTATGGTGTCCATTTAATGACATGAGAATGAACACAACTGAAAGAGAACCTGCCCCCTATACCACAAATGCAGCAATGGTCCTGTTCACCCAATGAAAGTCAAGTACTATCTTCATGGCCCTGGACCTGGGACTTGATGAAGCATAGTAACTACTTGCTCTAGAAGACTTAATGGATTAAGTGTCCAAGGAAATGTCAGAACAAGATGAGAATAACCTCCTTTGTAACAGATGGTACATGATTCATAAGGTAAGAACGTTTCCTGCACAATGTTCATTGTTTAGCAAACGATTATGGGCCATTTAAAAGGAATAAGCTTTATTGAACAGGCCTGATGGGGTCAATATTCTACTCTCTCTCACTTGTTTTCTCTCTTTAGAAAAAGAGAGACCTAACCTCCAGTACACTGCAGACATACCACCTCCAGACAATGGACAATCTCCGGGGAAAATACACACTATAAGACCCTTGTCAAAAACCTACAGAAGCTGAGCTACAGACTGTATTTCATCTTCTGTTATGCAGCAGCATTTCTCTTTCCAATTTTATCTCAAACATTTAAAAAAAATCATCTGACAAGTTTACAGGTCACATATCCTATTTCTGAAAATATTTTCATTTTGTGTAACTGAGCATGAGGAAATTAAGATGTTCTTAACCGTAACTTTATAACGTTGCAGTAAATTAGTAAATTGGAAACTAGTAGAAAATAAAAAATATTTTGTAAATACAAAAGTTTCATAAATTTAAAATTCAAATGACAAATATAAGCATTTCACAGTAATGACTCTGTTAATAAAAACTGACTAAACTGTCAACTAAAATGACTGTGGTCACTGAATGTTAAACATGAACATCTCACCTGTAACAATCAAAACATACATAACTCACACATAGCAAACCAAAGCTATCCAAATAAGCAACCTTCAACATTTCAACACACACAAAACTTACTTGCTGACTCCTATCTTGCCAAATGTTCTTGTCCTGGATATCTCAGGACGAATGCAAGCCCTGTTTCTTCTCTGCTCAGGCTGCCTCACCCAGTCATCCCAGTACCTACACAGCACAACTCACTTCATAATTAAACTTTACAATGATGAGACATAAGCAGACCTGCCCCATGAACTTCTTACTGATCCTGAGTCAATGGAAAGAGTATTTTAATCAGTAACCACTATTACCATTAGACAGTTTCTGCTTTTCTGTTCCCAATTCCCATACTAGTTGTTTCAGGCAAAGAAATGATGAACCCCTGTTTTAATGACATCCATGTTTGTCAAAAAGTGTGATTCTACAGAACAAATAAAAGATGCAAACAATGGGATGGACTATGGCTTTAAAAGCTGGATGCAAGTACTTCACAGGTGTCAGATGTAGGTAACCTGTCCCCTACATCACTATGGGTAAACATTCAACCTCATAACACACATTTCTACAAACATGCAACATTTGGTTTGTGGTATGCTCTTCCATAGTTTCCACTTCTGTTGTTAGAAAATATCTTCTGTTCCCTCCCCTACCTCAAAATAGATGTTTAACAAAAGAGAAGCCTGAAAACCTAGTCGACACACATCTGCATTTATAAAAATGCACATTTCTGAAAAATTAAAAAGCAAGCACTTATGCAATAACAACATGAAAGCTAGATAATACATGACCCAATAATTAAGACTAGTTTTATTGCGTGTCACATTACGTTCAAAATTTGGTTTCCACAAATGTTATTTAAAACAGGTGATAGGACTCACGAAGAGGGCCACTTTGGGGCCAGTTCTGCCCAGATAGATTTTGTCAGCATCCATCCGAGCCCTGGAAAGAAATCGGTGCGGTAAATGAGGTCAGGAGCATTTTCATCCACTAGGCCAACCTTCCCATTGTCATTCCAAGCAGACACACACCACAGTGTGGGGTCCTGCTTTAAGATGGGATATGTTCCCAAAAAGTACTCAAAGAAGTCTGGTGCGAGGTCAAGATCATCTGAAAAAAAGAAATGAAATTTCCAATACAATACTCATTAAATATTATATATGTAAGAAGCAGGAACTGTGCAGCCTAGTGTACTGTGCACCCAAAACCTCCAGTCATTTAGTAAGCTCTTATGGCCTTTGTCCCACAGTATACTGTATTAACCTTTGTAGCACAACGCATAAACTTTCATTGTGAAAACCTTCAAGTTTCAATTTCTTTCAATTATCTCCAATAATTCTGAATTCCTAGTAAATATTATTGAATGGTTATACTATATACTAAGCACATTTATTATTTACAGTTAAATTACTAATCCTGTTATTCAGCACCTTCCCTCACTCAGATGTTCAACATACGATACTAACCCAATTATCTTGATGTCACATTTCCCAATTCCTTCACTCAATGTACGCATCTACTGTACCTTACAAAAACTAATGCCTCCAGTTATACCATTTTAATCCTTCTGGACAGTGACAACCTAGCTGCTGGAAATGGCTTGCAGAGAACCCAGCAAGTTAATGTGGCCTCCAAATCACAGTAAGGAATTCCCCACATTTGTGAAGTCTGAGTCTGTCAGAGACAAGAATAAGGAGACCCACGGAGCCTCACATCTGACAATGGAAGTCCAGAATCATATACCCACAACACCAGATAACCCGAATAATGTGACTTTCATACACCTTTTTGGTTTCTCCCACCTCCTTAAGTATTCAATGATGAACTGTCTCCCTAGAGCTCAATTCTGGTTTTCTTTAGTGCATTCGGTCACAAACATCATGAAATCATTCATCTTTCCCACACCCAAAAGACAGATTTGAAACTGCAACTGAAAACCAAGGAAAAAATTGTATCAATATGTGTACCCAGTCACTGAACAATGTTCATGTTTTAATGTGAAACAAGAACCTGTAATACTACAAAATAGGGGGAGGCATTACTGTTCACAGAAGTTAAAAATGTGAAATTTTCTACCATTTTTGTCAGATAGAGTAAATATATTCCCCTGCCAAATCAGGAAAGTTACGCAAAATAAGGACACTGAAGAAATATAGTACCATGTACCACACAACAAAACTCTAACAGAAGCCTGAGGATAAGTGTTCTAAGGAAATAATGTGATACATATTTGGAAGAGAATGCACTACTCTTTGAAGAAAATGGTGCCATGGGTAAAATCAACAAAAGCATAAGTGTCATCTGTAACCACAAAGCACCATAGTAGACCTATATAATACTGTTCTAGATCAGCTGTTCTGCATTTCTCACACTAATTCTCAATTTCAGTGTTAAGAACAAGTTATAACTGACATGTAACGGCGATGCTACATATGAAGAACAGGAACATGGAGTGACAGACTTGGATATGATGAAGAACATGCCTACTATAGGTATCAAAAGTGTAGCAGTCTCTTCACTATGGTCTTACCTTCAACAATGATGACTGTGTCAAAATTGAATTTGAAGAATGTATAGTTGAGAGCCCAGCCATAGTGCCGTGCAATCTTAAAGTAGCCTTTGAACTTCTTCTCCTTTGGTGGAACTGGAATGTCATTTTGGTCCGGTTGCTGCATTAACAAAGCAATTAAAATGAAACACCATTCTGCTTTTCAAGTCTGACCTTTGTCATATTGGTGCCTGCATTCATGTACCTTGGTATAAATAGAATGGTTCTACATTGCACAACTTGGCAGACTGACACAGGCTTTTTAAATTTTTCCACTTTCTGTATAAGTACCACCGTTCAAACAATACTTTTCATTGGTATTAAGCTCAGTATTTCATGCATACACTAAACATGATTTTAAACACTGCCCTGATGACTGCTGTATCAAACAATGGGACATTAAAAGTCTAATAAAAAATAGTTTGTTGATTCTTAAGTGAGTCCACATTTAGCAAGAGATGAAAGCCTTAAAAACTCCAAATCACATGATTTGTAGATAAGCTGGACTATCCATTATATCAGCAGAATTTTATATACAGAGTCTTTTGTGAGTCACATCACTCCAGGTGGCTGGGTGTCAGTAAACAGACACATATGCACATTGTTGTGTTAGACAGGCCACTCTTATCTTCAGGTGACTGCATCTGTATACAGACATATACACAATGTTTTGTGAGACAGGTCATTCTTCAAGTGACCTGGTGTCAGTATACAGATGGATACACACAACGTTTATTGAGACAGACCATGCTTATCTCCACATGACTAGGGGTCAGTATGTTGTGAGATACACATTATGTATTGTGAGATGGGTCTTATATTCAAACAACTGGGTGTCAGAATAAAGACAGAAATACGTGTTTTGTCGGATAGGTCACGCTTATCTTCAGGTGACTGCGTGTGACACGCAAAAACTTTACTCCTTTTACTTTCCTTAACCCTCCCCATTTCTATATCAATAATATGTAGCCTCAGTTGTAAAGCTGTACTGGACACTGGCAATTTATAGTAGTTCCCTGCCATCTGTTGTGAAAATATTTCATACCATGTTCATGGCTTGTTTCCTGCATATTTAATCTTTGATTTACAATGGAAAACTGCAAATTTCAGCTCATTTTTCTAGTTCAACTACAATTTATGTATATTTATGACTAAATGAACAATTAAACAAAAAGGTTTCTCTAGCTACTTTCTTAAAGTTTGACACAAAACTTTACATTCACTCTCACTGCTCCATAACAACAAATAAAAACGCAACGTACGTGTGGGGCTGCTACAACTGAACTGATTCAGCTAGAACTTTCCTTTTGCTAATCACTTTAAGTCATAATATGAATACAAACTGCCTACAAATTCTTTATGCACCAAACCATACATGTACAACAGCCTCAAACCAAATACTTTATTGTTTGACCACATATGATCTGTTTTTGGGGAGAGAGAAAAAAAAATGTATTAAAGGCCCATCTTAAAGCCTGATTTATAAAAAAATGGGTCCTGTAGCTACAATTTTACAAGTACACCAAAATTCCTATACTCTGACAACTGATAATTTGGAAGTCCTGATAACATGGCACTCTACAGAAGTAGTCCCAAAACCAGAAAAAAACTTCATCAGTGACACAGGCAAATCTCAGGAATAGACTCAAAAAGGCCCCCACATGTGTCAATGCATCAATCATTACGATATCTCCTGACCCCCTTTGTCCTACTTCAGCAACTTCTTCAGCTACAAAGACTCCAGAAAACAGAAAGAGTACCCTGATAACCCTAAACCAGCTGATGAAGGAGAAATTCATATAGAATACTCCTCTGATAAGTTGTGCAGCCCCTTATAGGAACAGTAACAAAAAATTAACTGTAAGAACTTAGGTCAGTACAGGTACAGTCTGATAATCCAGATATTCGATAATTCAGCACCTGTCCAGTTCCCTGATAGCAAGATAACAGATTTTTTTTTTGTATTTATATAAAGAGCAATGTTTCATAAAAAGTAAATGAAAAATTTAATCTGCACCAAAGTTAACAACTCTTCCTGCAACATTTCAAAAGATTTCTCAACAGTCTGAAGTAAAACAGCATTATGGAAAGTCATTATGTTGTTACACATATTCTCAAAAATTATCTGAACATAAAGCATATTTCTGTACACATTTGCCTGCAGTCCCCTCACCCTCAAGCACATGTGCATGCACGTGGACACACACATGTGCATGCACACAGCATATACTTCTTTATAGGACCTAAAAATTAAGCTGAAAATCACAAGCTGCAAAACCCTAAGTCACAACACATGAGCTCACCTCAATGCGTGTGATTTCATCACCATACAACTCAATGGCATCTGCTGTGGGGCGGTGGCCACAGTCTTGACTCACGATGATGGGGAACTGCTCACGTGAGGGTCGATACTTGAGCAACTGATCTATGCACTTGCTGACAGTAATCCGGTTGCATGCAAACACCAGTACAGCTATCACAGGTCCTCCATCAGGCAGAATTTTCTCAGCATATGACCGCATTCTATTTACCTACACAGTATGACATGGTTACATAAAGACTTGCAAAATCCTATCAAAGACAGTAATCATCACCTTCACAACAGAACTACTTACCTGTTCATCCTCCTCATTGTTCTTCTGTCTCCCTGGCAATTCCTCTTCTATGACACCTCTTTCCTCCCCTCTGTCCTCACTGACCTTCACAAACAGCTCTGAAAAACCAAACATCAGTGTTTTCTAAAAGCAATAATTTAAGTAAAGATGACATTAAAAATTGGGTTATATTACAATCAATCTTTACTCCTTTCCTGCATAATTTCCAAAACTCTCTGCCTGTGCAAAAGCAAGTGACAATTTCTCCTTTACCTTTAAGTTAATTGTTTATATGGCGCAAAAATACAAGAGCTGCTGTGTTGCTAGGTGTGAAGTCACAAGACTGTGAGTTCCCTGAAAACTGGTTGCTAGCACATCATGCATTAGTTTGACAGCTGATGTGCCACAAAGTTTGAACTGATGTCAATTCCATGTAAACTGCCAGTGCACCTTACACACTGAAAGTACAACTGTAAAATAGCTAAGCACAACACAAGGGTGTATTATGAAATCATCTAGTACATGAAATGGGCCAATGCCAGGCAAGATTATAACAAAAAGAAACTATACAATAGACAAAAAGCAGAGAGTAGTTTCTTGTAATCTCAGTAATGGTGATAAAACCTCTGGTTCCATCAAAGGTGGGAACTTTCTTGACCAGATATGGTATTACTAGTTTCTCCAGACAGCCTCTGTTATACAATCCACAGATCCAAATTTAATTGCAGTATTCCATGTACATCTGGCAGATTAAAAAAGTTTTCTGGAAAGAGATTGTTCACCCACATGGCAAGCGCCTTGAGCAGATGTTTCAGCAAATGTATTCCTTTTATGCGAGCTTTCTTTTTAAATCACAGAATGAATATATCATTCATCACTATGTACAGAGGAACTCTGGATACCAATACATTACTATGCATGTAACAGACAAAACTCTTTTTGTGATGACTACAGCATCCAAAGCACAAGCTGAACCAACGCCATGGCACAAATGTGCACAACTTCACATTCACTAGTTAACTAACCACCTGAACCACAACACATCCAGTAGCATCCAGCTTTTGTTCCTTATATAAGAAAGTCAAATCAATCATTTGTGTAACTGTTTGAGGAAGATAAATGGTACAAGTTAAAATTACTCATATCTGCATTTGTATATGGATGTAAGGAATATTATTCAGGTGATGAAATCAAGGCAGATGAGCTATAAGGGGCATCTGACATATATGGGTAACAGGAACATAAACACAGCTTTGGGGGAAAACCCAAAAGAAAGAGACCACTCTTAAGGCAAAGGTGTGGATGGGAGGATAATATTAAAATTTATCTTCAATAAACTGGATAGGAGGTCATGGACTGGATTCATCTGGCTGAGGATATGGACAAGTGGCAGGGTCTTGTGAACACAGTAATAAACCTACAAGTTACATAAAACGCAGGATATTTCTTGACTCATTTGTCCTGAAGGACCCTTCTCTGTGAAGTAAGTTAATATAAGACAAAGCTGTCACTCAAAAAGGCACAACTGTATTTATTTATGTCATTAGTGGCACAAAATAATCAGACTATTAAATAATGAGAAGCAAAAACAAAGAAGTAATCACATTCAGATTTGAAGTACCATCCTAGAAAATGCCTGGAGTGAGTGACAAAAACACAAAAAAGACAGGATATCCAGTTTCTGGGTACTGATATGAACTTGGGACATAGTGAATAAAAAGGAGTGTACAGTAATTTTTGGGGTGGTGAGGATTCATAGCATGGTCTTCTAGAACATGAAAACATGCTTCATGTGTTGCTCCTGAAGATGAAGGCAAAGCACTTCTACTAAACATTGTAACCCACCTACCAGATGACAGAATATTAATTCACATCACATTATGAATGAAGCAGTACTACCCACTCAACATGATATCAGAGGGAAGGTAAGAACCACAAACCGATATGGAAGTGATCAAATCAGTTAATGCTCGAATCACTCACGTTGTTCGTTGATGATGCTTCTGAGTTGTTGCAGCAGTTGTTCACTATCCAGAAACTGTTCTTTCAGCTTTGACTCCAGCAGACTAAGACGTTCCTCCACTTGGATCTGCTTCTGCAACATAAGTACAAAGATGTTGCATGACGACAACAATGTCATCAGTTCGCTACCAACACTTGGAAACATAACACAAGCTACACCAGAAATACAAAAATACAATAAAGTAAATTAACAATAGTTGCCACATTCATGTATGTAATACTCTGCATAATTTGCATAATCCCAATTTGCTATAAACATATCTAGATTTCTGGATTGCAGTCTTCTCAGTGATGACACCAGGTACACTTGTAGTAATTATTACCACTGCGAAGCACCTCTTGCACTTCTTCCTCCACAAGGTAGGTACAAAGCTGTAATACTACGCAGTGCCATCTCTCAGAAGGCCACAAACCAAATTTTCCCCATCACACGATCTCATATGTTTAGGTTTTTATTTACTGACATAATTAATACAAAAAATAACCCACCATACAAAGGTCTGCAACATGTGAAGAAATATAAATATAATTTTTAAGACCTATAATTTTTGCCTAGCTTTTCAATTTGATAAATATTTAACAAAATATATGGAAAAACGAAATCTGACTCTATGCAGTGCACTATCTATAGTGTGACAAACTTTGCAACAGTGGATATCTATCTGTATAGATTGGTTTGAAACTTCAAATGTAAACATCAGGGTGGATGAACATGGTAAAAACATCTGTAACCCAAAACTGGTGTGCACCTTATCCAATCCGCTTTCTTTGGAAGTTAGAAGAGAATGTTTATGATATGCGAGATGGAAAGCAGGAGAAAATGACCACGGTCTGTTAAGGTGCCATTACAGCATACAGATGAAGGGACTGCAAAACAAGAACCAAAAGTGAACCCTGATCTACAGTCAGGTCACATCAGCACTGCCATGTTATGACTGTTGAATTTCTAAAGAAATTCAACAGTCATAACATGGCAGTGCTAATAATCACACACACTCTCTCACACACTGTCCAGACAATGCATGCACAACAGTAAAGTTCTAGGTCCACAGTCAAGCAGAGTATTTACCTGTTTCTCTGGGCTGTCAAGTATAGAGCTAACATTGTAGCATAAACCTACACAGATTATTCAAAGCAAAGTATCAAATCCTCATCTAGAGAATAAAAACATTCTTATAGCGACCCATTCCTAATTGTCTGGTAGGACATTAAAAGCTGGACCACAGCATTCACCACTGGCTAAAATGTGAATAGAAACACATAACAGGCAATATCCACTGCTTTGCACATTTCATATCAGTCTTTTAGTTAGGCAACTTATCAAGCAGCTAGAAGCTGTTAGTGTGCAGTCTCACTCACCTGATCAGATTTATGGTTGAGTGGCCGGTCCAGAAAGAGGTAGTATGTCACAAGAGCCCACAAGCAAACAGACACAAAAGCAAAGCCAATAAAGTGATTCTTACGCATGGCAATCGAACGAACACATCATCTGCAAAACAAATAAGCAGGATGTGATACAATTCCAAATTCAGCATACTCAGTGTAAACATTCACACATTATGCATATGTTCTAATCCTATGACTAAACTCGGAAACCACACCACCATACAACACGGTGAAATAAAGTAGCCCTCAGTTCTATGTTACACTGATGATGGAAAACAGAAAAATTTTTCAACACAGATGCACTTCTGTGCTATTCACAGCAAGTAAGAATACCTGGGATTGGGGGAACTCAATTTACAGTTGGTTTATAACCAACGCACCAGGACCTAACAAGTTGTGCTGGTGTACACACGATACAAAGACACTCCTTTTCCAAATAAAGACGTACCAATATTTGATGCATTGTTTAAATATACCATTCCTCCAGTCACAAAAATTTAAATGAATTCGCTCATCCTAAGGTCACAACACTAAACATTACTTCATAAAAATTGCCTGCATCTCTACACATGCTAAGTACATTTTACTTTTCTGATCTAATGAACATCCCCAGCTGCTAATAGGTACTAAAATTGGATGGATCTGCACTATCTTTGCATTGGTTAATTGACACCGTCAGGAAGTATGGAACAATGCTAAAGTTTTATCTGAACAGATTATCTTGAGAAGTCAAAATGATCAAGTTAATCAACACTATCATGTTAAAATAACACACAGGTGTATGCAGCTCTGGCAAACCGAGTTCTAAAAATTGCATTTTAGCATTTAGCAACCTTGCTGTACATGTGACAGGTCCAGGATTTAAACCTTGGTTCACATGCTAGGCATGCTGGCAAGATGTACATGGTTATCCTCAGTCCCTCTATGCACTGCTGGGATTTCAGCACCTTAAAATATGTAATTATCACTTCCAATTCATTTTTCACTAATCGTCCTATCATACAGTGCTATATCTTCTAAGCAACTCAGACAGTCACTGAATAAAAAAGATGAACAAAGAGGTGAAGAAGGAGGAAAATTTTCATTGTTCAAAATGCTGCCAAATGCAACGATATAACAAAACCAATGAGAAAAAACTGAAATAAAATCTAATCTAATATAGGCATAATCTGGAGGGGGAAAAAACAAAGTTCCAATATTAAATTCACAAGCCCTTAAAATCAGTCCTGTTGCTGTTGGTTAATGAAAAATGGAAGGTGACAGCTTCTTGGTCAATTTCAGGTTAACTGACCTTTCCAGATCATCCAGTACTGAATAGTGCAGCTTTACTATATTTAAATTTCACAGTAAAAAGGTACAGCAGTCCCATTACAGGCCTGGAGTGGCCCATAGGGTTCCAGGAAGTTAAGGTTCCCAGATTACATGACAATGCACAGGATGGTGATAAGGTTGTCAGCCCTACGCACTGGCTGCCTTTACCCCCAGGAAATGCTCCTGGTACTCATTTCTGTTAGAGGCTGAGGCAACCCCAGGGCCATAGTGCGACTGGAAGAACTATGTCAATGAAAAATTCTAATGACACCATCTGGAATCGAACCAGCGACCTTCTGATTTGTAGCACACCTTAACCACTGTGCCACCGCAGTCCCCACATTTCGCAGTATACATAATAATCATTAAGATGGAATTCCATAAAAGAAAAATAAAGAGGAGAGAGAGGAATACCATGAACAAAAAAAAAAATAATTTGGCTGTTAATAAAAGTGACAGTGACTACCAAAAGCATGATGTTTCTGCAGTCTCATAAATATTAGGTGTTTTGAAACACAGTAAAGGAGACAGAAACACTCATAAGGATATGATGTTACCGTGAGACTACACAATAAGGAAAATAATACAGAAATGAAGGAAACCATTAGACTACAGTCTGTATCACTGCTATGAGGCTGCAAACTTTACAAGTAAATCAGGTATTATTTTAATTCCCATTTCCTGCTCACAGCTCTGATAGCACAGTTCATAGCCAGTTGGTATCAATATGGCTGAAGAAGCATGTACAAAAAACAGGGTATACTCATTTTTTCTTCCCCCACAAGCATGTAAACACAACAGAATCTCTGAGTCTGCACTGTGGCACTCTTTTCACAGCATGATTTTTAAACTCATGGGCATCCTTTGTTAGGCTATGCAAGATAGGCAATGCACGTACAATGTAACACTGAGGTGCATCTGTGTAACCATTGTTGCCATGGAAAACCAATAAGTATTACAGATCATGAGTGTGTCTGTAGCATTAGTTATCGAGCATGCCAAACACATGTCCTTATTATACTGTCATCTGCGGCCTGTCTTGTTATGCCATATTTTTCCACATTATCTCATAAATAGTGCAATCTGTGTGTGTGTGTGTGTGTGTGTGGGGAGGGGGGGGATTATGGAACATAAAATGTATGCTGTTATTTCCTCTACAACTTTTTTTTAAGCATTTCTCACTCTACAGAGAATTCTGTGTGATTACATCATGAACATACATAGGTCTTCATGTAAAGTACCCATTATTCTTGTCAGATTTTAATGATGACTGTATTTTCCGGACATATTTTCAAAAAATACTCCAATATCAGATTTCATGAAAATCTGTCCTGTTAGAACTAAGTTGTTACATGCGGACAAGCAGGTGGATGGATGGATGGATTGATGGATCGATGGACACACACATAAAAAAGCTAGTAGTTGCATTTCACAATTTTGCAAAAAAAGGCATAAAAATCCCTCCCAAAGATCTGTGCACCTGGTGAAGTCTTTCATTGACAAATTATTTATCTGGCTGCTTAAGAAATACTGAGTTACAAAATGCAAAATTCATTATCATACAATGTGAAACCCCACCCTTCATGTCGCTGCAGCTATTATGTTGTTCTGCCGTCTATACTTCCTTCTCCACATGGTGCTCATACATGAGGTAATGTAATGTAATTTATTTATGTTCTATAAATCCAAATTAGGATACAATCCTGTGGATATAGACATTGTCACATACATACTAACATAATATACATAGTGTTGGAAGAATCTTAGCTATAAATAAAGTACAATAATAAAACACCTA
>Ga0123355_10006427_pt1 | contig 17407 bp, 19 predicted proteins | sample TergutEmb28metaG_3_FD_89872 | JGI IMG/M metagenome (GOLD analysis project Ga0123355, IMG submission 89872) | Embiratermes neotenicus P1 segment gut microbial communities from Petit-Saut dam, French Guiana - Emb289 P1 | ecosystem: Host-associated > Arthropoda: Insects > Digestive system > Gut ...
GAAGCGATGGACGATTTAGAGGAAATTATCCTGTACATTGCACAGAACAGCCGCCAAGCTGCATTCCGTATGCACGATAAAATCATTGATAAAGCCAATGACTTGGCGGTTTTTCCAAAACGTGGGCGACTCATCCCCGATAGTAAAATGGCAACAGCGGGATATAGAATGTTGGGGGTTAAGCCGTATATCCTCTTTTATCGTGTTGTAGAGCAGAACGTATTCATATACCGTGTGCTGCATGGGGCAACAAATTATCCATCGCTGTATGAGCAAATGGCGCTAGATATAGAGGATGATTTTTCCTGATAAAAGAAGAGGGAGAGACAATGGTGTTTACTTATTAAATCCAGGTAGCGCATCACTCAAAAAAGGGTATGAATATAAGCCAAGAATAAATATGCAAGAAATGCTTAACATAACAGGCACCACGCCGCTATGCGGCACACAGAGGCATGAAAATATCCTATTAACAGGGCAGCCCCTAACAAAAAACACCTCCCCAGCGGTCTACCACATGCAAGGGAGGTGTTTTGTGTGTATCTGAAAAATTCTATATCACTTGCCTAAGCCAATAACAACAGGCAACTACCTGCCATATGGCTGAGGCGCACTTAAACCTACTCTATTCCAGCTGTGAGGCGTATAGTGGCGGGTATCCCAGAAGTTTACGCGGTTATTTACTGCGGTTAGTTCAATTGTCCACAGCAGAGGGATAGCAGGCACGTTTTCGTACCAGTATAATTGCCAGTCGCTAAATATTTGCAGCCAGTAATCTTCGTCAAAGGCGGCCAAGGTATTCATTCTGTCTAAAATAGCGTCATATTCAGGGGATGTGTATCTGGAGAAATTCCACCATATATGCCCCCAGGAACCGGCAGGGTTAGGGTTGTTTCCTACTGTCCATGCCCCGTTAAACATATGAATCATATCCCCCTCGCCAGGGGTATAATCCAGGTCAAAATCTGTATAATCCCAAATTGTAAACGCGGGGTGAGTACTGCCGCGCCATAACTCTACCCTCACGCCAACCTCTTCCCACGATGAAATATAGAAAGGAACAATTATACCTTCGGTAAGCGGGGCTTCCGGGAACGCCCAGTATACGGTAAACCTTTCGCCGTCGGGGCAGAGCCTAAAGCCTTCATCATCGAATTGGTCAAAACCTGCTTGGTCAAGCAGTTCCCTTGCCCTTTCAGGATTGTAAGTGAAACTGGGGACAGTTGGGTCTATAAGCCCGGGGTGATTTGGCGGAACATTGCTTGTTGCTGCAAATTGCAGCCCATTAAACACAGTTTCGCCAATGAAGGACGGGTCAATAGCATATGCCATTGCTTGGCGGAAATACCTGCCGGCTTGTGCCATAAGGCGGGTTGGGGCATATACGTTAACACCGGGGCCCCATGGGTTATCTGGGTCTTCCGGATGGAAAATTCCAAGGCGGAATGCGATAAACGTATAGTCGCCTACAGGTGTACCCAGGTAGCGGAAGTTTTCTGGGTTCATATGATCTCCGTATAGGACAGTGGGGAAGGTCATTAAATCGAATGTGCCGTTATTCATATGCTCCGCAACAAGTTCGGGGTCAATTCTGCTGATTTGAAGGCGCTCTACTATAGGGGCGCCAAATACATAATTGGGGTTACGAACCATAGATATAGTTTCGCCAACTACAGTATGTTCAAACATAAACGGCCCCCAGCCAATAGGAGATGTGCGGGCGTAATCGCTTTCTGCCATCTCTGCCACAGGTATCCCTTCAAAAACATGGCGGGGTACCGGGGCTGTCCAGATACCGCCGTAAAGCATCCCGGGGCCCATTTCCTCAAAATGCATGGTTAATGTCCTGTTATTATTAGACAGTACAAGACCGCTGATATATTCCGCCTCGCCGTTACGGAAGTCCATTATACCAACAACGGCCTGAGCTTCCGCGCCAAACCTTGGGCCTGTGTAGTCTGGGTGAGCCATTACTTCGTATGCAAACACCAAGTCATCCAGCGTTAAGGGGGTGCCGTCATGCCAGTACACATCATGCTGCATGTTAAGTGTAAAAGTAAGGGTATCCAAACAATACTCAAAGTTTGCTACACCCTCTTGCCCAAACATGCGCATTTCGTTCATGGAAAGTAACGAACGTCCTGACCCTAATATAGTTGCGATTATGCCGTCGGCGGTTTCATTATGGAAAACAGCACCGCCTATCATCCCCATCCAAGGGCTTACCATTGCAATGCCGTAATAAAGGGTAGTCCCCTCCACATGAGGCAGCCCCGTATTAATGTACTGCGGGAACTCTTCCAAAATCGAGTCCATTGCTTCAAGGGGGTTGCTTACTACTGCCGCGTCATCGCCACCATTGTTGTCGCCTTCACCTACACATCCGCTAAGTGCGCCAACGATAAGTAAAGATAGAAGCAGCAAAACTAAAATCACTTTTTTCATTTCGAATCCTCCTTAAAAATTTTAATTTAACCTGTTGTGCTAGTTAATAAGGTTGTGAAACCCCGTCATTGCGTGAAATCTTCGTCATTGCGAGGAGCGTATGCGACGAAGCAATCCAAGATTGCCAGCAATCTACAGCTTCTGACTGGATTGCTTCGTCACTCCGTTCCTCAACGCTTTTATGTTGACGGGGTTTCGCCACCCTTATTATCTAGCACAACAGGTTAATTTATAGATACATGACGGCCAACCGGCCCTCGCTATACCAAGCGTTTTTTTGCGTCGGCGGCACGGTTTAGTGCCTGGCCCACAAAATTTATACACAGCATCAACACTACTATTAGCAGTGCCGCAGGCAGCCAAAGCCACATTCGGTTTACCATATCGTAAGGGTTGCGTGCATTGGCAACCAAAACACCCAAGCTTGGCACATGGAAAGGCAGGCCAAGGCCAAGAAACGCCAGCCCTGTTTCTATGCCCACAAACGACGCAAGGGTTATAGTAAAATTGCTGGTGATAATAGAAAACATATTGGGCAGAACTTCACGGAATATTATTACGATATTGGGTGTGCCCATTGTTTTGGATGCGGATACATAGTCCATAACACCTTGTTTTAACGCCATAATCCGCATAAGCCTGGCTGTACTCTGCCATGACATTAAGCCTATCAATAGTAGCGAAAATGTAACAATGCCTACTGGTGCTAACAGCTGCAAAAATAAAATTACCAACATAATAATAGGTATCATAGAGTAAAAATCCATAAATCTCATAAGTGCATTGTCTACATGCCCCCCGTAATAGCCAGAGAACAACCCTATAGTTAAGCCGATGATTGTCCCCGCAATAGCCATAATGAACGCTATGTTAAGGGAATTTCTGGCGGCCAGTATAAGCATATGTAGCATATTACGCCCGGCTTCGTCTGTACCAAGGGGGAACTGTAATGAAGGGGGCAGCCGCCTGTTTAAAATCATTGCACGGTCTACCCGCATTATTATCCCGGAGTCTATAAATGGGGCCCATATATAAATTGCAGCTACGATTATGACAAACAAAACTAAGGCCACAAGGGCGGTTTTGTCGCTGTATATTTCTCGCCACATGATTTTCCAAGGGTTATGCTCCATGAGTCTACCTCCAAACGCCCACTATGGGCGATATCACCAACCAAGCATAAAAAGGTTTACCATTAGTATCAAAACCCGATTGGTGTATTACCGTATTAAACAGCGTGGTTACTTAATACGTATCCGTGGGTCAATGATGGTAATAATGATATCTGTCATAAGCATGGCCAATACCGTAAGACATGCATAAAACAAAATTAACGTATTGGCAACGGGCCAGTCTTGCCGCATGATAGACGTAATAAATAAGTCACCCATGCCAGAAAAGGCAAACACCCTCTCAATAAAAATAGAACCCGAAAAAAGCCCCGCAATTATTCCGCCAAAACCGCCTGCAACAGGCAATAGCGCGTTACGCAATATATGACGGTTATAAACCCTACCTTCGGGTATGCCCTTACTGCGTGCAGTCATTACAAAGTCGGACGCATCGTTGTCGATAATTTCGCTTCGCAGAAAGTAAATTATACCCATCGTGCTTATAAGAGCCAAGGTTATTGCAGGCAGAATTGCGTGATGCATCTGGCTCATAAACCGGGTTAAACCGCCTGCTAAATCTGCCGATACATCAACACTGCCCAAAGTGGGGAACCACCCAAGGCGGAAGCCAAATATAAGAAGATTAATAAGGCCAAATATTATTGAAGGCATGGAAAGCGCCACAAACGTATAAATCATTATGCTTTTATCTATGCCGGTGTCCTTCTTCTTAGCGGCTAAAATGCCAAGCGGAATGGCAATCATATACGTAAAAAGTGTGGTTAAGAACGACAACCGTACGGTGTTCATCATCCTGTCGCCGATAACCGCCGTAACCGAACGCTGCTGGGCGATAGAGCGCCCGAAATCAAATTCTGTAAAAATACCCCGCATCCAGCGCCCGTACTGTATATACCATGGGTCATCAAGGCCCCATGTTTCGCGCAGCATTGTAACTTGTTCCGGCGTTGCACCCGGGCCTAACATGCCGCGCAGCGCATCACCGGGCATTAAATATCCCAAAGCAAATATTAAAATGCTAAGCGCCGCAAGCTGGGGGATTAATATCAAAAAACGCCTTACAATAGTCTTCCACATTAAAATTCTACCCCCGTTTCCGGTATAGCAACGTAATGTGTGGCGGTTAATGGCTTCAGGTCGTAAACCTCTTTGCCGTTTTTATAGAAATTGTTGAGTTGGGCTTCGTACTCATTGGCAACTAATTTTCGTTTTTCTTTATTGGCTTTACGCATACGGGGGCTTCTGTCTGGTATTGAGGCCATAAGCCGCTTTGTGTATATGTGTGCCGGGTTATTATAGATATCATCCCTCGAGCCAAACTCAACAAAGCGGGAGTTATGCATAATTGCCAGGTGCTCGCACATATGGCGCACAACGCCTAAATCGTGGCTTATAAACAGGAATGCAAGCCCCATTTCTTCTTGGATATCCCTCATATAGTTAAGCACTTGGGCCTGAACGGAAAGGTCCAGCGCGCTTACAGGCTCATCTGCTACAATAAGTTTCGGCTTTAACGCAATTGCCCTTGCAACGCCTATGCGCTGCCGCTGGCCTCCGGAGAATTCGAAGGGGTATTTTTTTGCGTTTTCCGGTGAAAGGCCTACCATTGCAAGAAGTTCGTCTACTCTTTTTTGCTCTTCACCTTTGGTAAGTTTTTCGAAATTGCGCAGAGGTTCGCATATGATATCATGTACTTTTTTGCGGGGGTTAAGGGAGGACTGAACATCCTGGAAAATCATTTGCACGTCTTTGCGATAGGGGGTTTTATTCTTTTTTACTATCTTTGTAATGTCTTGGCCTTCAAATAGAATATGGCCGGAGGTGATACGCTGAAGCCCCATAATGGCTTTACCGGTGGTAGATTTACCGCTGCCGCTTTCGCCAACTAAGCCCAAGGTTTGCCCCGGCTCAATCGTAAACGATACGCCGTTTACGGCTTTTACATAGCCTACAGTGCGCCCTAATATGCCGCCTGTAATAGGATAGTATACGCAAAGGTCTTTTACTTCCAGAAGTGCCATTTTAATATCTCCAATCTTTGACTTTTGTGGTGCTTGTAAAGTCAAATTCCTATTGCGCAAAATGGAAATCTTTATAGCATGTACAATTTACATAATGCTCCGGCCCTACCTTATGATATGTAGGGTTTTGTTCGTGACTGGATTCGCCAATCCATGGTATACGGTGAGAAAAGCGGCAGCCTTGCCTTGGCATTTCCTTTAGGCTTGGCACCATGCCTTGGATGGTTTGCAAGCGCTCTGTTTCACCGGTAGAGCCGGGTATGGAGTTTAATAATGAACGGGTGTAAGGGTGATGGGGGTTATCAAAAATTGCTTCAGCTGAAGCGGTTTCTACAATTTGGCCGCCGTACATTACGGCTACCCTGTCTGCCATTTCGGCTACAACGCCTAAATCGTGGGTTATAAGAATAATGCTTGCGCCCATTTCCTGCTGCAGGTCCTGCATAAGTTCCAGAATTTGCGCTTGGATGGTAACGTCTAAGGCCGTGGTGGGCTCGTCTGCAATTAGTAGGCTTGGCCTTGCGGATATTGCAATTGCTATCATGCATCTTTGGCGCATACCGCCAGAAAGTTCGTGGGGGAACTGTTTATATGTAAGTTCCGGGTCGGTCATGCCTACTAGGGATAATAACTCAAGCGCCCGTTCTTTCCGCTCTTGTTTGCTTAACTTTGTGTGAAACAGCAGGCTTTCTTCAATTTGAGTGCCTGTGCGGTGAAGTGGATTAAGTGCGCTTAAAGGATCTTGAAAAATCACGCCAATGCCCTTACCCCTGACGTTGTTAAGTTCCGGCAGTTTCATCTGCAATATATCCTGCCCTTGAAAACGTATTTCGCCGGAAAGCTTGGTGTAGTTCATGTTGTGAAGGCGCACAATAGACTGTGCCAAGGCGGTTTTGCCGCAGCCGGATTCGCCTACAATGGCAAGGACTTCGTTTTTGTAAACGGTTAAATCCACACCGTCTACGGCGGCGTAATACTCGCCGGATATCCTGAAAGATGTGTTTAAATTTTTGATTTCCAGTAGCTTTTCTGCCTTATCAGACATACTATGCCCCCAAATATATGATTTACAGCGTATTAATTTACAATTCTATAGAAAAACACATGCAACGTCAACGATTTATCCTAGATTTTGTCTTATAAATATGTACAAAAAAACATAGATTGTATGCGCAAGATTGTAATAATAAACAAAAAGCCCCTCTCTTTTTGTGCACATTGCAAGAGAGGGGCTGAGAATAAATCAACAGAATTGTGAAATTGCATATTAATGCAATATATGCGCATATTTATGCACATCACCCATATGATGCAAATCAGGAAAAGGGTTATCATTATTGACAAAATCACACAACTTATCTTTTAAGCAGATTACCTACAAAGTCATTAAGGGCGTTAATGCCCTTATATTCCATAAACGCGGCAGCGGTAACGCCTATCCACATAAGGAAAGAAAATATCAGGCCAATACCAGCCGACGTCATAGGCGTGCGGGAGCCAAGAAGCATAGCCAAGTTAATATACATACCCAAAAACGCAAACACAAGTACAAGCAGCTTGGATTCAGAAAACTTTGCAAAAGAAAGCCCGGCCACAACAAGGATTGGCAGCAAATAGTTAAGAAAACCGCCAAAAGAACCCGCATCGCCAAATACCATTGAGAAGCCGGAAGTTGAGATTCTGTTATGCATACCTATGCTGACAGTAATAAACGGGAGGAATAGGAAAATAAAGAGAAAAAAGCATCCTCCTAAAATTGCTATCTGATTAATAGAAAACCGCGCAGTTACTGTATTTATAAACTCGTTGGCGGTGTTTCCCTGGTCGTATTGGGGCGCTGGGTTTGACGTGTCAAAACCACATTGGCAGACAGTACCCTCGGCAACTTCAGAACCGCAAATTTCACAAAACATAATGTATCCCCTTTCTGTTATTTTAGCAGTATTGTAGCATAACATTGGGGGTTATGGAAGGCGGTTTATGTGTCTCTTGCCCTAGGAGAACTTATTAGAGCCGCAAGGTACCCAAATACAATTGCGATTGTTACGCCCCCGGCCATTGCGGTAAAGCCGCCGGTAACAACACCCAAGAGCCCGCGCTCGTCTACGGCCTGTTTAACGCCTCTTGCCAGCAAATAACCAAAGCCCGGCAGGGGAACCGTAGCCCCGGCACCTGCAAAATCTACCAGCCTGTCATACCATCCAAGCCCGCCAAGTATACAGCCTGCCACAACAAAAACCACTAATATACGTGCGGGGGTGAGTTTGGTAAGGTCAATCAAAAGCTGACCTATTACGCAAATCGCGCCGCCTACTATAAATGCCCATAGTATATTCATAAATGCCTCCAATCTGCCCATTACGGGGCATACTCGTCACCAACCAAGCATGAAAATCGCTTTTATCGGTATCATCTAAACCAGAAAAAGGTTGTCCATTTGTATCAAAACCCAAATAAGCCTTTGTCGGTATAGCGATTTCGTTTGAAATTGGGCTTCAGACTGCGCCGAAAAATGCATTGATGCGTTGCATTTTCCGGCTTGCTTCAGCCCATTTCAAATCGAAACGCATATATCATCAAAACTGGGTGGCCCAGTATTTTCGTACTGTTTATAACGCAGTTTCGATTGCCACGGCATGGGCTATTCCCGGGATACTTTCCCCTTGCTGAATTGTGGCAACGCTATGCAGCGCACCGGTTGGCACCAGCAGCATCCGCTTGATTTCGCCGCGTTTTAGCTGCTTGTAGAAATAGCCCGCAAATGTGGCCGCGGCACATCCGCACCCGCTGCCGCCGGCGTGTACGTCTTGGTTTTCCCTGTCGTATATCAGCAGGCCGCAATCTGTGTGGTTAGGCTGTAGGTTGTAACCGGATTCGTTCATTAGCTGCAGCAGCAGTTCGCTGCCTATTTGTCCCAAGTCGCCGGTGGCTATTACGTCGTAGTGGCTTGGCTGGATATTTAAATCACGAAAATGCCTTGTGAGTACGTCCGCCGCTGCTGGTGCCATTGCCGCACCCATGTTGTTGGCGTCTTTTATTCCCATGTCTACTACCTTGCCGGTAGTTGCGGCGGTTACGTAGGGGCCTACCCCCAATGCCGACAAAACTACCGCGCCGGCACCGGTTACTGTCCATGAGGCTGTAGGCGGACGCTGGGTGCCCAATTCCAGAGGGAAGCGGAAGGTTTTTTCCGCACCGCAGTAATGGCTGCTGGCAGAGGCAACTATATGGTTGGCAAAGCCGCCGTCGATTATCATTGCCCCTAGAGTCATGGCCTCGCCAATGGCCGAGCAAGCGCTAAACAGCCCAAAAAACGGCCGCCCCAAATCCCTAACCGCAAAGGTGGAACCGGTTTCCTGGTTTAATAAATCCCCGGCCAGGATGTATTGGATATCTGTTAGCTGCAAATGCGCCTTCTGAACGGCTAGGCTTATGGTTTGGCGGGACATTTCGCTTTCGGCCTTCTCCCAACTGCTTGTTCCGAAAAGCGCGTCTGGTGATATGACGTCGTAATGTTCAGCTAAAGGGCCATCGCCTTCTTTTTGCCCTACTATTGCCGCCGTTTCTGTTATGGAGGGCGGGTTCTTAAAACGGACTGTTTGCTCGCCTATGTGTTTTTCCATGTGTCCTCCTTTAAATGGGGCTCTGCCCAAACCCCGCCGCTGTACGGGGGGAACCGCGCTTTGCGCGGCTTTCGTGCCATGCTATCTTACGAAATAATAAACAAGCCCCACCAGCACCGAAGCCATAGCACCATATACCAGCACCGGCCCGGCAATTACAAACATTTTTGCCCCAATGCCCAGCACCAGGCCTTCTTTTTTATACTCGATGGCAGGTGCGGCAATGGCGTTTGCAAAACCTGTAATAGGCACAACAGAGCCTGCCCCGGCGTGTTTACCAAGTTTGTTATAAAGCCCAAGGGCCGTAAGCAAAACCGCCGTAACAATAAGTATCCCGGCGGTTATAAGCCCGGCGTCATCTCTGGAAAAATTTTGCGCCATTAGAATATTATGAATAACCTGCCCGACAGCACAAATACTCCCACCCACCAAAAAAGCCTTAAGGCAGTTAACCCCAACGGTACTACCTGGCGAAGCCGCCTTAACCATTTCTCCATACCGTTTCTTTTCAGTAGCGTCCATAAACATCTCCTCTCCTCGTATATATACCAGAATGCGCATATGCGCATTCCATTAAAGTTTTTGATCAAACTTTTTTCAAAAAGTTTGCGGGGTTTGGGGCGGAACCCCAAGGTCTTATTCTTTATATCTACATCGCAGCAACATCAAAAAACCCAGGAACCAAAAAATACAATAGCGAGCCTGCAAGCTTGCCCACGGCTATTGCCAGCACAATAAAAAACATCCCCCGCTGTATCCTGGCCCTGCGCGAAAAAATAGGTATAACATTCAGCACCTCTGCAAGGGACATGGCAAGGCACCCAAAGAAAATACCGTTGGCGAAGCTGACCGCTATGGTTCCAACAGTACCTATAGGCAGGTAAAACCGAAAAATGCCTGTTAAAGTCCCAAAAATACCGCCAAGCACCAATGCGGATTCGTATCCCTTTATTTGCGCGGTTGTGCGTGTTTTTTGTGCAAGCCTTGGCACTACCCCTACAATAGTAAGAAAGGCGTATACCGCCCCGGCAATAACCAACCCCGACGCAAACCCTATTGTCACCGACGCGGTATGCCTAACTATGTCCATTTTTAACCTTGTCGTCTGCGGCGTTTTTGCGCTGGTTTAGTACTTCTACTACGGTATCCGTAACGTCGTTTTCGTAGAGTTCCATTTCTACTTCTATGGGTGTGGGGTCGTCGGTAATTTTCTTGCCCATGAAATGGTTGTAGAACACAAAAATTCCTACCGCTATTCCAATTGAGTATGGGATGCTTATTATCCTTGGGTTTTCTCTTTCAACACCGTAGAATATCCGGTAATAAGTTTCGAAAATTTTGGGCATCTGCCCGTCGTTATGAAAGGACATTATCGCCGTGGCAGACCCTACAAACAGCACCAGCATTACAAAGGCTACCCGCAGCCATTTAAGCCATGGCCGGTCGCGGCTTTTTTCCGATGCGTACTGTACCAAAGTATCTATCTCGCCTACATTGTTTACGGTGTACTCCGGGTAGGTTTTCTTGATTTTTTTGATAATATCCGTCACGCTTACCAGGTAGCTTTTTTTCTTTTCCGCGCTTTGGGGTATGTCTACCAGGCTCATCTGCTTTACCTTTTCGGCTACGTCGGCTGTGGCTACTACCTCTGCTACGTCCTCAATTAGAATAGCCCGTTGTTCGGATATTGTGGCCTTTTTTGCGGGCTTAATATAGATATCTATAGGTGAAGCCTCCTTCGTTACAGCGTTATCGAAACTGCTCTAATAAACGTCCCTTGGAATTCCCGCTCCGGTTCCCGGGAGCCTGCAAGCCTAACCGCAGCTACAAGCACCGCAGCTATAAGCAAAATTAGTATCACCCGGCGGTGCATTTTCATGTATTTAAACAGCAAAATTTTCACCCCATTTTATGGATATATTTTTTCTGTCATTATTCCCTTTAATAGTGCATAATACCCTTATCAACACAGCACAAATACACAGGAGGCTGCCATGCAAGCAAAAACCAGACAGGGCAAAACAGTAGAAGATTCCTTAGGAAAAGTAATCCTGCCCTTGGGTGTATACTACGGAATAAGCACCCAGCGCGCCCTGGAAAACTTCCCAATAACCAACTACCAGCTTCACCCGGAACTGATTAAAGCCATTGCCATGGTAAAAAAAGCGGCGGCCCATGCAAATAAACCGGCGCTGGAACAAAAAGCCCCCGGCATATTCCAATATATAGTAAACGCCTGCGACGCCATAATAGACGGCTACTATCACGAGCATTTTGTTGTAGACCCCATTCAAGGCGGCGCCGGCACATCCCTAAACATGAACGCCAACGAAGTAATAGCCAATATTGCTTTGGTAGAAATGGGCCACGACAAGTACCTGCACGCGGTAATAAGCCCATACGACCATGTAAACATGTCTCAATCCACCAACGACGTAATCCCAACCGCCGCCCGCATATGCATAAGAAAGCTGCTGGATGAACTTCTTGAGACAATGACCGAACTATGCGAGATTTTCAAAGAAAAATCCATAGAATTTGACAGCGTTGTAAAAATGGGCCGCACCCACTTGCAAGACGCGGTACCCATACGCCTGGGCCAAGGGTTTGACGCCTATGTGCGCGTCATAAAGCGCGATAAAGAAAGAATACGCAAAACCGGCAACTACCTATACGAGGTAAACCTGGGCGCTACGGCGGTAGGCACTGCCCTAAACGCCAACCCGGACTATGTAAGGGAAGTAATAAACCAGTTACAGGAAATCACGGGACTTAGCGACATAAGGCGCTGCGAAAGCCTGGTAGACGGCACACAAAACACAGACTGCTTTACCGAAGTCTCCGCCGCGCTAAAAATTTGCGCGATAAACATGTCCAAGATAGCCAATGACTTGCGGCTTATGGCCTCCGGCCCTGCTTGCGGCCTGGGCGAGATTACACTTGGGAAACTTCAAGACGGCTCTTCCATAATGCCGGAGAAGGTAAACCCGGTTTTGCCGGAACTTATAAACCAGGTAGCCTTCCAAGTAATAGGCAATGACCTAACTGTAAGCCTGGCCTCCGAAGCGGGGCAATTAGAACTTAATGTTATGCAGCCGGTTTTGATATATAACCTAATACAATCTGTAAGCATGATGAGCAACGCCTTTAAAGTGTTTGGGGAGCGCTGTGTAAAACTGATACGCCTAAGCGAGAATAACCTAAACCGCCTAAAGCGCTATGTAGACGAAAGCCCAATAATAGCAACGGCCCTTGCGCCATATATAGGCTACGAAAGGGCCGGCGCAATAGCGCGCATAGCCCTTTCCGAAAAAACCACAGCACTGGATATATGCCTGCAAGACGAAACCCTGGTAAACAGGCTGGGCGGCGAAGAGATGATAAGAAGAATTTTGGACCCGGACGCCATGACACGTATGGGCGAGAATTTGTAACCGCTTTTATCGGTATCATCAAAACCGGAAAAGGTTTACCATTAGTATCAAAACCGAGGGGAAGCCTTTGTCGGTATCATCAAAACTAAGGAGTAACCCATGCCAACCTACAAAAATCCCCGAAACAATAAACCTGCCCCCAAATATAAATACCCCAATACCCTGCACCTCTGTATCCGACGATTTTAACCTGAAGACCCTAGCCCGCCAGTGGCAATGGAACCATAACCCTATACCCGGCTGCTACTCCCTAACTGCCCGTCCGGGCTGGCTAAGGCTAACAACCGGCCACTTATCCCGCAGCCTGTCCGAAGCCCGAAACACGCTAACCCAGCGCAGTTTCGGCCCAAAATGCACAGGCGCAACCATGCTGGACGTAACCCATATGAAAAACGGCGACTACGCCGGCCTAGCCGCCCTGCAAGACCAATACGGCCTGGTAGGCATAAAAATGGTGTCGGGAAAAAAATATGTAATAATGTCAAAAGCCCCTGACACCGGCAACAAAGCCACCGGCGTAGGGCAATATGAACTGGGGATACCGGAAACAGAAATAGAATCCATCCCACTGGAAGCAAACCAAATATACATAAAGCTGGAGTTCCTGTTCGAAGACGGCATGAAACTACTAGACGAAGCAAGCTTCTATTACAGTTTATACCGATTCCAAATTTAAACCTATCTGACAGAGCGGCTGCGGGAAACGCGGAGCAAGCGCTTTCCGCGCTTAGCCGCGATAGGCAGATAGGATTTAAATTGGAATCGGTATTACATATCAGGGAGTGTACATGCCAGTGGTATAATAGTATGGGTGATAAAAATGCAGATAAACAGGCTATTTGGAATAATCTACATCTTGCTGAACAAAAAGCGGGTTACGGCAAGAGAATTAGCAGAGCATTTTGGCGTATCAAGGCAAACTATTGTCCGTGACACAGATACGCTAAGTACCGCAGGGATTCCCATATATACCGAGAGAGGTAAAGGCGGCGGTATTAGCCTGCTGCCCGGTTTTGTTCTGAACAAATCTATATTAAGCGAACAAGAGCAAGAGGAGATTTTATCAGCTTTACAAGGGCTGCCAAATGCCAAAACTGCCGAATCCGAACGTGTATTACAAAAGCTGTCCATAATATTCAATAAGTCCATGACAAATTGGCTTGAAGTGGATTATGCGGCATGGAGCCACGAGAATGATTATTTTAATAACTTCAAACTTGCCATATTGGAACGGCGCGTAGCCGAATTTGATTACTACAACAGTTACGGCGACAAAACCTTCCGTCGTATTGAGCCAATACAGCTTTGGTTCAAGTCCAAAGCATGGTATCTAAAGGGCTTTTGCTTAACCAAACAAGAGGTAAGGCTATACAAGCTGTCACGAATTAAAAACCTTGTAATTACAAACTATAACTTCGAATTACGGGATTCCATTGACGTATCGGGCCGTCCAAATATGGATTCGTACAATAACCCGGAAAATCCTGTTGTTAAACTTCGTATTGAGCCGGAAATGGCGTATCGGGTATTTGACGAATTTAGTGAGGGGGAAATAGAAAAACAACAAGACGGAAGTTTTGTAGTAACCATTAAATATCCAGATGATAACTGGTTATATTGCTTCATTTTATCCTTTGGGCGGCATGTGGAGGTGATAGAGCCGGAACACATGCGGAATATCATCAAAGGTGAAGCCGAAATAATTGCAAAAAAACATTTATAATGCACCATGCTGTTGTTACATTATCCTTGATATACTTTAAATAAACAAAAAACTCTAAAGGAGCTGTTTACTATGTCAAAAGCGGTTTGGCACATTTCTTACAAACTCGTAGCAGGTGCGAATGTGCAAGATTTTTTGCTTGCATCAAAAAAATGCCATGATGATGCCCTGTCTAAGAGCAAAGGCTTTATTTCTTGGGATTTGCTTCGTGACGGTGATACATGGGTAGATTATGTAACTTGGGAAACAATGGAGGATGCCGTCAATGCAGAAGGTGATGATAATGAAGCAACAAAGCATCCCTCAGCCTTGGCGTTTTATGCTTTCATAGACCCAAGTACCCTTAAAGGCACTTCGTACACTGTCGAAAAAAGGCACTATTATCAAAACTGACCACCCATCATTCAATTTAAGAAGGAGCAGGTTTATGAGCGAAAAAATAAGATGTTTTTGGGCAGAAACATCCCCATTGTTTTACGACTATCACGATAACGAATGGGGCCGGCCTGTACATGATGATAACAAGCTGTTTGAAATGTTGACATTAGAAGGCGCACAGGCAGGGCTTTCGTGGCTAACCGTGCTTAAAAAAAGAGAAAACTACAGGGAAGCCTTTGATGGATTTGACCCAAAAAAGGTAGCCCTTTATGACGAGTTAAAGGTGCAAAAACTCATGTCAAACGAGGGCATAATAAGAAACCGCTTAAAAATTCAAGCAGCTATAACCAACGCCAGTCTATTCCTAGAAACTGCAAAAAAGTACGGCAGCTTTGACAAGTTTATATGGAGTTATGTAGACAATATGCCTATAGTTAATCACCCAAAAAAACCGGAAGACATACCGGCAACAACTCCGCTTTCAAATAAAATTAGCAAGGATTTGAAAAAAATAGGGTTTAAGTTTGTTGGCTCAACAATTATGTATGCGTTTATGCAAGCTACAGGCATTGTTAATGACCATACTGTAGAATGCCATGTTTACCAGGAAATGCCTTCCATTGGTGTAGCATCTTTATAGTACATGGTATGTTACGGTCTTGCATTTTAGGGCGTAACATCACCACCCATATATATCCTTAAAGGCGCTGACGACTTCGTCTGTGATATCACCGCCAATGTTTGAGTTTATCATTACAACGATTCCTGAACCGTCATCAGGACAAAAAGACATACTTGAAATGAAACCGTCATTATAGCCATCGTGCCCAAATGTTGGCCCTTTATTGCTTTCGCCTACAACAAACCCTATCCCATGGCGCGAGTTCTCATATGCTTTTGTTGTCATTAACATTGCAACATCTTTTTTAAGGTGCACGCTTTCATTTTTTAACGCTTTCATTATCTCAATACCAAGCCGCGCAAGGTCTGACGGTGTAGTCCATAACCCCGCAGCTGACAATTCCGGCATTATGTCATACCCGCCGGGTATTTCCAAGTCGTGCGGGTTATATCCAAAAGCAATTTCCCTTAGTTTATCGCCAGGCAGAGGCTGCGAAAAGGTACTGCGGGTCATGGAAAGCGGAGATAAAACCAATTCGTTCATCAATTCGCAAAAATCACGCTTACACACATCGGTAACTATTTTTTGTGCAAGAACATACCCGCCGCCTGAATATTGATATCCTGTTTCAGGCTTTTTTATTAGCTTCAGTTTCATATGATTAGAAGGAGATACCCCGCTTAATATCTGCTCAACAGTAGGTATTTTTTGCCCCTGCTGGTAGCCTTCAAAGCCATGGAGATTTAAGCCTGCATTATGGCTTAGTATCTGCCTTAGCGTAATCTTATGTTTTTCATTATCGTATGTGGGCACTTCATAGCCAACAAGATATTCGGAAATATCTGTATCAATATCAAGTATTCCACGTTCCACCAAACCCATGACGGCAACAGCAAATACCGGCTTGCTGATTGATGCCGCTTGAAAAAGCGTATCTACCGTAACTTTTTCTAATTCATCTCTCCTTTTTACTCCGTGAGTATATGTCTCCCAAATCTCATGGTTTTCAATTAATGCTATACTGATGGCATTTACACGACATTCTTTCATGCGTTCTACAAGCAAACTGCCATCATAGTGCTTTTTACTCTTAATAATTTCTAATATTTTACTCATACTCTGCTCCCTAAAATATATTTTGCCTTCCTAATTCCGAATTAAAATATAGCATATCTGCGTGCTATATGCATCCAATTAAAAGACGATGGATGTCGTGTGGCTGCATCAACTTGTTAATATATGAAAATAACATTGTCCGCGATTTGTAAAAAGTATTACTCTGCATTGTGACAAGTCAAACGGTTCATATTATGGTGTTTAATACAATAAAAGAGATTGTATTCAATGAGTTTTGATGGCATAATATTTTTACCAGCTATATCGAATCTGGAAGGAGCAAGTCAATGTTAGCAGCTAAGGAAATGGCAATAGGCTATATAAATAAAATGTCCGAAGAACGAGTAATAAGTGCATTAGATTACTTGCGTTTTCTTTACGAGCAAAGATTACCATTTGAAGTAACCAGCAAGGATGAATTATACAGCAAGATTGACGAAGGCTTAGAAGATATGCAACAAGGCAGGGTACAGCCATATAAGGATGCTATGCAGGACATACGGAAGGAATTAACTCAATATGGAGTATAACGTCATAACTTCTAGCCGCGCAAAAATGGATATGCTGGAAATCGCCAAATATATTGCTACGGAGTTATACGCGCCAGAAGCGGCAAATAATCTTTTGAATGACTTTGAAAGTAACGCATAAGAGAGCACAGGTACCTGTTGCTTTTTACATATTTCTGTCATATAATGAGCATGGTTGACGGTTAACAAAGTTCCACTTACAACTAACAAAAAACCACGGAGCCGTGACGGTGTTTAGAGCCACCATCACGGGCCCACAGAGATGCCAAGACATCGCCGTAAGCACAGGTTTACACCTGCCATCCGCAGCCCACGTATTATACAATGTTTGGAGTACATCTTCAATAATTCACTCCCACCGTAACATAAGGGCATTGTACTA
>Ga0123355_10006428_pt1 | contig 17407 bp, 9 predicted proteins | sample TergutEmb28metaG_3_FD_89872 | JGI IMG/M metagenome (GOLD analysis project Ga0123355, IMG submission 89872) | Embiratermes neotenicus P1 segment gut microbial communities from Petit-Saut dam, French Guiana - Emb289 P1 | ecosystem: Host-associated > Arthropoda: Insects > Digestive system > Gut ...
CACACACACACACACACACACACACACACACACACGCACACACACATAAACACACACACACACAAAACGAATAACCCGTGTGTGAGCGATTATCAGGTTTGAGAACGGCTGGTCATTTCTGGCACGTGTGTGGAAGAAGCAGAGGACGACGAAAATGGGTATGAATATGAACACTGTTATGACTTTTCCAAATTCAGAATCACTTCTTAGAAAGTGATTGTTTCTGGTATACTGAGTCTGAAACATTCATTTACCTAAAGGAGAATGTTAATAATACATCGACTTTTTGGTGTCAGTAGTAGACCTACACGAAGACATATCCACAATTCCCATACTCACCGATAGGATCGAGAACAACAAGAAATACAGCTTTTTGCCACTAGGAACCGTAGTGTCTCTTTCGTCTGAGGATATCTGGTGAATTTTTCAGCCGTAACCCCGCTTCTCGACGGATGTTTATTTGTGTGCATGTTAAGTGAGATTCGCGATTTCGTAGTGGCTGATTTGAAGGAACAGAACCCTTACATCCAATTTTTTCTTCAAACTCATGAACACTGCACCAGAAACGCCGAAACCCGTACCTTAGTTTTTGATGACAATATCTTGGATACAACACAGATCTCAGGGAGCTTTTTTCTTTTCAAACTTGCGGAAATTTCGGTCTGTGTTTGTGAGCATTCGGTCTCCCTATACACGTGACATGGACGACAAATTTGCAGAGTCTTAAACGCAGGCCGGCGAAACAAGATTTTTGAGATCGCTGGCAGACTGAGCCCCACGAATTGTAGGGGAGGGGTTGAAAATGCGGCAGATTTCCGTGAAGTTTGTGCCTTGGTTATTCACAGACGAGCAGAAGCAGAGATAATCTTTAGCTTCTAGAAGAATGTCTGTGATCCCTCGCCTTCCACACTGCCTTATTAGCCCTTCACGATTTATTTCCGATAATAAAGTAGCAGTTGTGATGGCCTCGTTTCCAGTAAGTGCTGAAGTTCAAGTTTATCCCTGACCTTCCTACACACAATTTCAAAAAGTCAGTTTCAGCAGCGTTCCGACAGTGGCAACTACGCCGTGCCCGTTCTGTAAACACGGAAGAGCTCTGCTTTCATTGAGACAAATCCGATTCTTAAGGCGACAAGCGTCGATTTCGTTATCGACCCAGTTTTTGAATACGTAAATACGCCTTCTTATTGCCCTACAACTTTCATTTCAGCAGAATATGGATAAAGCAAAGCAAATAACATTCGGTATTTATATGCATTAATCTTGATACCAAAGTAGTATAGAAATGAAATTTATCAATGTGTTCTCTTTTAATCGGGTATATTTTGGTAAATCGGTAGTGGTTCCCGATTATCCGATCTTCCGTTATCCCACATTCCGCTTTACCCAGCAGTGACATGTGGCGTGCGATTTGCAATCTTGTGCTGCTTACATGCATACTTCCGCCTTTGATCGCATTCAGATCCATCATCCATTGTTCTTTTTACTACGTACTTGACTGAAATGTACCTTTTCAAGTAACAGTTTTTCACTGTATTAAGTTATGTTAGTTGTACTACAGAATAATTACACTGGTTAACAAAGATTTTGTCCCACGAGGAAAATGTCTGTGTCTGATGTATTTTTGGACGCTGAATTCAAGTATGTTTCCAGAATTTCTCTATCACCCACAACTTTCGCTCCAGGTTAAGGGGCTGGAATCTTCTGTCCCAGGTTAAGGGGCTGGAATCTTCTGTGCCAGGACGCTAAGGTGTGTTTTACCGTGGGCGCCGTGAAGAATGCAAAAATTTATTCTCCCAGGAAGATGGTGTCATGTTTTGCAATGGTGTTTGTTCCGTTGTGGAAGTTCTTGGCCATGATTAAAACCCAGATCAGTGGCGCTTGTTCATTGATTCGCCAGAAGTGAGCTTGAAGGTGGTTCTACTCCACAACGGAAATAGATTCCCCTCCGTGCCTTTGGCTCATGCAGCCAAAATGAAGGAAATTTATGAAAACATGAAGCTTCCGTTGGGAAAGATTAAGTATGACGAATTTAAGTGGAAGTTACGTGGTGATCTCAAGGTTGTGGCACTGTTACTCGGAGTGCAAGTCGATTACACAAAATACTGCTGTTTCCTGTGTGAGTGGGACAGCCGGGACAACAAGAATCATGATGTAAATAAGCTGTGGCCTAAACGAACATCACTGACGCCAGGGGAGAAAAATGTCATCAGTCCTCCTCTTGTTTTCCGAAGAAAATTTATCTGCCCCATTTGCACATAAAACAGGGCCTCGTGAAGAACTTTGTGAAAGGTATGGATAAAATCGGCCGTGGATTCCAATATGTGAGGAATAAGTTCCCAAATGCGAGTGACGCAAAAATCAAGGAGGGTATTTTTGTAGGGCCCCAGATCAGGGAACTGGTGTAAGACAAGCAGTTTGATGAAGATCTGAATGAGAGTGAAAGAAATTCATGGTTATCATTTAAGAGGATTTGCAAGGACTTTTTAAGAAATCACAAAGCAGCGAACTATCAGGTTGTTTTGCGGGACCTGTTGACTTCGTACAAAGCTATGGGATGCAATATGAGCCTGAAAATCCACTTTCTGGAGTCACACTTGGTTTTATTCCCAGAAAATCTTGGGGTGAAAGATTCCACCAAGACATTATGACTATGGAAAAGCGGTACCAAGGCAAGTGGACCTCAAGTCTGTTGGCAGACTATTGCTGGACACTGAAGAGGGATTTACCTGACGCCAAATACCAACGAAAGTCATAGGCCTCTACATTTTAGAGGAACGTTTCTGCCTGTTTCATGAGCACGTAAAGTACTATTTTGCACATTTTAATTCCTCTGTATCTTTGAAACTCTACCTGATAGAAAAAATCCTGTATACATGTCTGAATTCAGCATAAAAAGTACTGCTAAATTCATCTATTGAAGTTCATGGGACAAAAAAAAAAGTTAAATTTTGTTGACCAGTGTTATTAATAAACCAAATTTTTACTTATGCTGCAGTTCCATTTGATTTGCAGTTTCTTTCGCGTTATCCCACCTTTTCGCTATTCTGTCCACCTATGCTTCCCATTTTTTGTCAGATAATCGGCTCTGTACTTAAACATTTAATTACAACGTACTATGCTGTTTGTTAAGCACGCGTTTTTACTTGTACCCCATCACCTTTGCTCTCAGTACAGGATATTACTAATGTGAATTTTGATTTATGGCGCGGAAGTGTGAGCTGGTGAAATTTGATTGGAATGATAGAGAAATTAAAACTGTTGGGAGGTGTGCTTTAAAATGAAATTAAATAATGAGTCAGCATGCGTAACCACAATTTTCGAAGAAACGTATTGTGCATAAAGCAAAAGGTAATAATAATAATAATAATAATAATAATAATAATAATAATACGTGTCAGGAAACGGACAACATTGTTTGTAAAGAGGAAAAATATGGTGTAGAGTAAACCCCCTGTGATTGCGGAGATATCTGTTGCCTCATTCTTAACCTCAGCACTAGTAGTCAGTCACGCTCCAGCCGCTTTGTCACTGGTGAAAATGCAGCGTTACCCATTGAATAGGGGGTTGTTTGGGCAGCACGTTTTGAAGAAGAGCAAAGCTTCTTGCCCCCGCCGGATATCGAAACTCAATTACTCGGCCTTCCACCCTGTAGCCCAGCTACCATATGGAAGAATCTGTCCCAGCTCGGACCCTCATACCCCGAAGTAGCGAAAATAAATAATAAAGAGAAAGGCCATATCAAGAATAAAATATTTTTCACCTAATAGTATGCCGTGTAGATGTGTTGCTTTAAATGTTGAATTATTTTTCGAAATACTTATTGGTTTATTTATATGTTTGTAGCAGAGCACTTTATACGAAGTTTCATGTGTGATGAAGGGCGTGTACGAATTCAATCAGACAGTCAAATGTTATTTTATAAAGGGCATTGCATTGGACATTCGAATATGTGACTTGAAATGGAGTATATAGTATCTTCCAAAATACCGGTGTCTATTTAGCTTGCGTCTTCATTAACACCTCTGTGAAAACATTAAATGTCGAGTTTTAATTGCTTGTATTTGCAAATGCCTTATGTTACAATTTACTGTTGCTGTTTAGTGGTGGTAGTAGTTGTGGTTGTAGTAGTAGTAGTAGTAATTGGAAAAGATTTGTTATGTAGGTACGATTTTTACGTTAAATTTGTAGCATATAAACCCAGACATTGGCTCAGTCTCCGTTTTTGTGTGCTTTTTTTTTATTATTCACAACATTTCGTACTCCATTTTGATACTGTGCGTAAATGTCCACCATATACCATTTCGTTTCCCCTGTTTCGATGCCTCATCAGTGATGGCTGCGACTCTAATTGTTTTTTTTTTTTTACATTCTCTAATAAAGGGCCTTAACAAAGTTTCGTATTTTCTGAAATAGTAGTTTTTTGCTAAATAACCACCAGCGCGTTGCTTAAAAATGGATCAGGTAATCGGGCAATTTTTACGAAGAAGCCGTTGGTCTGGAGGTTGATGTATCCACACCTTTGATTCGGCTTCCTAACAGACTTCACTGCAGAATTTTATCGCACTGGGTTAGTTTAAATCCAGTGGTTAGTTTAAAGTCTGTGCCATCTTCAGGTGCATTAATTATTTGTTGCATCAGATATGAAAAACTATGATCGTTTTTGGGGTTGTCGATCCGTTAGCTCAAGAGCCACACTTTCCGGCCCCTGCTGGCCATGCTATGTGCTATGCCGCTGTAGGTTGGATCATGGTGCTGGTTGAGACTATGATGTGACCTTTGACCTTTTCCTTCATACACTTGCTCCCCGCGCTGAGTGCGCTTTCCTCTCCTTCGCTGGATGCGTGTGCTGTTCCAGGACGCCGTATTGATCCAGCACTGTCCGTAGAGAGAGACTTGCCTGCACATCTGTTCTCTCCACAGGACCCACCCTCGAGTTTATATATTTTGAACGACCGTAGCTTTTAGTGCTCCTGATCTGCTTCATATCAAATTAAGTTGAACTCTATTCCACAATAGAAACTACACACCGTGCTGTCATCTGCTGCACATTTATATTTGGATTATGTTAGTGCCAGCATAGTGCAGCCCGGTTTATTTAACCGGTAAAAACTAACTGTTACAAAGAATCAGACGTGACAGGTGTTCCTCTGAACAGGGTACGCGAAAGAAGGGCTAGTCACGTAATGAATAAATGGATACAGCAAGTAATATACCGACACTTTTTTTCCCAGAGAATGCATTAAGAATTGTTTCAGTTTAAAATTTTAGGATTTGTATTCTAATGTTTTGTGTATTTTCATCTTGTACCTTGAATGTGGAGACTACGGTTCTTCGAAACGTCGGTAATGACCTACAAGACCGAAAAGGACTGCAGTTTTCTTAAAAGTCACAAATGCGTTTTATATATAATTGACTTAGTGGAACACAGTTCCTTTCGAAAGCGTACATGGTCAAGAGATTTCACGCATTTATGGACCGAAGGTTCATTACAGTGTTCACAAAAGACTGCCACTTGGCTGTACTGTAGGGCAGATTAATTCATTTCAAACCACCCGTTGTACTTTTTTAAAATCCATTTAACAATATATATATATATATATATATATATTTTATTTTCTCCTAAGTGGATCTTCCAAGTAGTCCCCTTACTTCATTTGTCACAGTAAAAGTTCGCTTATTTGTTATTTGTTTGTTTATTTACTTTATATTGTTAATAGCTCGGACGATATCGTCAAATGCCACAGTGTTTAGTCAGTAATGGAAATGTTTGTGACTAGTTTGACTGAAAGGATTCAATAAAAACAGAAACATGTCAGAGTAGTTGGTATCCGAGCAGATTTTTGACCCGGATGTCCAGGATCCAGCACACCACCCTGTAAGATTGTGCATCAGTTGAGAAACGGCTCAGATGTTGCACAAATTCTGAACTCATTTTCGTTGGTCCATTTTGCAATTTTCAGGAGATTATCTGGTCATGACTCTGGTTAACAGGCACGGTCGCAGTGCGGTTGTGCAAGTCGACGTATTATGTTCGTCCGTCCTTCCATAGTTAAGCATGGGACAGTGCGTCTCTCACTGGACGGATTTTCATATTCCATATTTCGGGTTTTTACGACACTTTATATGTATATTTCGATTTTGGTTAAAGCTCGACAAAAATAACGGGCACTTTACATTAATACGTACATATATGATAATAGCTGTATTTGTATCTCCTTGTTTTTGGTCTTTGTACTGAGACAGACTGTGTTCCGTGTGAAATACAATTTGAGGCCGATGAAACAGTTTATGGTCCGTTGTGTTTATGCAGTTAATTCTCTCCTCGGTTTCAGTTCTTGCCTCGCAGAGAACACAGGATGTTCCACAGCGTGACTGTTGCTAAGCTACAGAGAAGTGTCAAAGAGCGCGTTCTTAAAGCGTAGAAAAGCACGCTGCAACCTAAAATAGGTGGCTGTAGGTGTACTGACGTCATTCGCAAATTTTAATCTAGGAATAATAACAGAGCGAAGTGCTGAAGTGTTACCGCCAGCAGATGTTTCATAACTTGTTTACTTTTTTCGATATTGGGACTGTAGCCGCTATCGAATTAGGATATATGATACTGACACTAACCTCATAAATATAGAGCGATAACCGGTCACTTAAAGTAAGCAGTATATTCAACTCACGCAACGTCGTTTAGACATCAAGTAATGTATGACAAACATAAATGAGGTGCACCACCATAGGTCACTCGAAAATCAGCAAGTCTCCTTGAAATTACAAACAGAACAAAGTGGACACCATCGCCTTGTCGAATCAGTAGTAAGAGATCCAGTTTTAAAAGGAATAAACTTGATCAATCTGATTTATTGTCGTCGGTACATCCGAGCTTTTGCGACGCTGCTGTGGGTGTGGAAGATTTAATTCATATTCGGATAAGAAAAAACAGCAAAATGAAAGCCGTATTCTGAGGAAAATTGAATGCTCTCATGAAGAGTACTGAGTACCTGCTAACAGGTCAAGTCATAGGGACAGTTCATCACAACTGTATTTTTCAGTGATTTAATATATAAGCAACATATTTCGGCTTCAAATACAAGTCGTCAGCAGGGGTAGCATAAAGGTCACTTGCATGTCAAGTTATTGAGCTCTCAGACGTACAATATCGTTACTGTTGTAAAAGCCGATAATAGAGAAATAAAAATAAGATAAATGGGCCTACTGAAACATTATATACTAGTGTATATATATATAAAGGTAAGGTCTTTTTTCGAAGTTACGATCGATATACCAACTAGATCTCTTCAAGCTAGACATTTTAGGTAGCTTATGATTAAGCATTGGTGACTGCCTCCTTTGTTTTTATTAATTCTTTTTCAAAAAGTTGTTTTCAACAAAAAAGATAGCGTTAAAAATTTACATTTCTTCTTGCGTCGGAGTCCAAAGGAAGTACATGGCATTAGTTTCTTTTGGCTTTCGGCGGTAGCAGCACTTTCAATTTCAACGTTTTGTTTCTTACTTTGTTATATTCCGTATTCCGTGCATTAATTAGGTGCGTAAAATATATTAAAAGACCAACAAATACACTTTGGTTTTGTTGACGTAATTTTATTGCATAGGGATCACCGACATGTGTCGACCACTCATGTTGCCATCTCCAGGGTGGTGAGGCAAGAATAAAAATACAGTTAAAATTTGTCTAAATCACTCCACAGTTTAAACGTAATATAGTTTTTGGTGAAAATTCAGAGTTCAATAATAAAATAATATAGTGATGAGTTCCGAGCCATTCGCTGTACAAACTATATCATCTTTCATCAGTCTGTAGCGTAATTCGCCACTTGTATCTTCTTTGTACATCATTCCACAAAAACGTACTCCAAACAACATTTTTTTAAATTCTGATATTTTATACCCATCACTGTATTATTTTATTATTGAACCGTTAATTGTAACCATAAACTGCATGGTTTCTAAACTGTGGAGTGATTTAGACACGTTTTAACTCTATTCATATTCTCGTTCTCACCGCTCTGAATATAACCACATGAATGGCCGAAACATGTTGGCGACCACTGTGCTTTAAAATTACACCCATAATATGAAAGTGCATTTGTTGGTCTTTTAATATATTTGATGCGTTTCGTGTCTTATTTATGTGTGCTAGGAAACGTTTGTTTCTTATTATTATTGTTTATAGACAAGATAAATTTATAAAGTCAAACAGTGCATATCGAAAAGTTCTTTAAAATTTAATATATATATATATATATATATAATTTTTTTATTGTCTTCTCTACATGCTAATTGTTCGCAATGATGTATTTCAGTTGAATGAAAGGAATGTTCTTCTGTATTGTGTGATTTCAGAGGGTTGAAGATTTGTAATTGAGAACTTTTGAGTTCAAATTATTGTGTATTAATTATTAAACCCTTTAATAAAATGTATAAATTAGCAACAACGAAGAGATACCTTAAATCGTAATTATATAAAAAAAAAGGTTTCATCTGGAAAATGTTGCTTATAAGTATTTTTTTTTTCCTTTTGTCTAGTTGATTAATGTGCAGTTAACTGTAAATAAAATTATGGCTTTTAGTTAAAGCCAGAACTTGTTGCGTAATGTATACTAGATCACTGAAAAATATAGTTGTGATTGAATTCCCTCATGCCTATCTTCATTGCATATCACCACTAGATGTCACACGTAAAGACCAACGCATTTTCTTTTCAGTGCCAGCAAACGGGCCAACACAGGTTTTGTTAACATCAGCAGTCTACCACAGTTTTGTAAGCAACTGCAAGACGACCAAAATAGATTCGCGATATCCACGTCTCCCATTCAAAGCTACCATAGGCTGTGTACAGCTTTGCTCGGGTGAATCAGCTATCAACCGTTATGGTTGAGAGCTGATGACAGAAGGTAATACCGTCAGCCTCGCCATACATTTATATCCACATTTTCTCACGCCTTCTTTCTTCCATGTTGCCCTGATGCCGCGCGACATGGAATGTTTACTTGAACGTCAAGTTCGGCCACCAGATTTTTCTCCTGTGCCGACAAAGAGAGCCTCGAAATCCTGCGTGAGGCTGTGGCTAGTTGCAAAACGTGAGATTTATTGCACCGTATTTAATTATAATTCTTTGACTCGTTCTAGTGAAACCCTTAAAATAGTTTACTGTGTAATCATGATACCTTGTCTCGATTGATAGCATTGAATGTGAACGAACCAACGATAATCCGAACACATGTAAGGTCTTTTACACCAACTTATTTTGTTGAACAAGTTAGCTCAAGGGATAAGGCCTGGATGAGTGCGGAAAATCTCGCCCCCACCGATCTCTTCTCATATCTTTAGCACATGTTGTGACAGTAGCTTGAAGTTGGCCACGGCAATTCCACCTCATTCCTTGCGAAGTATTTGTAGATATTCATTCATTTACGCTACACAAAATGCGATCTTCAGTTGATAGAATGTCATTTAGTGACTTAACGAAGCAATCAAATCCTTCGGTTTTCATTTGTCTTCCACGTGCGTAGCCTTCGGCCTGGAGCACTTCCCTTTTGTCTGCATTCACAACTAACCAGTTACTCACGATAGAGTGGTGAAGTTTCAGTACACAGGGCAACCGTATTGTGTTTCTGCTCTCACTTCACTTTCATATTATTATTATTTATGCTATCACAACTCACGTGAGTAAATGTTGAATTTAAAGCGCTATTACGAAATCAGCTGGAGCCTTCTCATCGCTATTGTACCGCGAGAAACTGTGTTTGAAGGCGCTATTGATTTGCAGTGCATATGTTATTGATTCCTCTTCTGATATTCCTGGAAATGTAAAAATGCTGAACACACCAACCCACACGCACGCACACACACACACACACAGTGTGACGTGAGTGTACAGCCACACTTAATAATAATAATAATAATAATAATAATAATATTTATTTTACATGCAAACAAAACATGAAATTGGTTACTACTAAATTTAAGTCGGGAGGGCTACATGAGAAGCATGTAGTGGCTTGTAGAGGACTGTAGCAGTAGGCATCTTTCTTTTCTACAGTCTTTGCTACCAACTTCTGTATTTTTATTCTACATCCCGTGGTTTGTAGACGCGAAGATATAGAAGCTTCTTTTCCGAAACTTTTGGGTTGGATGACTTCCGTAATATAAAATGCAAGTCTCAATATGTTATTTTCATTTTTCCTTGCAAAAGTCTGTGTATATAAAGAGATCCAACTACTTGCACTTTTATTATGTCTTTTCTAAAATACTTCACATAGAATATCTTAAAAGCACATAATCTTAATTAAAATTCACTCTTACATGTTTCAGTCATCGTGTGACCATCATCAGGGAGTCTTTCTTAAAACATGTTTCCTAAAAGAAGTTGCTAAAATTTATTACTTGTTCTTGATGTGGCGGCATGTATGTGTTTGCGTATGTGCCTTCTGCTACTCTGTTTATGTTTTTACAGTGGCTGGAGCTGTTTCAGTATTCTTTTAGGAAACATGTTTTAAGAAAGACTCCCTGATGATGGTCACACGATGACTGAAACATGTAGGAGTGAATTTTAATTAAGATTATGTGTTTTTAGGATATTCTATGTGAAGTATTTTAGAAAAGACATAATAAAAGGCAAGTAGTTGGATCTCTTTATATAAATCTCAATATGTTATGTTTGGTTCTGACATCGGTTAATGTAACAAGTTAGGCAGTGTTCGTATAACGTAACATTGTGGTGCGTTCGTGTAGCTGTTGTTGCAGTGGAAACGCAGCAGTGCATCCTCTGTGTTTTGTTGAGCTACTCACTGCCATTTCTACTAAAATATTGAGTGTTGCACAACAGTGTTTTTCTGGCAAATTTAGGTCGCCGAAAAAAATGAAACTTAAGTACGTCTTCATGTAAAGTGCCCGATGATGCATCCAAACAAAAGAAGGTCCGTTTGCTCATGGCCTTCTTTAGACCTACAGTTTGGCCAAACAGAATGTAATCCGTAGTTTCTCAGTTTTTAGTATGTTTTGCCGTAAAACGTTTTACGAGATCAGACAGTTTTATTCAGTATGAAACAGTACTAAGTATTGCCATCGTGTGTCTGTATTCTTGCCTTAGATATCCGGCGAGCAAGGCGCTTCTTTGCTGCGCCACATTAGGTTGTCATCTGTGTCCTGTCTGGCTCTACCATATTTTTTAGCATTATTTCATAAACGGCACGGATTTCGGGAAAAGGTTATTGAACACAAAATATTTGTTTTGATTTTTTTAAAATCACTGTCTGAAACATTTCTCATTGTAAGGAAGATCTATTCTGCCAGTCCGTTGTCTTGTAGAACGTCACGCCATATTCTGCAGAGTATCGAGTTGAAATATGGGCCCAGACACACGGCAAGTTTAACGGTCACTGCATGATCGCCGCGTGTACGATACAATGCGTCATATGACGGCAGTTTAATTTGCTGTCTGTAACAGACTACGAAGGGTGTTTCCCCCCCCCTGAGCATGTAATGTAGTTTAATTTTCATTTTGGAAACGTACATAAGGAAAATATCATTTGAAAATTTCAGTTGAAAATTTATAAGACCTTCTCCAGGTGATTCAGTTTTTTCGAGTACATAACCCAACACACGGTGATCAAATTTCGGAAGAGTTCACTCTTGAATAAGACGCGACAACAAACACGACGTCTTATGTCTGAAGAAACATTAGATGATAATGGGACACTAATCGCGACTCCACGAAAACCTTTAAGATGGTTATCACATCAGCCGAGTGTGTCGAAGTCACACGTACACGCAGCCACAAAATCACTTCGCTTAAAACCATACAAATTTACATTTGTTCACAACCTCAAGGATGCAGACTATGCTGCGAGGGTACGGTATTGCAACTGGTTCTGTGAGTCAGTGTGTAATATTGTAATCGGTCCGTTTCTGAATTATTGTACAGATGAGGCATGGCTGTACTTAAACGGCCACGCAAATACTCAAAATAGTATATAACATTCGGTAGGTAATCCGGAACTGGTATATGGGGTGCCCACACACGGTATTAAATTTGGAATATTGTGCTTCATAAGTGTGAGAAGAGTAATTGTAGTTCTCTGATTTTGCGGACACAGTAAATTCCGAAATGTACATGGGACAAATTCTCGCCCCCCCCCCCTTTTTAAAATTTAAATTACCCCTAGAGGAACTATGAATTCTTTCACCAGGACAGTGAAACTGCCCATACAGCATGTAATTCAAAGGCTGGGGTACGGAACTTTTTTGGGAATCGAATTCAGACGTTCTGTGTGGTCTGCTCATTGGCTTCATCTAAACGCATGTAACATCTACGTATGAAGAAGCTTTAAAGCCAGCGCACATAAAAGCAATCTACACACACACACCCGACAAACTTTAAGAAATTATCAGGCTGGCAGTGTCGGCAGTTTCTAGACAAGTACAGGCGGACCCCCGTATCCGCGGTTTACCGCGGCCCGAAAAAAAAAATTGAAAAATTAAAGAAACACACGGTTCATAATCTCAAAACGCGCAAAGCGAGAACGGGCCGAAACATGGTGAAAACCAGCAGCCCAAACGCGCCCAATACTTGATTCATCTTCCTTTGTCCCCGTACTCACGCTTCTCCGTAAACTTGCCACCATTCTGCTTCTAGCGTTCTCGCTGTTCGAATTAGTTGCCACGTTGTCGCAGTGTTGTGTTCAGAAAGCAACAAGAAGAATGGAGAAGTCTGTGAATACCCACAGTAGGCTAAGATATTTTTTAACAAATAAAGTTTTCTTATTACCGGTTATGTACAGGTACGTACGTACGTACGTACGATTTTCATTGTAATATGTGTAACAATAACACTTTTTCATTGCTTATGCAGCGCTTTGATGGAAAAGTGTGATTTTTATTGTTCTGTCATTCCTTGAAATTTTACATGATACTGTACAGTACAGGTACTGTATTTTTTATTGCTCTATCTTCTGTTGAGGATTAGGCTAAGATAACAGAATCCCTTACTTTGATACGTACGAGAGAGAGAGAGAGAGAGAGAGAGAGAGAGAGAGAAAGTACACTGTAAATGTACAATGTAGTGTACAGTACACTATATTATTACTTTATTTAATGTTGATAATGTTTTACTGTGCGTAATTTATCAATTAACTTTAACGTATTTATGTATTTTACACAAATATAACGTTATGTCACGTTATATACAGCATTCGGTATAGGTCTTGGAGCCTATTACCCGTGGATACAGAGGTCCGCCTGTAGCCTGCTTCAAACAGCATTGAATGCCCGAACGGTGGAAGAGATCACTTCCATCACCTACTCTAACACGCGAAAAGCTGTGTATATACACACTATATGAGGAAACCTAATATCTTTAGCTTGCCTTCTGTTCTCGATTGAACTCCCTGTACCAGTCTTACAACATTAAGATCCCGCTGTACAGGTCTGTTGTAGCAGGTTACGGCCTCATTCTTGCAATAGGTCACGCCCTATTGTACCAGTCAGTTGTGTGTAAGATGATCCCATTTTACCAGTTTGTTCTGTTGTAACACGCCACGACCCTATTCTACAAGCCCATTCCCTACCTTGTAAGTCTGCCTCGTAACACGTCTCGGCCCCCTCTATCAGTCTGTTGTACCACCTCGCGACTTCATTGTACCAGCCTCTATCACTTTTCATGCCGCCCGAGGCTGCACTACCTCTGCTCTTGTTATATAACCTAACAATCAATAAACGACGATCAGTCATCGTCATGTCATTTGAGGAGTGACCTTCAGTATAACACTAGAGGAAATATAAATTTGCCAGTGCCTACATTTTACAGCACTTGATGAATACCTTGGTTCTGTGTTACCATTTCCCACTTAGTACCATTCAAATATTAGGTAATTACGGAATTAGAATGTATCATCATCATCGGTTCAAAAGCCCCTGGGTGTGCCTTGGCCTCCTCAATTTGAAAGTATAGTTTAATGAATTCTAACGTTTAATGTGCTTCATTTGCATTCGTATATTTCGAAACTATCCCACTAACCCGTATTTTGAGCAGAGTCCAAACAGTCCCGCTTTCTGTGAAACCTGAAGATTCATTAGTGTATTGCAACAGCATGCCAGGATTCCCCTTTCTGAGTAAAAAAAATCTAGTCCGGAAACTCATATCGGAGGCGCAGCGGCCGGTGCGTGAAGTTAATCGCGTCTGGCCGGTGCCGAAGTTTTAAGAATGAATGGCGCTGTATTTCCACTCCCCATGTGCTTTCGTAGTACGTAAAAAGACAAATTTACCCTTACGTTTTTTAACACATTATCACTTTTGTATTACTTTTAGACCCATTTCAATACTTTCCTCCCACCTGCATCTCGATCTCTCAAGTGGTTCTTTTCTTTCAGGTTTTCCAACTGAAAGTACATTGTTGTATAATTTATTTTATTTAATGTTTACGGTTTTAGATGATGAAACATTGAGACATGAATGGTATCAAGCATTCCTCAGATTTTTTTACTCCCTGCCCCACACACCCCAATCCCCTGGTCCAACAAATCGAGAATTATACCATAGCCGACCTGACTAACATGTACAGGAAATATAAACGACCGAAGCACATTCTGCTGTAATTAGCTCACCGATATTTGCAGTGTTTTTTTTTTTAATTTTTCACTGCTGTTATATATATATTCCCTTTTATTTCACTGTTGTCATTGTATAAATATTTATTCAAATTACTTATGGGAACAATTTTGTTACTTGTACTCGAACATGCTGTACATACTTTCTTTGCAATACATCTTTCCAAAAAATCCTCAGATTTAGTCTCATATTTTTACTGTGGGTATAAGAATTGTAGAAGAATAACCAGATAACAGTTGCTGCTGGGACTATAAATTGCACACGACTTGTATTTATTTTGATTTAGTTACGAGAACAAACACTTTTTTCTCACTGGAGGGCTTTTGTCACTGATTTGCCCTGTTAACGGAGATAAATTTTATTTTTTATGTAACCGAGTTCTCAGCTAGCCTCTTTAGAACTGATTTGCCCAATCAATCACTGAACAGCCACATGGAAAACATGAAATAATATTAACAATTTGAATCTAGTTTCAAATTAAAACCCTCGGTGGAAAATTTATTCGCGTGTAAATAAATGTGTTCAGAATAATTTTCCTGATCCTTCACATAAAGAGAATTTTCAAAGAGGGAGAATTGGCAGGCGTTTTCAATTGCCCTAAAACGAACTTCTCCATTCTATAAAAAAATTATTCGTTGTTCATAAGTTACTGAGTTAAAATGTGAGAACGACACACTACATAATCTGCTATCATATTTCACGTGCCTAGTTACGTTGATTCAGAAAGCTGACGAAGTTGTGAGAGGTCATCACCCATCTATTCGACGTAAACGTTTTCTGCATTCACATAATCTCTTTCCGTAGCTCTGACTGGACAAAATCCCCAAAACCTTTCTCCATAATGGAAAGATATCCTTTTTTCAAGCCCTGCAGCACCCACCGGAACTAAATCCTGTCATCACAAAGATGGAGACTACACGTTCCTCCGAAACACCAAAAGAAATTCATTAACAAACACACTTTAAGGGATCGGAAGAACGTCATTTTAGCAACAATTGCCGTGATAACCTCTGACTGTATTGCTACCTCGTGATAAACTTGCTTGGATGTCGTGTTGGAATCGTTATAGACACTGTGCATGATAGTGCCAACTTACGGAAGTGTTATTAGAGGGGACGTAAATAAAGAGAGAGTACCGCTTGTTTTGTCTTCAGGAACGGATATAAAAATAAGAATTGATGAATCTTTAGCACTTGGGAATATGAAGTGCTTCTACATAATATTTAACAATTCAGATCGTGCCTTACTGTAAACACCTGTAACAAGTTTTATTTCAACCAACAATGCACAATATATGTTTTATTTTAACAATATTTGTATTATAATCACTCCTAAATGTTTCGATACCGTTATATCATCCTCCGGGAGTTCCACACTTGTACATCGCAAAAGTTACATAGTTTCCATATTATCAAAATTTCATTAAAAATTATCAAATTAAAATATTTATGTGGTTGTTTTTGATAAAATGTAGTCTATATGATTTTTATAGTTCACAAATGTAACACAGTAATAGACAAGAACCAACACAAACATCTGATACAAGTAAACCTGTATCAACCAAATTCAACGCCTTGATCAAGACACATAAAGAAGATAAACCTATCTGACCGGTTATAGATAATATACAAGAACCATCTTACAAACTTGCCAAACATCTTATTAAGAAACTTAAACAATAAATTTACCATATGCATATGTTACCAAAAACTCTAAAGAAGTGGCACAAGAACTAAGCAACATCCAAATTAAAGACCAACACAAAATAATCACATTAGACATAAAAGACCTATATGTAAACTTACCTATACAAAATAAATTTGTTTGCTTTTGGCGCGACAGCCCCCGGTGGGCCAGGGCCACCTCATTCACGAGGTTTTTAGATCGCACACAACCACGCAGTACAGTCGGTAGGACTTCTCTGGACGAGTGATCTGCTCGTCGCAAAGACCTCTGCCTGACAACACACACAAAACTCACAACAAACAAACGTCCATGCCCCCGGTGGGATTCGAACCCGCAGTCTCAACAGGCGGGCGGCCAGACCCCATCCTTAGACCGCGCGGCTGCTGGGACCGGCATACAAAATACAATTAACATGGCAAAATTCTGGCTGAGCAAAACCAACAAACAAACTATAGTAATAAAATAAATCTTGGAACTAATTAGAGTGATTCTAAATCAGAATTACTTCCATTACAATGACAAATACTTTAAACCCACAAAAGGCATAGCTATGGATTCACCTATATTAAGCACTCTGGCCGAAATTTACCTCCAGTTCTTTGAAGAACCAATAATCAGACTGTCGTATAATACCATCTTACGACTATACAGGTAGGAAGGTATTTAATTTATAAGGTATGTATTTGTATTATTCAGTAAAGCAACAAGTTCCACAATACAGAATATTTGTTGCTCAATAGAGAAATGTCGACATTACAGGAAGTAAACCGGGTCATCATTGTCAAGTATCAATGCCAAGAAGCAACTATGTCACCAAATATCACCCAAAAGTCCATTTTGGCTGACGTAATTTTACTACCAAGTGTACTCCTATTTGCTACATGATCTCTGTATAGCTTGAGATTGTTTCATGATTTTAATGCTTAGAAGTTTCCAATTCAATACCCTATCACGTGGAAGCCAACACCCTAATTTGCCTTATAAAAAGGCTTTACGAGACATACGCGGGGGGGGGGGGGGGGGGGGGGGTTTTTGTTTTAATTCTGTTGGGGAGGGAATTATGGAGGCATGTCTGGTTGTTCTGGGTTCCTTTCTTCACAA
>Ga0123355_10006429_pt1 | contig 17406 bp, 12 predicted proteins | sample TergutEmb28metaG_3_FD_89872 | JGI IMG/M metagenome (GOLD analysis project Ga0123355, IMG submission 89872) | Embiratermes neotenicus P1 segment gut microbial communities from Petit-Saut dam, French Guiana - Emb289 P1 | ecosystem: Host-associated > Arthropoda: Insects > Digestive system > Gut ...
AATGCTGAAAAATCTTACCGACGACGAGCCGAATCTGCGAACGCATCTACGCAGAATCGGCGACAGAGGAGGTTAGAGTTTTCGCACTTCTGTTGCTGAATGCTGAAAAATCTTACCGACGACAAGCCGAATCTGCGAATGCATCTACGCAGAATCGGCGACAGAGGAGGTTAGAGTTTTCGCACTTCTGTTGCAGGAGTCTGTAAAGCATGTACCGTATTTTGAATAGGATATCCTATAAATTCCGTTTTCACTCAAGATTCGACTTAGCCACAGGGGTATGCTGGTATGGGTCTTTATTTCCATAAGCTGATACCCATCGGGAAGGACAGGTTGTCCCACATTGGGAGAAGAAAAATCTAGGTCATGTTGCCTGTAAACAATGTCTGTATCAAAGGTAACACGAAGCCATTCGCCGTCAGTGCCTGCGAAGGCTGTCCTTTTGAATGCGATATACATCCTTGATTCTACAGGGTTGGACTCTAGATAAAAAGCCAGTTCTCTCGCAATTTGCTGGTCATCCTTAGCTTTGACATTGGGCAACAGTTCTTTTACGGCTGAAATAGGCAAAGCTATCCTGCGTTTGTATACAACGCCAGTATATTTCTTTTTAAGCTCAACGAAAAAATTGCCGTCCCCATCGGGCTCGCCATAACAGCGTAGGCGAAGTTTTTCTTTATATAGAGGTTTCTCCATAGATTTGCGGATTACATCCCAATTATCCGTGTCGAAGTAAAGGTTTTGTACCCAATATGTACCATACTCATCCGGTACCATACGCTCTTTAAGAGCAGTGATGACATTGGCGGTTTGTTGGTTGGTTACCAGATATTTTTTTTCGTATCTTTTAAAATTAAAAACCATCGGCCAAACCCCCCTCGCGCTTATTAAAGCCCTCGTCTTTGCCATAATGGGACAAAATGCGAGGGCTTAATTATCGTACTATTTTTGTGGATACATGTCAATTTGGAATTGCAGGGTATAGCAAACCCACTTCGAAACCGTGAGTGTCGAGGGTTACCCGAAAGCGCGAAATAAGCGTTTTCAGGCGGTTTTGTCGCGACAGCAGTTACGGATTGAGAACGCATTTGCTATGCATTGTAAAAATAATCACCTGAGGCCGGGCAAAGACTCGTGGTACTACATTACCTGTTCCATTGCTTACATATACCGGTACCCCATCTCTGGAAGTTGCCCATCCTGAGACAAAACGTTGGCCATAATTCGTAATAATATTGGTGAAGGTAAAAAACGGTGCCCATAATCCCAGGAATCTTATCTGTCCGGCGTGGGTATGACCGCTAACTACTAAGTCTACACCTGTAGTGCACTGTCTATTGGTTACATCAGGATTATGGGATAGTAGTAGCACAAAATCATCATTCTCGGCATCTTTGATGGCGGTGGCGATGCAGGCTCGGCGATTCCAAAGGTCCTCCACCCCTGCCAGCCAAAATCCTTTTCGTATTTGTTGCCCACTATTGGATAGGGGTACCATGCCATGGCCTTCCATTGCAGTGAAAAGTCTCACATGGCAATCATGATTGCCTTCTACACCGAAGATACCATCGGTGGTTTCGATTCCGGCTAGGGAATCAAGTACTCTTTCGTAATGAGCCCATAAATCTCCGCCGATTAGGAGCATATCAATTTCACGATTATTAAGCTCATCAACAACGGACTGCAACCGCCGTGCAGAGATATTATGGGTATCAGAAATAAATGCGATACGATAACCATCTAGTGCCTCAGGCCAGCGTGGGGAGGTGAAGGGGACTTCATTATATTCGATAATTCTGTCCAGGGTAAGGGCGTGGATTAGGTGAATAAGGGCGAGAATTAATGTGATAATAATGGTGCATTTGCGTAATAAAAATAAAACAGGTTTCGCCTTAGACCAATCCATATTCCCTCCATATGTAGGGGCTGCCTCGTTAAGAAACAGCAATCTCGCCCGTCATCCCGGCCTTGAGCCGGGATCCCCCGTCTTTTATCGAAAGACTAAGGGGAGCCCGAACCAAGCCCGGACAGGGTTTCTGTGTTACTTCGCGATGGACTACCCTGGTTTTGTCATTTTTGCCGACGCCGCTAACGGTTGATTTTACTGCTTATCCAACCACGCAACAGCCGCATCTGCAACGGTTTTCAAGTTATCCGGTACAAATGGGCTAGGCAGGCCTGCATCTTCTATTAGCTCAACGAAGGTCTTGGTCCCCGCAAAGCCCAGCAAGCGCATATATTTTTCCCATGCTTCCTTGGGGGCCTTTTGGTTATCAGTCCAGAAACTCAAAGCCATAATCTGAGCCAAACAATAATCTATATAATAGAATGGCATCCCATATACATGGCCCTGAGCCTGCCAGCGGCGGCCTTCCCCATAGAATGGGAAGTCATCCATTTCCAGATATGGGCGATACTTGCCCTCAAGCTCTAGCCATAGAGCATTGCGCTCAACCGGAGTCATCTCGGGCCTTTCATATACATGATGCTGGAATTCATCCACCATAGTGCCATATGGGATAAAAATCAGCGCACTGGCCAGATGGCTATAATAATACTTCTTGGTCTGATCCCCAAAGAAGCCTTCCATCCAGGGCCATGTGAAGAATTCCATTGCCATGGAATGAACCTCGGCGGTCTCCATGGAATAACGGCGCAGAGCCGATGGATAAACATCTCGTGACATATATCCTGCAAGAGCATGGCCTGCCTCATGGGTAAGGACATCAATATCTCCCGATGTACCGTTGAAATTGGCAAAAATAAAAGGTGCCCGGTATATAGGAATATGGGAGCAATATCCTCCGGCTCGCTTGCCCGGTCTGGTGAGGACATCGAATAGCTCATTCTCCAGCATAAAATCTATAAATTCGGCGGTTTCGGCAGACAGTTCGTGGTACATTTTTTTGCCATGGGTAAAGATATCATCAGGGGTGCCAATAGGCTTGGCGTTGCCCTCGGGATATTCGAAGAAGTCGTCATAGATTTTGATGGAATCCTTGCCAATGCGCTTTGCTTGCTCGGCCTTGAGGCGATTGGCCAGGGGAACGATATGCTTTACAACACCTTCACGGAACTTTGCTACAAGGTTTTTATCGTAGCAGTTACGCTGCATACGGTAATAACCCAGTTGGATGAAGTTTTCATAACCCAATTTCTTTGCGATGCCGGTACGTAGCTTCACCAGCTCGTCGTATATACCATCTAGGCGGTCAGCATGTGACATATACCATAGGGAGGCGGCTTCCATTGCAGATTTGCGTATGTGCTCGTCGGGGCTTTCGTAATATGGGCGGATTTGTGCCAGTGTCAGTGTTTTACCATCAAACTCAATTTGCGCCGAGGCAATAAGCTTACCGTATTCACTGGCGAGCTTGTTTTCTGCCTGCATATCCCCCACGATTTCTGGCTTGAAGGTCTTTGTCTGGATTTCCGCGTTAACAAACATCAGGTTGCCCCACTCTGCCTCCAGCTCCTTGCGGAAAGGCGTTTCCAGAAGGGCTTGAGTAAAGGCCTGAGTCACGGCTTGCAGCTTGGGAGAGACTTCATCCATATAGGTCTTTTCATTGTCGTAGAACTCGTCGTTGGTGTCTAGCGTGTTGCGGATACAGGCAATTGCGAACATGGAATGCAAATATTGGCCGAATTCGTCGTACTCCTTGTAGGCGGCAAAGCATTCCTCGGCAGTTGTGGCCTTCTTGAATTTTTCCAAGATTGCCATCATCTTTGCCTGGGTTTCCTCGAAGTCGGGACGGGTGTAAGGCATGTCTGGGAATTTCATGGGCGTTTCCTCCTTTGAATTTGATGGGGCTCTGCCCCCAAGCCTCTGCTATTGCGCAGGCTTTTAAAGCAAATTAATTCGAAATCGGTCTGCCTGTCGCCCGAAGGAGAAAATGTGTAGAAGCGTTCGCATTTTCAGCTCAGGCGAGGACCGTTTCTCATTTAATTCGCTATAGTTGATTATATAGAAGAATTCAAGCCTTGCCAATGTTTGCCTAAAACCGCATCCAATTGGTCAGTACTATGAAGAATAAGCACATCAGTCCAATGCCCAGGCATCAACTCCCGATATTGCTGGGCAGCAAATCTGCTGTCAATAAGCAGCACAATCCCCGAATCTTCTTCGGTACGAATAACTCGCCCCGCTGCTTGCAACACCTTGTTCATCCCAGGGAAAACATAGGCATAATCATATCCCCGGCCGTTTTTCTCATTAAAATAATCCCGAATTTGATTTTGCCTGAGATTAATTTTCGGCAGTCCTACGCTTATGATTATTGAACCTACTAGCCTATCTCCTTTAAGATCAATCCCTTCGGAAAAGATGCCCCCAAGTACCGCAAAACCTACCAGCGTATCCGGATTATCTGTGTCAAACCGGACAAGAAAGTCGGCCCGGCTGTCTTCGGTCATTTTGTCATTTTGGACTAAGGTTTCTACTGTGGGATGGGTTTCACAAAACAGGTCACAAACCTTGTTTAGGTACTCGAAGGAGGGAAAGAATACTAGATAATTGCCCTTCTTGTGGCTGATGGCTGTATGGATTGCTTTGACAATAGGTGCATAGCTGCTCTCACGGTGGATATACTTGGTGGAAATCCCACTATGAACTACCGTGGCCAGGCGGCCTGGGTCGAAAGGCGATGGTAGTGAGATTGCGTAATCCTCCCCAGTACCTCCTAGGATATCCCGGTAGTAGGGTAGGGGAGTAAGAGTGGCGGAAAAGAGAATGGCCGCACGGCCTCGCTTTAGCCCTGCGGCTATTACATCAGATGGGTCAAGACAGAATAGGGTGATAATGACATCACTGCCCTGGGCTTCTGTTATTGTAGTGTAGTGGCTGTCATACATATCGGCTATTAGTGAAAAAAAGCTGGCTTCGAAATAAAGATTCAGGATATCGTTTTGAAGACTGCCGTCCCTATGGGCCATAAGCCAATCGCTTGCAGCTTGGGTAAAATCGGTAATCAGCGATATCAACTGTTTATCGGGTTCTTTTGTTATGCGGCAATACCCGTCTATCCTGCTTCGTTGTTCCTCAAAATAGGTTTTAATCATTTTTAGATTTTGGCGTAAAACCGAGGTTATGGGGTCTCTGCCACGCAGTGCATTTTGCACCTTGCCAAAGGCCCATTTACTCAGTGTCGCCGTATACATATCCCGCACTCTATCCGCAAGATTATGTGTTTCATCTATCAGAAATATATATTCCCCATTGTCATCGGCGAAAAATCGGCGTAGGTATACCGTTGGGTCAAAGAGATGATTATAGTCACCGATTATCAAGTCACACCACAGAGAAACCTCCAATGCATATTCATGAGGGCAGACCCTGTGTTTTTTTCCATACTGAATAGTTACCTCTGGGGTGATTATGTCCACTTCTGCAAGCAAATCCAGTATGGCATCGTTTATCCGGTCAAAGTGGCCTTTGGCATTGATGCAGAAGTCAGGATTGCAATTGCATTCATCGTTGGGGCAGATTTTTTCCTTTGCCCGTAGGTTTATGGATTTAAATCGCAACCCTTTTTCCGCCATTAGGCGGACTGCATCTTCCGCAACGGTACGGGTTACGGTTTTGGCTGTCAGGTAGAAGATTTTTTCGGCCTTGTCCTCTCCCAGGGCTTTGACCGAGGGGAAAAGTGCGGAGAGGGTCTTGCCTATGCCTGTAGGTGCCGAGGCGTAGAGTTTTTTCCCGGCGGCGATGGTGCGGTATACCGCCACAGCAAGTTCCCGCTGCCCCTTTCTATACGAAGGGAATGGGAAATCCGTTGTGGCAATGGAGTCATTGCGAGTTATTTTCCACTCCCGCTCTAATCGCAGCCACTGGCTATATTTGTGTAGCAGGTCAGTGAAAAATGCCTCCAGTTCTTCACGGGAAAAATGCCATGAATGCCAGCGAATTTCTTCGGTTTCTAATTGAAAATATGTAAGCTGTACGGTAATAGTCTCAGGCCAGTGCTCAAGGGTCTTCATATACATGTATGCATAGCATTTGCCCTGGGCCAGATGGGTGGGATGCTGAGAATAAATATAGTCCAGTGGTAGAGTGGTTGACTTGATTTCATCAATGGTGATTGCGCCGGAAGGGTCGGTAATAATGCCGTCGGCACGGCCATGCAACTGAAGCTTTGTGCCCTCGACTTCCACATCCAGCTTTAATGAAACTTCCTTAGTGTACCCTACCGGTGCGGCTTGCTGGATTTTACGATGAGCTGCCGAGCCACGGCTCATAGAGGAGCCGTCGTTAAAGCGGTTGTCTATATCCCCAGAGCGGAAGACTTGTTCGATAATACTGCGGACGGCTAACTTAATGGGTTTCAAGGGTTAATCTCACCTCAATTATGCCGATATATTATCACATCAACATCATCTCGGGTAAAAGTATGCAAATATTGCTCCATATCCGAGCTTATTGTCAGGTGTTCCAGGTTGGGGAGCACCTCTACGTCATTGAGGAGGGAAAAATCCGTAACCCCCGTGTATTGTATTTTCAATACATTGAGCCATTGCAGATATTGGATACCTTCCAGGCTTACCAATGAATCTGTCCACGCAATTTGTAATAAAGCCAGATGAGAAATATCGCCAAGATCTGATATGCTCTCTGCAATGACTCTTTCGCCCCCCAGCCACAAATCTGTTAAATTCCTCATTCTCTCAAGAGGTGTCCAATCCGTTATAAGTGTACTATATAAGACTAGTCGACGCAGGTATGGTAGTGCTGAGATGGGAGATAAATCGGAGACATTATTTATGTCAAAAACAATAGTATGAATATTCATATTATCAGCGAGTGGGGATAAATCATAGAAAGGTTGGTCCAAAATACCTATATTTCGCAGATTTGGCATAAAACGCAAATCTTCAAGGCTCATAATGTCCCCAGGGGGCGCGTAATATACATTGTAGGCGTCCAAAGGTATAGGATATGCTCCTTGAATACGGATTTCCGTAATAGCTTCAAGTTCGCCGAGGGCCACGGATTCATCAGGTTCTTTACCTAATATAAGCCGGACTGTGGCTTCTATAAGGGGTTCTCTGAATTCATAAATTTGTGGGTTTGGGCCTATTTCGCCAAGGGGATAGGCAACGATAGGAGGGGTTGGTGTATATAGCTGCCCCAAGCCAAAACTATATCCCACAAAAAAAATCAACCCAACAACCAGTATTGCCGATATTGCGCCAATGACTCTCTTGAAGGCTTGCGGTTTGTACCTGTTTAAGGATTTTTGTAAAGCTGTGATACTCTGAAAGCGTTTTTTCGGGTCAAGGGCTGTGCATTTTTTTATTATATTATCCAAGGTCCGATTGCCGACATGGGTATTATGGTCTGTCATCCCTGTTAACATGAACCGAAGCAAAACCCCAAGGGCGTAGATATCGGTACGTGTATCGGTTTGGGCAAAGCCAAACTGCTCCGGCGGGGCAAACTCAATGGTGGCAAAAACTGTGGTATCTTTATTGGAATTCTCGTTATATTTTCGGGCGATTCCAAAATCTATTAGGGTAACGGAATTATCACGGGGATTTATAATTACATTGGATGGTTTTATATCCCGGTGGATAATCGGGGTCTTTTGGGAGTGCAGGAAGCCGATAGTTTCGCAAAGTGATTTTATTATGTAAAGGACTTGGGCCTCGTCCAAAACCTGATGCTCATTTATATATTCGTGAAGTGATATTCCCACTACATATTTCCGCAGAGTAAACTGGGTTTCTCCCCATTTTATTTGCGGTTCAAAGGTCGGAAGCCCTTTATGTTCAAGGCCTTTGAGTATTTCCGATTCGGGGCTGATTGGAACTGAATGCCGGAAGCTCTTAAGGACAAACCATGTGCTACTGTCTTTCTCTGACAGGAGATAGGTCTCCCCCATTTCATTTTGGGAAAGGAGCTCTATAACATCAAAACGGCGGATGATTTCTAGGGGGAAGTCATAACCCTCAAAGGTTACAAGAACCTCACTTGCTAATGAGCTACTCATAACGTCCCTCCCTGCCGATAAGGGGCATGTTAAGCTCTGCAAGTGCGGCTTGGACAACGTCAAGCTTAAGCTTGCGTTCAAGCCCTTGTATAATCACTGCGTCTCGCATTATTTTGGGATACAGTGTACTTTTCCGTGCAAATTTCAATAACTCCTGGGTTTCCCCGTAGTTCATTTCAAAACCGAAGGCTAGCTGTAATACCTTGTCTCTGGAGGGATTTTTCCTGCCGCCAAAAATATGATGGCCGAAAGTCCGCTCAATACCGGACTTTTCTATGACATAGGCAGGGCTTACCTTCCTTTTAGCGCATTGCTCCTTGAGATATGTATGAAAAGAAAGATCAAGCATGTCACCCCTATGTCGTTTAATAAACCGCTTTACACTGGTTGTTTTAAAAAGTTTTTGCAATAACTCCTTGGTGGTCATTTTTGATTCGTTCACGAGTGCCCCGCCTCTCAAGCATATACATATATGATTATAGTAATTTCAATCCTGCCTTTTGGATTGAAATTACTATATTATTTTTCCAGAAAATTTGTCAATATTTTGCATGAAAAAAATATTTTTTGTTGTGTGCTTCGTGGACACCAAATGTATATTTGCTGGTCGTATAATCGAAATGTATATCATTTTTGCGCTTCAATCATACTAAAAGGAGGTCGAATCATGAGATTCACCAGAAAATTACTAGCCGTAGTACTTGTGTTTGCACTGGTATTTGCCTTGTTGCCCATTACAGCAATGGCAAGTGATGCAATCACAGTAACCATTGATGGAGAAGATGTAGAATTTGAGGATCAAGCTCCCATTATGGTGGGCGGCAGGGTACTTATACCTGTGCGATTTGTCTTTGGCGATTTGGGATTTGTGCCTGACTGGAACAGGTCAACAAGGACAGCAACCCTTACCAGTGATGATTATGAAATCGTAATTGTCATCGGAGAGTATGAGTTTACCGTCAATGGGGAAGTCCATGAATTGGTCGTGCCAGCACAGTTGATTGGCGGTCGGACAATGCTACCTATGGGGTCTATACTCATGAGCATAGGAATAGTGCCAGGGTGGGACGGGTCAACCAGGACAGTGACGATAGAGACATCCTTGGAGGCCCGGACTAGAAGAGCTGCCGAAGCAGGGGATGCAGATGCACAACACTTGTTGGGTCATATATATCGTTGGGGAATAGAACCCCGGGATGATGAGCGAGTTGTGTATTGGTATCAGCGAGCGGTTCTGCAGGGGCATATTTATGCCCATGTCGCATTGGGATTGTTTGTTCAGCATGGAGTGGCTGTGGAACAATCATACGTAGAAGCGGTGCGTTTGTATCGTGTAGCTGCGGAAGCCGGCTATGCACAGGGGCAGGTCCGATTAGGCAGTATGTACTTTAACGGCTTGGGGGTAGAGCAGGATTACGAGGAGGCACTCTATTGGTTCTTGCTTGCGTTTGAACAACGCTCTAATGAGGCGGATGAATATCTGGAGCAGTTGTATGAAATGGGTATTCTTGCTGAAATACCTGTGCTTGAGTCACTAATCTATCTCCATCTAGGGGTTGAGTATACAATCTTGCCCGAGGAGTTTTATTATGATTATTCCCTCGAATGGGATGATTGGCCATATATAACCACATGGCAATTTCTTGAGCTTGATGGGGAAGTAAATCTGGATGACTTCGAGCCTTATCTTCCTCATGGCGACATTAATCATTATGAGATTGCTGTAGACGCAGGTACTGCTTTCCTTCTTACATGGCACTCCAACAATGAAACATGGCTGTTTATTTACCTCGGCGGCGGGGAGTTCCACGCTCATCAAATTTCCTAAACAAGCCTCTTGGCATTTATGAAAGTTATTTTTGCCTGTTTGTTTAAATTATAGATTGCCACATTGCCAGATTGCACAAAAAATCCGTATGGTGCCATACGGATTTTTTGTGCATTTCTCGTAGTCTAGTTCAAAAGGGTAAATAGTGCTCCCAATGTGGAAAATAAAGTACAAGACTATATTTGCAATAATTGCTAATCAGATATATCTTTGACCAAAGTGATAAAACTTAAGGAGGCATACCATGATTAATATGAATGAATTCAAAAACCCAGCATCAATCTACAGAACAGCCCCATTTTGGGCACTTAACGACTTGCTCGAGGAAGATGAACTAAAACGGCAGATCCAGGAATTCAAAGCCGTAGGCATGGGAGGGGCATACCTTCATCCCCGTGGCGGCATGGTCACAGAGTACTTAAGTGAAGATTATTGGAAGGCCATGGAGGTATGCATCAAGGAGATGGCTCGCCTTGATATGATTGCCTGGCTATATGACGAAGACCGGTTCCCAAGTGGTGTGGCAGGGGGATATGTAACCGCCGACAAACCTGAATATGCTGGTAAGTACATCACAAAGGACGGGGAGATAAAACAATCCGAAATTTCCCATAGATATAACTTGCAGAGATATATCGATGTGTGCAGCCCAGAGGCAGTGGGCGAGTTTGTGCGCCTGACCCATGACGAATATTATGCCCGGTTCAAAGAATATTTCGGCAATGTAATCCCTGCAATTTTTACTGACGAGCCCTATCTAATAAGAGAAAACGGGCTGCCCTGGAGTGAGGGTTTTGAAGATAAATTCAAAGAGCGGTACGGTTATGACATAGCCTCCCATGTCAAGGAATTGTTCGAAGATACACCCGATTCCCCCAAGCATAGGCTTAATTATTGGAGCATGATTTCATCCATGTTCGTTGAGGCCTTTTCCAAGACCATCTATGACTGGTGCGATAAAAAGGGTATCGCCTACACCGGGCATTTTTGGGAGCATGAGTTCCCATCCCCCCTTGCCAGCGGGTCTGTAATGCCTCATTACGCATATATGCAATATCCGGGCATAGACATGCTCTTTGTTTCCGACGAAACCCGCCCGGAGCAGTACAGCAATGACCTAATCGTAAAAGAGGCTTCCTCTGTTGCCAACCAGTTGGGTAAGGAGCGGGTACTATCCGAAACCAACGGTGCGTCAGGCTGGGGCTTGGATTTTGCCTATCAAAAAAGAGCTACGGATTGGCAACTGGCCCTAGGAATTAATCTATTCTGCCAGCACTTATCCCTTTACTCTATGAAAGGGTATAGGAAACGGGATTTCCCTCTTTCGTATTTTGACCATCAGCCTTGGTGGAAGGATTATGGAATCCTAGCAGATTATATCGGACGGATGTCCTATGCCTTGGCCCAGGGTAAATATCAGGCGGATGTGCTAGTACTTCACCCGTCTTTATCAACATGGATTCATTACAACTCCCCGGAAAAGCTTGAGCAAATTGAGAAATCAGTAAAATCCTTAACTCGTGATTTAGGTGCAAATCGGATAATGTACGATTTAGGCGATGAAATCATAATGAAGAGCCATGGAAAAGTGGAGAATGGTCGCCTCTCAATTGGTCAGATGTCATATAATGTCGTGTTTATCCCGGAAATGTATGTAATGAATAAATCCACTTTTGAGCTACTAAAGGCTTTTGCAGCAGAGGGCGGAAAAATTATATGTACCGGAGCGGCACCTGATTTGCTGGATGGTGAGCCTTCCAATGAATTGAAGAACTTCTTTGCAAAGCGGCCCAGTGACTATGTATTAGGCGATTTGGACGTATCAATGATAAATCTCATCGAGGCAAATGGAAAACCTATCAATCAGGTATATGGCCACATGCGACAACTGAGTGAAAATGAAAGCCTCATTTTCCTATGTAATCTGGATATGGAGGAGGCATTAAATCTGCTAATGCCTCTTGGTGGAACTTATGGCGTAATCCGCTTAAACGGAGAAACCGGAGAAGCCTATCCCATCAGTATTGATAAAACTGGAAGTGTCCGGTTTGCTTTGCAGCCTCTGGAATCAGCACTCTTCATTATTAATACAGCTGAGTCTGGTCAAATTGAGGAAGCTATATCAAAACCTGCTGCAAAAACAGTACTCCCCCTGGATAATTGGTCTGTCCGCATAAAGGACTATAACGCAGTAAACCTGCAATTTGCTAAGGTTTCTTTAGATGGCGGAGCTTATTCCGAAATCGGCGATGTACTGGAAATAGACGACCATTTAAAAAGCCAACTCAATATGGAGCCGGGCAATATTAATATGCGCCAGCCGTGGATGTATTCAAAAGCTGAAATTGAAGACCTGCATGCAGCTAAAGTTGTGTATACGTTTACCATAGGCGAAATGCCTCCCGGCAAGGTGATGGCAGCTGTCGAGCAACCGGAGTTGTGGACCGTTTTTGTAAACGACAATCTAGTACAACCAACCAACCAGTATTATATCGATAAGGCCTTTGTATTGTATGATATAAAATCCCATGTAAAAACAGGGGAGAATATCATTCGAATCGAGACCACAAAATATGGCGTGCTGATAAACCTTGAGAGTATTTATATAGTGGGTGAGTTTGCCTTAAAATGCGATGTTATCTGCCCACCTGAGGCCTTGATTATTGGGGATATTACCAAGCAAGGCTACTTGTATTATTCCGGCAGAGTTGAGTATAATGCCACGGTTACACTAGATGATGAATTCACAGGTGGTTGTCTAACCTTTGGCAAATGGCACGGAGTAACCGCCACTGTGTATATCAATGGTGAAAAGATAAAAACAGTTGGCTGGCCTCCGTACAAAGTTGCCATAGATAAAATGCGGAAAGGCGAAAATAAAATAACCATTGAAATCGCCAATTCGCTACAAAACCTAATGGGTCCTTTTGGTGCCGACACAAACCAAAATCTAGTCACACCCGGCAGTTTTTATACCAAAAAACATGAGGTATTTTTCCCTCTTGGATTTGATGGTGAGGCTGCACTTGAAATTGGAGGCGCGCAATGAAGCCAGACAGAAGCTATGAAACCATGACCTCGAAAGAGCGGGTTTTGCGTACAATTAATCACGAAAAACCCGACAGGGTACCCCTTAACTACATCACAAATACTATCATCGACACAAAGCTCAAAGGCCTGCTTGGAATAAAGCAAGATGACAACGAGGGACTGCTTGTTGCCCTTGGTGTGGACTTACGTGCAGTCGATGCTCCTTACACAGGCAAACCGTTGCATGTTTCCCACCGAAAAGACAGGTATGTTGACCCACAAACAGGTTGGGTTACTCGCTATATCGAAAACGAAAGTGGAGCCTATTGGGATTATTGCGATTTCCCCTTAATCAATGCAGATGAGGAGGAAATCGCAAGCTGGAAGTTCCCAAACCCGGATGATTATGACTATAATGCTTTCTTGGAAGAGGTAAGGGCAAGGCAGGAATTTGCTCTGTATTTAGGCAATCCAGGCCTGGGATGCATTATTAACACATGCGGATTCCTTCGGGGGATGGAGCAGGTGTTAGTTGATTTGGTGACGGATGACCCTGGGGGGCTGATACTCATTGACAAACTCATGAAGTGGCATCTGGGTAAATTTGAACGGGAACTGGATAAAGCCGCTAAGCTTGTTGACCTGGTATGGATGGGAGAGGATTTGGGAACTCAGCACACGCCATTGATTAGCAAGGAAATATTCTATAAGCATATACTTCCTTGGCATAAACAATTTATTGAGTTGGCTAATGCGTATAATTTACCGGTTATGATGCATACCTGCGGCTCATCAAGCTGGAGCTATGAGGATTATATCGGGGTAGGGCTTAAGGGCGTGGAAACATTGCAGCCCGAGGCCACCAATATGACTCCTAAATTCTTAAAGGATAATTTTGGAGGCAGGTTATTCTTCCACGGCTGTGTTTCTACAGCAGGGGCGTTGGCATATGGAAGTGTTGATGATGTAGTTGAAGATGTGCGCCAGACCTTGGAAATTATGATGCCTGGCAGCGGATATATCCTTAGTCCCACCCATGCGATTCAGGATAACAGTCCTCCTGAAAATGTTGTGGCGATGTATGAGGCGGCTCACAAGCTTGGGAAGTATGCATGAGCATAATTAAAATTGCGGCAGTCCAGTCCATGGTTTATATGGATAAAAAAGATACCCTCGACGGTATAAAATGCCTTTTCGAAAATGATAAGGTAATGGACGCAGACATTGTAACCCTGCCGGAGTTTTTCAATTGCCCCCTCAAACCGGATTTATTTCGGGGATTGGCGGAGCCAGAAGGCGGCGAGACTTGGCAGTTCTGTTCTCAACTTGCAAAAGCTCATGGAGTTTATCTATCTGCCGGGTCAATACCTGAGTTGGACGAAAATGGGCGTATTCTCAATACCGCATATGTTTTTGACCGGTCAGGTAAGGAAATTGCCAAGTACAGCAAGATTCATATGTTTGACATCAATGTGCCTGGGGGGCAGTATTTTATGGAGTCGGATACGGTGACTCCCGGCAGCGAAATTGTTACCTTTGATACGGAATTTGGTAAAATGGGCCTATGTATTTGCTATGACATGCGATTTCCTGAGCTACACAGGCTTATGGCTCTGGAGGGTGTAATTGCTATTATCGTCCCCGCCGCCTTCAATATGACAACAGGTCCTGCCCATTGGGAGATATTGTTTCGAACACGGGCTCATGAAAACGGTCTTTTCTATATCGGCACATCACCGGCTCGGGATATAAACGGCCCTTATGTTTCATGGGCCAATTCCATTATCACGGGGCCTTGGGGTGAAATTATTGCCCAGGCAGATGAAACAGAATGCGTCTTTACAGCCAACTTGGACATAGAGCACCAAAAGAAAATACGACAAGCAATGCCGATTCTTACCCATAGAAGAAATGATGTTTACAAATTGGAAAGGGGATAATATGACCACAAGAGAACGATACAAAGGAATTATGTCATTTCAGAAACCGGATCGCCCTCCTATTATTGAGTGGGCCATATGGTGGGATAAAACCATAGACCGTTGGCGTGAGGAAGGCCTGCCTGGGAATCTTGAAACCAGCCAGGACATTATGGAACATCTGGGGCTGGATGTTCATAAGCAGATATGGCTGCAAACGATTGATTACTCAAAGGTAGTGCAATTAGGTCATGGCGAGGGATTCTTAGAAGAGCTGACAGTTGAGTGTTACGAAAAAATCAGACCCCATATTTTGCCCAAGGATGTAGTCAAATGGGCTAAAAATGATATGGATATATGGAAGATTAAGCAACAGGAGGAAGGGGCTCTTGTTTGGCTGACCCTGGACGGATTCTTTTGGTTTCCTCGCAAGCTAATGGGGATAGAGAGTCACTTGTACGCATTTTATGATGCACCGGAGCTTATGCATCGTATGAACCAAGATTTGCTGGCATTTGTACTGGGGACACTGGAAGAATTCTGCGAAACCCTTACTCCGGATTTTGTGATGTTTACAGAAGATATGTCATATAATCATGGGCCAATGATTTCGGAAGAGTTGTTTAATGAATTTATGGCACCATATTACAGCCGGTTAGTAAAAAAGACCCGAGAGCTTGGTATTGACGTAATTGTAGACTCGGACGGGGATGTAACCAAAATGATACCCTGGTTTGAAAATCTGGGTATCGACGGTATTCTGCCACTGGAGCGGCAGTCAGGGGTGGATGTAGTGGCTTTGCGGGAGAAGCATCCCAAGCTAAGGATGATTGGCGGCTTTGATAAAATGGTGATGAATCAAGGAGAGGCGGCAATGCGTAAGGAATTTCAACGGCTGCTGCCTGTGATAAAGCAAGGCGGTTTTGTTCCTTCCTGTGACCACCAAACACCGCCTCAGGTGTCATTGGAGGATTATCGGCTTTATGTAAGTTTGCTTAAAGAGTACTGCTTGAAATAGATAAGGTTATAAAAGGGGCAGTCACGTTAATTAATAATAAAAAGCCCGCCATCCCGGGCTTGACCCGGGATTCCCTCAGTCCAATGGTTATGGGATTACGGATTAAATCCAGGATGACGAGCCTTGAAGTTATGGCATTACTAACGTGATAGGCATTTCTTTATTGCTAATGTACCTCGATTGAAAACGGTCCTTTAGGCTGTACTCTTCCTACCACTGCTGCCTTAACTTTTGCATCAGCAAGATTGCTCATTAACATGGGTACATCATCCTCGGGGACAGATAAAAGTAATCCCCCTGATGTCTGAGGGTCATATAGGATTGCCTCATAAGGCGTTGGCACATTTTTCGCAATACTTATATTAGGGGCGATATAATCTATATTGCGCTTGGTACCACCTGGGACTATGCCTTTTTCGGATAATTCATACACACCATCCAGAAGCGGGATATCTTTCGCTATAAAAACAAAAGTGCAGTTGCTGGCCTGGGCCATTTCATTGGCGTGGCCTAGAAACCCAAATCCTGTGATATCAGTGCAGCCATGGACTTGTCTTTTGCTTGCGGCGTTTCTGGCGTACATATTTAGATTTGCCATTGATTCGATTGCCTGGGCAAAGTCGGCTTGTGAAATTATATCCTTCTTTGCCGCTGTTGCTATTATTCCGTTGCCTATTGGTTTTGTTAGTACCAAAACATCCCCAGGCTTTGCGCTGGCGTTGCTCCAAAGCTCGTCTGGATGAATGGTCGCGCTTACACATAGCCCATACTTAGGCTCTGGGTCAATAACAGAATGGCCCCCTGCTATTATCGCACCAGCCTCTCGTATTTTGTCGGCTCCCCCTGCAAGTATTGCCGCCACATCCTCAGTGGGCATACAGGATGGTATACATAGGATATTGAGAGCAAGGGTAGGGGATGCACCCATTGCATATACATCAGACAAGGAGTTTGCCGCCGCTATTTGCCCAAACTGATATGGGTCGTCCACAATAGGGGTGAAGAAGTCTACGGTCTGGATAAGCAACAAATCATCCTGCAATTTGTACACGCAGGCATCATCACTAGTGTCGAAGCCCACCAGTAGATGAGGGTCATGATTTTTTGGTAAAGTCTTTAAAACATCCGATAGGGCACCCGGCCCTACTTTTGCTGCTCATCCTGCGAAGGCAGACATATGGGAAAGACGTGTTTTATCAGACATAGGGCACCTCCTATGCGGTTTTTGTCGCAGGTAAAAAGATTTCAATTCCTGCAAAAGGGGGGTGTCATGTTAATAATACCGTTATTTCAAGGCTCGTCATCCCGGATTTAATCCGGAATCCCATAACCATTGTCGAGAGACTGAGGGAATCCCGGGTCAAGCCCGGGATGACAGGCTTTTTATTACGTCTTAACGTGACAGCCCCCGTAATTTTTGGCGGGAGTATGTGGGAATCGAACCCACCTAAGCAGCTACTAACCACTCTCACAGGTTTTGAAGACCAGGGGGCACACCAGCACCCATCTACTCCCATGACTGGATTTCATCGTGCTAGGTTCTCGAAATATCACTTGTTTATCACTTGTTTTTTTGTTGCTTGTGTATCCAAGATGATAGTTCGTTTACCAATACACGATATTCAC
>Ga0123355_10006430_pt1 | contig 17404 bp, 15 predicted proteins | sample TergutEmb28metaG_3_FD_89872 | JGI IMG/M metagenome (GOLD analysis project Ga0123355, IMG submission 89872) | Embiratermes neotenicus P1 segment gut microbial communities from Petit-Saut dam, French Guiana - Emb289 P1 | ecosystem: Host-associated > Arthropoda: Insects > Digestive system > Gut ...
AAATAACGTTCCGCTTTTTTTGTGTCGAAGCACTTGGGTTTGCCGAAAATCTGGATGTTCATATCTCAGATATAACCGGCAGGATCATCGGGTTGCGCTTAGTTTTCTTATAGAGGTACGATGACAAGTCACCCTTGATCGCACTTTTCATCGCCGCCCAATCGGTCACTTTCTCATTCTCACAGTGCAGCAGCGTGTTCATGACAACGTCCTTGAGTTCACGCATAAGCTCTTCCGATTCCTTGACGTAGATGAACCCGCGCGTGATTATATCCGGCCCGGTGACAAGGCTTCCGTCCTCGCTTGAGAGGTTCACGATAACCACCAGCATCCCGTCTGAGGCCAGATGTTTCCGATCGCGCAGGACAACGGAGCCGACATCGCCGACGCCGGTACCGTCAACAAACACTTTCCCTGACGGCACTGTGCCGTTTTTGCTTATCGACCTGTTATTAAGTTCGATCACCTGTCCGATATCGCTTATCATGATGTTTTTCGCGGCGATACCCATCTGTTTTGCAAGCCGCGCGTGCATACACAGATGCCTGTGTTCGCCATGCAGCGGCATGAAAAATTTCGGTTTAGTGAGCGCGAGGATCATTTTGAGTTCTTCCTGATATGCGTGGCCCGAGACGTGCAGGTCTGAGATTTTGTCGTATATAACGTCCGCCCCGCGCCGGAACAGCTCGTCAATAACACGGCTGACTGTCTTCTCGTTGCCTGGCACGGCAGACGCAGAGATAATAACGCGGTCGCCCGCTTTTATCTCGACTTGCCGGTGACCTGAGAACGCCATACGGTAAAGCGCGCTCATCGGCTCGCCCTGACTGCCGGTTGTAATGATAACAACCTGCTCAGGCGGCAGACTTTTTATCTGATTTAACTCCATCAGTATGCCGTCCGGGATTTTCACGCAGCCGATTTCGGTGGAAACGCGCATTGCGTTTTCCATGCTCCGCCCGGTAACCGCGACACGCCGGCCGTATTTCGCGGCGGTGTCGATCACCTGCTGGACACGGTGGACGTTTGATGCGAACGTTGTCACAAGTATCCTCTGGGTACAGCCGCGGAACAGCTCGTCAAACCGCTCTCCGACCTTGCGTTCAGACGTTGAGTATCCCTGTTTTTCGATGTTCGTCGAGTCGGACAATAAAGCGAGGACGCCTTTGTTGCCGAGTTCGCCGAACCGGGCAAGGTCGATCATGCCGCCGGAGATCGGCGTGGTGTCGATCTTGAAGTCGCCCGTATGCACGATCATGCCGACCGGCGTTTTTATAGCGAGCGACACCGTATCCGGTATGCTGTGGTTTGTGTGGATAAGCTCCACCTTAAAACACCCAAGCTTAAACGATTCGCCGGCTTTTTTGACGTTAAGCTCGACCTTCTCAGATAGGCCGTGTTCTGTGAGTTTGATTTGCACAAGACCGGCCGTAAGCGGCGTCGCGTATATCGGCGCCGAAATATCGCGCATTACATACGGCAGTGCGCCGATGTGATCTTCGTGACCATGGGTCAGAACAATCCCGCGGATCCGCTCTTTGTTTTTGACGAGGTAAGTCGCGTCAGGTATAACAATATCGACACCATACATCTCGTCGTCCGGAAAGCCTAACCCGCAGTCCACGACCAGGATATCGGCCCCGTATTCGTACACGGTAAGATTTTTGCCGACCTCGTTGAGGCCGCCAAGCGATATGATTTTTAGTTTTTCCGCCATAATAAAAAATGTATCTCCTTAAAATTGAAAAATTTTGCGTTATGTAGTTTGCGGACATACAAAGGCAAAGCTCAGAGACACTCCACGAGACCCTGTATCGCCCCGCGTTATAGCGCCTATCTGACCTGTGACCAGTATGCCGTTTTGATATTTAAAAAGTACCTCAGTACATAATGCCGATATAATTATATCCATGATTATACAATATTAACTGCCATATTGTCAAATTTTTATATTTAACCCATGTAGGGGACGGCGTCCTTGACGTCCCGCGTCCATGCCCTCTTTAGTAAAGAGGGGGCGCAGTCGGCGGGTGTTTTGTCAATCATATGTTCAAAACTCCAACCGGCCCTCAAGCGCACGCATAAGCGTTGCGTCGTCGGCGAACTCTAAGCTCCCGCCGACCGGGATACCGTAGGCCAGGCGCGTGACCTTCACCTCAAAGGGGTGGATAAGACGCGAGATATACCGCGCTGTCGTCTCGCCTTCGGTGTCCGGGTTCGTCGCCATTATGACCTCTTGAATCTCGCCCTGCGACACGCGCGCGACAAGTTCCTTTATCCTGATATCGTCCGGGCCGACGCCGGACATCGGCGAAATAACGCCATGCAGAACGTGGTAGCTGCCGCCGTACTCGTGCGCGCGCTCGATCGCGAGAACGCCTTTAGGGTCACTCACGACGCATACGACGCTTTTGTCCCGGCGCGAGTCACGACAGACGGAGCAGAGGTCGCCGTCGGTAAGGTTCTGACACTCTGTGCAAAAGCGGATAGTACGCCTTGCCTCGACTATCGCTTCCGCGAACGATTCCGCCTCGCCGTCCGGCAGACCCATTACAAAAAACGCCAGACGTTGAGCCGTTTTATGCCCAATGCCGGGCAGGGAAGCGAATTTGTCTATTAAATTATCCAGTGCTGTCGGAAAAAAATCCATGATAAGTCTCCTAAACTTTATTGCGCTTCACGGAGCTGCGATATCCGCGCGGCTCTGTCAGGTGCGCCAAAAATATCGCTCCCGGCAACCAGAACGTTCGCACCGGCCTGGACGCACAACGCGGCCGTCTCGGGATTGATCCCGCCGTCTACTTCGAGTTCGCAGGTTAGGCTCCGTAGGTCAATAACGCGGCGCAGCGCCTCTATTTTTGGCAGCATATCGGGCATAAACTGCTGACCGCCGAACCCAGGTTCAACGGTCATCACAAGTATAATATCAAGTGCGTCAATGTACGGTATAAGCGCCTCCCACGGGGTTTGCGGTTTTATCGACAGACCGGCTTTTTTGCCAAGCTCGCGGATCTCATTCAGTGCTGGCAGTACGTTCTCCGGCGGCTCCGTCTCAACATGGAACACGACGATGTCAGCCCCGGCTTCGGCGAACCGCGCCGTATAACGTGCCGGCGACTGGATCATCAGGTGTACATCAAGCGTCATATCGGTCACGCGGCGCACAGATTCAAGCACTGGAAGTCCGATCGTGATATTCGGCACAAACAGGCCGTCCATCACGTCAAAGTGCAGGTAGTCCGCGGTTTTTACACTCTCGATCTCATCGCTAAGCCTTGTAAAGTCCGCGGAGAGTATCGATGGGGCTATTTTTATCATTCGTGGTCCTCCTAAGGGTTGCTTTTAGCGTCAGGCACATGCTCCGGTTCCGCGGCATAATATTAATCAGCGGCACGGCGCGCCGCTCGCTTTACCATAGGGGCCGCACGCGGAAGCGATTATTCCGATGCTGCGGCCCCCAAATTTTACAAAAATTGAAATATCACATAGATTATAATATATGAATATAGAATAATGTCAACTTACTTTTTAAAACAAACCACGTAGGGGCTGCATTTTCCGCCCGTGGACACACAATTCGCACCCCCACAATAACGACAGGAGATGCATAATATGAATCTTTTGCTGACGGCGGTATGGCCGGTGCTATTCGCGGCCGTCATCGTTGTCATCGTCGCGATGGCACGGGCCGACAGGCAGCATCACCGTGCGTATTACATGCACATGGGTATGCCAGCGCCGATGTGGCGTTGGCGGTTCATGTGTGGTCGCCGTCCGCATAGGGTCTGGTGGGATAACCATCACCGGCGCGGCCGACGTTAAGGACAAAAAGTCCCTCCTAAGCTACCCCCGTTTGCGTGACTTTTGCGTCTTCCTGCGCGGCGAGATAAAACTGCCCAAGACGCCGCCGGCAAAGAGCGCAAGCAGCAGACCGGGGGTCATAGGGCCGGTCAGACCGGCCTCTTCGGAAAACGCGGCGCCGAGAATCGTTAGCATGAAAAGCGCGGTGGAGACCGCGACGCCCGCCATGAGTGCGCGAGAGCCGAAGGTTTTAGCGGCAACGACCGACCCAGCCGCCGCGCCGAAAAATGCCGAGATCCAGGTCATCATACCCATCGCGCTCTCCGGCGCCCTGCCGGAAGAAACGAGCGCCGCGAATACGGCAAGAAAGACAAATATAACGGCAAGTCCAGAGATAACCCCTCTCACAGAGCAGGATGCGAACCCTCTTTTCCCTTTTTGAACATCACTTTTCTGCACAAAAATAGCCCCCCTGAGTAAAATAGTTTGTACAACATACTATTCCGCCGGAGGGCATAAAATGCAACCCGAATTTCCGGGCTGCATTTTATTTTTTGTTAAGTTTTTGCTTAGGCCGTTTTGAAAAAACGTCTTTTTACTTAGGCGGTTCTTCCGTGGCTTTGCCCACGGTTGACACGGCCCATTTCGCGATCTGGACGCGGACACGGTCTTCGCTCGTCTCAAAAGTGATCTTATCATCACTGATCGAAACCACTTTGCCAAAGATGCCGCCGATAGTCGTGATCGTGTCGCCGACTGAGAGCGATTCGCGCATATCTTGCAGAGCTTTTTTCTTTTTACGTTCCGGCCGGATCATAAAGAAATAGAAAACGGCGACCATACCGACCAGCATTACAATAGTTACAGGATTTTCAAACACAGGCAAATTCCTCCAGTATATTTATCATCTCAAGCATTATACTTGTCCTTCACGGGAAAAGCAAGCAAAATTTGATCGCAATGTTTCAAACTCGCCGCACTCGATCGCGTCTCGGATCATCTGCAGTAGATTATTGTAGAAATACAGGTTATGCAAAACCGCCAGGCGCATCGCGAGCATCTCCCCGGCCTTAAACAAGTGCCGGACATACGCGCGCGAAAATTTCAAACACACCGGGCAGGTGCAAGAAGGGTCGATCGGGCCGGGGTCGTCTTTGTACCGCTCGTTGTTTATGTTGATGCTTCCGCCACGGATGAAAAGTCGGCCATGACGCCCGTTTCTGGCCGGCATGACGCAGTCGAAAAAATCGATCCCGCGCGCGACGGATTCGATAATATTCTCAGGCGTCCCAACGCCCATCAGGTACCGTGGTCGATCGGTCGGCATATGTTCTTGCACCGTGTCGATTACGTCGTACATCTCGGCAGCCGTCTCGCCGACAGCGAGGCCACCGATCGCGTAACCTGGCAGGTCAAGCTCTACAATGCGGCGCATGTGCGCGACGCGGATATCGTCAAATGTCGCACCCTGATTGATGCCGAATAGCATGGGGCCTCCCGGCGGGAGACGGTCAAGCTCGTCCCTGCATCGCAAGAGCCATCGGTATGTCATATCGCACGACGCTTCGACGTAACTGCGCGGCGACGGGATCGCGATACACTCGTCAAACGCCATCGCGATATCTGCGCCCAGGTTCGACTGTATCCGCACACTGTCCTCCGGCGACATAAAGATCCTGCGGCCGTCAACGTGCGAGTGGAACAGCGCGCCCTCCTCGGTGATTTTCCGGCGCGAGGAGAGCGAGAAGATCTGAAATCCTCCGCTGTCGGTCAAAATCGGCCCGTCCCAGGCCATGAATTTGTGCAGGCCGCCGAGGTCGCGGATAAGCTCATCGCCCGGGCGGACGTGCAGATGATATGTATTTGACAGCGCGACCTGGCAGCCGACGGATAAAAGGTCATCGCTTGAAAGAGCGCCTTTGATAGCGCCCTGCGTCGCAACGTTTAAGAACACGGGAGTCTGGATCTCGCCGTGTTTCGTAACAAAAACGCCCCTGCGGGCGCGGCCTTGTTGGGCAAGCAGTTTAAACATTGCTAAATATTATAGTTTTTGCGTGGTATTGTCAAGTAGGGCGCGACGACCTCGGCGCGCCGTAATGTACAACAGAGCCAAATACTGTACGGGCGATTATCAATCGCCCGCGGGCGGCTAATAGCCGCCCCTACACGGACGTCTGGTATGCGGGACGATGTAGGCATCGTCACCCACCCAGAAACCCCAGATCAGTTCCAGATCTCACTGAGGTTTTCCAGCACTTCGCCGGCAGTTCTGAGAAACCGGCCAGTTACCTTTTTGCAATTTTTAGTTTTCGGCAGAACGGCAACGCCAATAGCCGCGCCAGTTATAAGGCCAATTGCCATACCTTTTATGAATCCACTGCGTGACATTATTATATACCTCCAAAGACAATCGCTTTACGATTGTCGCCTATAAATTCAAACTTAGTATTGACTTGCGAAAGTGCGTTTATTCCTTTATAATCTAAGTATCAAAAGGGGGACGAGACATGCTGCTCATTAAAAATGGTTTCATACTGGGTTCAAAGACCGGTACGACTGACATTTTATATCAAAACGGCCAAATCGTGCAGCGCGCGCCGTATATCCACCCTCCCGAAGACGCGGAGGTGGTAGACGCGACTGGACTGATTCTCGCGCCGGGCCTTGTCGATATGCATGTGCATTTCCGTGACCCGGGGTTTGAGCATAAGGAAGACATACTCACAGGCGCCGCCGCCGCCGCCGCGGGCGGGGTGACGACGTGCTGCTGTATGCCGAACACCTCGCCGGTCGCCGACTGCGCGGAGGTCATTGAATACATCCGTGCAAAGGCGAAAAACGCACAGGTCAGGATACTGCCGGTCGGCGCGGTCACCGTCGGGCAGAAGGGCGAAGAGCTGACTGATTTTGAGAGCTTAAAAGCCGCCGGCGCGGTTGCGCTGTCCGACGACGGGTTGCCGATCCAAAACGCCGCGCTTTTACGTCGCGCAATGCGGCTCGCGCGCGATACCGACATGCTGATAATAAGTCACTGCGAAGACGCGACGCTGGCGCAAAATTTTGCCGTCAATGATGGCAAGGTGTCGCGTGAGCTGGGACTTCCTGGCCGCCCGGCGATCGCGGAAGAGCTTCAGGTCGCCCGCGACGCGATGCTTGCGCATGAGACCGGCGCGAGGGTGCACATCGCCCACGTAAGCACCGCCGGATCGGTTGACATAATCCGCCGCGCGAAAGCAGCCGGGGTGAATATCACAGCGGAGACCTGTCCACAGTATTTTACGTTGACCGAGGATGAAATTTTGCGGCAAGGCGCGCTTGCGCGTGTAAACCCTCCGCTGAGGACCGCCGCCGATGTCGAGGCGATTATCGAGGGCCTAATCGACGGGACGATCGACGCCATCGCGACCGACCACGCGCCGCACGCGAAGGCTGACAAAGACGGAAGCCTCACAGACGCGCAAAGCGGCATGATTGGCCTTGAGACGTCATTCGCGCTCGCGACGACATACTTGTATCACACGGGGCGGCTGAGCCTTGAGAAAATCATGGACAGGATGTCGTATAAGCCCGGGGCGATACTGAGGCTTGACCCACGGCTTTACGACCGTGATATGATAATATTCGACCCCGACGAGCAGTGGACGGTAGAGCCGGAAAAATTCAAATCGAAAGCGCGGAACACGCCGTTTGCGGGCCTGCACCTGCGCGGCCGCGTGAAATACACAATAGTCGGCGGAAATTTAGTATACAAGGGGGATTAATCCATGTCATTCGACAGACTACAGCAGAAAATCGACGCTATGCAAAACCCGACCGTGGTCGGGCTTGACCCGGCGCTGGAGCATGTGCCGCCGCGAATACTCGACAGACACTTCGAAAAAGGCGAGACGCTTGAGGCGGCGGCGGAGGCCATTTTGGAATTTAACGCCGGACTTATCGACGCGCTGTGCGATATCGTCCCGGCGGTCAAGCCGCAGTCGGCGTATTACGAGGCGCTTGGCCCTGCGGGGGTGAGGGCGCTTTGGCGCACCTGCGACTACGCAAAGAGCAAGGGGATGTACGTCATCTGCGACGGCAAGCGCAACGATATCGGCTCAACCGCGGCGGCGTACTCGGCGGCGTATTTGGGTACGGTAAAAGTCGGAAATACGGAGATTGAGCCGTTTGGCTGCGACGCGCTGACGGTCAACGCGTACTTAGGTTCCGACGGGATAGTGCCGTTTATCGAGACGGCGAAAAAGTTTGACAGAGCGGTGTTCGCGCTTGTTAGAACGTCGAACCCGTCGGCCGGAGAGTTGCAGGACAGATTCGTCGGACACGAGATGGGTTGTGACGATAACCACAAATATTTTGTCGCGCATGACAGGTTATATACGGTGGTCGGCGATCTGATGGAAGAAATTTCGCGCGACACTGTCGGCAAATACGGCTTCACGCGCGTCGGCGCGGTGGTCGGCGCGACGTACCCGGAAGAGGCGGCGTTTTTGCGCGCACGGCTGAAAAATACGTTTTTCTTAGTACCCGGTTACGGCGCGCAGGGCGGCAGTGCGGTAGACGTGGCGCACTCGTTCGACGAAAATGGGCGCGGCGCGGTCGTGAACTCATCGCGCGGCGTCATCGCCGCGTGGAAAAAGACCGGCGTCGACTATGCCACAGCGGCGCGCAATGAGGCGATTCGTATGCGCGATGAGTTGCGGCAGGTTGTGTACAGATAAAGGAGGATATACTATGGCTGTATTGCTGATTACAAATATAGTGATCTGGCTTGTGAATATCATTTTGCTGACAGGCCGGGGAAGCTTTTTAATCGCGGGATTCAACACAAAGCCAAAAGCCGAAAAGGCAAAATATAACAGGAAGGCGCTGTCCAGATTCATGGGGCTGATCTTCCTGTCGATATCAATAGGAATTACGATTCTCACGGTCGGGGCATATCGTGATGCGCAGTGGGTGGACTGGTTTGTGTGGGTTTTTGTCGCCGTGGTGGTCGTGATGGTACTCTTCGCAGTGATATATGCGAATACGAAGAATCGGTTTAGAAGGTAGGGGCGCCCTACAGGCGCATAGCCAATCCCTACCCTCTTTAGTAAAGAGGGTGCCGCCCGCAGGCGGCGGGTGTTTTGTTTTCGCCGAATGGCAAAATTCCGCTCCTACTCCAGCAACACCCGCAAACGATCCACCGCGCGGCGCTCCAGCCGCGAGACCTGCACCTGCGACACGTGCAAAACCCGCGACGCGGCCTCCTGCGTCATGCCTCGGTAATAGCGCAGTTTTATGACCATCTGCTCGTTATCCGGCAGTGCTGACACAGCCTCGCGAAGCGCGACGTGTTCGATAAGCTTCTCCTCCTGCGACCAGTCGCCGAGTATATGCTCAAGCGAGAACCCGTCTTCGCCAGTTTCGCGGCTGAGCGACTCCGGCGCGCCGGTCGCCGTTTCGGCGACGGCAATGTCTTCGATCGAAATACCAAGCTCGGCTGAGAGTTCCGACACGGTCGGCTCGCGGCCGAGTTTCTGCTCAAGCGCGCCTTTCGTGCTTCTGATCGCCATCGCGCGCTCTTTTATGCTCCGGCTTACTTTTATGCTGCCATCGTCGCGGAGGAAGCGGCGGATCTCGCCGGAAATTTTCGGCACGGCGTAAGTCGAAAACTGCGTGCCGAACTCGGGGTCAAACCCCTGAACGGCTTTTAAAAATCCGACACAGCCGAGCTGGTAGAGGTCGTCCGGGTCAACGCCGCGCCCGAAATATCGCCGCGCAATGCTCCAGATAAGCCCGGCGTTTAAGTCCACCATTTCGGAAAGGGCGTCACGGTCGCCTTTTTTTGCCTCCATAAGAAGTGCGCGCGCGTCCATCACTTCTGGCCGAGGCGGAGCGAGAATCTGCGGCGCATGGTGACCGTTGTGCCGCGTCCAGGTACGGAGCGGACGCGAAGCTTGTCCATGAAACTCTCCATTATCGTAAAGCCCATGCCGCTGCGCTCATCGCCGCCTGTCGTGAACATCGGGGTCCTCGCCCGGTCGATATCCTCAATGCCAAGTCCGAAGTCGCGGATGACGATTTCGAGCGAGTTGTCGGCAAACAGGCGCGATTTTAGCGTAATGCGGCCGAGCGTGTCGGGATAAGCGTGTACGATGCAGTTCGTGACCGCTTCGCTGACTGCGGTTTTGATGTCGTTTAGCTCGTCAAGCGTTGGGTCAAGCTGCGCCGCAAAACTTGCGATGCATCCGCGGGCGAAGCTCTCATTAGCGGATTTGCTCAAAAACTCCACTTTGATTGAATTGGTCTCTTTCATATGTACCCCTCCTTTGAAGACATTGCTATTTTGACAAGCCTGTCAAGTCCTGCGGCATTGATCACTTTTTGCGGCTGGCTCGGCACATTTTCGACAAGCACCTGTCCGCCAAGTTCATTCATGCGCCGATACGCCTTTAGTATCACGGCGATGCCGCTTGAGTCCATGAACGACAGTTCCTTAAAATCGAGGACAAGGCTTTTTGGCAGATGGTCGTCAATGTTCCGCTCGATCGCCGAAACCGCTTTTTTCGCGGCGTGGTGATCAAGCTCGCCGATAATGCCGATTGTGAGCAGCCCGTCCCTATAAAACGCTTTTATATTCATCCGCGTTTCTCCCTCCGATACGTAAAAATACCCATGTGCATATGCACATGGGTATTTTATTATATCTATTGCGCGGATTATGTCGCTATCCGTCCAGGTTTTTCAAACTCTCGGTAAGGTTGCCGAGCAGCGCTTGGTATTTTGCAAGCTTCTCGCGCTCGGCGGCGACGACGCTCTCTTTGGCCTTGGACGTAAACTTCTCGTTCGACAGCTTTTGCTCCGTGCCGCTTATCTGCGCCGCTACCTTCGCGATCTCCTTTTCGACCCTCTCGCGCTCGGCCGCGAGATCGACGAGTTCCGCCATCGGCATGAACATCCGTGCATCATCAGTCACGACCGAGACAAGGCCATCAAGGTTGTCCGGCGCGTCGGTGGAAATCTCCACCTCGCTCGCATACGCAAGCCGCCCGAGATATGCCCGGCCTGCGTTGAATACGTCAGGTTTTTCTGTGACAATGATGAGCCGCGATTTTTTAGATGGCGGCACGTTCATCTCCGCACGCCTGGCGCGCACGGCACGGATCGCCCGCATGACGCTCTCAAAATTCGACTCGTCGTCAGGGAAGTGCAGTTCCGGCGTGTATGTGGGGTATGGCTGAATCATCAGCGACGGCCCGTCATGCGGCAGAGCTTGCCAAATCTCCTCGGTGATAAACGGCATGAACGGATGCAAAAGTTTCAGTATCTCTGTCAGCACATGCAAGAGAATCACCTGCGCGCTGACGGAATTTTCACCCTGTAAACGTGGTTTCGCAAGCTCTATATACCAGTCGCAAAAGCTATCCCAGATGAAGTCATAAATTTTCGTTGCGGCGATACCGAGTTCAAATTTTTCGATATTCTCACAAACTTCGCCTGTCAGCGTGTTTAGCTTTGAGATAATCCACTTGTCAGGCAACTCCACAGTCCCGGATAGTTCGGCATTGTTCTCCTCGATCGTCAGGTTCATCATCACGAACCGCGATGCGTTCCAGAGCTTGTTGCAGAAATTGCGCATCGCTTCGCACCGCTCCGGGATATAGCGGATGTCGTTGCCGGGCGAGTTGCCGGTGACGAGATTGAACCGCAATGCGTCCGCGCCGTAAGCGTCGATTATCTCAATCGGGTCCACGCCGTTGCCGAGCGACTTGCTCATTTTGCGTCCCTCGGAGTCGCGTACGATACCGTTGATGAAAACGGTATGAAACGGTATTTTATTCATGTTCTCTAACCCAGAGAAAATCATGCGGGCGACCCAGAAGAAGATAATATCGTACCCAGTGACCAGCACGTCGGTCGGGTAGAAATATTCAAGGTCCGGCGTGTCTTCCGGCCAGCCCAGGGTGGAAAACGGCCACAACGCGGACGAGAACCATGTGTCCAGCACGTCCTCATCGCGGGCGATGTTGGGTGAGCCACACTGCTCGCACTTATCGGGGTCAACCCGGCTTACGGTGATATGGGAGCAATCGTCGCAGTACCACGCCGGAATCCGATGCCCCCACCAAAGCTGACGCGAGATGCACCAGTCGCGGGCGTTTTCCATCCAGTGCGTGTAAATTTTAGAAAACCGGTCCGGCACGAACTTGATCTCGCCATCGCTTACGACCTCGATCGCCTCTTGTGCCAGCGGCTGCATCTTCACAAACCACTGCGGGCTTGTTATAGGCTCGACTATCGTCTCACAGCGGTAACATGTGCCGACATTGCGGGTCTGCGTCTCGGTTTTTGCCAAAAGTCCGAGAGCTTCAAGATCACTCAAAACCTCGCGGCGGGCATCAAAACGATCCAGCCCATCGTACTTCCCGCTGTTTATGATCTTTGCGTCGTTATCTAACACCAAAATCTGCTCAAGAGAATGCCGCTGGCCGACCTCAAAGTCGTTCGGGTCGTGACACGGCGTCATTTTGACACAGCCCGTGCCGAACGCGGGGTCAACATACTCGTCCGCGATGATCGGGATTTCGCGGTCAAGCAGCGGCAGGACCGCAACGCCGTCGATAAGATGCTTATACCGCTTATCGTCCGGGTGGACGCAGACGCCGGTGTCGCCCAGCATCGTCTCCGGGCGCGACGTCGCGACGGTGACAAACTCGCCTGTGCCTTTTATCGGATATTTTATATACCAAAGCTGCCCATCGCGTTCCTCATGCTCGACCTCGGTATCTGACAGCGCTGTCGTGCATTTCGGACACCAGTTGATGATTCTGCTGCCTTTGTAAATAAGGCCACGCTCGTACAGCGAGACAAACACCTCGCGCACGGCGGCGGAGCAACCCTCATCCATCGTGAACCGCTCGCGGCTCCAGTCGCAGGAGCTGCCGAGTTTCTTAAGCTGCTCGACTATCCGGCCGCCGTAGATGCGCTTCCAGTCCCAAACGCGCTCGATGAATTTTTCGCGCCCGAGGTCGTACCGTGTGAGACCCTCTTTGCGCAGTTCTTCCTCAACCTTGATCTGCGTCGCGATCCCCGCGTGGTCAGTGCCGGGGACCCACAGTGCGGCGAAGCCCTGCATACGCTTTAAGCGGATCAGAACATCTTGCAGCGTGTTGTTAAACGCGTGACCCAAGTGCAGCTGACCGGTGACGTTCGGCGGCGGGATGACGATTGTGAACGGCTTTTTTGCAGGGTCGATAACGCCGGTGAAATACCCGCCGTCGGTCCACATCTTGTATATCCGATCCTCAACCTGCTTGGGTTCGTATACCTTTTCGAGTTCTTTCATATGTTAAAACACCTCATAGGGAATTATTTTTGTTTACGTTGCCTGCAATATTTAACAACTAAATAAATTATCAACGCAGGGATGAATGTAATAATAATTTGGATCGCAATAAAAAGCAAAGTAAGTGGAATCCAACTTCCAAAAAACCAACTGTTGTCGAATATCGCAATTATGAGCAGTATAATACCTGGAATTATTGATAATAGCGGCGCGAACCAGAGAATGTGAACTGAGTTGTGTGTCTTTACGGAGGCAATGGCACAACAAATGAAAGCAGTAAACAGCCAAAAAATTAAGAAACCCATAGTGCCACCCCTGTTAAATTATAAAATACCCACCGGTGGTTGTCAAGGTGGTGGGGGCGGTGGCGGGCGCGCAATGCGTGCCCCTATATGGACGTGGGGTTACGCTACGCGGCACCTCTCCAGGGGAGGGGAATATTGCATTCGACGGCAAAAGGTGTATAATTAGCGCCAGAGGTGAAGTTTATGCCAGATACAATAGCGGCGGTTGCGACCGGCGGCGGCGTCGCGGCGATTGGGATAGTCCGGGTCAGCGGGCCGGACGCAATCTCCGCGGCCGATAAAGTATTCCAGGCGGCGGGCGGCATCGCGATGACCCAGGTCGAGCCGCGACGGATGTACTACGGCCGGTTTAACGGCGCGGACGGTGCGCTGATCGACCTTTGCGTGTGTACGGTCTCGCGCGCGCCGCACAGCTATACAGGAGAGGACACGGCGGAGTTTCATTGCCACGGTTCCCCGGTCGTACTCGCCGAAGTGCTGCGTACGCTCTTCGTTCATGGTGTGAGGCAGGCGTTGGCCGGTGAGTTCACAAAACGCGCGTTTCTAAACGGGAAGATGGATCTTACTCAGGCCGAGGCGGTTATCGACCTGATCGAGGCCGAGACTTTGCCGGCGGCGCAAAACGCGGCCGGTCAGCTTAATGGCGCGGTCAGAACGCGGATCGACGCGGTCTACAGTACGCTCGTCGGCGTTATGGCGCATTTTCACGCGGTTATCGACTACCCTGACGAGGATATCGAAGAGTTTGAGATGCAAGAGTATAAATCCACGCTCGATTCCGCGCGGGCGGAACTTTCGCGTATGTTGGAGACGCACCTGAGTGGCCAGAACCTGCGTGACGGTGTACCGACCGCGATAATCGGGCGGCCGAACGTAGGAAAATCGTCGATGCTCAACGCGCTTCTAGGGTACGACCGCGCGATCGTGACGGACCTTCCAGGCACGACGCGCGACACGATAGAGGAAAAGCGGGTTATAGGCGGCGTGCCGCTTCGGATGATCGACACGGCTGGTCTGCGCAAGACCGACGACACGGTCGAAAAACTCGGTATCGAGCGTACGCTGGGCGCACTCAATGACGCGGGCCTTGTGATTCTGGTGCTAGATGGGTCAGAGCCTCTGCGGGACGAGGACTATCATGCGCTCCGCGCTGTACCCGCGGGCGTACCTCTTATTGCGGCGGTGAATAAGTCAGATTTGCCGCAGGTAGTGCAGGACGTGCAGCTTCGGGAAATTGGCAGGAGTTTCTGCCGTGTCTCCGCCGCTACCGGGCAGGGTCTGCCAGAGCTTGAAGCAGAGATAGCGAAACTGTTTCCGGCGCTTGCGTCCCCGCCGGGCGGGGAGCTTATTACGAACGCGCGCCAGTTTGACGCGATTTTACGCGCACGCGACAGCATAGAGCGGGCCGAGACGGCGATTGAAGAGCGCGTGACGCCGGATGCGGTTTTGACGGAAGTTGAGGCCGCGCTCGCGGCAATAGGCGAGGTGACCGGAAGCGTCATGCGTGAGGACGTGACGAGCCGGATTTTCGAGCGATTTTGCGTTGGGAAATAGCTTAGATTTTTGCATTGAATTTTTTGTAAGCCGTGTTATAATGTTATAATTATCGTAGAGAATCAAATGAACAGGGAGCTGAATTTATGAGCAGTAAATATGTCTACATGTTCTCCGAAGGCAGCGGCAAGATGAAAGACCTGCTTGGCGGCAAAGGCGCGAATCTGGCTGAGATGACAAACCTCGGCCTGCCCGTTCCGCAGGGTTTTACAGTCACGACGGAAAGCTGCACAAGGTACTACAACGACGGTGAGGCGATCGCCGCCGATATACAAGACGAGATAATGCGATACGTCGAAAAACTAGAGGGGCTTACCGGCAAAAAATTCGGCGATACGGAAAATCCGCTGCTTATCTCTGTACGGTCAGGCTCGCGCGCGTCGATGCCAGGCATGATGGACACGATACTTAATCTGGGGTTAAATGAGGACGTTGTAGCCGTGCTGGCCGAAAAAAGCGGCAACGCCCGCTGGGCTTACGACTGTTACAGGCGTTTTATCCAGATGTATTCCGACGTTGTTATGGAGGTCGGCAAGAAATATTTCGAGGAACTGATCGACCATATGAAAGAGGCCCGCGGCGTCACGGAGGACACCGATCTCACGGCTGATGACCTCAAAACGCTCGCGGAGCAGTTTAAGGCCGAATACAAGTCGAAAATCGGCAGTGATTTTCCAAGTGACCCGAAAGAGCAGCTACTTGGCGCGATCCGCGCCGTGTTCCGCTCGTGGAACAACCCGCGCGCGATCTCATACAGGCGCATGAACGACATCCCCGGCGATTGGGGGACGGCCGTCAACGTGCAGGAGATGGTGTTCGGCAACCTGGGCGACACGTCTGGGACCGGCGTCGCGTTCACGCGCAACCCGGCGACCGGCGAAAAGAAACTCTTTGGCGAATTTCTGATGAACGCACAGGGCGAAGACGTTGTTGCAGGTATCCGCACGCCGCACTCGATCGACCAGCTGCGCGAAGTCATGCCGACGGCGTTTGACGAGTTTGTAAAAATCTGCGACATTTTGGAGAACCATTACCGTGACATGCAGGACATGGAGTTCACGATCGAGGACAAAAAGCTATACATGCTTCAAACGCGCAGCGGCAAGCGTACGGCGGCGGCCGCGCTGAAAATCGCGTGCGACTTAGTCGACGAGGGCGCGATATCGGAAGAAGAAGCGGTTTTGATGATCGACGCAAAGTCGCTCGACGCGCTTCTGCACCCACAGTTTGACCCCGAGGCGCTGAAAAAAGCTGTGCCGATCGGCACTGGACTCGCGGCGTCGCCCGGCGCGGCGACTGGGCGCGTTGTATTCACGGCGCACGATGCAAAAAAAATGGCCGATGATGGCGAAAATGTAATATTGGTTCGACTGGAAACGTCACCGGAGGATATTGAGGGCATGAAAGCCGCGCGGGGCATATTAACAGCGCGCGGTGGTATGACTTCTCACGCGGCCGTCGTCGGTCGCCAGATGGGGACGTGCTGCGTCGTCGGCTGCGGCGCGATGAGGCTCAATGAGGAAAAAGAACAGTTCGAGCTTGGCGGCAAAGTGTACAAACAGGGCGATTGGCTGAGCCTTAATGGCTCAACCGGCAATATCTACGGCGAGGCGCTGGCGACGACCGAAGCGACGATCGGCGGCGAGTTTGCGCGCATAATGGCCTGGACAGATAAATACCGCCGCCTGCGTGTCCGCACAAATGCCGACACTCCGCACGACGCCGCGACGGCCCGTGAGTTCGGCGCGGAGGGTATCGGCCTATGCCGCACTGAGCATATGTTCTTCGAGGCGGACCGCATCCCGGCGATCAGGGAAATGATCTGCTCCGAAACGGTAGAACAGCGCGAGACGGCGCTCAGTAAGCTCGAACCGATGCAGCAGTCGGACTTCGAGGGCATCTTTACCGCGATGGAAGGTGCGCCGGTCACGATACGGTTTCTCGACCCGCCATTGCACGAGTTTTTGCCGACCGACGAAGGCGATATCGCCGCGCTGGCCAAGGCGCAGGGCAAGACGGTCGCGGATATCAAAGAGATTATCAAGTCTCTGCACGAGTTTAACCCGATGATGGGGCATCGCGGTTGCCGTCTTGCGGTAACGTACCCCGAGATTGCGGCGATGCAGACGCGCGCGGTTATAAAAGCCGCGATAAACGTCAAAAAGGCGCGCCCGGAATGGGATATCGTGCCGGAGATTATGATCCCGCTTGTCGGCGAGGTTAAAGAGCTTGTCTATGTCAAAAACGTCGTGGTAAAAACGGCGGATGAGCTTATTAAACAGGCCGGGAGCGACCTTAAATACTTGGTAGGCACGATGATAGAAGTCCCGCGCGCATGTATAGTGTCAGACGCGATAGCGAAAGAGGCCGACTTCTTCTCGTTCGGCACGAATGATCTAACGCAGATGACGTTCGGGTTCTC
>Ga0123355_10006431_pt1 | contig 17403 bp, 14 predicted proteins | sample TergutEmb28metaG_3_FD_89872 | JGI IMG/M metagenome (GOLD analysis project Ga0123355, IMG submission 89872) | Embiratermes neotenicus P1 segment gut microbial communities from Petit-Saut dam, French Guiana - Emb289 P1 | ecosystem: Host-associated > Arthropoda: Insects > Digestive system > Gut ...
AAACCACTGCCAGTGTACGGCAAAGGCGAAAATGTCCGCGATTGGCTATATGTAAAAGACCACTGCATTGCCATAGACCTGATTATCCACAAAGGGCGGGTTGGTGAAGTGTATAATATTGGTGGGCACAATGAGCGTACAAATCTGAATGTAGTAAAAACCATCATACGCGAGTTGGGCAAACCAGAAAGCTTAATTACCTTTGTAACTGACCGTCCCGGCCATGACCAACGGTACGCTATTGACCCTACTAAGATACATCAGGAGCTGGGGTGGCTGCCTGCTACAAGTTTTGATGAGGGGATTAAGCTTACGATTCAGTGGTATTTGGATAATCGGACTTGGTGGGGGAATATTTTGTCTGGTGAGTATCAGGATTATTATGAGAAGATGTATGGTGACCGGAAATAAGATAACTTTTCGCACTGGTAGTCAATTTGTTTATTTGGCGTACTCTAATACGGTTTAAATAGAAATAATATGTATTTCATGTTTGTGTGAGGAGAAGAATAGGCAATGAAGATTTTAGTTACCGGTGTGAAAGGGCAACTTGGACATGATGTTGCTAAAGAGATAAAGCGCCGCAGGTTACGTTGCTTAGGTGTTGATTACGATGATTTCGACATCACAGATAAAAACAGTACATTGTCTGCAATAACAAAATACACTCCAAACATCGTCATTCATTGTGCCGCATATACCGCCGTTGACAAAGCCGAGGACGAGTCTGAACTATGTCGAAATGTAAACGAATGCGGTACGCGACATGTAGCTGAGGCTTGCAAATTGCTTGATGCTAAGATGATTTATATTAGTACAGACTATGTATTCACCGGACATGGGGAGCATTTTCATATGCCATATGACCCTACCGGTCCTACTTCTATTTATGGAAAAACCAAATTGGCTGGAGAGGGCGCAGTAAGGGAAATTCTCAATAAATTCTTCATTGTTCGCACTTCATGGGTGTTTGGCACAAACGGTAACAATTTCGTTAAAACAATGATGCGCATTGGTAAAGAACGCGACAAGATAGACGTGGTCTGCGACCAAATTGGCTCCCCTACTTACACCGCTGACCTTGCCCCCTTGCTTTGCGACATAGCAGCAACGGAAAAATACGATATATATCATGCCACAAACGAAGGCACTTGCTCTTGGGCAGAATTCGCACAGGAAATTTTCCGTCAGTCTGGACAAAGCACGAAGGTAAACCCTATCCAAACAAGCCAGTACCCTGCAAGAGCAGCCCGGCCATTAAACTCTCGTTTGGATAAATCTTGCTTAATTGAAGCCGGATTTCACAGTCTTCCTCATTGGCAAGATGCATTGCGAAGGTTTTTGGCTTAGAGGTATCCAATGAATGAGTTCAAGAGGTGAAAAAACATGAATGATACCGGCAGGCAACATCAAGATTAATCCAAACTTCATATAGATTGCGGAACTAATTATATTGATGGCTGGGTTAATATAGACAACAACTCTGATAATAATATTAGTAAGCTGGGCTTGAATTTAAACTTAAGAAACAGTTTGCCTTATGAAGATAATTCAGTTGATTTTATTTGTAATGAGACATTTTTGGAACATTTAACATATGGCGAAGGATTGTAGACAGTTAATGATTTTATGCGTGTGCTTAAGCCAGGCGGAGTGTTGCGTATTTCAGTACCGGACTTAGCACGAAGTGTGTATATACAGTGATTTGAATTGGAAACGAAACATAAGTGACTCTTTGAACAAACGGAGTTTATCCCATATAGAGACCCGAGCACAGATTATTAACATGGAGTTTTGTGTATGGGGACACAAGTATATGTATGATTTTGAAGAATTAGGGCGCTTGTTAAAATCTCAAGGTGCTGAAAATATAAAATGAAGACGTTTTCATGAAAGCCTTTATGAAGAGTTCCAAGGTCTTGAAACACGAGACGAAGTCACTTTAATTGTAGAAGTTTGCTAAGGATTAAAATACCAAGATATTCGATTTTTCAGAAATTAAGAAAAATAGAGAAGAATAATCAGTATCAATTATCTGATTTTGATATTGATTGCTGCATTATGGAATATCAATAAATTTCCGAACAACGAGATATGTTACATGGTATGAATAATGTGCTAACGGTCAAATACGACACGCTTGCTGATAAACAAAATGTACTAATTTTCGAACACAACAATCTCGCTAGCGAATACAGTGGACTTGCTTCACAATACGAAATTCTGTCTAGTGACTATGTAATTCTCGCGACCTATTACGATACACTAATTATTTCTCGATCATTTCGTGTGATGAAAATATTATGAAGATTTGCATCTAAAGTCGGTGCACAATCAGTAATAAAAGCTGTTTTACGTTTATAAAAAAAGTAATAACACAATGACACTAGTAAAATGAAAGGACGGATATATATGGAACCAATTTATGTAACAAAACCATTCCTTCCTCCTATTGATGAATATATCGGTTATTTGGAAAAAATATGGGAGTGCGGTATATTAACGAATAACGGACCTTTGCATAATGAATTTGAACAAAAATTATGCTCTGACTTTGGTTGGAAAAATGTTTCTTTATTCACAAATGGTCACCTTGCTTTAGAAGTTGCATTAAGAGTATTAGACTTAAAACCAGGGAGTGAGATTATAACAACTCCTTTTACTTTTGTTTCTACAGCTGCATCAATTGTAAATCAAGGATTTATTCCTGTTTTTTGCGACATCGGTGAAAATTGCACAATTGATACAACACAAATTGAATCCTTAATTACTGAAAAAACTTCAGCTATTTTACCTGTGCATGTCTATGGTTTTCCTTGCGATGTTGATGGCATTGCCAATATAGCCGATCGCTATAATCTAAAAGTGTTATATGATGCTGCTCATGCAATAGGCGTACGTGTCAATGGAAGAGATATTTCATCATATGGCGATATCTCTATGTTTTCGTTCCATTCTACAAAGCTGTTTCATACAATTGAAGGGGGGGCACTTGTATACAACGATGATAAATTAAAGACTCATATAAATTTATGTAAAAACTTTGGTATTTCCGGTTCCGAAACAATTGAGCTTGTAGGATTAAACGCTAAAATGAGTGAATTTCAATCCGCTATGGGCCTTCTATCGCTAAAGTATCTGGATAGCATAATTGAAAGAAGAAAGAGCATATATGAACGCTATATGTCCAATTTATTCGGCGTTAAAGGGATAAAGATATTTTTAGCTGATAGTAATTATATATCTCATAACTATTCCTATGTCCCTGTTTTGTTTGAAAACGGCAGGGATTGTGTTTACGATGTTTTAACTAAAAACAATATTTTCCCCCGCAAATATTTCTATCCAGCGATATCTAATATAGACTGTTATAAAAAGTATCTAGGAAGCAACACTTTGGACGTTACGGCGAGTACCGCAAGTCAAGTACTGACACTGCCTATTTATCCAACACTTTCATTAGATAACGTTGATAAAATATGTGAAATCGTTAAAGATGCCATAAGATGATTGTAAGGATCCAAGGGTGAGTATTTTTTAGCAAATTTTATCATACCAAAACGGATCAGTCGTCCTTACAATACAAGGAGGAAGTTTGTTTGAAGTTAGGAGTTATGCAACCCTATTTGTTCCCATATATTGGATATTTTCAACTGATAAATGCAGTGGATAAGTTTATTATTCTTGATTCTGTAAATTATATAAAAAGTGGATGGATAAACAGAAATCGGATATTAGTAAATGGAAAACCCCATATGTTCAACTTTGGTCTTAGCAATGCTAGTTCTTTTAAATTAATAAAAGACATAGAGCTAAATAAAAAAAACATAGAAGCAACAAAATTTATTAAGACAATAGATAACAATTATAGAAAAGCACCCTGTTTCGACGCCGTCAGAGAGCTATTGTTTCATATTTGTAAGTATGAATGTGAATATATATCGGATTTTGCAAGATACTGTATCGAACTAGTTAATAATTATTTAGGCATTAAAACTACGATAATACCAACATCTTCCGGTTATAATAACGAACTTACTGGAAAAAAGCGCATTATAGAAATGTGCAAAGTAGAAAATGCTGACCAGTACATCAATCCCATTGGCGGCATAGAGCTTTATGATAAAGAAACTTTTGATGAAAACGGGATTTCTTTATCCTTCTTGAAGACAAAGGAAATTGAATATCAACAATTTTCATATGATTTTGTTCCATGGTTATCCATAATTGACGTAATGATGTTTAATACTGTTGAACAAATACGTGAATTACTAATGGAATATGATTTAGTTAAAGGAGATCAAGTATGAAAACAATATTGATATTTGGTGCTACTGGAGCGATAGGTGCATACACAACCATAGAACTGTCTAAAGAGTATAATGTAATTGCTGTTGGACGCAGAAAAAGTGATAACGATTTTTTTAAAGATTACGGGATTGAATATCATTCCATTGATATAACCCAAAAAGCTGAGTTTGATAAGTTACCTAAAAAAGGAATAGATGCAATTGTACATGTTGCCGGGGTTTTGCCTGCGCGGATGGAAGGGTATAATCCACGTCTATATATTGATACAGATCTTCATGGAACATTAAATATATTAGAGTATATGGCAAAAACTAAGATAGAAAAAATTATATACGTTAGCAATAGCAATAACAGTTTGTACAATTTAGGCAAAATCCCTGTTCCGCCAGACATCCAAAAAACCTTTCCGAAAAATAATGATCATTCTATATTTGCAATATGTAAAAACGCAGCAATTGATTTAATTGAGCATTATCATCATAAGCATGGATTTAATAGATTTATCTTGCGTTTATATAAAATGTATTTATATCATCCAAACCCCTATTTTTATGTGGACGGAAAAAAAAGGATGATGCCGTATAGATTGTTTATTGAGCAAGCTATGCAGGGCAGGGATATCGAATTATGGGGGAATCCATCAATAGCAAATGAGACCATATATATTTATGATTGTGTATCAGTAATTCAAAGGGCACTAGAATCGCCGTTACCAGGTGGCGTATATAATGTGGGAGGCATCACACCAATAAGCCTTGAGGATAGAGTGCGCGGTATAATTGAAGTGTTTAGCCCCTCGAATAAAAAGTCGAATATAATTTATTACCCCGAAAAACCAGGCATCCCTGAGTATGCAGCTGATATAAGTAAAACCCGGCATGAGTTAGGATATGCGCCTCAATGGACTTATGTAAAGGCTTTCAACGATATTAAGGAAAAAATGCATAATAACTATTTTTCGAAATTGTGGGGAACCTGTGAAGATTATATAGCTAAAGATACTGATGGGGGGGCCATATGAAAACAATTATTATTTTTGGTGCGACAGGTATGATTGGTGCTTATGCGGCAGTTGAGCTTGCGAAGAAATATAAGATAATTGCTGTTGGGCTAAGAAAAAACGACAAAGGCTTCTTTAATAATTATGGGATTGAATACCATTCTGTGGATATAATGAAGAAGATAGACTTTGACAAGCTTCCCAAAGAAGGAATCTACGCCGTTGTACATGTGGCTGGTGCCATGCCTGCGCGTATGGAAGGTTATGACCCGCATATGTTTATTGATTCAAAAATCCATGGAATGCTTAATATCCTTGAATATATGGTCAAAGCAAAAATAAACAGAATCATATATGGCGTTAATAGTAACAGTCCCGAATATAAATTGGGAAAAACCCCAGTGCCAGCAAATGTACAAAGAACGTTTCCTAAGAACAATGATCATTCTGTATATTCCATTTGTACGAATGCGGCAGCCGATATAGCAGAGCATTTTTATTACAAGTATGGGATAAAGCGCTTTCTATTAAGCTTCGGCAATATATACCATTATCACCCAAACCCGTATTATTACAGTAATGGGAAAAAAAGATGGGTGTCTAACCGTTTATTAATGGAGTACGCCTCACGAAGTATGAATATCGAAATATGGGGCGACCCGTCCAGGGAAAAAGAAGTTGTATATATATATGATTTAATTGCGGCAATGCAAGGTGCGGTTGAATCTTCTTTTGAAGGCGGTTTATATAACATTGGTGGCGTTGCGCCTATTTCGTTAGAAAAACAGATTCAAGATATTATAGAGGTATTCAGCCCCAAAAATAAGCCATCCAATATTATATATGCCTCCGATAAGCCAAGCGGGCTTGAATACGCTGAAGATATAACAAAAACCCAAAATGAGTTGGGTTATATGCCCCAATGGGATCATTTGCGGTTTCTTCATGACATAAAGAAGAAAATGGAAACAAGTCATTTTTCACAATTATGGGGTACTTTTAAGGATTATGAGGATGAAAGCCTTGCAATTAAATAATTTATTTCATAAAGAGAAGGAAGATTAAATTGGAAAACAATATATTCATATTAACCATGCAAGAATTAAAGAAATCAAATCGAGCGCTTGTTCTATGGGGAGGAGCAATGCTTGCGGATATAACATACAGTTACCTAATAAAAAATAACATTAAAGTTGATGCTGTCGCCGTTAGCAAAAAATATCATGTGCCGAACCATAGGATTGGAAGCAATGATGTTGTAGTTTTAGAGGATTATGTCATGGAAAATCCAGGATGTAACGTACTTGTCGCTTTTTCAGGATACGAAGAGGAATCAATTGTCAACTATCGAAAGTATATCCATAATGTTTATTGTTGTGAACTGGCGGGAGCGATAATTTACGGGTGGTTTATTGATGAGTATTATCTATCTACCCATAAAACAGATTTAGATTGGCTGAGGAATGAATTAGCCGATGCTGAATCAAAAAAAGCATTAGATGATTTTATCTATCAAAAAAGCACTTGTATATATGAAAAGGTTTACACGGGAGATATGTTTTTTGATGAGAAGATAATCCAATTGAATAGGGACGAGATTTTTTTTGATTGTGGTGCTTTTACAGGAGATACAATTGAGGATTTTATTACACATTTAAAAAAGCGTGGTATTAAACAATATAAAAAAATATATGCAATTGAGCCGGATGATACCAATTTCCAAAAAGCAAAAGAAAATTTAAAAAACTATAAAAACATTCAGTTACTAAAAAAAGGTGTTTGGGATGCCACGGGCACATTGACGTTTTCGCAAAATGCATCTCTTATATCATCTATTAGTAGTGATGGTGAAGATGCAATTGAGGTAGATACTATTGATTCAATTGTTGGTAATGAAAAAGTAACATATATAAAAATGGATATAGAAGGCGCAGAACTAAACGCGCTGAGAGGTGCTGAAAATACAATAAGAACAAATAAACCAAATCTGGGAATTTGTATATATCACAAGCCTGAAGATTTATATAAAATACCCCGGTATATCAAATCAATTGTACCGGAATATAAGCTCTATTTGAGAAATCATCTACCCACTGCAACGGATTCCGTATTGTATGCAGTTATATAAATCGTTTTTACTAATCTGGAGGCAAACATGTTAAAATGGCAAAAGATTGGACACATTTATAACCCTTTTGATGAACAATACCGTCCTACCTGGCGATATCATTATGCAATGAATCCTAGTGTTGTTGTTTTTGACGATTATGTTCGCGTTTATTTTACATGCAGAGAAAAACGGGACGAAAACAGTCAAACTATTAGCAGAACTGCTTATTGTGATTTAGACCGTAAATGCCTTAGCAATATAATTAGAGTATCAGAAAAGCCAGTTATTGATGTGGGTGGATATGGCTGTTTTGATGAATTTGGTATTTATCCGTTTTATGCACTGAAGCACGAAGATGGGATATATGGGTATTATGCCGGGTGGACTAGGTGCGTATCAACGCCGTTTAATGTTTCGATAGGACTTAGCATCAGTTCGGATGGTGGAAGTACATTTACGAGAATGGGAAAAGGTCCGATTTTATCGTACTCCCTTGACGAGCCATTCGTAATTGGTTCCATGTCAGTTTTCATTATCAATAACAAGTGGTATATGTTTTATGCCGCTGGAAGAGAATGGACTAAAGAACAATCCGGCCCAGAAGTATACTATAAACTTCGAGTGGCAACGTCAGACAATGGAATTGAATGGAATAAAATGGGCGTCGATATAATTCCAGATAAGATTGATGCCAGAGAAGCACAAGGACGTGTATCAATTATCCGAAAAAACGATAAATATCATATGTTGTTTTGCTATCGTAATCATATTGATTTTCGTTCAAATCCCCAAAATTCTTATAAAATAGGATACGCAGTTTCTTCCGATTTAATTAATTGGGAAAGAAATGATGCTCTTGTAGGAATTGATGCTTCATCCGATCAAGACGCATTTGATAAGAGCATGGTATGCTATCCTCATATGTTTGAGTTAGATGACAAAGTTTATTTGCTATATAATGGCGATGAATTTGGTAAATACGGTTTTGGATTAGCGCAACTTGTTGAGATAAAATAGTATTAACTACCCAGCTAGATCATGACGCAAATGGTGTATGTATTAAAGTGACTGTTTTTAAATAACATCACAGATATTGTATCCATGTAAAAGCATTCCGTTATCCGAGACTCATCTCTAACATAAAAGCCTTCAATGACGATACATAACATGGACTAGTACAATGATTTCTTATTATCATAGTAATATATGGCCTGTTTTAATGATTTTTTTTTGATTATGTTCGAATAAGAAATTTATTTATTAACGGATAGTTTGATAGCTTATAGTATTTAATGTTAAGGGTGATAAAAGTGAAAAAACTATTGATTGTAGGAACTGGTGGTCAAGGAAAGGTAGTGTTGGATTGTGCTATAAAAATAGGAGCATATTCACAAATTTCATTTATAACTAATGATTTATCATCAAAAAAATTTGATGGATATCCAATATATTATGAACAAAATATTGGTGAAAATAATAAAACCTTTTACAATGATTTTGACGAAGTTATTGTAGCTATAGGGGACAATAAATCACGATTGGCTAAGTCACATAAATTTTCTTATGATGGATTACAACTTGCCACACTTATTCACCCACGTGCTGTCATCAGTGAATTTTCTAAAATTAGAGAAGGTACTGTTGTTTTTGCCAATGCAGTTGTTAATCCGTTCGCATCGATAGGTTTAGCATGTATAATAAATACTGGCGCTATTGTAGAGCATGATTGTATCCTAGGCGATGGAGTGCATATATCACCAAATGCACTTGTAGCAGGAAATGTTACCATAGGCACGGAAAGCTGGATATGTGCAGGAGTTTGCATATCTAACAACATAAATGTTGGGTCAAATTGTATAGTCGGCGCAGGAGGGGTAGTTTTAAGAGATATGCCAAACAATGTTTTAGCTGCTGGTATCCCGGCAGTTATTAAAAAAGAATTGAAATAAAATAAATATGATTGTTGCTGTTTTGCAGAGCGATTCGATGGTCATGAAAATGTGAAAACCCCGTTTTTATGTGTCAGATAAAATAAAGGATGTAGATATATATGAATATGCAAAACAATTCAAAAAAACTGCAAGACCATCACAGTCTATGTACGGAGCCTAAACTCAATGTATTCCTGATTTCGTATAATCAAGCTTGCTTTATAGAGGATTGTATAAAAAGCATATTGATGCAGAAAACAGATTTTAAATTCAATGTAATAATAGCGGATGATTGTTCCACAGATAATACTTTAGATATAATTAAGCGCTGTGCTTCTAATAGCGATGTTGAGTTTATATTTCTAGAAAATGAGAAAAACTTAGGTGTACAGGAAAACCTGATGCGGGCTATTGGGGCATGTAATGCTGAATATATCGCAGCTATGGAAGGGGATGATTTGTGGATAGGTGCAGGACGGTTACAACATCATGTTAACTTTTTAGACACTCACCTTGAATGTTCTATGTCTAGCAACCGTCGGCTGGATGCGCATTATGATGGTGACATCATAGATTTTATTTCACCTCAACCGCCTCTTGAGGAGGGAAATCCCCAAGGTTTCTCTTATCTTACCGCTACAGACCTTATAAGATTATATAATGGGGGAATGAATCTATCATCTTGCGTGTATAGAAAATTAACTCTAGACAAGGTGGCAAGTGGTTTATTAGCTAAGAAGTATTTATACGAGGCAAGCATTAATATAATGGCAGGCACATATGGACTTATTGCTCGTCATGATGAAATCATGAATGTGTACCGGGCACACAAATCCGGAATTTGGTCGGGGTTAGGTGAGATAGGGCAATTGGACGGCCTATTGCACATGTTTGACATTATGGATAACCATACAGAAAGAAAATTTGGTGCATTATTCGATGAAAAACGAAACCATATCAGATTATATTTAAAAACTGTTGAATTTGAGCCAACCGAAGAGGAAGGGGTAGCTATTTCTGATGACCATGTGTCAAAATCAAAGGAAAACTTATTAACAAGGTTGATGTTGCGCACCCCTCCTGGGATGCTACGGCTTATGAAAGCATTGTTACCACAACCAATTAAAAAAATGATTCGCAAGCTTTTGCTACGATAAACTCTGACATAGAATTATTGAAATAAACAACGAGGTGAAGGACGCATGAAAAAGCCAATAATTTCTGTTGTTGTTACAACGTATAATCATGAAAAATATATTGCACAAACTATCGAAAGCATACTCTCCCAAAAAGATTGTCCTGACTTTGAAATTATTGTTGGTGAAGATTGCTCTACCGACAAGACTCGTGAAATTGTTAAGGTTTATGCCGATAAATACCCCCAAATAAAACTTATGAATTATGATACTAATCAAGGAGTCCAAAAAAATCTTAAAGAATGCTTCAATTATTGTCAAGGCGAATATATAGCTATTTGCGAAGGCGATGATTATTGGGTTGACAAATATAAACTTAAAAAACAATATGAAGTCTTAGACAGAAATAAAGAAGCGTCAATGTGCTTCTCTGATATAACTTTGCTTTTTGAAGATGGTTCGACCGCCGGGCATTTTTCGGGTATACGAAAAACACTTCCCGAAATTATTACCGTAAAAGAAGTTCTGCTTCACAAAGGTTCGCCTGCAACCTTTTCTTGTTGTATGTACACGGCGCAGGCTGTGGCGTCTGTGCCGCATTCTTACTATGAAATAGGAGATGCTTATGATTTACTATTTAATCTATATGTGCTTGAGCAAGGTGTTGCCATATTTTTAAAAGAAGCATGTGTTTACTATCGGATTACTAGTCAAGGACTTTGGAACAGAAAAAGTGAGCAAGAAAAGAGAAATGATACGGTAGCGGTTTTAGCTTCGTATAACAAGTTTTTCAACTATAAGCATGATGAGTATTTTAATGCTGCTATCCTGCTAACCTTGGGGATAAGCCAAGCCACTACAGGTACAGAAGACGAAGGTGAGACAATAATATGTATTGAAAACGATGACGATGACGAGACTAAAAAAGTACACTTTCGTGAGCTAATGGCTCTGGAGCTTCCTTTCCCCGGGAAAAGGATACTGAAAATTTCAATACAAGGAAGGCGAAAACACTGATGACAGAACTTTATACGGAACCAATGTCTTCACCACTGGTCACAATCGTTTGTGTAACATATAACCAAGAAATTTTCATCCGGGACGCATTGGAAAGTTTTGTTACACAAGTAACGGATTTCCCTTTTCAAGTGCTTATCTCAGACGATGCCTCAACAGACAGCACGTCAGAAATTATTAAAGAATATGAAAAAATGTATGGAAACATCATAAAGCCTATCTATCGGAAGCAAAATCTAGGTGCTGCGCATAATTTCATATATACCCTTCAGGAAGTGCGTACCAAATATGTTATCTATAATGAAGGAGACGATTATTTTTCAAGCCCATACAAACTTCAAATGCAAGTAGACTTTTTGGAAGCGAATCCTGAATGCGCCATGTGCTTTCACCCTGCAACCATTCAATATCTTGATGGTTCAAAGCCAGATGATGTATTTCCGTCAAGTGATTTCCGTTTTGGGAAAATAAAATTAAATCTTGAAGATTTATTAATACACAATTTCATACAAACAAATTCGGTTATGTACCGCTGGCGCTTTACTAAAGAGGATTTTAAGGATAATATTTCAGCTTCTATATTACCCGGCGATTGGTATTTACATCTCCTTCATGCGCAAAAAGGGGCGATTGGTTTTTTAGATGAAGTAATGTCTGTCTACCGCAAACATCCGGGTGGCCTTTGGTGGGCAGGTCAAGCAGTAGATAAATTTCAAGCCAAATATTCAACAGAAGTATTCAGCTTTTATTACGAGGTATACAGCAATATAATAAATAACGATGAAAACTACTATCGAAATAAATTGGTGCCTGTTTTTTATGCCCTAGTTCATTCGATACGCGTATGCAATGAGCCAGAGAAGCTTATAGGTATTTTTGAGAAATATCCCAAGTTTGCAGTGGAACAATTTTTGGATGTGCAACAACAATCTTGGGGGGTACTGCTGAAGCCTACGCCATCTATCAAGGCAGCAATTAAGCAAAAGCTAAAGAAGTATAGAGTCATTCAATGGATGTATGTTAAGTACAAAAGATTAACTATACAAAGTTCGAATTAAATTTAAAGAGGATAATTGTTGCAGGTTTCAAATGCGGGCATTTCTAGAGTCAGAAATTATTTGAATTGAGCGATTTCAAGGACTGGTGCAAATGGCAAAGAAATATCCACAGTTATCGGGTCGAATTAATGCAATAGCTAAAAACCTAAGGGAGAATTGAGATGACTGAAAAGTTTCTAATACTAAGCTTAGCGGAAGAGAAAAATATCAATAAATTTTTTGCTGATGATAAAATTATTTCATTAGTTGGTGATGAGAGTTCTTTATCAGAAGCGTTTGCCCGTTTCTTATTCAATAAGCGAGTCTCATTTATAGTTAATACCGATTCCGACAATCCAAAGAATATATTTATGGGCATTAAATACATTCATATCGATGATATAACCCCTGAACAAACAAAAGAGAGCACATTTTTATTATGTGGTAATATTACAGCGGACATTGTCAATAAACTTTCATCTAAGGAGATAGGGGAAGTTTTTGTTTGCATACAACTTGATGAAGATGCTAAATTGCTTCTGGAAAATCAAGCTGCAATTAAGAATGTGCGTGCAACCCTATCAGACGAAAAATCTAAACATGTTTTTAACAGCATTATTAATAAACGTCTAAATGGTATAAACGATTATTCTGATATTTGTGAAAGCAACCAATATTTTAATGAAATATTTCAAAGACATATCACCGATGAAGAAATTTACTTAGACCTTGGAACATTAAATTTGGATTCTATTTCATTGTTTGTTCGCTTTGTTAATAACAAGTATAAAAAAATTTATGCTTTTGAACCCACTAAAAAGAATTATCAACTCATCTATGACGCTCTGGCTCATAACCCCAAAATTGCCGTTTATCCATATGCCGTTTCACATCAATCCGGTGAAATGAATTTACTGATCAATCCGTATTCGAATGGAAATTCTTTACTACTTACTGCAAGTAAAGATGACTACGAGATAGTTAAATCAATCACATTGGATGAATTTATTAGTGACAAGGTTACATTCATAAAAATTGATATCGAAGGCGCCGAGCAATTAGCGATATTTGGTGCGATGAAATTGATAAAAAAATACCGCCCCAAATTGGCTATAAGTATTTATCATCTTCCACTTGACATATTACAAATTCCGCAATTTATCCATTCTTTGGTGCCAGAATATAAATTATTTATAAGACATCATTATAGCGATAGCTGTGAAACTATTTTATACGCTTACGTTGATGAAGAACAAAAACCCTCCGATGCCGTTATACACAACGAACATGAAAAAAGGGGAATTAACTTATCGCAAGCGGAGTCATATTTGCAACAAGCACAAGAATATGTAAAACAATTTGAAGATTTACAAGGTATTAATAAAGGAACAATTTTCTTTGACACTGGAAACGGTTTCAATGATGATGAAAAAATATTGTTGTCCTTTAAATTATGCGAAAATAACCGATTCTCGCACTATGTGGAAATACCCTTAGATGTGAAAGCGGTCAGGTTTGACCCCATAGAGGGAAAGGCTTGCTTGTTGAAAGATGTAGAGATAATTTCAAACAATGGAAAGTTGGCATACAAAAATCTGGTGGGGTTATCTATAAATGGACTTGAAATCTTCAAGTGCACAGACCCGCAGATTCTTATTGAGACTGAGGGAAAAAGTATTCATTTTATCAAAATTGAAGGCCAACTTCTAACATTTGGAATAGATGAATTGGCTTTTATAAACAAATTGGATGAATTGTCTTCATTATGTTTTCGTGAAAAGTAAAAGCAAATTTAGTTAAAAATCTGGTAGGAGGATATCTGTATGGAGCCAAAGCTTAATGTTTTACTGATTTCGTACAATCAAGCTGCTTTTATTGAGGATTGCATAAAAAGCATATTGATGCAAAAAACGGATTTTTTATTCAATGTAATTATAGCAGATGATTGTTCTAGCGACGGCACATTGGATATTATAAAGCGTTGTACCGTTAATAGCGATGTTGAGTGCATAATCCTGGAAAATGAGAAAAACTTAGGTGCACAAAAAAATTTTATGCGGGCTTTTAAAGCATGTAATGCCGAGTATATTGCTACTATGGAGGGAGATGATTTGTGGATAGCTTCGGGGCGGCTACAGCATCATGTTGACTTCTTGGACATCCATCTTGAATGTTCTATGTCTAGTAATCGTCGACTGGATGCACATTATAAAGATTGCATAATAGAGTCTATATCACCTCAGCCACCTCTTGAGGAAAGGAATCCCCAGGGCTTTTCCTATTTAACGGCGGCAGACCTTATTAGATTGTATAATGGGGGAATGAACGTATCGTCTTGTGTGTATAGAAAATCAATCTTGGACAGGATAGTAAATGGTTTATATGCCAAGGAGTATGTATACGAGGCTGCTATTAATATAATGGCTAGCATATGTGGGCTTATTGCTCGTCATGATGAAATCATGAATGTGTACCGGGTACACAAATCCGGTATCTGGGCTGGTTTAAACGAGAGAGAAAAATTGAATGCTTTAATGCGCTTGTATGACGTTATGGATGAACACACAGAAAAAAAATTTGATGTAATATTTGCTGAAAAACGAGACCATATCCAACTACTTTTAAATACAGATGAAAGAGAGCCTTCGAAAAATTACTCTTCACAAGAGAAAGCATATTTACAGCAAGCACCAGGACATACCAAAGAGCTTAGGGATTCGCAAGCTCTTACAGAAGGAACGATCTTTCTTGACACGGGAAGCGGCTTCAATGAGGGTGAAAAAATAATATTGTCCTTTAAGTTATGTGAAAATAACCGATTTTCACATTATGTAGAAATACCTCCAAATGTAAAAGCAGTTAGATTTGACCCCATTGAAGGAAAGGCTTGTATGTTAAAAGAAGTAGAGATAATTTCAAACAATGGCAAGTTAGTATTCAAAAATTTGGCGGGAGTATCTGTTAACGGGTTGGAAATATTCAAATGCACAGACCCGCAGATACTTATTGAAACTGAAGGCAAAGGTATTTATTTTATCAAAATTGAAGGCAAGCTTCTTACGTTTAATATAAATGAAATGGCCTTTGTAGATAAATTAGACGAATTAGCTACATTATACTTTCAAGAAAAAAATGAAAAAGAGTGTATACACCAGTCATATCTTCTGGAGCAAAGAGAAAAAGAACGTATACACCAGTCATATCTTCTGGAACAAAGTGAAAAAGAACGTATATACCAGTCATATCTTCTGGAGCAAAGAGAAATAGAACGCATGTACCAGTCATATTATCAGGAACAGAACGAAAAACAACACTGGTACAAGTCATATCTAAAAAAAGATGATGAATTGCAGCATGTGTTTTCTTCGAGAAGTTGGAAAATAACAAAACCTTTACGCTCTTTTATTAATTTGTTTAAGAGATCGAAGGAGAAGAATTAGTGAACAGAAATAATAATTTAGCTTTAATGAAAACAAAGATTGCTGGTTTTATACTGCTTGCATTGGCGGTGTGTTTTGTGTGCTTTTGTATCTTTCATTTCTATAGTAAAGGATCATTTATACCAGAACTCAGAAGGGTGCAACGGTTTTCTCAAGGTGAACTCTATAAAAATTTGTACCGTTGGGACCTCCTGGACAACAACATAATCCGTTCCAACCACTATGATCCTTGGATAACTGTTTTTACCAACCCTAGAAGGACAGGCAGCAGACTTTATATAGAAATAGAGCATCTTAATGTAGACAGCACCAGCGCGCAAATTTTCTTTGCGCGTGAAGGGGAGATTTTTGATGAGGATCATAGTGTAAGTTTTATATTGGTAAATGGGCTAAACATTATACATTTGCCTTTTGGAAATTATGTTAACCTGCGATTGGATCTTGCAGATCAGCCCGATATTTCTATGGTTGTGACAAGTGTGGTTTTTGCTAACCGTGACTTTCTACCGGCTGTTTTTTGGTTGCATTTCTTTATTCTTCTGATTCTAAACATGGCTACTGGTTTTATGTTATTTTATACCTTTTCAGCAACCCGTAAAGCAAAAATCACCGAGCAGAAAACTAAACACATATATATAATCTTGGAAAAGTTATTATACACGATAACTGTCGCCATAATTCCAAGCATTTTTTTATTTAACTTATACAACCAAAATCGCGACCGCGGTCATATTTATTTTGATAATACAGTTATATGGGCCTTGCTGTTTCTAACGATATCATTATTATTATTTGGGGGCATATATTGGCTTATACGTAGCTTAGAATGCGCATTGTTGATTTTAGTGCTGTACTGGGTAGCTTTTTGGTTTTTTGAGGCTACGCATTCTTTCATAGCGGAGCATATTACTTACTTGCCTAGGTTATTATTGCTATCGCTTATCGGGTTATTGTTAAGTATGACGTGTGCTTTGTTGCCGCGTCTGCGACCACTTTTTGGTGATATGCGCTTGGCATTTCGCACGCTAACATTTGTATTATGTGGATTATTTATTCTTAATTTTTCTCCAGGGCTTAGGGATTATATTGTATCAAGACGTGCGGCAAACATACGACACAATGAGCATCATGTGAGAAATTCATTCTTTGTTGACTCTGATCTCCCACAGCCTGATATTTATTGGTTTTGGGTAGATGGTATGATGAGCCTTGAAACAGTTGAGAATCTGTTTGGATATTCACAAGCTACAGTACGTGACGAATTGGAGTATCGTGGCTTCATTATTTATGATGATACAACTCTTACTACACTTGGTACCGCTGTAGGTATGGCTGTTTTATTTTCTCCGGGTTTTTATGATAACTATCTTAATAGATTGTTAAACAATATATCTAATTATTTAATGGATGAACGTATTAGC
>Ga0123355_10006434_pt1 | contig 17401 bp, 11 predicted proteins | sample TergutEmb28metaG_3_FD_89872 | JGI IMG/M metagenome (GOLD analysis project Ga0123355, IMG submission 89872) | Embiratermes neotenicus P1 segment gut microbial communities from Petit-Saut dam, French Guiana - Emb289 P1 | ecosystem: Host-associated > Arthropoda: Insects > Digestive system > Gut ...
CAACCTGAAGATGGTCAGAAATGGCCGAAACATGTAGTTTCTCAATACAGTCATTAAATACACCTATGTGACACAGCTGTGTTTGAATGCACACCTATCCAAGTTCATACACACACAACAGGGATGACACACGTCCTAGATTCTAAGGCGTAGGTCTGCGGCCGCTCGCTTGCTGGGATCGTGGGTTCGAATCCCGCCGGGTGCATATACGTCTGTTGTGTGTGTGTGTTGTGTGCTTTCAGGTAGAGGTCTCTGCGACGAGCTGATCACTCATCCAGAGGAATCCTACCTATTATAATGCGTTTTCATGTTTGATCTGGCAACCCGAGTTGGAACGCAGCGCTACGGGAAAAAATATTTATGATAGGGAAAGCATACATATTGGCTATATATGATACATAAACATAGAAATGTGATACTAAATGTAGTTCTTAAACCAGGAATTACAAAATAGCTGGATTAGTGGACATTTGTGGTTTTGCGTCCACATGAATTCATTTAAGTCAGCACAGATAAACTAAAGGTAATTTCTACAAGTCAGTCAATACCAGACCCTAACAATGCTAATGACATTTTTGAATACGTGTTCAGTTCTGAACTGGAAGTGCTGCTACTTCTCCTTAAATGTTTCGACGTTCTGAATAAAAACCACGACGCAAACATCCAAAAGCTCCCCATTGTTACAGTACAGTTCCAGTCCCTATCTGTAGAGTTTGGATCAGCGAAGAACCCAGCAGAACTGACGGACGGACGTACTCTGCAAGTGAGGTGTCAAGGGCAGGGTATCTGTATTGTTTCGTCCACCAATCAGCTATCGCTATCGCTCTACAAGAGTCTCGCTCCTGGACTTCCGCTGTAAAACTGCACCGGCCAGAGACCAACAAAGGACCACAGCACGTCTGACTTTGAGAGCAGCGCTCTGTAGTGGCCTACATCGTCGGCGTGAGTACTTATTCAGAAAATAATACCCGTCATGGGCTTCCTATCGTGCAAGTGGGGGCGGGGAGTGAGATGGGGAAAGCTCAATTCTATTGAAGGCACGGAGTCTGAAGTAACCAGCACACAAAAGACATGAGAATAGAAATTCCGTGCTGTACACAAAGATATGAGGAAAAGAGCAAGCACTTTCTAGTGATAACAAAAGATTGGAAAAGCGAAGTGCTACTGCGTTATGTGAAGCATGAAGTGATATTGGAAGTGTTCTGGCCAAGGATTTAAGATACAGCTCAAGAAAGGAAGTATAAAAGTACATTTTGAAATTACAGTTTTCTGAGATGTGACGCTGAGGGGTTTGGTACAGGTTTAAGTACGTTCCGGAGGTACTTGCTGCCTCCATCTTCAGAGTGTGTTATCAACGTGCAGGTACAACATTCCATAGCACCTTGCAATTAATCATGACAGCTACAGGAATGAAGTCGATAGTTTGAAATCTTCGTATTTTGACAGCGGCCCTTTTTAGGCGCATTCGCAAAATTACTTCGCCATGTCTGTCAGTTCGTCCTTACGAATGCAAAAATTGGGTTCCGCTGAACAGATTTTTATGAAATTTCACACTTGAGATTTATCAAAAATCTGTTTAGAAAATCCAAACTGTATTAAAATTCGACACTAAAAACGAGTACTTTACGTGGGTACCTGTGTGCAGTTAAGGTAGTACCTGTGTAAGTTAAGATAGTACATGTGTGCAGTTAAGGTAGTACCTGTGTGCAGTTAAGGTAGTACCTGTGTACAGTTAAGGTAGTACCTGTGTGCAGTTAAGGTAGCATCTCGCTTAATTCTTCTTAGAAAGATAAAATTTCCAGAAATTTTGTAGAGAAAAATGAAAACATATTTTATGTTTAGGGATTTTTTCCCCCGAAAATTTTGCCGTTTATTAGATAATGTGGAAAATATTGTACAGCCAAACAGTTCACAGATGACAATATAATACGGAGCATGCGTATTGCATGTTGGATACTTAAGGCTACACGCAAACACTCAGAATAGGCAACACTTACAGCTTTCCCACAGCAAGTGAGGCGCACGAAAGAGCCTCACTCTTACGTTTATATTTACGCCGCTGGCCTTGTTGAATTTTAATAACTGATTGATCCTTTTCTTTCTCCCCATCACGTCAATATGTACTTCAACCAATCTAATCAAACTGAAGATGGAGTCATTACTGTCCTCCGAAAGGTTGAAGCGACGAAAGTACGTTCACACCGCCACTGTATTAACGACGAAACGAGTTGGGGTCGTTTGGCAACATTGACATTGAACAACATGACCTGTGGTAACGTGCCCTGACTATGTCAAATTGTTCATTACGTACAGCGACGTCCACTAAGGAGGCGCGCGTCTGAATCTAGTCAAGGTCATCGTGAAGCCCGTTCTTTATTACAATGTACAACACACCCCGTCACGGCCGTTTTCCTTAGCCACTGAATTTCAGTCCAAACCTTTCAGTACAAGCGTCTTCTTCTGCTTGACACGTGCAGTCGGTACGTCCACACAAACACTGCTTGACACGTGCAGTCGGTATATCCACACAAACACGTAAAGCCACTACATTTCCTGCGCTCTGTCTTCAGGTGCAACGTTTCGGACCACGAAACTTCAATTTCTGTACCAAAATGCCGATATTCAGTGAGCAATGTTGCAGCCCGTCGTGCTGCTTGATGACAGAACTTACAGATTGCCCACGGAAAGAGCGGACTGTGAGAACAGAACTGTTGTCTGTCGTCTGCAGATGGAGGTGGCTGGTATTACGAACAGTGCAGAGAGTTGCGTTGTTGAATGGGAATATGTGAGAGATCGGTTTATTCTGATTGGTCGTAACTGGCTGCAAGTTAAATTTAATGTGTGTGCTTAATATCGCTTTACAAGAGGAGTTGGCTGTCCACAGTCTGACTGGAAGGCTGCGTAGCTGTCACTATGACAGGGGGTTGATGAATGGCGGTGAGTGACCGCTGAGGACGACATCCAAACATGAATGCAGTCTCCGTCCACGTGTGTGTGTCTGCCGCACATCATGTGCCTGGTGTGACTGACAGATAGACACGTCCTTGGAGATGTGGTTACCAGTGACATCACAAAGTGGTTGTCATGGTTACCATGTGGTTTTAAGACATTGTGTTCTCTGTGCGGTATGAGCGGAGGCTGAAAAAACACTTCTTACTGTGGAAAGACGGTGTTCGGGGAGAGGGGTGGGCTGCGAATGTAGAAGGGGCTGAGTGTGACAGTTTAGTTGGCTATAAATATAGCGACAAGGGTGACGAAGAGACGTGGAGTAACGCGTGAATGCTGCGGCAGCCGGTCAAATACACAGCGGGAGAATGTGTGCATGTTTGCGTGCGTGCGTGCGTACAAACTTTCGTTGTCGCATATTTAAACGTTTCGAATCTGTCGGTTGGGCAGGGGTGCCAACATGAAGCTAAAGTTGCGACTTTATGGAGAGTTTTAGAGGCACAGGTGATGAAGGAACGGACGAGACAAAGCAAGAAATTGGTAAAAAACGATTAAGGTTTGCAGTTCAGACCGTTGTTGCTGCTAGCAATAAACAAGCACAGACAGTAATCTTCAGTGTGCAGTACATCAGCGGCTTGGGCATTGCTTTAATGCGGCGAGAGATAGAGAAAGAGAGTGAGAGAGTGGAGCAACTTTTATTGTGATTAAATGATATTGGTAGAGCCTAGAAAGTGTTTGGGACAATGAGATTTGCGGAGAGTCTAAATAGCGATGATCGTAGGACAGGGTTTAGACAGAATACTGCGGTTGGGGCATTAACTGTTACAGCTAGACTTACAGAGCTGCAGGACGAATAGACAACAGGGCACATGTCGCTAAGGAACGAACAAGTGTTGCCAACGAATGTACCAGGATAAGTAAGAACAAGTTCAGTTGGTGACAGCAGCTGTTACGAGAGTGCTACAGGCTGATATACAGAGGGTGTAATTTTGAGGGTAACTTTGTCCCTTGCACACCATGCAGAATTGCAGGCGACGGAGGTACAGTTCCACTCATTCTGAACTTCAGCACTGCACAGCGGTCAGTTTTGCCCGCTGTATCGCTTCACCCTGCATGCAAACACAGCCGGTTTCTATTGAACTGGAACTTGCTGTACCGACTCCGGAGCAGAACTGCCGCTGCTGGAAAAGAACCTTGTATCATCATGCCGGGAGACTAGTCACTATACCAATTGAGCTACACAGATTTGAAATGCCAAGTCGCATCAGGTTCAGTTACAGAAGATACAGGTGTTCAGAGGGCGACATACTGTGTACACTGGCTTCTTCTGCTGTAGCTGTCCGAGTCTCAGACGCCCTTGAATTTGGTGCAAACCAAGCTGCAGCTTTGTGTGAACTGAAGCAGATTTGCTGCTGTTTGGATCACATTCCTGTGATCTGTCTGTTATGTGACCAACTGGAAGGTGGTCACCATGGAGTGTCGAAACGTGTTGCTAATGTGGGCGGTGTAGCGGGAGACATCAATAAATTTGTGTTAACAGAGAGAGAGAGAGAGAACATTACGTTGATTCTATTGCTCGTTAGTTTCAGGCACTTTGTGTAGCACGCACACACACACACACACACACCAGACTGGACGGTTTCGTGATGTATTAATGTGAATGCAGAGAGCGTTTGTGACATTTCGTAATTCGGCACTACATAAATCACTGCATCGACAGCAAAATGAAGCGGAACGGCATTTTCGTATGTCGTAAATCATCACGTTACATACTGAGACAACTGTAGAGAGACAGAGCAGTTTGATGGATTGCATGAAAAGTGACAGTCAAACAGGACCATGGCATCCTGTGTTGGTGAGGTGTGGGGATCAGTGTGGGGTCAGTGCGGGGCCAGAGAGGGGTCAATGTGGGGATCAGTGAGGGGTCAGAGAGGGGTCAGTGTGGGGATTAATGAGGGGTCAGTGTGGGGTCAGTGCGGGGTCAGTGCGTAGGAAAGGACTAGATATCAATACGGTGACAGAGTACAGGAAACGCAATGGGCGGGGCGTGCGTCGTGTGAGAGTGACAGGAGATTACACGCAACGCTGTGGATGGAAGACCTTAATGCAAGAAACCTCTTAGAAGACTTAAGAGTAGAAGAGAGGATAATATTACAATTGGCATTAACAAAGTAAGATGGCAGGCCGTGAACTGGATTAACTTGCCTCAGGACAGGGACAAGTGGCGGGATGTTGTGATCAGGGTGACGAACTTTCGGGTTCCACAATTTGAGCCGAATTTCTTGGCCAGTTGAGACAGGAGTCCGATCCATGTAGTAAGTGACTGGTGTGCACAGCAGTGACTGTGTCACTGACCAGCACATTGTGCCGTCATCACGTGTGCCAGTCGCTGCCTTAGAGACAGCAGGAACGTGACACTTGCTGACCGACCGGTTGCTATTGTTAGCCACATATCGTGTGTGAATATTCATTTCGCTAGGCGATGAACCGTACTGAACCGTACTGATAGGTACTGAACTGTAATTTACTGCACTGTACTGAACTGTAATGAAGCGTACTGAACTGTACTGAAAGTTAGGAATTGTATTGCACTGCACTGAACCGTACTGAAATGTACTGAACTGTATTGAAGCGTACTGAACTGCACTGAACTGTACTGAACGTTACGTAATTGTACTGCACTGCACTGCACTGCACTGTACTGAACTGCACTGAACTGTACTGAATGTTACGTAATTGTACTGCAATGCACTGCACTGTACTGAACTGCACTGAACTGTACTGAACGTCACGTAATTGTACTGAACTGTACTGAACTACACTGAACTGCACTGAACTGTACTGAATTTTACTGAACTGTAATGAACTGTACTGTACCGTACTGTACTGAACGTTACGTAATTGTACTGCACTGCACTGTACTGAACTGCACTGAACTGTACTGAAAGTCACGTAATTGTACTGAACTGTACTGAACTGCACTGAACTGCACTGAACTGTACTGAACTGTACTGTACTGTACTGAACTGTACTGTACTGAACTGTACTGTACTGTACTGAACGTTACGTAATTGTATTGCACTGCACTGAACTGTACTGAAATTTACGTAACTGTACTAAACTACACTGAACTCTATTGAACGTTATGTAATTGTACTGAACTGCACTGAACAACACTGTACTGTACCGAACTGTACTGAACTGCACTGAACTGTACTGAACTGTAATGAACTGTACTGAACTGCACTGAACTGTATTGAACGTTACGTAATTGTACTGAACTTCACTGAACAGCACTGCACTGTACTGAACCGTACTGAACTGCACTGAACTGTACTGAACGTTACGTAATTGTGCTGCATTGCACCGCACTGTACTGAAATTTACGTAATTGTACTGAACTGCACTGAGCAGCACTGCACTGTACTGAAGTGTACTGAACTGCACTGAACTGCACTAAACGTTACGTAATTTTACTGAACTGCACTGAACTGTACTGAACGTTACGTAATTGTATCGAAATGTACTGAAATGTACTGAACTGCACTGAACCGTACTGAACGTCACGTAATTGTACTGAACGTCACTTAATTGTACTGAACTGTACTGAACTGCACTGAATTTTACTGAACTGTACTGAACTACGCTGAATTTTATTGAACTGCACTGAACTGCACTGAACGTTACGTAATTGTACTGAACTGTACTGAACTGCACTGAATTTTACTGAACTGCACTGAACGTTACGTAATTTTACTGAACTGTACTGAAAAGCACTGCACTGTACTGAACTGTACTGCACTGTACTGAACTGTACTGAACTGCACTGAATTTTACTGAAATGCACTGAACTGCACTGAACGTTACGTAATTGTACTGAACTGCACTGAACTGCACTGAACGTTACGTAATTTTACTGAACTGTACTGAACTGTACTGAACAGCACTGCACTGTACTGAACTGTACTGAACTGCACTGAACTGTACTGAAGGTTACGTAATTGTACTGCAGTGCACTGAAATGTACTGAACTCTAATGAATTGCACTGAACTGTACTGAACGTTACGTAATTGTACTGAACTGTACTGAACTGTACTGAACAGCACTGCACTGTACTGAACTCTACTGAACGTTACGTAATTGTACTGCACTGCACTGAACTGTACTGAACTGTACTGAACGTTACGTAATTGTACTGAACTGCACTGAACTGTACTGAACCCATTACATTAAGCCTAGAATGAGAAATATTTAAACTTCTCAATGATCAATCAACTGTCTTCCACAAGCAGATTACTTTTGGCTCCCCTATGGTTATTACGTTTGTGTGTTGACAGAAAACAGCATAATAAATTTTCATGTGTTAATTTCCAGTGAGTGCCCGCTCTTCCTTCTAGGAAAGGCAGATTGGAAAAAAATATTATACGGCTATAGGAAATGAAAGAAATTTAAATATTAAATAAAGATAAATACATCATCTTCACCACGATAAATAGCAACTAACATACCAGCCATCTCCGAACGCCTACATACTTCATGCATGACATACTTGAAATATAGATATCTGAAAGCCACAACGCTTTTTCCGACTGCTCCGCATTAAAAATATATAAAAAAATCTAACTTCAACGGACGAACTCCGCTACAAACGAGAACACATCAACTATTCTACACTGCTGGCGATTCCCACTATGGATTAGTAAACACCAATACCACATACCATCAACCAATATATAATTGCTATGATTCCACATGGATGGCGTCCTTCACCACGAAAAGTATATAATTCTACATAATATATCCTATTTTAAACACTCATATCCTAATGTGTTATCCTCCCCCCATACGTTACTAGATTTTATGAACCACTTATAACCACGCCATTTCAATTGTCAAAAGAACATATTAACCAATCATTCGCCATCAGCTATCCATACTACAATAATAAACTGCTAAAATTTAACCTAAAATACATTAGTCAAGTTATATAACAAGTTTTACAATTTCACGTTGTTCAATACTGACAAAAAAGAACATGTTATTAGAAGCGTTTACAGAAAAAACGAGATCTCGTTGAATCGTAATAATTTTAATGTTCACATATTGTATCATTCCATATACTTTATAGTTTCCTCGATAAAGACTTACGCCCTGATGATGGCCTAGTGAAGAGAGCCGAAACATGTAGTCACTTCTAAATACTACACATTGTAAATAAGTAATATATATTGTAGTTGTGTCTGCCTTATTTATCTTTATTTAATATTTATATCTAGCACAACGGGAGTGGCCCACTTTAAGAAGGAAATTTATTTAGTTAGCACGTGGTCAGTCAGTACGTTACTGTCTGCCAGCAGCTGACACAAACTTACATTTAAACCTTTCCTTCACACAGATGTGCTTTCTGTCCGTCATTACAAGCACGTCAACAGGCCGCTCTCTTTTCTACATTTGTTTGTTTTCCGCTGCTCCAAGCTGCACTGCTTTTAGCGCAACGAGTTTTATATTAGCAAAAGTGAACAGGCTTAAGGAGGGCCGGCCAATACAGCCAGCATCACTAATGTTCTTATGAATAATGCGTCATCTGCAGTGCCAGTCAGGTGTAACTGAGTCGCGTCGGTCTGTACTGGCTTGGGTCACAGCAACTGCACGCTTCGCACAGACAGCGTCGCTGGAATCGCCCTTTCTGACCAACGAACAGCGAAAACTGTAAGTGGCAGATGTAAAGTTTCTGCAGCAGTTTGTAAGGCCGGATGGCTCAGTCGGTACAGCGACTGGACAGGCCGGTGATCGAATTGCGTTGGTGGCGAATTCTTCCGCACCCGTCCAGATCTTCCCTGAGGTCGACCCAGGTCTGTTTGCTGGGGGGTAAAGCGGCTGAACTGTGGCGTTAACCACCCACCCCTACATCTAGCACAGAGGCTCGAGAAAGAGTAAAGCTGTTCCTCTATTCCCCTCTGTGCCTTCATAGCATCTGAAGGTACAGTAATTTCTGTATCTTCGTGGGTTGGAGAGTTCGACAGTTCGACACACAAATCGGTACGGCACGACGTGTTCTTCCGGTACACAGATTGCTTTGTGCTGATTGACTGGGTTTAATTAACGTTTGAATTTTTAATATGTCAAATGGTACATTTTGTGAAATAGCAGGGAGATTTCATTCAAAAAAAATTAATTCACCCTAACGAATAAAAATTGCACGCATGTAAAATTCAGGCAATGTCTGTCGGCGCAGTTCCTTTCAGGACTTCTGGTGTTCCTGTTGTTTGATATACAAAGTACAGCTGTTGTTTGTACGGCACTGAAATTGGGACTGGACTGTCACGAGGGCAAAATACATACTGAAGTGTTCCAGAAGAGATAGCATGACTTGGTGTTTGGGTAAGCGAATGGGCTGCAGGTTTTGGTGGAAAAGATCTCTTGGAAGGTAAAATAGTAGGTGGAAGGATAATATTAAAGTAGATGTGAAATAAAGAGATAAATAAATAAAATTGATTGGATTTATCTGGCTCGGAATCCAGACAAATAGAGGGCCCTTCTAAATAAGATAATGACGCTTCGGGTTCCAAGAAAATGTGGGTAATTTTTGGCTAGTTGTAACCAGAAGTTTTTCAAGGACTCAGCTACATGAATTCAGGTAGTAATGTGGTTGGTCCTGTACTACGACAGTAGTTTATCTGTAGTGCGTGACCCTTCCGAACACGTGTAGCTGCTCACGTGTGTCACGTAGCGGTCAGACACAGTGCCACCGTGAGGTCAAATACTGCACAGAGATCAGGTCACTTTGATACGCGTTCTGAAGGGTCAGGGTTCATTTTCAGGATCATTCCTTGGGGTTAGTGTCAGAGTATGGCAGTACAAAGCACCCTTCATTTGCAGTGACGTCTCATCAATCCTACCTTTTACCTTCATAGCATTTCTTGTAGTGTTGACAGACAGCTCTAAAGCTCTAAACTTGGCAGATGCGACGGAAGCTGCATTTTAATTTATGCATACGAAAAACAGAAATAGCGCGCTGCCGGAACTCAAAAAGAGAGGCAAAAAAGCAAATCGTTTTTATGATTTCTACTTTAGTAGAAAATGTATTTTGGAAGATAAAAAGGGGCTCTTTGATCTCTGTATATTTCTAATCTAGTGACTAAGCTTTGTGAGTGTACAAAATGTTGCATTATGGATGTATATATTGCGCTATATAGCTACTAATTCTTATAAATAATAATGATAAGAATTATTCATACTAATAAACCTGAACTCCTTTATCCATTACTTCGCTTTTTGCTGCTAACATCGTACCAACGTTCCCAGAACCTGGTTCCGTGCCACGTCACTACAGAATCCCACGAATGTATCTTAACACTGCGCACGGAATAGCGTGTTTCAAAACAACAATACAGATGAAGACCACAGTGGAATGCTAGGCTCGAAATTGCGATAACCTTGCAGACGTCTCTCAGTGTCACGTTGTATAGCCATTCTGAACACTGACAGACTCAAGTCTTGATGTTTTCAGGGATGTTAATCCGTTTCGACAGATAAATATAAACAGACGTTTCGAAAGATTCTGCGGCCTTCGTAGTCCAAAACAAGAAGCAGTCGGCTGTATCTTCTCTGAGTGCTTGACCTTGAAATTGAAGACTCTGCGATCCTTCGAAATGTCGATAAACCTTTACCAATCTGTACGATGTCATATCGCAGATTCCTTACATCTTCAGCAATAGGACTACGAGAATTTCGCATCACATTTCCAGTCCAGTATAAACAAACAACCGCCCATGACGTTGTGCATTAGCAGAACCACTCTTATACCTACAGTAAGAGCTGTACTTGACAACGTCACTTACCGCATCCTGGAGCAGCTGCTGCAAACAATATCCTGCAGCTGTCAAACGTGAACAAATTGTCAAACACTTCTAAACTCTTTCCAATACCGTCAGCGTGGTGTTTTCTTTAAGTCCGCCCTCGCCGTGGCTGCCCTCGGAACATCCCCAAACGTGGCGGTCTGTCTAACGGGCAAGCTACACAGCACGACTGATGATTCCGTCCCAGCGAGATACCTCACAAGGCGGCTATTAAATTACTGACTACATGGGCGGATCCACTGTCTTTTTGGAAGAACCAGTGGCCAGTTTCACTTAAATTTTCGAAAAATGGCGCTAGAATCTGTCCGTTGTGAGGGTTCAGTCATGCTTGTCGCACTGACACAACACCACATTTCCACTTTAATATTATACCACGACCTTACATACCATCCTGGTATCGTCTGCCGATCAATATTTACATGCACATCTGGGTATAACCGTGTCTTATGATTACAGAAAGTTGGTGGTGGATCGACTTACCAGAACCATGCACAAAGAAGCCGTCGCAACAAACGTTTTCGTCCAGACGCCTGTAATTGGACACAACACGGCCCCTTCGCTGTCTCTTCTCTTCAAAGAAAAACCTGTTGCTCTCAGTCGCTGAACAGTGGACTTGTGGCAGTTCGCGACGGAACTGAACACCGTCCGGTGTGTCTGTGTACAGTCTGTGTACAGTCTGTGCTGCATGTTACAGCGTATAAAACTGCACTGCTTTGAACTGCTATCGATTGGAGGCAGTCGGCCTTCAGTTGATGTTATTACTGAAGGGACCACCGGCGAGGCAATTGACCGTGAGGTGAGTGGGACATGGCGGCCAGCCGAACGGCTTGTCCTTCGGGAGAGGAGGCGCTTTACAGGTGTGCTGATAAGTCCTTAGCCCGACTAGGAAGGAAACAAGCTAATGTTTCTCTCAGTATGGGGTGACATTCCTTCGGCGCCTTGCCTTACAGGAAAAATAACTTGATGACAGCTCACCGCTCGATGTTGTTGAAATCGCGCGCGTCCCTGACATGCTTCCGAGCTTGTTTCCTTCCTGGTCGGGCTAAGGACTTATCAGCACCAGGGTATTTCGAAAACTGCTGGCTATGCTGTAATACACTGCCATCGGTTTAACATTCACAAATTCTACGTTCTGTCCACACAGTGTTTTATGTGTTTTGTGCGGATCTCAGAACAAACAGCGATTATTTCCCTATACAACATTAACTGACTGGTTTTTATAACATAGAAGGAGTGTGTTTACTGCGCGGTACGGACTGGGTATTTATATATAGTTCATATTAATGTTAATCTTTAATACCTTTATCAGAAGCCTGTGAGGTTCCAGAGCAGCAAATTTCGTGTTCTCTAGTAATTTAATAATAATAATAATAATAATAATAAGAAGAAGAAGAAGAAGAAGAAGAAGAAGCAGAAGAAGAAGAAGAAGAAGAAGAAATATAGATCCTCACATTGTGTCCCCCTGTTTCCTCTTCTTCTCTGTAGCCTTTAATGGACAAACCTTATATTAGGCTCAGTACGGATACAAACGTACACAAATAATTCATTGGCAGTGTCCACCGCTGCAGCAGTCAAATGCTGCTCTGGTGACACGAAACTACACGAACCGCCTCGCCCGATGTTTCATTAGACACGAAGCTTTTCTTGCTGGTAATCTCTTTTGAGTCGGTAAAACTTTCGGGGTATATTGGACTGCAAGTACATTGAACAAGAACGTAAACTGTCTCTGTTTCTGCTTTGTTGCACCAGTTCGTAAGATTTGTTTCGTGGGAATGGAGCAGTGTGTCAGTGACAGTGACACCCTTGTGCAGCGCCCCAGTCGCACGTCTACTGAAGTGTTGGTGGTAATGATGACGTCAAGCATTGTTTGGCTAAGTGAGCTATCTAAGGCACTATTTGTATACTGGCTGTAGGACGTTTGAGAACACAAGCTGAATATTTAGGAACTGTGTAAATTCACTAAATGTTGCCAGTTCAGCGCTGTCAGAGTGAACTGTGCCATCAGGGGTTTGATTTCCGTCGGGCTATGAGATTCTCCCCCTTTCCAGAAATCCAGACCGACTGTGTTTCACATTTGACGGGCAGTGGATGTTCTTGTTCGGAGATCCAGCGGCAGAGGGGTGAGGCAAGCCACCAATTTCCAAATAGTGCCGAGATTAGGGGCGAATGGATTTATTCCTCTGCTCTCCCATAAGCCTTCATGGTGTGCTAAGGATAACATAGCCCCTGTCTTTCACGGAATATTGTCAATGCAAAACCACGCTGTATGCTAGAACAGCGCAGTAAGCTTGCCTGTACCCTACTATTTACAGCGATGGTTCCGATCCACTGTAGCTCATCGCCGGCCACCACCAGGGAAATCCTTCGTGCACAACAGTGCAAATCAGTTCTGAACCCCCACAGGAATTGGATATTGTGAATTTGAAAAATTCTGTAATTTTTTCGGAATTAAACCTCACGTTAGGCTGTTCCACGAAATGAAATGAATTTAATTCCTAGCCATTAGATTTCTGTAGAACTGCCTGCCACCTCTCTAAACATATACGATACAAAAACAAGGGCAGCAGCTGCTTCTAATGTTATAGTTCATAATTTTCTTGGAGATGGCTGAGCAGAGGTCGAAAAATGTCGCAAGTATCACTGCAACAAATGAAGCTGCAGTACAACAATGTGATGTTGCAGTGTGACCACGACAGCATTGACAGTAGGTAGGGTGGTGGACTGCAGGGCACAGCTGTGGCAAGGGGCTGGTGACAGACGTGCAACTGATGAATACAACGCGTAAAATATTGTCTGGTTAACCTGACAGACAGACAGACAGACCGCTAAGAACACCTTCAGATATATATGAACATGTTATTAAAATAGATCGTACATAAACAGAAGGTAAATGTGTTGAGTGGATGTATCTGCTCCAGGCCAAGGTTGTGTGGCAGGCCTTGTGAATACGATGATAAACCTAAGGCCTAACTAAGAGACTATCAGCGTCTCGAACAGTACTTCAGTCCTTCGAAATGGATACATAATTATTTAGGTTATTTTCGAGTTTTCTTCTAAAGCCCATTTGTCACTATATGTACCGCACAGTGGTCACTATATGTACCGCAAGGTTCAACATTCAGCCATTCTACGTTCTGCCCACAGATTGAATTTATGTGTTTTGTGTGGATCTCAGAACAAACAGCGATTATTTCCCTATACAACATTAACTGACTGGTTTTTATAACAGAGATTTAAACATCTAAAGTCCAGTGGTAGCTATATATACCGCAAGGTTTAACATTCAGCCATTCTACATTCTGCCACACACTGTATTTATGTGTTTTGTGTGGATCTGAGAACAAACAGCGATTATTTCCCTATACAACATTAACTGACTGGTTTTTATAACAGAGATTTAACCCTCTAAAGCCAAGTGGTCACTATATGTACCACCAGTTGAACATTCACAAGCTCTACGGTCGTCTCTCTGAACTCCGTTCTTTGTTCCTCTTAACCTCGTTCTCTGAAGGCTGTATCGAAGCAGATCTAATACTGTCAGACACTTTGTTCAAAGGCCTTATCAGTGTGCAACGAGAAAGCTTATAGAAGGTGTGCAGTTCAGAGCGATCCCAACCCACACCGACACACCAATACTGTGAAACACAGGTAGATCCTAGTGACAGAATTGCATCCTCATTCTGATGGCTGTTACTCCGAATGTTTACTTCTTATCCACGATCACACTTTTGACGCGAGCAAAGGAGATGCATCAGACATGCGCAGTTGATTAGACGGCACAGCAGCTCTGGTCCCCTGTGCCACCGCCGTCTGGACCCTGACGGCAGTAGATACGCGACGCCCGTGCTCTCCGCGTCGTGCGTCGCTTGCCGGAGCGAAGAGATGTGGAGAGACTGCGAACGTAAAGACGTGCAAACTTCAGCGGAATTTGCAACAGCAGGCCGGATTTAATTGGCGGTTGTGCGTGTCTCTGCAAGAGAATGCATTTGTATCGGTTGTGCCTTAGCATCAAATGACATGAACTACCGAGTCCCGTCTTAGACCCTCGCCTTAAGGGAACAGCAGACACTGAGGGTGTATGTAGACCGTAACTGAGCCTGAAAACACGCAAATAATACAACTACCAAATTTTTTAATTTACTGTTTAACAAATATTAAGCGAGAGGACGGGCCTGCAACGTGCAATGTACATTTGAATTGGAGGGTAATATTAAAGTGTACCTTACAGTAGCTGGACCGACATCAATCACTGTGGTGGGCATGAAATTACCTTAGGGTTTCAATAAATCTGTCCGTTTTCCAGGTTTCGAAGAAGAGGCTCTGATTGCTGGGGTGTGTCAGTTGTGTCCTCTTGTAGTGCCAAGTGCTGCCTGCTAGTGTAGAAGTGCAGATGCTCAGCTTTAGTCGCCCTCTAGTGTTAGTTACGCCATGTATAGCTAGGCTTTACAAATGTTTAACTGCACACTTTGTGTGTAGAATAAACAAAACTGTTTAAAATTGTGGGTCAATGAAATTTCCACAGACTCACTTTTGTGTAGTAAGTTTTGTGTTTTTATGAGTACCATATTTATGTAATTTTAAATTACGCGCTTTTTATGAAGTAGTGAGATTAGTTATCGTTGAATTGTAGCATATAATTTAATTAGAGAGGAGAGAGCAGTAAATACACCGGGGTTTGAGTTTGTTGGCTTTAAACTTAATATTCGTGTTTGTGAACTGCAGTTTTGCACCCTAACTGACTGATACATTTGCTGTGTGCAATGTGTCACAGTGCGCTCTGACCGATACAGAGTGACATTGTCATCAGATTCATCCTATCTGGAACACTGAGTCAGTCTGTCGATCTAATGCTGACCGGTCACATGACAGTACTGGCCAAACAAACACTGTATGGAAAATTGAATTACGGTTGTTTGTTTCAGCCGTTTCAATAAACCGCTGCACTTGACGTCGTGTCCATCGGCCTGAATCTTTCAAAACAATTTTCTTCTAACCTCTCTAGCAAACAGAGCGTTCGACAACTGATATGAGTGTCAACAAACTGTGAGTGTCGCTGTCTTCTTTGTGCCCTGCTGGCGGTTATTATACTCACTTGTTTTATCTGTTTGATTTGTGTCACCTCCGAAAGCCCCGACCGTAACTGACAAACGTAGATCATAAAACTGAATTGAAAATAAGAAACTTTATTGCCAGAAAAGAGAGTTGAATGTTGGAACGGAAGGTGGCCAGATATCATTGGAAGAACTTATGTTGACTTGTGCTGTGCTGACAGAGTGAGGAGAATTTGTTATAAAATCCAGTAAGATTGCACCTTTACAGACGACACTAACTTTAGTGCAAATCAGAATATCTTTTTAAATGAATCAGGCTTTACTGTCTCGCGTTATTCTTAGGAATATCGTGACGTGTTTGTTTGAGTTTGGCTTGGCGAAACTTCGCAAAACAAATTAACGTACTGTCGATAGTTACAGTTATTTTGCGATTATAATCCATGTTTAATAAATAAATCATTTTAATTATGTATATTCATATTTATGAAAAATAATGTTCTTAAAGAACAGTTATAAATCCCGGTACTTGTTTAATTTTAAAATTTTTATGTAGAAGTGATTTTATGTAAAATTTAACGTGCTTAATTATTGTATATAAATTATACTAATCAGTCTGATAAGAGACATTAATTACAATCCAGTGTTTGTAAACATCACACAAATATCGGTATGCATCATCATGCAAAATGCGACAGCTCTAGAGCGTAACATAGTTCGTATCGCGTTGACGACTCTGCTGATGTGTGACGTAACAGTTGCTGTATCCACTCAGAAACACAGTCACGGCTGACACAATGCCAAGCGACCGTGAAGTACCATGAGTCCTGCCTCTCTGACATCCTCTTGTGAGGATCTAAACAAAGCTTCTACTATGGCCGAAATCCAAAGGTTACTGCTGATGGACGACCGCCTCCATTCGCTCGCTCCAGAGTCCAGCTCGCATATCAACGATTCTCTGCACCAGTTCCCGCTGTTCAACTTCAGTTTGGACGAAGCGTTGCTGATCCTGTTGAGCGAAAAGCAGCGTGAAGACCGCGACTTGGGTAGCCACGCCGAAGTGGCGCTGATCATCGTGTACGCTGTGCTGATGGTGGCGGGCCTGGTGACAAATCTGTTAGTGAGTTTCGTGGTGGCCAGAAGGGCGCAAATGCACACCGCAAGGAACCTGTACATCGTGAACCTCACAGTGTCGGACATCACGCTGTGCGTCATCTGCATGCCGTCGACACTGGTAGCTCTCCTCAGGTAAGCCTCTCTTATCAACTGCTGTACTGGCCGCAACCCGGCACCACCGGCACCAAGGTGGTTCCAGGCTGTCGGAAACCACTTTATCCACTAGGGCCGGGTCCACACTAAACCGAAAAAACAGGGACATTCAGAAGCTCAGTGTTTTGCAACAATTCTGAAAACTTTATGAATCATTCTTGTTCTTAAGCTTTCGCCGTGTTCTAAATGTAAATTATTCCTTTTTGGGTAATTCCCCAGCGTCTGAGTTCTAATTGCCGACGTTTCGGAACTCACTATCGGTTCCATCTTCATAGGCA
>Ga0123355_10006435_pt1 | contig 17401 bp, 15 predicted proteins | sample TergutEmb28metaG_3_FD_89872 | JGI IMG/M metagenome (GOLD analysis project Ga0123355, IMG submission 89872) | Embiratermes neotenicus P1 segment gut microbial communities from Petit-Saut dam, French Guiana - Emb289 P1 | ecosystem: Host-associated > Arthropoda: Insects > Digestive system > Gut ...
GCGCAGCTTTTTACATATGCGGATTTTGTGCTCACCAAGGGGCAGGGATTTTATTCCCTGGCGCAGGCAGAAATAATCGAAAGCTTTTACCCGTTGCGGGAAGATTACGACCGGTTAATGACCGCCCACTTGGTGGCAGAAGCGTGCGAAAAAACCTTGTGGGATAATATCGAAAGCGACGACTTGCTGCGGCTGGCACTAAAGTCCCTTTCTGTTTTGGCAAAAGGGAAAGTACCGCCAATGCAAGTGGCGTGTGTGTTCTTGTTCCGCTTTTTGGATGCCCATGGCTTGCGCCCGCAAACGGATACATGCACGGTGTGCGATATACCTTTTCAAGAGGTAGGCCGGGCAGTGATATCTGCGGAAGGGCTGGTGTGCGATGCACATAAACCGATCACATATCAGCCCATATCCGTTGCCGCAATTACGGCTATGCAGCATATTTTGGATAATGATCTTGCGCAAGCCTTTCTTTTTACGGCACGTGATGGTATCCTTATGGAGCTGCGTAAGGCGGCAAATCTTCTGTGGAAATGCCACTTCGAGTGGGAGCTTCGGTCTGGAGGGTGAGTATATGCGTTTTGGGTATTGTTTAGGTTTAGATTTTTTGCGCGAAGATGCTGGCGAAAAATTACTTTTTCATGCTGTAGCAGAAGCAGGTTTTGACTATGTGGAATTGCCGCTTTCGGGCCTTTCCGCGTTATCTATAGACGCGCTTTCGCAGTTAGAAAAATCCCTGGCATCTATACCATGCAGGGCTTGCAATTTATTTTTCCCGCCCAGCCTTAGCATTGTTGGTAAAAACATGGATATAGCCGGTATTCGAGCATACTTGGCAAAAATGCTCCCGCTTGTTGCAAGTTTGGGTGTGGAAACACTGGTTTTTGGAAATGGCGGCGCAAGAAAAATCCCGGAAGGCGCAACACGTGAAGGCATTTGGGATAATTTGCGCACGTTGGTTGAAATTATGGACGAATATGCAGGCAAACACGGCATTATTATTTGTGTCGAGCCGCTTAATTCTACCGAAACAAATATGTTAACCAGCTATGGCGAAGCCGCGAGGCTAACAAAGGGGCTATCCCATATCGCCACCATGATAGACAGCTACCACGTGGCAATGGAAGGCCAAAACTTTGACGATGTGCTGGCAAGCCCGGAAAAGTTAAAGCATTTGCACACCGCCTATCCACAAGGCAGGCTCGTTCCTTCCCCGCAAGATGATATTGCTGTATATACAGCGTTTGTTAAAATTGTAAATCAGCTGGGCTACAACGATAAGATAAGCATAGAGGGCGGATTGCGTGCAACCAATTCCGCCGATGTATATAACCAAGTGACGGCGGCTTTGCATACGTTGAAAAATTTATTTGCAGGCTAGCCCTTTACAAATATTGCTGCAATTGATATCATACCCTTTGGAAGAAACGCACTGGGCGGTTAACTCAGCTGATAGAGTGCCACCTTGACGTGGTGGAAGTCGTGGGTTTGAGTCCCGCACCGCCCATAGTTGTAAAAAAGAACTATATCACTACCCAAGGGTAGCAATATAGTTCTTTTTTGTCCTCTAGGAAATTGCTCTTTACGAAATGCGCGGCCTTAGCGGTTTGCCGAAGGCGAACTAGCGATGAGCCGCTTTTTTATTACATCAACGGAGCAAACAGGTGCAAAAAAGCATCTATCAAATCATTCCAAGACCGCTTTCCTCTATCGCTAAGTAAAACTTCGCGGCTTTCACTTATTGTTTTAACCGCATCTTCCGTTATATCTGCAATAGCACCCGAATTACACAAAAGTACAGCACATTCAAAATGCAAGTATAGGCTCCTGTAATCCAAGTTTATTGTACCTACAACCGCAACTTTATCGTCACATACAAAACTTTTTGCATGTAAAAAGCCGGGGGTGTACTCATAAATACGCACTCCCGCTTCCAGCAAACCATTGTAGTACGACCGTGTAAGCCGAAACACTATTTTTTTATCCGGTATTCCTGGGGTTACGATCCGTACATCTACACCACGTTTGGCAGCCATTTGAAGGGCATGTATCATTTTTTCGCTAATAATCAAGTATGGGGTAAAAATGTACACATAATGCTCGGCTTGGTTTAGTATATCTACATATATATTTTCCCCTAACCTATCTTGGGTGAGCGGGGAATCTCCATAGGGCAGTACAAAGCCATCTGTCGTGCTGGTTTCAGCTGTCGGCGGCCGGTACAATGTATAATCGTTTATGCGTTCCTCCGCCTTACAAAAAGTGTCCCACATCTCTATAAACATAAGTGTGAAACTCCATACGCCATCGCCTTTTAAGCAAACTCCTGTATCTTTCCATACGCCTAGGCGTTTGTTTTTGTTAATATACTCGTCCGCAATATTAATGCCGCCAACAAAGGCGACCTCGCCATCTATAACCATGGTTTTCCTATGGTCGCGGTTGTTCATAAACGCAAAAAGAAATGGTATAAATGGGTTAAACCTTAGCACGCGAATATTTTTGGCACGAAGTGCTGATATATACGCGTTTGTAAAAAGTTTTTGAGAGCCAAAATCGTCTATAATAAGCCTTACTTCCACACCTTCTGCTGCCTTATGTTCCAACACTTCAAGCAGTGTGTCCCACATTCCACTTTTGTATATAATAAAATATTCCAAAAAAATAAATTTTTCGGCTTTGGAAAGTTCTGTAAGCATGTCGTCAAACATTATTTCGCCAAAAGGATAGTATTTTGTATCTGTATTTTTGTATGCGTGATAGGACGAACTGCGGCGGATATACTGCACAAGGCTATGCATTCTGCCACATGTCGCTTGGTTAATATCCGGTAAATCGTCATCGCTATCCAGCAACTTGGCGATTAGGGCATGTTCTTTTACATGCGCAATTATTTTTCTTCTGGCGCGGTGCTCTTTGCCAAACAATAAGTATATCATTCCCCCTACCGACGGCAGCAACAGTACAATAATAATCCACGTCATTTTATAGGCAGAGGCTTCATCTTTTTTAAGTATAAATAAAAACACAAGAAAACTAACAAAAAAACCAACATATGAAACAGCAGGAAACCGGATGAGTATTATGCCTGCTAAGCCGGCAAATATAATAATTTGAAAAATGATTAAAAGTATTGCAATGCCAAGCCTTATCGAGAGTTTTCTTAAAATTTTCACTATATGCACCTCGTTACTGGAGTATGATTATAGACATTTTACAACGAAAAAACTTATTGATGCAATTAAAAAATATCCTTGCATAATCTACACACATCATGCTAGAATTGACTAGCCAGTTGAAAATAGGCTGAAAATAGGCACATCTTTCTTCAAACATAACTTACTATAAAAAGACAAACACCGAATTAGTAGCTATTATGCAGTTGACTTTTGTGTTGCGCTGCTTTACATATTGTAGGCGCATAGTGTGATGCCGGTGTAAGCCGCTGTCCCTGTGCGCTTTTGTTTATTTTTCAATCAAAAAAGCTTTAGTAAAAGGAGCCAGCCCCATGGAAACAGATAAAGTGCGCAATGCCAAGATCCAGTTGGATAAAATAGTTGGTATGAATATCCGCAAAGAGCGGGAACTTAGAAAGCTAACAAGAGAAGAACTTGCAGAGGTATTAGGCCGTAAAGCCACTTACATTGGCTTGATAGAACGTGGAGTGCGGGGTGCGACACCTACAACTTTGAGAGAACTGGCAAAATTTTTTGATGTCCCTATAGACAGCTTTTTTGATGAATATGACCCTATAAAACTTGCTTATGAGAAAAGCGAAGGTAAGCCGGGAGGTTACCGTATGAACATTACTACTTTAGTAACCCATCTTACAGAACCGGAGCTAACGCTTTTGGCACAAACAGTTAAAGGAATAGTGGAAATGCGTAAGGCCGGTAATTAAATAATATTGACGATATGACTACAAGCGTATATAATAATGACCAAGGGCTGCGATATTTATCCAGCCTCCCCAAATATTTGGCGAATCCACTTTAATAAAGTGAAAAGGCCATGCAGGTGATAGTCATACCTGCATGGCCTTTTTCTATCTCAAAGGAGGAATTACAATGCGTTTAACAGGCACATCTGCCATAGGAATACGGCTACCCATAATAAGCCCGGGGGACGATTTAGTGAACATCGTTGCAGATCACGTTTTGCAAGTTGTAGAGCAACAAGGCGCGCCCCTGCAAGACGGGGACATAATTGGCGTGACAGAAGGCATCGTGGCAAAAGCCGAAGGTAATTTTGCCAAAATTGCCGACATTGCAGATGATGTACGCACAAAGTTTGGCGATGCCGAAATTGGCCTGGTGTTCCCCATAACATCGCGCAACCGCTTCCTGAATATACTCAAGGGCATATCGCTGGGGGCAAAAAAGCTGCATGTTTTGCTGGCATACCCGCATGACGAAGTGGGCAACCCCATAATGGATGGTGATAAAATTGACGAAGTGGCAGGCAAGCTTGGCGGCAAAATGGTAACGGCAAAAGAATTCCAGGCCGCTTGTGGTGGTGAGGCTTACAGGCTGCCCTTCACCGGTGTAGATTATGTAGAACTTTATCAAAACGCCGGGGACAATATTAGCATTTATTTTTCCACCGACCCGCGGGATATTTTGCAGCTTACAAAAAACATTATCGTGGGCGAAATCCACAGTAGAAACCGCACAAAAGCCCGCTTAAAGAAAGCCGGGGCTGCCAAAGTTTATACTTTATCCGACATACTAAACACCAGCATAAACGGCAGCGGATACAACAAAGAATACGGCGTTTTAGGCTCTAACCTGTCCACAGAGGATACGCTAAAGCTATTCCCGGGTAAGGCTAACGAATTTGTATATGCTGTGCAAGCCCGCCTAAAAGAAAAAACAGGCGCAACCCCAGAAGTGCTTGTATACGGTGACGGCGCGTTCAAAGACCCTGTTTGTGGCATATGGGAACTTGCAGACCCTGTGGTCTCCCCTGGATATACTAAGCGGCTGGGTGGGCAGCCAAATGAAATAAAAATAAAATTTGTGGCGGATAATGCCTTTGAAAGCTTGCAGGGGGAAGAAAAGCAGCGGGCTGTGACTCATGCGATTAAAGAAAAACATGCAAATCCTAATGCGTACCGGGAGGGTACAACGCCGCGCGTTTATGCGGATCTTGTTGGTAGCCTTTGTGACCTTGTAAGCGGAAGTGGTGATAAGGGTACGCCTGTGGTTTTTATACGTGGGTATTTTGATGATTATGCTACGGAGTAGGGTTGTTTTGGTTTTGTGACCTGGCTAGGACGTGTTCCCACTATAAGAATGCACAGACGGTTGGTTGCAAGCAACCAACATGCGAGTCTGATTTTTCGCAGGTTTAAGTGGTTTTTGACGCGGCGTGCTGGAGGTACGCAAGGAAAAAGGCACGCAGAAGATGCGGAAATATTAGCCGCAAAGATGTGCGTTCATTAGTGGGAACACGCCCTAGGTGAATTTTGAAAATGTCTGGTAACAGGCGGTAGTTTTGTGGAAGTAGATTTTTTGCAAAAATGGAAACCAAGGGGACGCTGTCCCCTGCGACCCCTGTGGGGCTCTGCCCCTCAACCCCGCAAGGGGGGGAACCCCCTTGACCCCCAAAGGTGGGGGGCTAGTGAGAAGCGTTTGTTGACGTGACGAGCTGAACGCGTGAATTTGAAGTGTCGAACATCGCCAGACATCTACTCTAAATATATCAAAAGTCCAGGCCGGTATACAAACCGTTCCAATATTCACACACTTGGGATATTTCGGGTAAGTACGCAACGGCGTGTATCCAACAGGAACGACCAGTTATACTTGTCCCGTCAAAAAATGCCTTTCAACTAGCCCCCCACCTTTGGGGTCAAGGGGGCACCCCTTGTGGGGTTGAGGGGCAAAGCCCCCACAGGGGTCGCAGGGGACAGCGTCCCCTTGATCTTACTCAAATACCACCGTCCCACTAGACTGAAACACACATATCCACGTTACCCCAGGCGCAAGCACCAGCGGCGAACCATCTCCAAAATACCAGCGCATGGGAGTAGTATGGCTGTCTTTTGCCCAGCGCACAGGGCGATACGTGCCACCTGTAACCAGGAAGCCTGCGCCTTCGCCAACAGTACCAACGGTGCGCTGCCCCAACGAACCGGTTACACGCTTGGTGGTCAATTGTATTAAAATATTCGCAACCGCCACTTGCTCTGCCGTTTCCGCATCTTGGTGCAGGCCGTCTCTGTTTTCTACCCAGTATACTCCCGCTTCTGGGTCGAACACAAAAGTTCTTGTGTATGGTACGGAAAATGGTACTCTTACACTATTTGCAACACCCGCATCTGGGTACTCCGGCACTATGCCAAAAGTGAGACCATATGCGGGGTTATCATTTACATAATCACGAATGCTGCGGGATTCCATATGCCGGGTAATGCGTTCCCAGCTTGTATACGAGCTGTGTTCCAATGGGCGAGTGCCTGTGTTGTGGTGCCAGTATGGGTACGTACGGTCGCGCCAAAACACAGTGCCTTCCAGTGCCATACCGTCTAGGTTGGTAATTCTGGTGTTGCGCAGGCGGGTATCTGCGTCCGGGCTTCTGCCGTGGTGTACAAATATGGCGTCATGGTTAAAGGCAAAATCCACAAAAGAGTCCCGTGCGGAGCGCACAGGGCCAATTTTTTCCGGCATATAGGATTGGAAAATGCCAACTAAGCGGGTTACATCGCCTTCCGACAAAACCTCGTATATGACATCTGCGGAAGCAATGCCGCTTTGCGGCAACGCGCGGTGTATATTGTTTATAACCACTGCTATCGGGCGGCGCGTTAGGTATTCTTCGTCGATATGAAGGCCGGTAAGCAAACTGAGCGGACGGGTATCTCTTAATTCGTCAGAAGGGTCGTCCCAGCGCATGGTTTGATATGGGTCTGGCAGCGGCGGTTGAATGAAGTCCATTGGCGGTTCCGGTGGGGTGGGTGTATCTACCGCAAATACAGGCGCGTAATCATAGCCGTCCATACTGTTATTGTAAATTGTTATGGTTGAAACAACGATTAATAGAACAGCAATGAACAGCGCCGCAACAAGTACGCGCAGCCATGTTTTATTCTTCTTTAGCGAATGGTCACCGTCTTGGGTAGTGGAAGCGGCACCGTCACTTTCTTTAGGCCAAAGTTTGCGTAAAAACATTAAAACATCTCCTGTTTCAAAAAAATAATCGTCTTATCACAGACACAGCAACAATTATGCCCACAACTACTGCAAACGCGGAAGCCATAAGCACTGCCCCTGCCGCGGCATCTTTTGCCGTTTTGGCAAGCGGGTGAATTTTACCCTTGCAGCTTAAATCTGTAAGGGCTTCTATTGCGGTATTTACGAGCTCTGTGGCAAGCACAAAAAATATGGCGAAAGCAACCCACATAAATTGCCATGCCTCTACTCTAAATAGGATACACGCAATTATAGCAATAATACCCAAAATTATCTGAATGCGGAAGTTTCTTTCCTTTGCGGCGGTTTTGCGTATGCCATCTATAGCGTGACCAAAGGATTCTAACCAGTTGCGGCTTTTCATCTTACTATGCCCACCCTATCCAGTAGTTCTTTTTGCATGGTTATCATTGCCTCTTCTTCTTGTGGGGTGTTATGGTCGTAGCCTATAAGATGAAGAAACCCATGTGCCGTTAAAAATGCAAGCTCCCTTTCCAGGGAATGACCATACGCTTGCGCTTGGCTTTTTGCCACTGCTGTACAAATTACGATATCGCCCAAGTTTAGGGCCGGCCTGTTTCGGTTGCTTTTACGAGAGGCAGGTATCGGCGTTGCACCTATGTTGGGAAAGGAAAGCACATCTGTAGGCGTATCTTTGTTGCGGTATTGCTTATTTAATTGAGCGATTTCTGCCGGGGTCACAAAGCTTATGCTTATTTCACAATGTATATTTTTGTACTTCGGGTGAAACCGCAACCCGGAACTAATTACTTGTTTAAGCAGTGTTTGTGTATGTGCCGGCAGTGGTGGTACTTCACGTTCGCCCCAGTAAATTTTCATATTTATGCCTCCTCATCTATGACAGATGCGGTTGCTGCTTTTGGGTACGCAATGCGTTCGTGATACATACCCTTTAATACACGGAAGAAGGATTGCTCGATTACCGTTACATCTTTTATGCTTAATTGGCTATCCGCAAGTTGCCCGTCATTGAGCTTGCCGCGTACAATATTTCTGATGGTAGTTTCCACTTCATCTATGGAATGCATTTTTGGCATGGTGGCGCGCACCGCAGCCTCTACGGAGTCGGCAAGCATAACGCAAGCAGATTCGCGGGTTTGGGGGATTACATATGGATAGCGGTATTCCTTTTCGCTTACCTGCGGGTCTATTTCTTTTGCTTTTGCATAGAAGTATTGCAGCCTGGTTGAGCCGTGATGTTCTTTAACAATGTCGCGCACAAACTGCGGCAGGCGGTGCTCGCTTGCCAATGTTAACCCATATGAAACGTGGCTGAAGATTATCGCGGCGCTGTCTATAGGGTCTAGGAAGTCGTGCGGGTTTTCGCCGTCTAGGTTCTCTGCAAAATAGTGCGGGAATTTTAACTTGCCAATGTCGTGGTAGTAGCCGCCTACCCGTGCGGCGTGCGCGTTTGCGCCAATGTCATAAGCGGCGGTTTCCGCAAGGTTGGCTACAATTAGGGAATGGTGATACGTACCAGGGGCTTCTATGGTCAGCCGCCGCAGCAATACGTTTGTGGGGTTGGTCAAATCTAACAGTTTAACGGGAGTGACAACGCCAAAAACCGTTTCCCAAAACGGTAAGCTTCCCGTACAAATAATAACCATAAGCATACCGCTTGCAGCGGCAAAACTTGCGGCAGTAAACAGCCCTTGCAGGTCGTCAAGCGCGTGCGTTCTTTCTATTATGAGTGCAACGGCTATAGACAGCCCAAACTGAACCGCCGTAACCAAAAGCCCCACAAGAAAAACCTTGTTACGCTCTGTGCTAAACCGTGACAGCAAGCAAATGAGTGCGCCTGCGGTGGTGTAAAACAGCAAGTATGAAAGCGAACCGTCCACCACAAAAAAGCAAATGATTACCATCACAAAAGTAAGAACGATGGCGCACTTCCTGTCTACAAGCAGCGACACCAGCATTGGGAACATAAGCAATGCAATAACAGGGGCCGGTGCGCCCATAATAGAAATTTCTCTGAGCGTCCACGCAACGGCAAGGGATAACGCAAAAATAGTAAACAGCAACAACGCTTCTTTTTTGCTTTTACCAATTGTCGGCTGATAAAATGCCAAATACATAATGCATATGAGAAACAGTGCCGCTACCAGTGCCGCTACACCCAGCATAGCCACAATATTTTCCCGTATAGAATCCGAACGAAGCAAGCCAAACTCCCCAAGCAAGAAGTATATGTCCTCTGTAATCATCTCGCCTTCGTCTACGATAATTTGCCCGGTTAGTATCCTTGGCCTGTAATAATTACGGCTGTGTTCGTAAAAAAGGCGTTCATTAACCTCTTCGTTAAGGATAACATTTGGACGCAGGTGGTGCAGTACGATGTCTTCTACCAGGGCTGCCGTAGCCCTATCTACCCCGCCGAAAGTATCCAGCGTTATGGTTACGGCCCGCAATGTTGCAAAATCAATTTCGGTTATTTGGTGGTTGCGTTGTACCTGTTCCCCAACATAGGAGATAATGTCCCACATCAATATATAGTCATCATCGGACATGTTTACAAACATATACTGCTCTTCATCGGAAAAACGCATGGGCAGCCCTGCAAACAATTCGAGAGATTCTTCCGGCCATTCCGGCCGCGGAGGCGGTAGTGGAATTTCCGGAAAAGGAGGAGGCGGTACTTCATTGTAAAGTGCTTCATCCCTTGCAGTTTCCCATTCTGCTTGTATGCGCGCAGTTTGCTCTTCCGATTCCGCGACTTCTGCTTCCCATGCTTCTACAGCTTGTTCGTATTGTGCTTTTTCCTCGTTGTACGCAATGCGGATGGCCTCAATCTCACCATGCAAAACATCTAGGTTAAATTCTACAAATTGCCATTCGGCCTGGTCTATTGTATATACCAGTTCCAGACTTTCGGCAAATTCCAGTGCGGCTTGGCGGTTTGCTTCTGTTGCACGCACATCCTCCATTGCGTGAGGCGCACGTATACGCTCTGCCGATAACGTACCTTCGGTTACGTCAAGCCCCGCACGAAAATATGACCCACCCACAATAGCTAAAATTGCCAATGCAAAGGCCAGAGCTGTTAGTGTTATGTGAAGCCATCGACTTTTCATGTGAATCACGCCCTTTACGTGAAGTGTTAATTTAAGCCTGCGGGCGACTACAAGCCGCCCCTACAATAGCCACGTTTTACGTAGGGGCGGCTTGTAGCCGCCCGTAAATTACTATTTTTTCCCCGTATACTTCAAACGCCGCTGTGTTTTATATGCGGTGCGTGCTGCCTGTTTATCGTAAGCGTTAATTATTTTTTGTACCAGCGGGTGGCGCACAACGTCCTTTGCTGTCAGGTAGCTTATGCCAATATCAGGGATATTATCTAATATTTTGGTGGCGTCCATTAACCCAGAATTTTGCCCCTGTGGTAGGTCTATTTGCGTAATATCCCCTGTGATGACGGCTTTAGAATTGTTGCCTAAGCGCGTAAGGAACATTTTCATTTGCTCTGGCGTGGTGTTTTGCGCTTCGTCCAGCACAATAAAGGAGTTGTCCAATGTGCGGCCGCGCATGTACGCAAGCGGCGCAACTTCTATAAGGCCGCGCTCGAAGTTACGCTGGAACGTTTCGTTACCCATTATATCATTTAAGGCGTCATATAGCGGGCGTAAATATGGGTCTACTTTTTGCTGTAAGTCGCCGGGCAAAAAGCCCAGCTTCTCCCCGGCTTCTATCGCGGGGCGGGTGAGAATGATTTTGTTCACTTGCCCCGCACGGAAGGCTGTTATTGCCATTGCCATTGCCAGGTACGTTTTACCTGTACCCGCAGGGCCAATTGAAAATACGATTGTGTTTTTGCGGATTTGGTCGATATATTGCTTTTGCCCTACGGTTTTTGGCTTTATGGGGCGGCCGCTTATGGTGTTGCATACTGTGTCGCCCGTTAGGCTTTCCACTTTTTCTAAATGCTCGTCCTCTAAAGAGGCGATGGCGTAGTTTACGTTTTGTTCTGTTATGGTTTCGCCCTTTTGGGCAAGGGTTACTAGGTGGCGTAAAACCTCTTGGGCTTTTTCTGGTTTTGAACCAGGGGCGTTGGGCAAGATTTGCACGATTTCGTCGCGGTTTATGATGGTTACTTGGAAGGCATCTTCGATTTTTCTGATATGCTCGTCCAATTTGCCGAATACATTGTGTATGAGTTCGCTGGGAATGTTCATGGTGCTTTCCTTCTCTCTGTGTAATTTACGGGCGGCAGAATGCCGCCCCTGCAAGGGCTGTGATGTTTCGTAGGGGTAGCATTCTGCCGCCCGTGAGCTACTCTACAGTTATCGCAACCTGCCTATCTATCCGCTCATGCGTAATAATCAACGCGCGCACTTGCAGCGCATCCACCGCTTCATGAAAATCAACTCTCCGGTCTACTATATCTATAGCAAAATCAAATTCGCGGATTATCCGCCCCGTTATCATTCTTTCTGCCAAGTCCTTTGCTTCGTCTACAGTACGCGTGCGCGGTTCCCAAGCAAATTCCGAATAATGCGTGACTGTCCAAACAAGAGGCAAAGGATAATTACCTGATACCCCAGGCTGGTGGTGCGTTGTTATTCTATCATAAGATGCAAAGGTATTTCCACCTCCCGGCAAATTTATACTTATATTCCCCGGGAAAAACAACTGCAAAGTGCGGGTTGTTGCGGTTTGGCCTGTAAAAACTTTTTCTGAATATGTAAGCGGAACAGCAAATTCTATGGGATGGTAGCGGCGCGCCCATACTTCCGCATAGGCATGGACGTATACCAATTGCGTGCCTGGCATGTCGGGTTCCAGTTCCAAAATGCCGCTAATCAGCATTTCACCTTCGCGTACCACATCGCCTTGTTTGACCATCGGTGCGCCGCTCCATGTGATTACATTGGTTATTAGCCCTTCTGCAGTGGCCACTACATGGGCAGGAGTTTGGCGGTTTAACACTTCCTGCGGGGGCAAGGCTTCCGCAAGGCGTACGATTGTGCGCGTGCCGCGTGTATGTACATCTGCCCAGCTTATTTCCACAAAGTTGTTTCGCAAAGATTGCTGCAGGCTTCTGTCGCTTAGCCTAAACTTTGGCGCACCAATGTAAAGGCCCTGCTCTTCCAAAAATGCCATAACCGTATCGTGTGCGATGGTTTCGTTCCCTACAATTTCTATCCGCCATACAAAGGACGACAGGATAAAAAGCCCCAGCACAAAAAAAGCAACACCTCCCATAAGCAGTTTGCGCTTACGGTAACGGTGCAACAGAAAGGGAAGCCCATTTTTTTGAATTATTTTTGTGCGGCATTTTGTTTTTTTTGCGCAGCCCTTTAGCATTTTGAAGCCTTTTATGGTTACGTTTAACTCGACGCCTTCTGCGGTGCGCTGCACGTCCCATAGGTACACACCGCGGAATGCTGCCATGTTCATAAAGCGTTCCAAGCTAAAACCTGTTATTTTTATGCGCACATATCCTTTTGCATATTGCCATGTGTTCAGTAGCATATGGAATTCACCCTATATGAATCCTATGTCGAAAACTTTGAAGCCGGGCCGAAAACGCGCAGTAGGCACGTTCTTTGGTGACCGCTGAAAAGATTTGAGACTTGGATTCGTATTATTCAAATAAAATACCCGCAACCCGCCCAGCGATGAGCAAGTTTTCCGAGGTTACTTGCTGCAATATAAGGCGTTCGCCTTCAATGGTTATCGTCCCTTCTTTGGTACGAATACGTATTTTCGTATCTGTGAATTCTAGCAGGTTTTTATAGTTTTCTATCGTTACCTCGCCACGGCCTGTCGCCGTTAGTATTGGAAAATCTAATGCTATTTCTTTTGGCAAGGACAGTGTGTTTGCCATTTTTTCTTTTATTTTTGGCATGGGCATGGGAAACACTCCGTCGGGGCAAAGTTTTGGTGTTATATAGGCATATAAGTTGAGAATCGCCTCAAGCTTCGCCCGAAAACCCGCCCTCACATATTCGCTTCGCGAATATTGGCCGGGTGGCCTGTGCTTACGCACACCGGCTTCGCCGGGGTAAACCTACTGCCGCGGGTTTCGGTCTCGCTTTCGGACTGTTCTCAACTAATATGTCTATAGTATATGTGTGAAATTGAGCAAACATACCATTTTTGCCGGTTGCATTCATTAGGCCTAGGCCCCCGTTGAATTCTGCAATGACAAAATACCCACTATTCCCCCAACACCACCGCTGAAATAATATTCGCCAGCGGATGCATGGCGTTTTTGGCTTGCTGTTGTGTATTGTGTTGGTTTCCAATTTCCACCAGCGTACTCAGCGGCATCATGTGCAGGCTATAACGGAACGCACGCAAATATACCCGCCTTGCAAGCCCGGGGTAGAGCTGATTGGCGGCAAGTTGCAAACGGAAACTAAAATTCAAATTTTCACGCTGGTATGGGTTGGGCAGGCGGTCTATATTCACGGCTTGTCCATTCCTATTTTGGCGGCTTAGCCCGTTGAAAAACATGATTTGTGCGGTGGGTACGCCATCTATATAACGCACAAATGCGGGGTGATGCGGCCCAACGCCGTCGCGGTGCAGGTCAATTACCACTTGTATCGATGGGTGGTCTGCAAGTATTTGGCGGACTACAGGCTCCATGCGTTCGTAAGAGCCGGGGCGGTGGCTTTTACCGTCCAGCATGTCAAAGCGGCCTGTGTAGTGCAGGGTTTCTATTCCGTGCTGCTGTGCCAAAACATGCGCAAGGTATTGCCCTACACCCATTATGCCCGTCATGGGGTAGGCGGGGTTGCTGTCTATAAACATTTCTGCGGAATGGGTATGGAAAATAAGCACCTTTGGCCCATGCACCGTGGTATCTATGGTTAAATCTGCTTCTAAAAAACTATGGACATCTATATCAGATGGGAGTAGAATGGTCTCTGGGTCTACAAGAAAGATGCTGCGCGTAAGATAGTTGAAATCAGTAAGCGTTTCGATGTACGTTTGCGACGGTGGCTGCAAGTGTATGCGTGATGTAAGCGGGGTGGGCGGCGGAATGAATATTACATCGTCACGCCCGATGATGTTGTGAGGTTGCGCAGCAGAATCTTGCGCAGCAGGCATTTGTATTGGGTCGCCAAACATCCATAACTGCAGCGGTTCTTGCACTAGGTAGCGTCTTGCCAATGTGAGTAATACTGCACCACATAACAGCATCAAACCCAGCGTCATCCGTTGTTTTAACAGTCGTTTTTTCATTCGTACCCCCTTGAAAGTCGTGTTCTCTCATATATATGCCAATAGGAGGCCGGAAAATGCTAGACAATTTTCTATTTAGTTTGAATGTTGTGGTTCCTGTATTTGTGGTGATGCTTTTGGGATATATACTCAAAAAACGGGAAATTATAACCCCAGGTTTTTTGGCTGGCGGTAACAAAATTGTGTACTACATAGGGCTTCCTGCATTGTTATTTAGGGGGGTTTATAGCACCAATATCGGCGAATTTATAGATACAAGATTTATCACGTTCACGCTTATAACATCTATAGCGGCATTCTTTATTATATGGGGAGTGTCCGCTATTTTTTTGAAAGAGAAGACGGTGCTTGCCTCGTTTGCACAGGGAGCATACAGGGGAAGTTTTGCGCTGCTTGGTACGCCGCTAATCATTAACCTGGCCGGGGACGCAGGCATGGCCCGGGCCGCCCTGGTGGTGGTTTTTGTAGTGCCGTTTTTTAATGTGTTTTCTATATTGGCACTGGCACCATGTACGGGCGAAAAACTTGGAATATTAAAGACAATTTGGGCTGTAATAAAAAACCCGTCCAATGTTATGATTGCCATTGGCATTTTACTGGCGGTGTTTGACATCCCGTTGCCTGTTATGGTAAACGGCGCAATCAACACCACGGCCAACCTTGCCACACCGCTTGCGCTTTTGTGCCTTGGTGGCGGCATGACGTTCCATGGGTTTGACGCAAAGTTCAAATATGCAATGGTTGGCAGTGTTATTAAAGTGGCCATCATACCGCTTGTTTTTATTGTGCTTGCGGTAGTTTTCGGCTTTAGAGATTACGACCTTGCGGTTATTGTCATGTTATTCGGCGTGCCTTCGGCAGTGGTGGGGTATGCCATGGCGGCGCAAATGGGCGGCGATACTTATATTGCGGGTACTATTGTTGTGTTTTCTACCATTATGTCGGCGGTTACGCTTACGGCGTTTATTTATGTACTGCGGGTTATGGGAATGTTGGCGATATGAGAAGGAAGATTTTACGGAGCGTTTGTGCGGTTGTTTTTGCAATTGGGCTGATTCACATGGTGCATATGCTGACATTGGATAGAATCGTGCAGTATAAGGAAATCGTATTCTACTCCGAAAATTGGCCGCAGGAATTGGACGGATACCGAATGGGATTTGTGGCGGATACGCACAGATTACCGGAAGACGATTTACAAGAAATTATAACAGAGCTGAACGACAGAAATTTAGATATATTGCTGCTTGGCGGAGATTATAGCTTTCGCACCAGAAAACATTATATGATGGCAACATTGACAGCGCTGTCGCAAGTGGAAACTACCGACGGCATTTTTGGCGTAGGCGGCAATCACGACAGACGCTTCCCCCTTGCGGAAATAATGCCGAAATTCGGCATCACCTTTTTGCAAAATACAGGCCTGCAGGTACGGGATGGGTTTTTTCTTGGCGGTGTGTCCGATTTCAACCCGTGGCCGTGCGTTGCGTCTGCAACGGAAGATGCACAGTCCGGCGATTTTACGCTGCTGCTTATGCACAATCCCGATATCTCCATGGAGCAGGACACAGTTGGGACAGATTTGATACTGGCCGCGCATACCCACGGCGGGCAAATTACATTTTTTGGCTGGGCGTTTTACCTGCACCGGGGCAGTATTACGCACCATGGTACGCGCTTTGCATATGGCTGGGCACGGTCACAAGACGATGTGCCTGTGTATGTAACCCGCGGCATAGGGCGGTACTCTGTACCACGGGTGTTTGCACGGCCGCAGGCGGTTATTTTTACGATGCGGGCGAAATAAAAAAGCGGATAAAATCCGCTCTACTGTAAAAACGCCTCAAAAACCTGATTCGCCAAGTCCATACCCTTTGACGTCAACCGCACATATCCATCTTCACGGGCTAACAGCCCTTTTTTTATTTGCGCTTCAACTTCATCAGCATAAACGTGTGGGATATCGCTTGCTTTGATGCCCTCCAGCAAGCGCAGTCCAAGTATCATTGTTTCGGCTTGCGCATCCGCTTCCGTAAGCACCTCAACACCCTGCGGGGCGAAATTGCCTGCAAGATACTCACTCATATCCTCCGTATTGTGCCAACGCTTTGCACCATCAAAAGAATGTGCTCCCAACCCAAACGCATGGTACGGTACACGCCGCCAGCAATTCACATTATGGCGGCTTTCGCAGCCCGGTTTTGCAAAATTAGAAAGCTCATAATGGGTATACCCCGCATCTGTCAGCAACCTTCTTGTCATGTGATACATTTTGCGGTCTGTTTCGTCGCTGGGCAGGTGGGTTTGCCCGGTATCCAGTACGTCCCATAGTGGGGTGTTTTCCGCAGGGGTTAAGCTGTAGGCGGAAATATGTTCCGGTGAAAGGGCAATGATTTCTTCCAGCGTGTCTTGCCAGTCTTGCAGCGTTTGCCCCGGCAGTGCGAACATCAAGTCTACGTTTATGTTGTCGAACCCTGCATTACGTGCAGCATGGAAATTATCTGAAAAATCCGCCATGGTGTGTATGCGGTTGATTGCCTTTAGTAAGTGCGGTTTTGTGGTTTGCAGCCCCATGCTTAAACGGGTGACGCCGTGGTTTTTAAGCTCTGCAAGATATTGGCTGGTTAATGTACCCGGGTTCGCTTCCACCGTAATTTCTGTACCTGCTAGCAGGTATAATTTTTTTGCGGCATCTAAAATTTTGCATAATAAATGGGAGGGCAACGCTGTGGGCGTGCCTCCCCCAATGTATATGGTGGATATCTGCGGGCGAACACAGTTCGCCCCTACAAATACATCTGTTCCCGTAGGGGCAAACTGTGTTCGCCCGTTTGCCTCCATCTCCTGCAAAAGCGCATCCACGTATCGTTCCATTGCGTCATGCGGATTTTCCCTGCATTCAAAGGACAAAAAATCGCAGTAATTACATTTTTGCAAGCAAAACGGGATATGGATATATATGCCGGTGTTCGCAAACTTCATGTTTACCCCCA
>Ga0123355_10006436_pt1 | contig 17399 bp, 6 predicted proteins | sample TergutEmb28metaG_3_FD_89872 | JGI IMG/M metagenome (GOLD analysis project Ga0123355, IMG submission 89872) | Embiratermes neotenicus P1 segment gut microbial communities from Petit-Saut dam, French Guiana - Emb289 P1 | ecosystem: Host-associated > Arthropoda: Insects > Digestive system > Gut ...
TGTGAAATTCTTTTTGTTGCTTTTTTGACCGTTTTTCTAACGGCACGTAATTTTGTTTCATGCGAAACACCTCCGATATGGGAAGTATAGCATAAAACGGCGGGTCTTTCAACTTCGCTTATTCTCTTCGCTTATTGGAAAACAGGCACAACTGCGCCGTCAAAATACCGCCATATAAAGTCATACACCCTTTGTGACTGCAAATGCCGCAGCAAAACATGCAATGCCGGGTGGTCTTTGTCTTCTGCGCGTACGGTTAGGCCGTTTGCGTATGGGTTTTCGTATGCAGACTCCCTAATTACCGAGTCGTGCATGGGGTGCTTGCCCAGCAAATCATAATTAGCAAGTACGTGGTTTGTGTTGATAATTGCCATGTCTACGTCTTCGAGTATGCGCGGCAAAAGCGCGGCTCCAGCAGCATGAAACCGCAAGTTTAGCGGGTTGTACGTAATGTCCGACGTATATGTTGCCAAAATACCCGCCGCAGGGTCAAGTGTCAAAAGCCCATATTGTTGCAACAGCATAAGTGCGCGGCCGTGGTTGGCAGGGTCGTCTGGGAAGGCGATTGTTGCGCCCTGCGGCAGGTCGGCAATGTCATCTATTGTAAGAGAGTATGCGCCAATTGGCTCTACATGAACAAGCCCCAGCATGTGAAGCTCGCTTGCCCGCGGGAAGGAACTCAAAAATGGCTGGTGTTGAAAAAATGTTGCGCATAAATCCCCGTCTGCAAGAGATGGGTTAAACACGTGGAACTCTGTCAACACGCGGATGTCAATATCCACACCGTCGGCCAGCAAATGCGGGCGAATATACTCAAGTATTTCTGCATGGGGGCGCGGGGTGGCAGCAACTACCAATGTGAATGTTTCGCCATCGCGCCACTCTGCCATGCCGGTTTCATTGTTGCGACAGGCTGCTAGTGCGCCCACAATTGCAATAAGTAAAAGTGCCAAAACTGCTTTTTTCATGATAAATCATCTCCTATAATTTTAGTTTTGCAAAAAAAATGAGCCCAATTAGGGACTCCAACATTGAACGTTACGCAAACAGACATTGCCTCTTGCGTACATCTTCCGGCATTCTCGCGATAAATGCCGGGGGAGTTAGCACCGTGCGTTCGCCGGTTGCTGGGTTTCACAGGGCCCTAGTCCCTCCACCTCTCTGGATGTGTGTATGAAATTGTTGCGCGTATGATAATACATGGACAGATTGTTTGTCAAGTAAAATTTTTTTGTGTGGTAAAAAATACAAAAAGTACGCTGTAGGGGCGGCCATTGGCCGTCCGTTTGTATTTACAAAATCAACCGGTACGAAATCGTACCGGTTGATTTTTGTTCGAACGTATTTACCAAATAATTATTGCGGCGTAGTTTTCGCCATCCCATTCAACCGTTGCACCAAATGCATACATAACAAAGCGCAATGGTATAAATGTTCTGTCGTTTACAATCATCGGCATACCCATGCCGTCCGGCAATTGCTCATCTACAGGCAGCACTATTGTGCCATCTGGGAGGAAGATTAGCGCAGAGCGAGTATCATCGTACCAGTCTACGGCAATGCCAAGTGCTTCCGCAAGGGTACGCAGCGGCACCATCATTCGGTCGGTTTCCGGGTCAATGAATGGTGCGGCAACGGCATTTTGCATTGCTTGTTGGTTGCGCAGATATACAATGTTGCCTGTTGTAAAGATTAATGTGTTTGTGATTTCCGGTTCCGTAACATCAGTAGGCGGTGCAGTTTCTTCATATGCGTGATAGCCTATCACAAACTGCCCCAAACTTGCGGTGGTGAATGTGACGATGCCTGTTTCCGGGTCAAACTCGAATTCAACAAGTTCCAAGTTTCCAGCTTCATCAAGCTGCCATACTGCAAGCGGATACGCTCCATCGTAGTAAACGCTTACGGTGAGTGTACCTTCAAACTCGTCAATGACATGGTTGCCGGATGATACCTTGATATTAATTACTTTGCCGTCGGCTGGTAGTGCGTCCAGTTGGGCTGGCGTTAGATTGTCCGGCTCCACTTCGTACATGGTAACGGAAAGATTCGCTGTTCTGGCCAAATCATTAATGGACTGCACTGCATCTGCGTCAAAGTATAGCGTTCCATCGGGCATATTAATTTCAATGCCAAGTTCTGTTTGCGCAAAGCTATTCCATGAGTTGCCCGGGAATGTTACGGTTGCAACATCGTCCAGTTCCCTTAGGTCAAACTCAATTACATATTCAGATGCATTAATAATTTCGTTGATAACCGGGGTTGGCAGGTGCAGTGTTGCTTCCCTATTGCGCAGTTGACGAACTTGCACTGTAACTTGATTGTATGCGGCGGGGATTGTTATGGCTTGGTTAGGCTGCTGTACAGGCGGGCGTGGTGTTGGGGTGCCACCACCACCGCCTCCGCTTGTGCCATTGCCTCCGTTGCCACCATTGACAGGTGGGTCTTGTGGGCGGCGTTGCAGCGCATTTAGTGCGGCTCTAAGCGTTGCGTATGCCGCGTCAACTTGCTCTTGAGTTGCGTCATTGTTTGCCAAGACTGCCTGTGCGTTAGTTAACTGCCCGGCAAATGCTGTCCATGTTGCAGCAGTGTAGTTGTTTTGGCTGCGTGTGCCTGCTTGGGTTACGAGTGCCTGTAGCGCAGTGCGGTTTACTACAACGATAATTGGGCATGTGCAATCATCGACAGGGTTGTTGCAGTCCGGGCATAGTATCGGCTGTGCGGTTACAGTTATTTCAATTGAATCTGTGTGGTTTCCGCATTCCGTTGTAACTGTTATGGTAACAGTGCCGGGTGCAACCGCAGTAACCAAGCCGTCGGCATTAACCGTCGCCACCAAGCCGTCGCTTGACACCCATACAACACTTTGATTTGTCGCAGATGTTGGCAATATCGCAAATGTCAGTTGAGATGTCTCGCCCTCAACAATTGCGTGGTTGTTTTGGTCAATAAGCACAGCTTCAACAAGCACAGCACCGGCAGTAACCGTAATAACAATGCTGTCTGTATGGCTGCCGCACTCGGTTGTTACAGTGATGGTAGCCGTACCCACGGATATTGCCGCAACAAGGCCGCCGGGGCTAACCGTTGCAACTGTGATGTCGCTGGATGTCCAAACAACGTTTTGATTAACCGCGCTGGTTGGGGTTATAGTCACGGATAGTTGAGAAGTGTCACCCTCAATAATGCCGTGGTCATTTTGGTTGATGGATACGCTGGCAACAAGTGCGCATACACAGTCCGGAATATATTCGTCACATGTTGGGCATACGATTAATACACGGATAGCAATGGTGGTTTGTGGCGTGACAGTTTGCACACGTAGGCCAATGATATAGCCATGCTCAACTGCGCGAGCCGGGCCGCCGCCGCCGGTATGCCAAAGAACACCGCCGCCGCCAGTTGTGTTTTGTAAAAATGTTGGGGTTACACCGGCAGGGTTATCTGGCGGGAATATCATACGTCTCATATCCCAACTGTTGCCGCCCCCTGCGGTAAGAATAGGCAAGATATTGTATACGCCAATTGATGCGGCCTGTTCCGGAGTTAACCGTACTGTGCCGGGCACAACAGGAGTGGTTGGGGAGTTTATCATATCTCCTTCTGTTGCACCTGTCATATCTGCATATACCGTTCCAAAGAACCTTACCGCGCTAATAAGTGTAGGCACTGCATCATCAATTGTAATTTCAAAAGCATAAAACGCGTTGTAGCTGCCGTTTGCCTGCGGAGCTAGTCTAACAACAAGTATTTCACCGTCTGCAAGGTTTGTAGGCCAAGTTACAGGGGTTGCGGCATCTACCATTGCAGGTGTTACATTGGCACCCGCCGGGAATACGAAAACGCCGTCTATTGCGCCATCGGTTGGGTTGGTTGCATGTGTGATGTCGTCAAGCGCAAGGTCTGTTGCTTGTTCTGTTGTTAGGCTTATTGCGCCAAGTTCAAGTTCTTGGTTAATATCTGCACTGCTATTGGTTAGGCCTGCTGCAAGTGCTGCAAGTTGGTCGGCAACTCTTAGCCAAGTTAGTTCGTAAACTTCTGCCTCGGTTACAATTTCGATAAATATAACGTAGTAGAGCCTATGCACGTCGGTGTTTTGATACCAGTTAACACGCAAACCAAGGAAGTCGCCATGGCCAAAAGTATGCGGGGCACTAACATCATTGGTACCGCCAAAGGCACCTGTCCATGTGGCAAGTGATGTTATATTTGTGTCTGTGAGTGTAGCCGTTGACGGGAAGGCAACTGGCTTAAACATACCCCTGTGACCCACAATGTCAAATTGGACTTCTGCCACGTTTACGCTTGGGTCAAAGGTTGGGCCGGCAAAATAGCCGCCTGCATCACCAAAGCCGTCTGGGCCACCGGTTAGGTGGTTAACAAAGAACCTAACATCTGTTGCCTGCTCTGGAGTTAGGCGTATAACGCCCGGTATGGCCTGTGTTGCCTGTGCATGGGGTACGCCAAGGTTGGCATACACACCGTTTATGCTTAGCCAGTCTATATAAACACTGGTTGGCTGCCATACGGGCCACAGTTCAACAGGGTCGGTATAGTCGCCCATTACAAATGATTCTGCACCGCCCAAATAATACGTTGCAGTTGCGCTGTCTTGGGTTCGTGACCAACCGGCAAGCGCGAAATGATCCCTAGTTGGTATCTGTGTGAAGTTAACATACACAGTGTCGCCCGGGTTAAAATACTCGGTTCTAAAAATGCCGCCAAGTGCATCACGGTAAACTACTCCGCGGTCTGGCAAAGTTTCGCCTAAGATTTCGACGGTTAATACTTGGAACATTCTGTCACCTTGGTCGCCGCCCGGCGGTATTAGTGTGATGATAATGGTATCACCTGTTTGCAGGGTTTTGTTCCTGCCTGCGTACCACACAACAGGTGTGGCGGTGTTAGCCATGTTATTTATTTGCTGTGCGGTAGGTATTTCACCTTCGTGCGGTATAACCACACCACGGCCTACAGATGTGCCGGGTAGGCTGGTTGGGCAAATTGTCCACGCAATACCATTTGCACCGCTGTTCCATTGCAAATTATTTGCCTCTGCTCTTTCAAGAACAAGTTGGCCGCGTATTGCTTGCACCGGCTGACGGGCAGGCACGCCAACGTCATAGGCTTCAACGCCTCTTATTCTTACAGAACTTAGTGATACAGTTGGTTGCCACATTGCGTACAGTGTAACCCTTGCAGGTACAGTTGTTACGACAATGGTTGTAATGCCGCTGTCCCAGTCTCTTTCCTGTGGGTCTAAAGACCAACCCCTAAACTCGAAACCGGGGCGGGTCAAAGAGCCTGCGCCCATTACGTCAATGGTTTGCCCCATTGTATACGCAGTTGGGTCTACCGGTACTGCTCCAACGCCGCCATTGGCATTGTAGATTACTTGCATAGAAATTGGGTCTACTACCGGTTGCCTTGCAACGCCTGTGTTAAACGCGTGGCTTGCACCAACGTTTGGTGTTGTTGAACGTGATATGCCCGGTATATAAACGCCGCTATCAATTGCAAATGAACTTGGTTGCAGTGAAACATCGTGCATAACTACACGGCGTGGATATGTTACCCACGGTACAACCGGGAAGTCTGGATGCGGTACATCTAGGATAATACCAAGTTCTGCTTGGTTTGCGGCAAAACGGCTGTTTTGCTCAAAGCCCGGCCAGCGCGCGTTCATGCTTGTTTGATACGTAGCAAATGTGCTGTAGGAAACAAAACCGGCGTTAAACTCTCTGCTGGTAAAAAAGCGGAAGAATTGCTCGCCACCGCGAGAGAAGTAAAGGTTGCCGTCAATCATCTCGTAGTTGTAAGAATGCCACCATGTACCATGACCGCCTGCTTCACGACTGCGGCCACGGGATACAAAGATATTGTTTACAACGGACATACTACATACATGACCAACAAGGTCTTCCCATACTGCGCTACCGGTGCCGGTTTGAACGCCACCTTCGTAGTGTATGATTGTGTTGTTGTATAGGAATAAGTTCATTGTGGCACCGCTCATGCGGCCTTGGTGTACATAGTTGCCAACACCTGTATTGGTTTTTAACGAGTTGCGGCGCACAGCCGTTATCACGTTTTCTAAAAAGAAGGTTGGGCCCGGGTACAAATAAGCAAAACTAAAGCCTACATATGTGTCCCCGATAATATTGCGGAAGAAACGTGCGTTTACCGCTTGGCCGTCTGCTTCAATTGCGTCGTCGTTTACTTCATAAATAATGTTATCGTAAATGTCGATTTCTTGGATGTAGAAAACAGAGTTGAAATCGTCATGAGCCATGCCGCCTGCTATTGGACTCCAAAGCCTTGGGTTGCGGTAGTAGCCGCTTGAGTGTATAGCGTCTACAAAGCCTGTAAATGTGTTGTTGCGGATGGTATAGAAGCCGCCAAGGTTAGGGTTGTCGCGCATCATAATGCCGTAATAGCCCCGCTCCGGGTCGGAAACATTCCATCTGTCGCCTGCAAAAATGTGATGGTCGTTGGACAGGTTATTGTTAATAAATAAATGGTGAGTGGCTCTTACTCCATGCGCGCCAATTACATCTATTGCGCCGCGGTAGTTGCCGGGGCCTTGGTCGTGTATATAGTTGCCGGACATGGTTATATGGGTACTTGTGCCGGATATACGCACGAGGAAAGCCAAGTTTTCTTGGTTAGGTGTATTTCTGTTGGTAAAGCGCAAGTTGTGCACAAGTACATGGTTAGAGTTGTGGAATGTTGATGTGCCGCGGATTGTTGCCATTTCGCCCGCAGAGGTAAGAATGATTGGGCGTTCGTGAGTGCCTGTTCTGCCTGTCATGCTAAAGGCGGCTGCAGTGGCGTTGGCGTTAAGGTCTATGCCGCAGTCAAGCAAAATAACATGGCCTGCACTGGCGTTGTTTACCGCTTGGCGCAGTTGTTCGATTGTGCTTACATTAATAATTGTCCAGCCTTCGCCTACAGTCCAGTCTGGCACTGTAAATTCTGGTTTTGTGTGAAGGGTCGCAAGGCTTTCAATATTGTCAAATATCAATTGCGGGCCGTAGCCGTCGTCAAAATCTTCCCAAATAAGCACACGAACTTCGTATGCTGTGTCCAGCGAAAGGTTGAACATACTGGTTGCTATACCAAGCTGGTCGTAAATAGAAAACCTGTGGCCTTGGAACCAGTCGGTTGCACCGGCCTCGCGATACAGAAGGTCTGCGGTAACAGTGCGCCTAAATACCAATTCTTGAGGATGAGGCGCACCTGCTGGGACATTTGTGTCGAATTCAATCAAGTAAAGCCTGTCGGCGGTATCTTGCCATCTTACGTTTATGCCTGCGGTTTCAAAGTTGCCGTAGGTCTGAATTGTTAGGCCATGTGCGGCATATTCGTAAGTTCTAACGCTTGGGTCTATTGGGGAAACAGTAACAACCCCCGCGCCGCTTGCCGCGCCGTAAAGTGCTGTGGGGGATTCTTGTGCAGAAGCTGTAAACGCAAAGCTACCTATTAGCAGGGTAAAGGCAACAAATAGGCTTGCTAATTTTTTGAGAGTATTTTTAGTTTGCATGTGATTTACCCCTTTCTATGGTAGTGGCCGGGTGTCCGGCACAACGGTTACGTCTACCCAAAAAACTTGGTGGGTATAAGTCCAACTGCGGTTTTGTATCAGTATAATGTCGCCATCGTTTAGGTCTAGGCTACCTGCGCCTGCCGGCAAATTGTTGGACATGAAGAACCACTGATAACCATTGTTGGTTGATGGGTGCCCGCCGGAAACTAAGTGATAGTACCGTGGTTGCGATGCATCTGTGTATCTGACAACACGGACATCGCCACCAGCGGCACGTCTAATATCCGCAGCGGCATTTAATGCTTCTGTTTCGGTTAGTACTACACTGCCGCGTAGTACAGGGGTGTTGCGCAATGTGTCTACGTTGGCGGCGTTGTTGTCAAATCCTGTGCCAACATTAATTTCAATACCAGCTATGGTTGCAGCAGCTGCAAATGGCCCTGCGTCCGGTGTTACTCTTACCGGCCACACCGGCGGCGGCGTTGGTCCGCCTGTGTCGGCATCCAAAAAGTCTGCACATACAATAACCATAGGGCGTATGCCTTTTATTGTGTTTGCTTGTGCGCCTGCATGGGCAACACGGCCAATACCCATTGTTACATACATAACTTGTGAATGGTGCTGTGGTGCGCCCGCATTCCGTAGGTGAGGGGATGCAGAGTTGCGCAGCCACCAGTTTCTGGCATTACCCGGATGCGAATTGCGAACCGCAGGGTCTGGGAACCAAGCGTAATATTCCGCAGCAGATGGGATTAGCACATAGTCGCCTTCCAATGTAAACATTGCTGCGCGTTCATAAGTGTCAAATGCGTTTGTCAAAAAGTCGCTATTTAGGTCGGCTCTTATTGTAGAATTTGCCCACAAGTTGGTGCCGGGGTTGTTAACCGCGTTATTTGCTACACCTCTAAACGCGCCAACATATAAGCGATCTATAAGCAAAAGTGTTGCGGTATTAGCGGTATAGTTTGTGTCTACTATTTCCCAATAAAGCGTGGAGTCGTTGTATATGCCAAATTCCACAATCTCTTGGTATGCAAATGCCGGACGCGTAGTAAACGGGTCGGAAACAAAATTTGCCATAGCTATGCCGTTTAAGGCCGACACAAAACCGGATACGTTTATTGTGTAGGACATGCCAAATTCCATTGCAATATCGGATATATTAATAGACAAAGTCCTGCCCAAAGCGTCCCATGTACGTGCGCCTGTTAGTGCTATATCATTGCCGTTTTGGGTAAGGCTAACATCGCCCGTGGGGTATACCCTTTGCGAAAATTGCACGGTAACGGTATTTATATCGTCTGGGTGAAAGTTGTCGCCTGTTGGGGCAGATGAACGTACGCCCGGTGCATCTTGCGGAATGCCGTGGAAGATGGCGCCGTTTGCAATCATGGTTGCAAGGTGTACCCGCATTACAGGGCGTACCGCACCTTGGTAGTAGTCTGCGCCAAGGCCGTCCGGGAAGTTGGCTATACCGGCCAAGCCGTCTATAACCATTACTAAGTTATCGTTTGCGCCCGGGGTTCTTGTCCATACAGGGGCAGGGTTGCCCGCTGGTGATGTCAGCGGGTTGCCGGCCCCATGCCAAGACGTCATGCGAAGAGGGTCATTGTCGAACCAGTCAACCATCTCTGCAACGCTTGGCAGTACAACGTACTGCTGTCCGCCTATGGCAAAGTCGTTTTCATGGTCATAAAAATGACCAAGCCCATATTGCACAATGGCTGCCCTTTGCGTCGCTGTAAATGTGTTGTCTATAAAGTAGGTGTTTAAGTAAGTGTTAAGATGCGAATGCGGCCAAGAGTTTACCGGGGCCGGTGTGGCTGGCCGTATTCCCGGGAAGTAAAATGAAGTTCGTAATGTATTGGCCCCCCAGAAATCTGTACCTGCACTGTGGAACAGATGCTGCTGTGCAAGCAATGTGGCGTATTCGCCATCTCTTTCTACAACAATCCAGCGCATGGCGTGTGATGGGCTTAAAGTGCCGTGCCGTGCGCGGAAGCCGGTGCCATCGAAGTTGCCAAAGGTAACTACTGACCCCTGCACAACATCGGATGGGTTAGCCTGTGTAACCAGCCTATGCACCGAGAATGAACCAATTACTAAACAAAAAGCAACTACAACGGCTAAAACACGTTGTGCGGTTTTGTTTTTTAAATGCTTCATGCTTTTTTACTCCTTTCGAGTTTTTATTTGCCAATATTCTCGCAAATATCACAAAAATATTTTGATTTTGCAAAGAATGTTGTCAGATGTGTCTAATATATTGCGTTGCAGAGGCATTGTCAATACATTCATATAGTCTTTTAATGACTTTTTTTAACGTGTAAAAAACAGCATGTTACCCATTGCAAAAATACAATGAGTAACATGCTGTTTCATATAGAAAAATAAATTAAGATTTTCTCTTTTGTAAAAAATTCAGCATAACCGAAGCTGCTATCAAGGCAATGCCTAGCCCGGATGCTACTAAGCCCGTTATTGTGCCTACACTACGTAAGCCAGATAAAAGAGCATCAACTAATCTGCCATCAAGTTCCACTGGTGAAAAGCGTACTACCAATGAGTTGAGGCTAAAAATGAGGACTGTAAACAAAATGCCCGCAACAGTAAGTGCCGTGCCATCGCATACTAATGTTGGGCAAACTTTCTTTTTAAATATGAAGAAAACAATTTCCGATAGCCCAATTATTACGGCAAGTAGCAAAATAAGAGCCGGCCACGATAGTCCCCATCTAAGTGTTGACACGCTTAGGTTAACATTATCCAGCAGCGAATCTAGGCGAGTTGCGCTGTTAATATTATTGTCAAAAAGGAATTGCTCAATATCGTCATAATCCCGGGGAAGGAGTTGGATGTTTAGCTCTCTGTAAAAGTGATGCTCATTCCATTCAACAAAGTTAAGGATGTCGCGGGATGATATATTTACATTGCCATTTCCCTGTAAGATGCCTTGTCCGTAGCGTATTAATGTGTCTTCAACGAACCTGCCTAGCGGTAGGCGTGTTGCAATATTTTCGACATCCCTAACCGTCATGGAATATCTGCGTATAAAGGTATCATCCATCTCGCTAAATATCCATTCCGACAGTGTTATGTTGTTGCGGTATGCATCACCGTCTAAGTCAAGCATCCTGCCAACGCGCAAGCGGGCAATGTCTAAGTCGTCAAACATTCCAGAGATAGAATTTTCGCTTAAAGCACCTCTTATTGTAAATATCGTTAAAAATGCAGTGCAAAAAATAGCCAGCAAAATGCCAATTAGCACCGACACGGTATAGGTACCAATGCCCACTTTTGGGGCAATCATTAGCTTTTGGCCACATCCAGTACAATGTTTAGTACTCGTTTCGTTTCTTTTTCCGCATTTAGTGCAATGCATAAAACACCTCCGACACTATTCAATTCGTCTGGTATTGATAACTCCAACGCGTCCGTCACGTTCTACTATAGACAAACTATTGTGTAGACTTCTTATGCTGTCGTATCTACCAAGCGGGATTACCTCTTGCCCATCTATGCCTCTTGCTCCAACACGGTCGCCGGTTATTACAATAAAGCCATCGTCCGGGGCAACCCATTCAGCCATAAAACCGCCGCCAAACTCTGAAAAAGCAAGGATGTTGTCATACCTTCCGGGTGAAATAATTTCATTGCCGCGTGCATCAAGAACACCCCAGCGTGCGCCTTCCCACTCCCAAGTACGAGAATTGCGTTCTCCTCCGCTTCGTACAATAAACCTGTCGCCCGGAACCGGTCTAATTTCATCGTATCTACCAAGCGAAATTATTTCGTTTCCACGAGAGTCAAGCACGCCCCAACGCGCCCCTTCCCATACCCATTGCCATGAATCAAATGTGCCGCCGCTTCGCACAAGAAAGCGTCCATTAAGGGCATAGTTAATCTCGTCATACCGTCCAAATGATATTACCTCATTGCCGCGCAAATCTAACGCGCCAACGCGTTCGCCATCTGCAACAACGAAATGGTTATCACCGACAGGGTTAATTGAGTCATATCTAAATGGTATTACTTCATTGCCCTGCGCATTTAAAACACCCAACCGATTACCGTCAAGTGCAATAAAATGTGCATCCCCTGCAGTCATTATTGCGTCATATCTGCCAAGAGGTATTATTTCATTGCCCCGGGAGTCTAAAACAGCAACGCGTTCATTTGTGCCACTGCCAGTGGTTACGATAAATCTATTGTTTGGTGCAAAGTTGATACGGTCATACCTTCCTATGGAAATAACCTCGTTTCCCCTAGCGTCTAACACGCCAACTCTGTTACCGTCCCTAACAATATACCAGTCACCGCCCGGCGAAGCCAAAATGCTGGAGTATCTTCCCATTGAAATAATTTCGTTGCCGCGTGCGTCAACAACACCGGCGCGGATATTTGATGGAGTAGCTGTGCCGCCGTGAGCGGGGGTAGGGCTAATATTGCCTGTGCCCACAATAAATCTGTTGTCAGTTACATACGACACCCTGTCAAATCCATCAAAAGATGCTATTTCGCTTCCGTCTGGTCCAATGACTATGTGTGTCCTGCCGTCCTGTACGATAAGGATAAGATCGCCATTTGGGGTTAGGTAGTAGTCCTGTGGTTCGTCAAATCTGCCAATAGGTACTACTTCATTGCCACGCGTGTCCACAACTCCCCATCGGGTGTTTTGTCCACTGCCACGTTCAACCACAAAGCGGCCATTGCCTATATAGTGTATTTCGTCGTACCTACCAAGTGATATAACCTCGTATGGTGGGTTGAATGTGCGATTAGAGAATGCAATAATTATTATTACCGCTATTACTACTACAGCCAATGCGCCCGCACCAATGATTAGTGGCTTCTTTTTTATGGGGAAGGGTTGCTTTGGTGTTGGTTGTGGTGGGGTGGCGACTTCTGTTGCTACTGTTTCTGCTGTTGTTTCTGGTTTTACGTCCGGCGTTTGCTCTGCTTTGGTGCCGCATTCTGGGCAGAAAATGCCGTCTGCGTTTTCCATGTTGAATCCACATTCTTTACAAAACATTTTTTGTCCTCCTTGGTTTGTTTGTGTATTTTTTATTGCGTTAGTTGTGTGCGAAATTCTTGTTCTGTGGCTGTGAGTCTTGGTACTGGTGTTAGTCCGTAGCGCGAGACCAGCTCTGCCCCAGATGCTTCAGAAGCAATAATATCAAAACGCGCTTCTTCGCCATGGAAAGTAAGGAAACCGATGGTTTCCATCCCGCCTCCACCGCCAGAAATTGCATATAATATCAATCTACCTTGATTGTCCGAATAAAATCTGTGCCATTGACCCAATAAGATGTGTAAATTGCGCTCTATCATGTATTCGGAATCTCCGCCAACTACCACTAACTCCATTTCACGATACTGGCCGTTTATATAGCGGAACAATGAAAATGGGTATGCGCCGTTGAAGGCAAATTGCTCCCAACTTACAAGAATTTGAAGGGTGCCATCATTGTCAAAGTCAAATAATTGAAAGTCGGTTGCAATCCACACATCGTTAATGTATGGCGCGTTGTATATGCGGTTGCCATTGCAGTTGAAGAATCCTTGGATGTATGGGTAGCTGTAGCCATTGTGCCAGAATACGTGAGAGTTTGATTGGCCAACGCCGGTGAAGATTGGGGGCATTTGGCTTAGGAATGTGTAGGCTGGTTGGTGGTTGATGTTGGGTTGTGTGATAGCACTTATCGTTTCTATTCTTCTTTGAAAATATTGCCACATTTCTGCTGATATACTTGTGTGTATGTTGCCTAGAGGATGCACTGGTACAAGTGGCCTATTTGGTATATTAACGGAGTCAAGAGCGAAGTGTCCTTCAAAAAAATTATTAAATCCGGGTACATTTGGAATGGGACTAAATAGTATATCCGAATCAATGCGTGTAACATAATGCAGGCGACCATTAAGATAGGTGCTTTCTCCTCTGACACCGCTTGCCATAATGACTTGCCCATGAGTATCTGTATAAAAACGAGGCCACTCGAAATTTCCATCAAATGCACGGAACTCGCCATTTACATAACGAAATATTTTGTCCTGTGACGAAAATAAAAAGCAGTAGCTAACAACGACTAAAGGAATACCACTTCCATCAATGTGGTATAACCAAAACATATTAGCAACGCCAGCACCATAATAGCCAGAGCCTAGCAAAAATGGAACATTGTCGGCATTTATCGGGTTGCCGTGGACATCTAAAATTTGCATGGCATCAATGTCGCGCTGGAATACAAGGCCTTGTGGGTTTTGTTGCACATGGCGTTGCACATAGCTGCCCATGCTAAACATGCTGGGAAATTCACGCAAAAACTCTGTAACCACAACGAGACCGTATTCACTAATATAACCATGCGGATTATTTGCTACACATTCCCCGGTTAACACTGTAATAGCTCTAGTAGCATCATTCCACCCAATATTGGCAGGGCAAATATTAATGCTCTCCAACACAGCACGTAGTGGTAGCATTGTCCTCCCGGCGATTATTTGAGCGGGAACATCCAGAGTATGTTGTACCCCATTGCTTGTAAAAACTGTGCTGCCAATAGTAATTACAACAGTAAAGTCGTCTCGGGTTAAGGTTGCGGTTTGCGCCGCGCCGTCCCATGTGGGGGTAAAGCCAAGTGCGTTAAATACGCCGCCAACAGGCACAAGTGTGCGCCCATCTATTATCACGGGTAATTGGTCGGCAAACTGTACTTGTTCGCCGTCTATTGTTACGCTAATTGGTTGGCTTGCGTGGGTGGTAGTTTGTGCAATACTTATTAGTAATGCGGCGGTGAATACCGCACATGTTATTTTGCAAATGTAAGAGTAGATTTTTTTCATTCTTTTATGTCCTTTCTAGCTGCTTTTTTTATTGTGACTGCATTTGTGGGACGAAGCCAGACCAGATTCCGAAATCTGTGCCATCATCACTTACTAAGGATTCGCCCCACCGCGCTGGTTCAACAAAATATTGCATTATCATTACCGGCTCATATGAAAAGGTTACCCATTCGTTGCCATCATGCCTTTGCCCCCAAGCCCAAAGGCTATTATCTGAACGCAATGCCATGTTACGACCATTTCCAAGAGCAACAACATCGTCCAATATCACAACCGGGCTGTGGCGGGTTGTAGTAGTTCCATCGCCAAGGCGACCGCCGTCGTTCCACCCCCAAGCCCAAAGGGTACCATCCCACCGCAAAGCAAACAACGTACTTGCCACCTCCGAGAATGCCTTGACATCATCCATTACCATAAATGGGGCGACTCTAAAATTGGTTGTACCATCGCCAACTTGGCCAGAGTGATTTTCGCCCCACGTCCAAAGTGTGCCATCGTGGCGAAGTACGATTTGGATGAATCCTACAAACCATGACGTAAAAACATCATCCATAACCATAACGGGAATAAGGCTGTCTGTAGTTGTGCCATTCCCAAGTAGTGCCCGGTCATTTCTGCCCCATGCCCAAAGAGTGTCGTCTGGCAATAGCACATTAAATCCAAAAAGTTCGTGGTAACCGGCCCATCCCGGGTTTGGTCTTCCATCCCATGAGTCCCATTGCACATCCGGGAAAAATGCTTCTACAAAATCACGTACCCAATCCCATCTTCCTTGGTGGTTGTACCGGACACTTGCTGGAATGGGCATTGGTATAGTTACACCATCTTGCGGCACAGCAGTATAACGGCTTTGCCAAGCACTTGGCGGCACGGCAGGGACAGTAGAGACAGTAGCTGGTGCCGGTGTGTCATCATGCAGTGGTAGTATTATATCGACTGCAAAACGCGGTGTGAGATATGCTACCAACTCGTCACGCAAGTTTGTAATTGGTTGCACAGGGGTTAATGGCGTGTTACAACCCGGAATGTGATGGAGTTCGTCTGGGTTACGCTCCCACCATACGGTGCGGTTGTTATCAATAGTAAAACTAAGTTCGCCTATTAGGTAATTGTTCCAGAGAATTTGCGCATCGTCTCTTCCCCAGTCTGCCCATTGACGCGCTATAACATCAACATTTGCAATTGCGTTATCAAAAGTTACAAAGGCATATAAATCCGCGTGGTCAACATAACTCATAGAAAATCCCACAAGGTTTCCGTTTGTATCGAAAAAATATGTCGGAAAGCTAAAGTATGGAGAGAATACCCCCGGTTCGTTCCACATGGGGAAAGTTTGATGTGGGAAGTGTCCAACGCGCACAAACTCCCCATTTACATACCTAAATAGTGCTTTTGGAGTTCCGCCATCCCCAGAGCCAATATAATTTCCCCAATAGTGAATCTCTACAAATGGTATGCCAGTACCATCAAAATCCCAAAGAACGAAATTGCTGGCGTATAAACTGTTCCAGCGCATCCAGTGAGCGTTTGCAATACGGTTGTTGTGCCTGTCATAAAAACCTGTGCGGTTCCAATCTTCAAATTCTTTAAAGAACAGCTCTGGCATTTCATATGTGTAAATTGGCACATGTTCAAGCCAGCCGTGGTTGTTAACTGCGCTAGTGTAACCGATTATAAACTGCGGCGTGTCAGAGATTACTGACCGTTGCAAATCAGAGTCCCAGCCTAAGTTGAACCTACCATCGTTTTGCACTTGTCCCCTCATTCGTGGTATAGTTGCCGGGGAAACTTCGCCCGGTTGCAAGTCCCAAACATCTGGTCGTGCAAGATTTGCAAATATAGTAGGGAACTCCATCAAAAACTCTGTAACCACCCTGCGGCCATACGCGCTAACGTAGCCGGTTGGTATAGTTGCCGGGGTAGCGGCAACTTCTTGCCGTGGTTGCATTGATAGATCCATACGTTGTGGGGCAAATCCTGTCCCAGTCCGACCGGGACTCCAGCTGGTTGCTCTGCCGTCGTCCCACAATAATCTTTGCACTCTAACGCCATCAGACCGAGTAGTCCATTCCGGCTCGGTAAAATAATCTATTATCATAATTGGTACATATGAAATAGTGATATGATCAGCAGAGTTTGTGACAGCAGTATCAACTTCAAATGATGCAGTCCCCCATGCCCAAAGGCTGCCATCTGCACGGAGCGCGTGACGTAGCCCAAATGAATTATCACAAATTGCAACAACATTATCCAGTATCATAACTGGGCTGTGCTGATGCTCTGTTGTTCCATCGCCTAACCGCCCGCGACTATTAAAGCCCCACGCCCAAAGAGTGCCATCATCCCTTAGTGCAAACATAGTTTGGCCGGATGCGTTAATCGCAACAACATTGTCCATCACCATGAAGGGTGAAGGACGACCGTTGAGTGTCCCATCGCCAATTTCACCACTGCTATTAGAACCCCATGTCCACAACGTACCATCGTGCCTAAGAGCCGAGCCGTTAAAGGCGGCAGAATGGAAAACACCATCCATTATCATTACAGGTATTGCACTATCCTCATTTGTGCCATTGCCTAGGAAGTAATGACTGTTGCGACCCCATGCCCAGATACTGTCATCTGGTAAAGTTATAGTAAATTGGCTGAGGTTGTTATCGTTCCAACTTTGACCTCCGCCGGGTAACGATTGGGTATCCCATTGTACGTATGGGAAAAAGCCTCTTGTAAAACTTTCTGCCCACTCTCTTCTCTGCCGACTATATGCGTCGCCGCTTGGGTAAGGTGCCTGCATCGGCACCGTTACACCTTCCTGTGCGACTGCAATAAAACGGTTAGCATTTTCGCGTCCTTGCTCGTTTTCATTATCAATGTCACTGCCACCCTGTTCCTGTGCCGTAAGCGGGGCAGTTTCATCCTCTTGCTGTGTATCGGCATCCGCCATTGCAGGTTCACTTTCCCTGTTACGGATACCATCCACATCCACCACAAACACAAACAAAGCCACTAA
>Ga0123355_10006437_pt1 | contig 17396 bp, 12 predicted proteins | sample TergutEmb28metaG_3_FD_89872 | JGI IMG/M metagenome (GOLD analysis project Ga0123355, IMG submission 89872) | Embiratermes neotenicus P1 segment gut microbial communities from Petit-Saut dam, French Guiana - Emb289 P1 | ecosystem: Host-associated > Arthropoda: Insects > Digestive system > Gut ...
ATTCATTGGTGTTTATGTATCTGGTGGTACTCACCGTGCATGGGATATCGCTGAATTCTCTGGTCACTTAACAAACGTTCCTTACGGTCAAATTTCTACAATCAACTACCAAGACCGTTTGTATCTACCTTTCCGCGCTGTTGCTAATGCTTTTGGTTATGACTTGCGTGTTGAAGGTCCAGTTGTTATCTTTGGTTAATTTTTAACTGAAACTATAACAATGAGAACAAAAAACAACCCTATCCAATAAAGGATGGGGTTGTTTTTTATTTTTGATAGGAAATTGCTCTCGCAATTTCCGTCGCCAATGGGGCACTGCCCCAAGCCCCGCCACTACAGCGCGAATGAGTCGCGCTTCTGTTTCCTTCGGAAAGTGGCGTAGCCACTTTTTTAGCTACTGGCATTTTTAATGCAAATTAAGTAGATTTTGTCGTAATAGTACGGGTTACAAATGTCATATTATTTTTAATAACCAATAATGTGGTGATCTTATTGTAAAAATCATACATTCCCAAACCACCACTGCAATAGACGATTGTATGGAGGGCTTTTATAGGTCATTATGAAAAATACAGCATAATCATTAAAAGTTCTGCTATTGCTTGGCAGTATATTCAATAGGAGGTTTGTGATGCAGTCTATTTTTTATGCTAGTGCCTACTCTCGTACCAGCAAAGATGATATTGACAGTAGTTCAATTGAAAATCAGATTGCATTAATACGTAATTATGTGAAATCAATGCCTAATATCAATATTGTCTCCGAAAGAGAAGACAACGGATTTAGTGGTACTGATTTTTTGCGTCCTGATTTTAGAGAAATGATGACGGATATTGAGTCTGGTAAAGTGAATTGCGTTATAGTAAAAGATTTTTCACGCCTTGGAAGAAATTACATTGAAGTGGGGGAACTCATAGACGAGATTTTCCCAAAACACAATGTAAGACTTATAGCCATAAACGATAATTATGATAGTATAAATCCTTGTAGTGACGCTGATGAAATCCTAATCTCTTTTAGAAATCTAATGAATGAACAATATGCTAGGGATACCTCTGGGAAAATTCGTTCAATCCTAAGTAGCAAACGGGAAAAAGGGCAATTTGTAGGTGCGTTTGCGCCCTATGGATACAAACGTGATGAAAATAACAGACATCAACTTGTCATAGATGAACATGCCGCCAATATTGTTCGTGATATGTTCCATTGTAAAATCAAAGGAATGAGCCAACAACGAATTTCTGAATGGCTAAATAAACTTGGTGAGCCTTCTCCAGCTGAATATAAAAAACGTAATACCAACTATGTAGCCCAATTTCAAACCCACTCACGTGCCTTATGGTCTGCTGTGACAGTTGGACGTATACTCCGTAACCCTGTCTATATAGGGGTATTAGTACAGGGTAAGCAAACTACACCAAATTACAAGGTGAAACGACGTATTAATCGTACCTCAGATGAATGGAATATTATTCATGAAGCACACGAGTCAATTATAAGCAAAAATGACTTTGAAATTGTCAATGGTCTGCTGGGTCAAGATACACGTACAGCACCTAATAAAGAAACTGTTTATCCCCTTTCTGGCATGATGTACTGTGGTGATTGTGGTAACAATATGATCCGTACTAAATCTGGTCTCAAATATTATTATGTTTGTGCATCAAGTCGGGCTAAAAATAAAACATGCACTTCTCATAGCATTCAAGAGGAAAAGCTGTTGCATACTGTTATGGAAATAATTTCTTGTCAAATTGCATATTCACTTGATGCAGAAAGAACTCTTACATATGTAAAATCGCTGTCATCACAGCACAATGGCATTGTGAAGCTACACGCTCAACTTGCAGATCGAGAGCAGGAAATAAAATCATGTGAGTGCTATAAGCAGTCATTGTATGAGGACTATAAGAATAAACTCATTTCCAAAGAGGATTATATCCAGTTTGGCAACGACTACTCCATGCGGATTAAAGAATTACAACAGGCGATAATAAACCTCAAAGAAGAAGTAGAGTTGCTTGTTGACGACAAGTCATCACCTTGTGAATGGTTACAAGACTTCACACAACATAAAAGAATCCAATCCCTAACCCGTCAACTAACCGTAAATTTGATTGAACAAATTAAGGTGTTCACTGGAAATCGTGTGGCTGTTAGCTTCCGCTATCATGACAAGATGGAATTTGTACAAAAATTGCAAGCACAACTCTAAAGTTACTACAGATAACTACGCTGGAAGGTGGGGATTTGCTTGCCGAGGGTTACTAGGAAGTATCAAGTAAACATACTTGATACTTCATCAACAATAATTTCAAAAATTACATATATTTATCAAGTGGCGATTTATATTCGCCTTTCCATTGAGGACGTTCGTAAAAAAGTCAGTGATTCCATAGGCACGCAAAAATCTATGCTAATTAAATATCTGGAATCGCAACCAGATATGCAACTATATGATATTTATGAGGATGTCAATTACACAGGCACAAATTTTAATCGCCCTGCATTTATACGGATGATTGAGGATATTCAAGCTGGTTTGGTTGATTGTGTGCTGGTTCGAGATTTATCAAGATTTGGGCGCAGCTTTGAAGAAACAGGGCATTACTTAGAGCGTGTATTTCCATTTCTCCAAGTACGCTTTATTTCCGTCTACGATAATTTTGATTCGCTAACAGCTACTTTTGATGAGACGTTTTTGATGATTCCGTTGAAAAACCTAGCAAACGAGGTTCACGCCCGAGATATTTCCAAAAAGGTTTCGTCCAGCTTCAAGTTAAAACGACAACGAGGAGAATTTTGTGGCTCTGTCGCGCCCTATGGTTATATAAAAGTAGGCTCAATCCTTGTTATTGACGAGGAAGCCGCGCCTGTCGTGAAGCAAATTTATGAATGGCGATTAAATGGTATGGGAATAGTGGCGATTGTTCAAAAGCTAAACAACTTAAACATACTTCCCCCAAGTAAACACTGCTTTGAAAAAGGCATAACCAAAGCAAAGAAACATGAAGAAACACTATTCTGGTATACTTCTGCTGTAAAACGAATATTGTCAAACCCTGTGTACACAGGAACATTAGTACAAGGTCGCTATAAGTCAAATGTCCTAAAAGGCAGACATATGACACAAGTAGAAGAAAGTGAGTGGGTCATATGCAAAGATACTCACCCCGCAATCATTACAGAAGAAACATTTGAAGCTGTACATAAAATACGCGAATCCCGAAAAAAGGAGTATATGCAGGATTCGATTAACCATATTGCCTCTTGTGAAAATATCTTCAAAGGCTTGATTGTCTGTGGTGATTGTGGAAAACATATGACACGAGAACGAAAAAAGGATAAATTTGTATTTGCATGTTATGTTTACACAAGTGTGAACAGCCAAGCCTGCACAAGGAAGTCCACAAAAGAAATTGACTTGTTTACCTCACTATATACTTATATCAAACATGAAATAGACCTTACTGTAGATATGAGCCGAATAATTTCAGATTTAACAAAACGAAAAACCTATAAACATCAGCAAGACACAATAACCAAACAGATTGACTCTCTGCAAAGAAAATTAGAGCAGAATAGACGGTTTAGAGGTTCGTTACGTGAAGACTTCAAAGATGGTATTGTCACTGAACAGGATTATATTATGATGAAAGCTGACTATGAAGCTGAAAAGGATAAGATACAATATAATCTGGATGAACTCATTACTATAAAGGCAAAACAAGATGAAATAGTGTCATCTGATAACAGATGGTTGGCAGAATTTCAGCGTTTTGAATCAGAACAGCAGTTATCATCAAAAATAATGGTTGCTTTGGTGGAAAAAATTAAAGTTTATGATGGTGCAAGAATTGAGGTATTCCTACGTTATCGTGATGAACTTAAACATCTTCAAGGCTATATATTTGGGTATTGAAAATTGAAAATTTTTTGATAAAACGATTGCCACGAATATTTGGGGTGTTATTGGAGTGAATTGCCAAATACATCAAATAAAGATGTCTACCATAACAGAGGTAGGCATTTTTTATCTCATTAACAACCCCATAGTATAAGCGGGTTTCTGCCTCCTAAGAATTATCTTACGTAACTTTTAAACAACCATTTGCGTAAAACAAACCTCGAAACACTCCTCTGACACGTCATCAAAAAAACATTGTGTTATGCTACTATCGTTTAGGATAGGATTGGATGTGTCCTAAGAACCTGTTTAATATTAAAATTGGAGGGGGAATTAATGGTGTACATTGCATCATCGGAGCAACATTAAATATATAGAGGGAGCATACAAATAAAAAACTGGAGGACTATCCTGAATGAAAAAAGCAACAAGAAATATCAGTGTTAGAATGAAGTTAGTTTTTATTACAATGCTTGCGATTGCTGTGACAGCGGGAGCAGCTATGATTATACGGGCTATCAACATGCTTGAACAAGGTTATGGCGCTATGGATATATTGCCTACATTTGTGCCAACTTTAATCGGTTTCATTTTGGCACTTATAATAGTGCCTATAGTGATTGGGCGCACTTTGCGTCCGCTAGATAAACTGACAGAGGCCGCTCGTGAGATTGCCAAGGGTAATCTAAATACAAACTTGCCGCCTGCTGGAAATGATGAAGTAGGAAAATTGTCCCAAGCATTTCAAGATATGCAAAAACAAATAATCACTGTAATTGATGAAATTCATAGAAGAAACGACGCAATTGTTAGAGGAAATTTCGCAAAAAGTAAAAATAGCTTTGACGCAAGTGGGGATTTCCAAAAAATCATAGATGGTGTTGATGGCTTGGCACGAGGTTTCCATCAGTATTTCAACGATATGGCCTGTATGATTCTGATTTTAGATGATGAGTTCAATTATAGGTTTTTGAACAAAACTGCTGTAAACATGGGTTACAATGCTGATGCAATGCTGGGTAAACACCCACGAGATATTTTGCCGCCACCTGTGGCTGAAGGCGTTATGAAAGATTTTAACACTGTTAAAAGTACAAAAAAAATGATTCGTTATACGATGGATATAACAACACCTGTGGGTGATGCTCTTGTTCTTGATTCATGTACAATACCATTTATGGACGAAAAAGGGCAAATACTGTCTTACTTGGTTTTTGCATACGACATCACTCAAATTACAGAGGCAAGCAAGCGTTCTGAGAAAGTAAATGCGTATCAGGCTACTGTTGCCTCTGATATCATAAAAAGCCTTAATGAGGGGCTAGGACAAGGAATATTGCAATTTCAATTCGTATTAGCACCACATGATGAAGATACAGTCGAAGCGGCAACTGCTTATGCACAAATTGGCGAAACAATGAAAAATTCTGTTACGTTCCTCAAAGGCTACATTGAAGAAATCAATTCCAGTTTAGCTTCTATTGCCAATGGTAACTTAACCTCCACCATAACCCGTAACTATATAGGCGATTTTGATTCTATCAAACGCTCAGTTAATTCCATAGTGGTTCGCCTAAATGAAACTATGGAGGATATTGCATCTGTTGCAGATGGTGTATCTGGTGGAAGCACTCAACTTTCTAAATCATCTATGGACTTAACAGAGGGTGCATCCCAACAAATGTTGGCTATGCAAATGATGGCAGAAGGAATCATTCTTGTAGCTGGGCAAGCTATGGACAATGCAGAAAATGCTCAAAAAGCATCAGGGTTAGCACTAACATCTAAAAACAATGCCGAAACTGGAAACACTGAAATGCAACAATTGCTGGATGCAATGGATCAAATTACAATTTCATCCAAAAAAATTGAACAAATCATAAAAACAATTGAGGGCATCTCTTTCCAGACAAACTTGCTTGCGCTAAATGCGTCTGTAGAGGCGGCGCGTGCTGGAGAACATGGCAGAGGGTTTAGTGTAGTTGCCGAAGAAGTACGATCCTTGGCAGACAGAAGTGCAGAAGCCGCCAACAAAACAGCTGGGTTAATTCAAGAGTCAATTAACAATGTAAACAAGGGGACGCAAGCGGCCTCTGACACAGCCATTAGCTTAAACAAAATCGTGCAAAACGTGTTAGATGTTTCTAATGTTATCAACGATATTTATGAGTCCTCCACAAGTCAAACAAGTGCTATTGGGGGCATACGCAACGAATTAGACCAAGTTAGCAATATCGCACAAGGAAATGCCGCAACCAGTGAAGAAACAGCGGCCGCCGCTCAAGAGCTAGATAGTCAAGTTGCAATTTTGAAAGAAAAACTTTCATTTTTCACTACTAATGTTTCTGATCTCACTATTAATAAAGTGTGGGACATTACTACTGCCAGCAGAATCAATTCATCTTCACTTAATAATATATCTGGTGAACGTAGACATTTTGTGCCAGGTGAAGCCATTATCAAGGAAGGCGATACTAGAGCGGACACTATGTACTTTGTACTAGAGGGCAATGTAAAGGTAATCAAAAATCATGGCACACTAAATGAAAGAATTTTTGCCACGTTGAAACAGGGGGATTTATTCGGGGAAATGGCATTATTCCTAAATGAACCTCGCACAGCTTCAGTTATAGCCGTTAGCAACAGTACAGTTGTGGAAATTCATCGTAGCACTGTATCACAATTGATGGCGTGTAACCCAGAGATCGTTTATGTTGTCGTAGAAACCTTATGTATGCGCCTTAAAAATGTAATTGCAGATTTAGGCGTTTATTAAAAAAACAATATTAATTCTTCATAAAGACGTGAACATATTGCAAGCGTCAAATAAAACCACGTATAGATGTGGTCTTATTTGACGCTTACTTCTATATCAATGAAGCTGAGAGAAAAAGTGAGGGGCGATAATGAATAAGTACATCTACAAATACTATCGGATTTCGCTAGATGATGAAAATACTGTAGAGAGTAACAGTATTACGAACCAACGCCAGATAGTAGAAGATTATTTGGCTACTATGCCTGAACTTGCAAATATGCCATCAGTAGAGATAATAGACGACGGGCATACAGGAACGAACTTTAATCGCCGTGGCGTTCAACAGCTTTTTAAAGCAGTGCGGAGAGGCGAAGTTAGCTGTATTATAGTAAAAGACCTTTCTCGTTTTGGGAGAAAATATCTTGAGGTAAGCAAGTATCTTGAACAATTATTCCCTTACCTTGATGTACGATTCATTGCTGTAGGTGATGGGTATGATAGTGATACACACAAGGGTACTACTGCAAACTTAGATGTGCCTATACGGAATATGCTTAATGCCCTTTACAGCAAAAAAGTTTCCAAGGATGTTAAATCAGCAAAACAATCACAGTTGCAACAGGGTAAATACATTCATGCTTTTGCACCTTTTGGATATAAAAAAGACCCTATGGACAAACATCGTCTTGTTATTGACGAGCCTGCCGCTAAGGTTGTAAGGCGGATCTTTGAGCTTTCATGTAATGGTAAAGCCCCTAAGCAAATTGCAGATATCCTTAATTCTGAAAATATCCCAACCCCTTCTGGCTACAAAAAGAAAAGTTCTAGTAAGCTGAGGATGGGTAATAGGGGTAGTTCCATATGGTTAAACACTACTGTTAATTATATACTTCGCAACGAGCAATATACAGGAACACTTATTGGAGGCAAGACAGAAATAGTTGAATTGGGAACATGTAAGCAGATTCATAAGCCCAAAGATAAATGGATAATGATTCCTAATGCATGTCCAGCAATTATCACACAGGAAATATGGGATGCATCTGTAGCCCAAAGAACCAAGTACGGCGGAAAACGAAGAAGCCTAGATGCTAGTCGAATACTCTATAAAAGGGTACGCTGTGGTCATTGTGGTCATGTTTTGCGGTATCGGACATCTTCTTCTCGCAATTACTATACTTGCAGAACTCCCAATTACACAGACAAATATGGCTGTCCTTCAACACAATACTATGAAGGTGAAATCATCAATAGTGTAAAAACTGTATTCAAGTTACATATGGATATCATGATAGATTTAGAGAGGTTATCCACCACATTAAAACATGCTTCAAAGAGAAACATCTCATCTGTTCAGAGTGCTATAGATAGGATTACTGGAGAAATTGAACAGTTGCAATCATCTAAGCGGCTACTTTATGAACGATATAAAAAAGGTTCAATTGATAAAGCAACATACTTCAAAGAGCGTGAAACTGTGGAGAACAAGATAAACGACAAAACTTTAGAGAGTGAAGCCCTAACTATCTGTAATGATGGACGAGATGAAGCACTAAGTAAGGCGCATTTTTTCTTTGATTCTCTTACGCAATTTCTGATAGAAGATGCGCCAAATGCAGGGGTAATAAATAACTTAGTAGAGTCCGTTCTTATTTTGGGCAAGGACAGAATGAAAGTCAGTTTCTCTTTTGCTAATAAATTGGAAAAGGATTTACATGTCTCAAACTAAAGCCTATAAAAATTTTTTCTTGGTATTACATGACATCAGCTGGAATCATGCGCCCCCTCGAACAGCAGAACTCCAAGCAGCACCTCATTAAAATACAAAAAAAATGGCAAACATGTTTTATCGTAGAGCTACAGCAATACATAGAGCAAGGTACAATATTTGCAGAAGTACAAGAAACCCCTGCCATTACATACAAGGCAATGATTCCATATGGGGTAAACGGAACAATAATAAAAATGCTTCCTGATGGTGAATATTCTGTTGATGAACCATTACTTATTGTGGATACTCCTACGGGTGCAAAGGAAATTACAATGTCACAAACATGGGCTATTCGTACACCACGCCCAATTAAGGAACGGCGGCTGTTAAGCGTTCCACTGATTACAGGACAGAGGATTATTGATAGTTTATTTCCGTTAGCAAGAGGCGGGGTTGCCGCAATACCAGGAGGATTTGGCACTGGAAAAACAATGACACAACACCAGCTTGCGAAATGGTGCGATGCAGATTTAATCATATATATTGGATGTGGTGAACGTGGAAACGAGATGACAGAGGTGTTGGAGGATTTTGCAAAGTTAATTGACCCACGAAGCAATCAACCTCTATTAGCGAGAACAGTACTTATTGCAAATACTTCTGATATGCCTGTAGCCTCTCGTGAAGCAAGCATTTATACAGGGCTTGCTATTGCAGAAGGCTACCGAGATATGGGCTATCATTGTGCTATAATGGCAGATTCCACCTCACGTTGGGCTGAAGCATTAAGGGAACTTTCAGGACGTTTGGAGGAAATTCCAGCCGAAGAAGGATATCCTGCATATTTGGCAACTCGTCTATCCGCTTTCTATGGTAGGGCTGGTTATGTGGAAAATCTTAATGGCACAGAGGGTTCTATATCTATAGTAGGGGCTGTATCTCCACAAGGCGCAGACTTTTCAGAACCCGTTACTCAACATACAAAGCGATTTGTACGTTGCTTTTGGGCATTGGATAGGCGACTTGCTTATGCGCGTCATTTCCCTGCTATCGACTGGATGAACTCTTATAGTGGATATTTGCAAGAATTAGAAGAGTGGTACATCAATCAAGTAAATCCAAAATTTCTAGACTATCGTGCAAAAATAATGGCTATCCTCCAAGAAGAGAATAGCCTTAACGAAATTGTAAAACTCATTGGACAAGATACATTAGCAGATTCACAAAAATTAACACTTCTGATTGCACGGGTAATTCGCACAGGTTTTGCACAACAAAATGCCTACAATCCCGAAGATACATATATGCCCTTAAAAGCTCAATTTACACGAATGGATGAAATTATTAAACTGTATGATGATTGTAAAAAACTCCTGAAAGAAGGCATTTCGATTGAGCAACTAGAAAACAGTAACATTTTTGATATATTGCAGAACTCCTAGAAGTTATGATATCATTCACAAGGTTGTGGTTTATATGATTCGCTAAGGTGTGTATCCACGATACATACTCTAGGTTAGGAAGTGTAAAAGAGTGTTAAAACAAGGATTGAGGACTTTACTTATCCCCCTAGTTTTACTTGTGACATGGATTATTCTTGGTGGTAGATTGCCTCCTGTGATTCTTCCAACCATTGGGGCAACATTTCGCGCATTTAGAGAACTTATCGCAATTGGTGAACTTGGGCCAGCATGGTTATGGTCTATGTATCGTATTGGTTACGCCACGTTGTTGAGTGTTGTTATTTGTGTGCCTTTGGGGCTTTTATCAAAAAGTTTTAGAGGTGTAAAAGAAATAGTAACACCGTTTACAAATTTTATTCGTTATATACCTGTTACGGTTTTTTATCCTCTACTTATTGTTTGGCTTGGTATTGATGAAAGTATGCGTGTTGCTTTCTTATTCATAGCTACTTTTTTTGTGTTTTTCCCAGCAGTAATGCTAACACTGGAAAGTATTGATGAAAAAATTATTGAACGCGCATTAACTTGTGGGGCAAATAAATGGCAAATGATATGGCATGTATATATTCCAGCCACTTTGCCTGCGTTATGTCGTTCATTTTTGACAATGTTTTCAGTTGGATTTACATACATGATAATCGCTGAAACCATAAATGTAAGGCATGGATTAGGATATTTGATGACCATAGGGAGTGCGCGAGGGCGTACAGATATGGTTTTTGCTGCAATACTCGTCACTATTATTACAGGCGTTGTGATTGATATAACAGGCAAGTTAATTATTAAAGCTGTGTTCCGCTGGGAACGACGTAGTTAGGAGGGGGGAATTTATGGTTGAAGTACAGAATGTAACTATTGCATTTGATAATAAAGTTATATTGCGTGATTATTCCGAAACGTTTCCAACAAATACAATATGTTGTATTGTTGGACCTTCAGGCTGTGGAAAAACCAGTTTAATCCGCTGTATAAGTGGGTTGGTGCGTCCTAAGAGCGGGGCGATTCTTGTTAATGGTTCAAAAGTCTCAAAACCGCATCAAGATATAGCATTAATGTGTCAAGGATATACAGTGTTTCCGTGGCTAACTGTGCTTGGGAATATGCTTTTTGTAAGAAAAATGAAAAAATCTTTTAGTTCAATATTCATTAACCAGCAAAACAACAGCAATATAAAAACCGAAACCAAGGCACAGGCAATATCAAGAGCAAATGTGCTTTTACGACGCGTTGGGCTTTTTAACGATTCAAATAAATATCCACATGAATTAAGTGGTGGAATGCGACAACGCTTGGCAATGAGCATGGCATTAATGCAACGCCCAAAAGTATTGTTGATGGATGAGCCAATGAGTGCATTGGATGCACATAACAGAAAAAATTTACAAGATTTTTTGATTGAGTTTAATGACACTAATAAGGAATCACAAATAATAGTAGTAACACACTCTATGGATGAAGCAGATTTTTTGAGTGAACAAGGCAATGGCAAAATTGTGAGATTATAAAAACTATGGGAGCATCCCATTGAAAATAGAAAGGGGCAAATAAAATGCCAAATAAAATAAAAAGTTTATTTATTAAGGAAACACCTAAACCAAGCAGTTTTGTGCCTTCGTCACCAATAGCGGATGACTGCCCATTTGAGGATTTGCCGCCAGTTTCACCAACTTCATCAAGATTAACAGACCATGATGACGAATTTGCGTATAATGTAGTAGAAGTTGATACAGACGCGATTAGTAACATAGAAAGTATCAACGAACTTTATAGCCGTCTGGGAATGGAGAATAATCCAATCTATGTAGTTGAGGGGTTAGCCGAACCATTACCAACCGAAATGAGTAAATTGCAAAAACAACCGATAATAACCAGTCTTTTGCGAAATATCGGTCATGAAATTTCCGCAGTAAAAGAGAATGCAACAAAATGTGTAAATGCACTTACAAGTGCTAGAGATTCATTAAGTGAAGCAAGAACAATAGAAATTGGTAGTTTAAATAGGCAAATAACTGCACTAGAAGGGCAAATCGAACTATTACGTACAGAAATTCGCCAATCAGAAGAGTTGAGAATGCGGCAATCCCGTTTAATTGAAGAGGAGATTACAAGAATATCAATTCTTGATGGGTATTTGCTGGATTATTAATAAATTAATATAAAGGAGTGAGTACAATGCAAGGAATCATCATCATTATTGTAGTAGCAGTAATTTTACTGCTTGTAGCAACCCCACTTGGGCGTGCGTTGCTTAATATGCTAAAGAGCATGTTTATTGCAGATGTTATGAGTAATCCCAAGGCGGCAGAAGCGGCTTTTAGGGCGGCAATTGAAGAGGCACGTAAAGAATACTCTAATGCCGCCGATGTTGTTGCAGAATTATCTGGACTAGCCTCAGAGGAAAAAGCAGGCTATGACAAGGCGATAAAGGAAGTTGAACAACTGGAAGCGAATCTTGAACGTTTGGCAAGTGCTGAAACTCCCAATATGGAAGATATTAATTTATTAGCACAACGTAGGGCGTTAGCAATCCAACGTAGAGATACACATTTAAACAGGCTTAACGAATTAAGACCTACTGTTGAAGAAGCTAAGGAGCTTATGCAACTTTCTGAAAAACGTATTCAAGAATTACATCAACAAAAAGATTTAAAGATTACAGAAATGAGAATGAACTCCCAAATGGCAGATATGTACAAAAAACTAGACAAAGCCCGTGCCAGCAAAGGCACAGATAAATTACTTGAAGCCGTTGAAGAGAATGCAAGAACTTCAAAAAGACAGGCAGTGGGGCTAAAGGAAAAGCATGATAATAGCCTTGAAACCCGTGAAAGAAGGCTTGATGATAAATTAGCAAATGCAGCAAATGATAGTTATATAGCAGATTTATTGGCAAAGCATAAAAAGGGAAATTAAAAAAGTGGCTACGCCACTTTCCGAGGACGCAGAGTCCTATTGGAAATTTAAAATTATTTAAAAGGATTGTGATGACAATAGCAGGTGTTCACGCACAATGAAAATGAAAGGGGAATTTAAATGTGGCATAGACTTACACCGTTAGCGAAAGGTTGCATTTGTGTAGTAATTTTGGGTTGTGCCGTCGCGGGCGTATACTTTACAGGGTTACTGGATGGAGTAATTGGAGGAAATGGAACTTCTGTAGTTCAGGAGCATAATGTTAGTACTATTAATACCCCCAGCCAAACACCAGCACCAAATCTTAATACTGCTACAACTGTAGACACTCTTCGTATTTCTTTGGATGAATGGGTTGGTTGGAAACCATTGCTTGATGCCAATGGCGGCTTAACCACACAACCAGGAAGCATTTATCATGGTATGGGGCTTAATATTGAGTTTGTTATAGTTAATGATGCAGATATTTCCAGCAACCTATTGATTACAGGAGGTATTCATGGTGCTGGATACACAATTAACAGATATGCTTTCTTATTTGACCAGTTTGTTGATAATGGTATAAATCCTGTGTATATATTTACGCTTTACACCTCCAGCGGTGGTGATGGTGTTGTTGCACGGCAGGAGTTTACTAGCATTGAAAGCCTATATTATGGCAATGCACGAATTGGTGTTGCACGTTTTAGCGAATCTATGACATTGGTAGATTGGTTAATTAACCAGTCTAGTTTAATCCCTGAACAAAGGCAGACATTAAAAGATAATCTCATTATGTTTGATACTCCTGACGAAGCGGCAATTGCATTCTTTGCAGGTAGATTAGATGCGGCTGCTACATGGCAACCTTATTTGTTCCAAGCACAAGAATCTCCTGGTACACATTTGTTATTTGATACTCGTCATGCTACTAATTTGATTCCTGGTGGACTGGTGTTTGATTATGCTTTTGTGCAAGCTAATGAAGCAGCTTTGGTTGCACTGGTTCAAGGTGCTATTCAGGCATACGAAACTTATTTATCTGAAATGGGTGCGCTTCGTTCTGCAATGCCAATGTTTTCGTTGGAATCGGATAGTAATATCCGTGAAATGGCGGCGGACGCTACGTTATTTACTGCCAGAGATATGATTGATCATATGCAAGGTCCTGCACAATCATTGTTCGCCCATATGTCTGATATTTGGGCGGCACGTGGTGAATCTGCAAACCGTGATAATGCAGAAATAGCTTTTACAGATAGAATTGTTAGACAATTGGATGTTCGTGCTGTTTCCGATGTTGAGGAAGGTGTACTTGTAGCGGCTCCTGTATTTACAGCAGAAGACCGTGAGACTGTTGAGGCACAACGCGAACAAATTGCGGCTTTAATAACAATGCGTGCAGATATTCGATTTGAACCAAATACTGCTATTATCCTAGAAGAATCTATTTCTGAAATTGAAAGATTCTTCCAAGCGGCACAATTGCTTGATGGTGCAATAATGGTTATTGAAGGTAATATTGCAAATGTTAGTGGGCATGAAGAAAACACCCCTGCTGGGCTTGCACTTTCATATGAAAGAGCCCAACAAGTTGCCAGACAATTGCAACTTAGAGGCATTGATCCAAATCGTTTTATTGTTGTAGGCAATGGGATTAGTAATCAGATTGGTGACAATGCTACAGAGGCTGGACGTATACTAAACCGTAGAACAGATATAAGTTTTGTTATATTAGAATAGTTATAAAACAAAAAAGTTGTATCAGGATGCTGGTTAATGCCATAAAGTTAAGCAAAGAACTTATAAAAAAGAGTAAGGTGTCGTAAGAAGATGCCTTGCTCTTTTTCAAATAAAAGGTTGAGTTAAGATGGATAAAATGAACAAATCAGAAATAATTAGCAACTTTGCAGAACAGCAAATAAGTTTAATGAAACAAATTGAGCTTATTCCATACAATAATGAAATTACCCTAATATCAGGTGTTGATTTAGCATATTGGAGCGATGGAGACAAAGAATATGCTGTTTGTTGTATTGTTACTATAGATTTTAATACAAGAGAAGTTGTTGAAAAAAAGCATCTTTCAGGTCAAATAGTTTTGCCATATATACCAGGTTATCTTTCTTTTAGAGAATTGCCATTGATTCTTGAAACATATGAATTATTAGAAAAAAAACCTGATGTTATTATCTTTGATGGGAATGGGTATTTACATTATCGTCATATGGGAATTGCTACTCATGCATCATTTTATTTGAATTGCCCAACTATTGGTGTAGCCAAAAATTATTTAAAAATTGAAGATGTTGATTATAGTATGCTAGGCAATAGGGCGGGTGATTATACGAATATTATTATCAATGGTGAGATTTATGGCAGGGTTTTAAGAACTCATAGTAATGTTAAACCAATCTTTGTATCAGCAGGAAATAGGATTGATTTAGATAGTTCAACAAGGATTATACTTGACTTAATAGATAAAAACAGTTACCAACCAATTCCAATTAGGTTAGCAGATATTGAAACAAGGGAACTTAGACGAAAATTGCGTCTTGGATAATGACATATGGAAATATAACCAATGTTACTTAAAAAGTGATATAATCTTTGAACATACACATCATTCTAATTAAGAAGGAGTCAAAAAATGAAAATCCCTGAAACATTATATCTTGAGGACAACGCCCTTGTAATCCTAGATCAAACATTATTACCCAATAAAATAGAATATGTACACCTGACCACTTTAGAGGAAATATGGCAGGCAATAAAGACATTGCAAGTGCGTGGCGCACCAGCAATTGGAATTGCGGCAGCTATGGGTTTATGTGTGCATATGAAGCATTTCGCAACTTGTGGGTGTACAATAGAAGCCTTTATTACGGAATTTGATAGAGCATGTGAGTATCTTTCTAGTTCGCGCCCTACAGCTGTTAATTTAAATTGGGGCTTAAAACAAATGGCAGAAACCTTAAAAGCTAATAAAGAAAAAACGGTTTCTGAAATTGTAGAAATCTTGTATCAGACCGCAAAAAAAATCAATGATGATGATACAGAGGTATGTAGACTTATAGGAGAGCATGGATTATCACTTTTAAAGCCTAAAATGGGCATATTGACACATTGTAATGCAGGTTCTTTGGCAACATCAAAGTATGGCACAGCACTTGCCCCAATATACTTTGCACAGGAGCGAGGTTTTGAGCTACGTGTGTATGTAGATGAAACACGTCCACTATTACAAGGGGCAAGGCTTACGGCATTTGAATTACAAACGGCAGGGGTAGATACGACATTAATTTGTGATAATATGGCCGCAACAGTAATGGCAAATGGCTGGATAGATGCAGTATTTGTGGGATGTGATAGAGTGGCGGCAAATGGTGATTTTGCTAATAAAATAGGGACTTTGGGTGTGGCCATATTGGCAAAAAACTTTGGAATCCCGTTTTATGTGTGTGCGCCATTTTCTACAATTGATCTAAACACTAAAACAGGTTCTGAAATTATAATTGAAGAGCGTGACGGTGATGAAATAACAACACAATGGTATGAACATCGACAAGCTCCGCGTAATATAAAAACATTTAATCCTTCTTTTGATGTTACACTAGCAAAATTTGTTTCAGGATATGTGACAGAAAAAGGGATATTGACTCCGCCGTTTTTGGGCAAGTAACTAAAAATAAATTGCTAAATTTCTCTATTTTTGGGCTAAAAGGATTTTTATATGCAGGAAATAAGCAACAAAATCTGGAAATAACATACAATGTAATTAAAAAAGTGTTGCAAACTTATTAACAAACTGTTAAAGTCTTGCTACCAAACTGGGGGAAGAAAAATTAGTAAAACACTAGTGTCCCCCGAAATGGAGGAATTTATGAAGAGGATAAGGATGGTATGTGTTGTAGTATTCGCAATGATTGCTACCCTTGCCTTACCTTTGGGGATGATTAACTTCATCGCCGCAGACTCAACGCTTATGCAAGTCACATTGTATGACCAAGGCGAAGAACTGACTCGCCTAACAGGTGCCGAAACCGTAGCCGATTTCTTAAATGAAACTGGCGTTGTGCTTACGGGTTATGACCGCACCAACCACGCGCCAACATCACCCTTGTGGGATGGAATGGTAATTACTATTGTGCGTGGACTAGAGTTTGACGTGCAAATCAACCGCACATCTTTTACAACTCACAATGCACACCCTCATACAACGGTTGACCAGTTAGTACACCGTTTGCAATCGCAACATGATGCAAGTTTCGTATATGGCGGAGATTATTCGCGCAATATTGTAAATGGTGAATTGATTAATCTGTATACATGGGAAATTCGTTTTGAAACCGATGTTACAGAATTAAATTACACAGTTTACGAAAACCATACTCCTAATGTATGGATAGGGGACTCCCATTTACGTCAAATGGGTGAACCAGGATTACACGAGATAGTTACAGGCATTATCTATATTGGCGGCGTAGAGTACAATCGCGACATTGTTGAATCTGTTGTTTTGATTGAACCGACTGACGCTATAATAGATATAGGCACTGCACCCATGGGCGCGCTTGCTGACGTTTATTCACCAGATTTTCATTATCGTCGCCGTGTCCGCATGGAAGCAACAGCCTATACCTCGGGCTTTAGTTGTACTGGTAA
>Ga0123355_10006438_pt1 | contig 17394 bp, 7 predicted proteins | sample TergutEmb28metaG_3_FD_89872 | JGI IMG/M metagenome (GOLD analysis project Ga0123355, IMG submission 89872) | Embiratermes neotenicus P1 segment gut microbial communities from Petit-Saut dam, French Guiana - Emb289 P1 | ecosystem: Host-associated > Arthropoda: Insects > Digestive system > Gut ...
CAAAGACAACGAAGACGAGTTTGTACGGCTTGTACGCGAAGCATCCGAACTACAAACTGCTGATGCGGCAAAGGTGCAGAAAAAGCAACTCGCCCAACATCAGCGGCGTTGCGCCGAACTTGATACGCTGATAAAACGCTTATTTGAGGACAGCGTAAAAAGTGGCCTGTCTGCCAAGCGTGTTGAAATCCTTGCCAATGAATACGAGCAGGAGCAAGAGGATTTGGAAGTGCAGATTGCCGAATTACAGGAAGGGCTTGACCATTTCGACGAGGATAGCGACAAGACTGATAAATTTATCGCCATCGTTCGCAAGTACACGGACATAACCGAACTGACCGCTACAATCTTAAACGAGTATGTCAATGAAATCGTGGTATTTGAAGCGGATAAATCCAGCGGGCGGCGGCAACAGCGGGTAGACATTTATTTGAACTTCATTGGTAAGTTTTCTGTGCCGGGTGCGGACGAAGAAGCAGAACTCTTCGACCCTGCCGAGCATCGCAAGGCACAATTCCGCGCATATTATCACCGCAATAAAGATAAAATCCTTGCGGAAAAGGCAGAGCGCAGGGCGGAAGAAAAGGCGGCGAAGCTGGCCGCACAGCCCGCTAAAACGCCCGAAGAACTCGCCGCCGAGGAAGAAGTCCGCAAGGAAAAGAAACGTGCATACCAACGGGAATATCAGCGCGAGTGGCAACGGAAGAAACGTGAGGAAAAAAACGCAGGCACGTTGCCGATAACAAAATCACCGAAATCGTCCAAAGCAATAGCAGTATAAAAATAGCATATTGCGATTATTGAACATCTGCCCCGCGGGGCGTATCTTATCAAAAGTATTTTTGCCCGGACTTAATTGTTCGGGCTTTTTGTTTTCCAAAAATAAATTTCCGGGAGGTAAAAATTTGAACGAATTAAAACTTATCCGCATGAGCGATATACACCCCGAGCCCGTAGAGTGGACTTGGGAGCCATATATCCCCAGTGGCGCAATCACATTGATTCAAGGCGACGGCTCCGCAGGCAAAACAACCGTGACCCTCGCCATCGCCGCCGCAATGACCAGAGGGGATGCTCTACCCGGTGGCGGCACGTTAATCCCATCCAATGTAATTATCCAAAACGGCGAAGATTCCTATGCCCAAACCATACGCACACGGCTTGAACAAATGGGTGCGGACTGCGACAGGATTCACATTATTGACGAGGATGAAAAAGCGTTATCGCTGTCAGATTCGCGGATTGAGGAAGCCATCACCCGCACCAATGCAAAACTCATTCTGCTTGACCCCGTGCAGGCATATTTCGGGCGGGCAAACATGAACAGCGTAAATGGCGTTCGTCCTCTTATGAAAAGGTTAGGCGAGGTTGCGGCACGGCATAGTTGTTCTGTCCTGTTGGTAGGGCATCTTCACAAAAAGGCAAGCAAAGCGGCATACGCAGGGCTTGGCAGTATTGATATTTTTGCCGCCGCGCGGAGTGTACTAACGGTGGGTTACACCAACGCCGACGAAAATACCCGCGCCATTGTACAAAATAAAAACAATCTTGCTCCCGCAGGTAAATCGCAGGCGTTCCGCATTGACCCCATACATGGGTTTGAATGGCTGGGCGAATGCGATGTAACCGTTGATGAAATTTTAGGTAAGCCCCGCAAGCCGGAAAGTCAGTTTGCAAAAGCACGGCGGTTCATCGAAACGATTTTATCACAAGGGCCGGTACTTGCTGTGGAAGTTATGGAACGTGCCGAGACAGAAGGCATTTCGCTCTCAACACTTAACCGTGCCAAAGAAGCTATTGGTGCAATATCAGTCAAGCATGGCGAGCAATGGTTTTGGGTGTTGCCCATCGAAGCCGAGTGCCGTGATGTTACTGATGTTTCTCAAGATTCTCAACATTCTCATTATGAACAAAGTGCGATTCTTTTGCTACCGGACATGACAAACTTGAGTAACTTGACAACCTTGGAAAACTTGGACGAGCAAAATTCACACAATCAAAACGTAGAGGAGGCACAATAATATGCCGAAGCAAAAAGAAAAGACCACAGGATTTTATTTCAAATGTTCGCCGGAGGATATGGCGTTCATCGAGCAACGCATGGAACAGACGGGCATTCGCAACAAAAGTGCCTTCATCAGAAAAATGTGCATTGACGGACACGTTTTCGTTTTGCAGATGGACACGATTGCAGAAATCAGCAAGCTGCTCCGCATAACTTCCAACAACGCAAACCAACTGGCGCACGGAGTCAACTCCGGCTACGGCGCGCACCGCCATGATGTTGATGAGGTCAACGAAAATTTAACGACAATCCGAAATCAATTTGGGGATTTGCTCACCATTTTGTCCGATGTCACCGACGCTAAACCGGGCAAGCGGTTTACGCCACCGTTGAGATATTCGGATTTGAAAAATATGCAAGGTGAAAATGCACAGGACAGCCCTCCATCGGAACTGAAGGATGGTAACTTCGACGAGGGGGTATAGTTATTATGGCGACGACTACCATAATCCCCATCCATCTCAGCGGCAAAACAGTTGCGAAGGCGTTGCAAGAATCCGTATCTTATATCGGCAACGTGGCCAAAACAGACGGCGGCGAGTGGGTCAGTGCTTATGAGTGCGACCCACTTATTGCTGATAAGGAGTTTGCGTTTTCCAAGAATCAGTATGCCTCCATCACCGGACGCAGCCAAGGTAAAAATGATGTGTTGGCGTATCATTTGCGTATCAGTTTCAAACCCGGCGAAACGGATGCGGCGACGGCAAACAAAATCGGCTACGACCTCGCCATGAAGCTAACCAAAGGACAACACGCCTTCGTTTGCTGTACGCACACAGACAAAAAACATATGCACTCGCACATAGTCATCAATTCCACCAATCTTGACTGCACACGCAAGTTCAGAAATATCAAACGCTCGGCATTTGTTGTGCGGAAAATAGCCGACCACTTGTGTTTGGAAAATGGACTTTCGATTGTCGAAAACCCAAAGCCAAGCCGCGGCAGTTACGGTACATGGCTCGGTGATGAAAAGCAATTGACCAACCGTGAAAAATTGGAACAGATGATTGACACAGCGTTGGAAAATTGCAATGATTATAATAACTTTATCGCCAATCTGAAATTGGTTGGCTGTGAAGTAAAACAGGGTAAGCATACCTCGGTAAAAATCCCCGGCGCAAGCAGGTATGCCCGGTTAAAATCCCTCGGCGATGATTATACCGAAGAAGCAATCCGCGAACGAATATTGGGTACACGAAAAATAAAACCCAAGTCGGGTATCGCGCATGAACAAAGTTCCAACACACAAAGGAAACCATCACAATCAACATCTGCACCGCCAGCACACCAATCACCACCTGCACCACCCACGCGCCGCCCGATTTTGTTAATAGACGTTCAAGCAAAACTCCAACTGGCGCATAGCCCCGGTTATGAACATTGGGCAACCATATATAATCTGAAAGAGTTCGCCCGCACCCTCATCTATCTGAAAGAAAAAGACATCGGCACACGCGAGGAGTTGGACGATAAAATTTCCGATGCCAAGAGCGGTTACAACAACAAGCAAGACCGTATAAAAGAAATCGAAGCACGGCAGAAGGAAATATCTGAATTGCAACGCAACATCGGCACATACAGCAAGAAAAAAGATGTGTTCAACCATTGGCAGAAGCTGAAAAAACATCAGCCGACCAAGTGGGAGCAATTCCGAAACGCAACACACCCCGCCGACGATTATTACGAGCTTAACCGCTCCGACATCGCCCTTGTTCAAGCTGCAAAAAATTATTTCAACGACAACGGTTACGGCAAAAATAAAAAGCTCCCTGCGATAGCGGAACTCAAAAAAGAGTACGCTATATTGGAAGCCGAGAAGAAAAAATTATACAACGGCTACCGCGCCGCGCGTGACGAAATGACTGACTTGCAAAAGGCTCGGCAAAATGTTCAGATGTTTTTGGATAGACCTATACCGGAGCATCAACCGACACGAAGAAAAAGTTACGACCATAGTCTGTAAATGCAAAAGTATCTCACACACATACCCTCCGCCCCACGAGTCGGAAGGTCATCACCCCAACGCAAACATTTTACGCACCCAACCCTACCGCCCACGGACGGGAGGGCAACCGCGACAGCGGAAAAATTTTCACGCAACCGCCAACGGTAATGCGTGAAAATTTACATAGCGGCTCTGCCGCCAAGTAGCCGCCGCAGGCGGCTTTAGGACGGACGCGCAACGCGCTCCGTCCGCGGGTTTGGGCAGCAGCCCAACAAGCAGGCAGGCGAATATACCGAAAGGTATATACGTCTGCCTTGCTTGCCTTTTACGAAAACCGCAATATTCCCGCAAGTGATAAGCGGTGAAATAACGACGTTTGAGAATTGTTTTTGCAGATGAATGTTAATATTCCTGTTGCAACCTTATGGAACGTTATTCATAAAAGTTCCGATAATTTATTTTTCTTCACCTTCATCCGGTAAACTACTGATTCGTTTTTCAATATCTTCTGCCGAGGGCAAAATATTTTCGTATTCCTCCGGCAAATCTTTCAACAACCTGTACTCGCTTACCCCGATGGGCTTCTCAATATCTCGCAGTGCGTACTCCGCAATCATGCCGCGCTTGTTTCGGCAAAGTAAAAGCCCGATGGTGGGGTTGTCGATTTCAGATTTCATCAAATCGTCCACGGCAGAAATATAAAAATTTAGCTTGCCTGCGTATTCGGGCTTGAAGTCTTTGTTCTTCAACTCAATGACGACATAGCAATGAAGTTTCACGTTGTAAAACAACATGTCCATGTAAAAATCTTCGCCCTCGACTTCGATGGGAAATTGGTTTCCCATGAAAGCAAATCCTGTGCCGAGTTCGAGGATTAGCTTCGTAATATTTTTAACAAGCTCGTTTTCTATTTCACGTTCTATCATCCCTTCACGATAAGGCACGAAATCAAACATGTACGGGTCTTTCATTGTTTGTTCCGCAAGTTCACTTTGAGGTAGCTCCAACCGCTCTTGAAAATTGGTCGCCTTTTGCACTAACGCTTGTCGCTCATATAGCTTGTAGTCAATCTGTTCTTTGAAGGTGTCAACCGTCCATCCGGTTTCGGCGGCGCGTTTGGCATACCAAAGCATCGCGCTATAGTCTTTTACTTTGTCCAAAAGCACGTTGCTGTGCGTCCATGTAATTTGTGCAGTTAGCGACTGCACAATTTCGAGTTCGGGAAAAGTCTTTGCAAACTTAGCCATGTATTTCAAATTTCGGACAGAGTAGCCTCTGGCTTTCGGAAAATCCAGCTTGATGTCGCGGGCAAGATTTTCAACAAATTTATTACCCCATTGGCTGTACTCGTTTATCACCCTACCGATGTTCCAGTAGAGCATAAAAAGTTCGCTGTTGGCTTCGAGAGCCACACGCCTCTGCGCCGTCTTTATCTGCGCCTTTATATCGCCTATTATAATTAAATACTCGCTGCTGTTTATTAGCAAGTGTCGCTACCCCCATAAAATTTATTTGTGTTGTGCCGATGAAATTTCGTCAAACTTCCCATTCATCAGTATGGGAGGATAGCGTTTTCATGATGTTCAAAAATACCCTGCGCTGGCTACTGTTCATTTGGTTCAGCGCGTCATGAATTTCTGTCGGCAACATATCCGGCTGGTAGTTGAACTCACCACAAACGATATATTCGATGCTGAGGTTTAATGCGTTCGCCAGCTTCGCAAGCGTTTCAATGCTCAACGTCCTGCCGCCACGCTCAATGTGGCCCAGGAAACTGTCGCTGATGTCGGCCATCTCTGCCAACTTCTCTTGGGTCAAGTCTTGTCGTCGCCTTTCGGCGCGTATGCGTTTTCCTAAGTCCTTGTAGTCAATTTTGTACATTGGCGGCAACATCTCCTTTACTATATAAGCGTATACGAGATGCTTTCACGTTTTAATAGCCGAATAAAATGATTGTTGACCATAAGAAGTTTTTGAGATATAATAATTTTTGGAAATGCTTGAGTTTGTGTATGCAATATTTTGTTGGTGGCAACGATGTTCGCGCACAACAAAACAGACTTTGTTTTCCAAAAAAATATTGCGAGTCACACCCTGCCCGTGGTATACTTTTGGCATATGGCTTGGCTTTCCGTTGAAGTGATTTGCTTTGACGTAGCGCAACGTGATTCATGTAAATTTGCAAATAATTGGCAATCGCCCAGTATGTTGAATGAATAAGCACCATCATCAGCAAGCTGGGCGATTTGACTATCTATTTGCTTCAACAGAAATACAAACCGCTTCTTTTAGAAGCCGATTAAATGGAGGTATTTTAATGTGCAAGCAAATTAAATTGAAAAGATTCACAGCGATATTTTTATCACTGCTTATGCTTTTAAGCACCATATCTATACCGGGTGTAGTATTTGCAAGTGATGCACACCCGCTTGTTATAAGTGCGCATCAGTTTGGAAATGAGCATGTTCTTGTGCAGAGCCATATTCCACAAGCGCAACATGTGGCAATCGGAAGTGGTGTATATGCAGTAGACATTTCCGTTTCAATCATTGGCGAGCCTAACGAAGTATTGCTTGTTGGGTATGAAATTTTTCACAATGGTTGGGGAATACGCGAGGAATTGTTCCCGTTTAGTGCTGTGCTAAGCCCAGAGGTTAGCGTTACAACCCCTGCGGCTCTTTCTGTTGTTGAGTTTAACCCTTATGCAAATCAATATGATGATGTTTATGAAAGCGTCGAATCCATTCACGCTAGCTATAATGGGAGTTATGCTTTAGACAACAATATCATTTTTGTTAATTCCTTTAGTTCATACAGGATTTTTCATTATTTGAGTTTTACGCAACTGCACAATGCTGGAGACTATAATGTCATTGTAACCTACATAGTCGATGGCGTAAGCAGGACGATGCAAATTGGTTTGTTCACATTGGATGTTTTTGAGCCATTAATGCTCGCTCCTCTCAGTACAGTGGAGGTGCGTGATGTAGACGAGCTTCGTGACGCGTTGACTAGCGGAACGGCATGGAGAACCATAAGCCTCGAAGCGGATATTAACTTGGGTTCATGGAGTCCGCCTGTTTTATCTGATTATAATGTGGCTCGTTTTACACTTGATGGCAACGGTCATACAATTACAATGCAGGCAAACGGAACAGATTATGCCGGATTATTGGGTAGGGTTAATAACGGCCATATTATAATTCGGGATCTAGGGATAATAAATCAAGGAGTATATGCACTTTCAAATTCCAACACATCATGGTTAGTAGGTGCATTTGACCATGTTCGCGTATTTGCAGGAGGGTTGATAGGCTTAGTAAATGGCGGTGTTGTTGAAATTTCGAATACATTTATTGTTGGAGGAAATATTAACGCGAGGCGCCCACAACAAAATTCAAATGTTTTAGTTTCAGCAGGGGGATTTTTTGGCTCGGTCCTCAACAATGCTACGGTGCATATTACCGACAGTTATGTGAATGTAAATCGAGTTAGAGCGGAAGCATTTGGGAATTCCTTTTGGCCATTAAATGCCAATCAACCACACGCCTCAGCTGGTGGTCTTATTGGCGAGGTTTTTAGCAACAGTAGAGCCTATATTACTCACAGCTATGCTGTTGGAGAAGTTATTTCGTATAGAAATAATAATTCCGTATCAACTACTGGTAGAACTTATGTAGGTGGGTTAGTGGGTGTTGATTCTAACGTACACACAGACCCTTCAGTGGTAACTGTAGTAAGCAGCATCCGAACTCGAGATGGAGAGTTCAGCGGTGATTCGGGTAATCGACATCGCAATGATAGAAACAATAACTTAGTAACATATATTTCAGCGAACGACCTAAATCCGTTAAGGAATCGTAACACTGCCCCGCTTAACACATGGGATTTCAACAATACATGGGGCTTTGTATCGGGTGTAAATGATGGCTTCCCGGTTTTGCAAACTTTTCATCGACCATATGGTTATTTAGATGAACTTTCGGGAACTACAGATGGAAGAGTATCCGTAAGAGGATGGGCGTTTGACCGCGCTGCACTTGCAAGTCATCTTTCTGTTCATGTATACATCGGAGGCCCCGCTGGGTCGGGTGCAGAACGTCATGTTATAACAGCAAATACTCTACGCACCGATGTAGGCAACGCATTTCCGGGGGTTGGAAATAATCGCGGTTTTGATGAACTGATAACTACAAGCAGGAGGGGTTGGCAGGATGTTTATGTATATGCAATGGGCGCAAATTTTCCTAACAGTAATATTTTCCTTGGTAGCAGTAGCGTAAATATTACCGTTGCTACAACGGGTATAACCATCACTCAGCCCACAACAAATATTAGCTTGCACCATTATAGTACGTCACAATTTTTAGCGTCCGTTGTTCCGCCTGGAGCAACAACGCAAGGAATAACATGGAGCAGTAGCAACCCATCGGTTATATCGGTTAATCAATCGACGGGTCTCGTAAGAGCAGAGACGTGGCAAGGAAGTGCAACGATTACCGCACAAACCGTTGCTGGCGGTTGGACGGCATCGCGTACTGTTACCGCAATCCCACTAGATGTTTCAAGCGTTCAGATAAATAATCCAACAGGGATAACAACACTACCGCGTGGAGCAGCATTACAATTATCGCACACAATTACTCCGGGGAATGCATCTTTTCCGGCTGTGACATGGAGCAGTAGCGATACATCTGTCGCAACTGTTGACAGCAATGGCTTAGTAACTGCTGTTGGAGCGATAACGGGCACGACTGGTAGCGCGACAATTACACTTGCATCAAATAGCAATCCTAACGCAACTTCTTCGTTGACCATAAATATTTTTAATCCTGTTGAAAGCATATCCCTTACACCTACGACATTATCATTGCTCCCGTGGGAATATGATTATTTTTTGACTGCCACGATAAATCCCTCGGATGCAACTAACCGAAGCATTACATGGAGCAGTAGCGATTCAGATATTGTTAGCGTGAATTCGACGGGTTTAATTACTGCACATAGACCCGGTACAGCAACCATAACGGTAAGTTCAGCAGAAGCAGGTGTTGCTTCCGCTACAAGCACTATAACTGTAGGACTTTTCCCTGTGCTGGGAATTACATTGCCTGATTACGAGTATATATGGCTTGAAGATGAGCGGCGTGGGTTAATTGCAGAAATTAATCCGTCAGAGTTCGCAAATGAGAATGTGATTTGGCACAGCGACAATCCCAATGTTGCAACGATTGATGGTAACGGTTTGAGCGTGGACATAGTTGTTCACGATGTTGGCGAAGCGATAATTACGGTCACAACTGAATGTGGAGGACATTCTGATTATATAAAAGTAAGGGTAGAACTATATCCTGTGCCTGCCGTAGATGTGGCCCTTTACCCATCAGAAATCACATTGCACTGGGGGGCAATTCCGGGGCCAGAGTTGCGCCAAACACGACTTGAACTTGAATTTATCCCTCCCGATATTTATTCGCACATGGTTGTAAATACAAATATGGAAGTGACTTGGGAAAGCAGTAATCCACTTATCGCTACTGTAGACGATACAGGCTTAGTAACTGCTCATTCCATCGGTGCAGAACCGGTAATAATTACTGTTCAACTTAGCGAATATCCGTACTCATATGCATCAACTGAGGTTTTCGTAACACCGATACTTGTGTCGAGTGTGAGAATGAGGGAAACAGAAATCACTCTTGGAGAACAGTCTGTAAGATATTTGAACCCAATAATTTCACCATTCAATGCGGCTAATCAAAACGTAACTTTCGTAAGCTCAAACCCTGCAGTTGCAACCGTAGACCAGTACGGAATGGTGACGGGAGTATTGGCGGGTGTGGCCACTATTACTGCCACGACGAATGATGGCGGACATACAGCATATACCGAAATCGTAGTGAGACGGCTTCCGTTTGCACAATTCGCCACACGAGGCGGGTATGTGTTCCTTGATGATGTCGGTTCAGTATCGCTTCAATGGAATATGGACGGCGATGGAACACTATCTTATGAAGTTTCTGTTATGCGAAATTTGCAAAATTTTACAAATTTCACGAACAGCAATACAATCACAATCCAACCATCCGCAGTTGGCGGATTAAAAGACACATACGTTGTCCGCGTAACCGTGAGGGATTCTCATGGTTATGTGGCTACAGATGCGGTATCTTTCACGGTTTATAATCGAAATGCGCTCTCCTCTGAGTTCCCTGCTTCAATAAACTTGGATTATTCTGGCGAAATTATCGGACGAACAAGTGAACAAAGGCTTTCGGCGCGTAGTGGCCTTATGCTTATGCAAAGTTTGGGATTTAGCGCAGACCGTTTTCCGTGGACAGGAACAGACACTTTAACATGGCAAATTGCAGATGATAGCATTGCAGAAGTGCAGCATTTTCTTTTCGGAAGTTGGACATCTGCCCCAACTGAAATAGACTTATCACCATTTACTCCTGTTCGCATTGTTGGGGTTTCTAATGGTGCGACGACTTTAACCATTACACACACAAATTCAGGAATGACGGCAATTGTACCTGTTTTGGTTCACACTTTACGCGAACAATTATATTTCATGCGAGTATCACCCCCATTGCCAACGATGGTAACTTATACAACATCTGATGGACGTGAAATTACAACACAAACCAACACTCGTGGCGAACTTGTTATATATGAACCAGGCGGCATCGTAGGCGACATTCAATTCATGGCGAATGTTGGAAATGCCTTGTTCACAGCTTCTGCAAATAGTGCAGAGATGCTTCTTATGCAACCGGGTGAGTTTCAATTATACCCTATGCACACGATAAGATTAGGTACTGCCACAAGCCAGACATTTTTCACATATACGGCCCACCCAACCGGGCCTGCGTATAATGGTCGAGTATCTATCACGGGCGGATTATTCCGAAATGGGGTGTATGTTCCGGGGTCGGCAATAAATATCCCATCATTGCAGGTAGGAAGCGGCGGTCAGTTTAATATAATTTTGAACTCTGGCAACTTTGGTGAGCTTCGTTCTAGCGACACCTTGCAATTTGCGTACATGGTGCAATTCCTTGACGGGAATTATGCACCTCAATTGTTGTGGGTGGATGGGTTTGCCGACAATAGGGATAATGTAACGTTCGATAATGCGATTTTACGGTTACAAGAGTGGGATACACGCGGATTTATTCCTGTGCGGTATATATACGAAGATGCGAAGGTATTTGACGTAACAAATAACAACGCATTTGTGGGCATGACGGAAGCACAACCTGAAGGAATATTGACTGCTATAGTTGCATCACGTAATTTGGATGTGTCAAGTTTACAGTTTGTAGATGAGTTCGGGTTTGCTCCCACAAATCAACGTGTCCGTTCGTTAAATGAAGAATTGCCGTTCCTCGGTGACGTTTATGAATTTTGGGCATTGGAACTTCCTGTTGATGAATATTTGAATCTTCGCCCCGGCGAATCACGATATTTCCATGTGTATGGACGTGACTTATCAGGAAATGTACGGCGTGTGGATTTGCCATTCGGATTATTTAACGGTTCAGAACTGATTATCCCTGCGGAAATGCTTAATTTCGATTTCAGCATGGACGGTCTTGTTTCAGACAATTCATTATTTGCTACTGTGCTTGGCGAAAGCGGTGTAAGTGGTGTTGCGTTGGATATAATCGGCGCACTTGTGCCTTCAGGCATTGATTTTGGTGATAGCCTTCCTTTTAGCGTTACTATTCAGCCAAAGGACGGAAATCCTTTAGTTTTCGAGGTTACAGGCATCTTAACATTAAAACCGAGCAAAGATACTGATACAAGCCCCGTATTTTGGTCATCAAACGGCGAAGGACGGGGTACGCACAAGATTCATAGAGATGAAAATTGCCGTGGTTTCACAAGCACTCGGAGGCATGGATATAGTGTTGTTCGCGGCACTGTAGAAGAAGCGGTAAGCCGGGGCATCCTTGGTGGATTCTGTTTAATTTGTGCTGAAGATTGTGCGAAAAAGGCTGAGAGGGAATTTGAGCAAGCAAGAGAAAACTACAATGCACTTAGAAATAATGAAAGGCATGGTGCGAGTAGTTGGGATAGGTCTGTCAAATTTGAAGGATTTATCAAATTGGAAATCGGTTACGATATTCATACTGGCGAATGGGTTATGGAGTGGAAAGAAGTCGGTATTAAGTTTAAGGGCGACATCAATTATCGCTATTCATATCGTATACCTATACCTGGGCCTGTACCAGGATTGGCGGTTACAATTGAATTTGCTGCCGGAGTTGGTGTGGAAATCGGCGTAAAGGTTCTTCCTTCATTAATAATTTCGGGTGATGCAAACAGAGATTGGCTTATACTCGAAGCTAAAACAAATGGATATATGCGCTTGCGAGGAGCAATTGGCTTAGATATTTGGGTTGCAGCGGCGAATGTTGGTGTGTTCGGTCAAGTAGATTTACATGCCGAATTTATTTCGCAAATATTACAATGGCAAGCCGCCGCACGTTATAGAGTAGACTTTACTATAGGTGTGGATATGGCATACCGGATTGGGCCGCCAGTCCGAGTTTTTGGAAAACCACTTTATGTAGGAGGGCGAGTTATTTTTTGGCAAATCGACCCGCCAATTACTACTGGCTGGCGTAGAATTTTTGGTGACCAGAATTTATTCTCGTCAAGTTCTGCAACATCGGCATCTGTACCTTTCCTTGCGGCTCGGTTCACCATGTTTGATGCATTCATTGACCAGCAATTACACAATATCCCAACAGAGCAACTGCCTTCGGGTGATATTTCTCTCGCAGGAACAGAAAACTTTGCTGTTGCATCATGGGTAAGTGTGGGAATGACAGACGATGAATGGGCATTTTGGGAATATAGCAACACAATCGTCAATAACCTTGGTGAGGAAGTATTCGACCTAGAATTGGCCGATATTATTGCTCTTGCAAACCTTACGGAAATATCTGCAAGTGTTTATATAGGTGGGATTTGGACACCTCCTGTTTACTTGTCTGATTATAATCTATTTTTCCCGAACATTAACCCCATCGTTGCTGTTTGCGGCAATCGTGCGGCTGTTGTTTGGCAACAAATGACATTCATCGAAGATTCAGAAGGCATTGTAGCAACATCAACTGATTTGTGGTATAGCCTTTTCAATGGCAGCACATGGTCGGAAGCGCGTATAATAAACGCTAATGTGAACGGCACAATTGTAGACTATTCGGTTGCTATGAACGGCATGGATATTGCATTGGTTTTATCGGTATATGGTATCGATGGAACAAGTGGGGTAGATGTGTTCAGCATCTACACAATTCACGTCAATGCTTCCGAGCAAGTCACGCAAAACAGGCTTGTATCGGATGAAAACCTGAATACTCGACCGCAAATCGAAAGTTTATCAAGCGGGTTTGTTGTGGCTAAGTATGTCGATGATTTTAGCGGGAGCGGCGATATTGTTCTCCAAAAATTAACGAACACAGGAGAAATTTATCATGGCTTCCGACAAGGCGTAGATTCATCTTCTCATATTCATGGAATCATGGCTTCACCCAATTATCGGCTCATCACCAATAATAATGACATAGCCGTTGCTTGGGTAGATTTCGATACGGTACTTGGAATGGACGTTCTTTACGCCGCTTTGCTTGTACCACATGCAGGAACATATATATTCACAGCTCCCATTACATTAAACTCATCTTTAGCTTCCAATGACGTACTTTTTGTTTTGGATGGTACGCTTGATTCGAACAGAAATATTCGTGTTCTATATAATAGCGTAAACTCAAGCACCCTGCTTTCAGGTGCTACTAGTCAAGCGGTAGGGGTGAACAGATTAGCGCATGGACAATTTACGAATAGCATTATCTATGAACTTCGCATGAGTAATGCCGATATTGCTCCCGAAGTTCAACTCCCTGTTTACTTTACCTTTATCAATACGGGAATAACCTCTATAACGCAAATTGCAATAGATTGGCACGGAGGAAGTAACACTTGGAATGGATTAAATATTCTACCAAATGGTGTTTTTTCAGGGGTTGCATATGTAGCACTTGGTTCTGAAATAAGAAACCTGTGCTACGATATAGTTGCAACCTTTCAAGGAGGTCAAACAGCGCGCATTGATGGAGGAACGCTTATTATTGCAATGCCGGATATTTCAATAGGTAGAACAACAGTCATACGAAGTTCGTATGGCGAGCGTGAGTTTTCTGTAAACCTCTTTAACGTCAGCGATGTGAATATTAACGATAATTACAGAGTGCAATTATCCTTCTTCCAAGACCCGATGTTTTCTATTCCCGCTAACGTAGTTGGTGAAACGAATATTTCAGGGAGTGACATGATTGGTCTTATTAACGCAGGCGGACTCAGCATGACGTATATGTATACATTTGCGCAAAGCGACCTAAATAGGGGGGAAGTCCCCGGTACAGGCGTTCGACTCTTCATGGAAGCGGCAATATATGACAGTGCCGGAAACTTGGTTAGAGAAATCAATTATCAAGCAAACAGAAGCAATTTGCTTTTGGAAGGTTTGATTAGGTATGGACAAGATACTATAGTCGCTAATGCTGACAATTTCGATGGTCTCGTTGCCGATATATCCGTTGCAAATCGCTCCATGCAAAACGTGTCTGCAAATAGCGGGCGAATAGTTGCTCAACTGCTTAATAGTTCCGGTGAAGTGATTGACACGCAAACGCGCAATGTAACCAATGTTATGCAAGGAGAAAGCACTCTGAATTATCAAATAGCATTTGCGCAACAGGGGCACAATGTTCGTGTTAGCTTTGAGCGTTTAGCCATTGACACAACTGATAGCAGACTAGCTTCATTGCAATTGTTGTCAATTCCGTTTTCGTATGAGCCGAGCGGAACTACGTCTGGAAGCACAGTTCAGTTGACTGCGAATAACATCAACAATGTCAATGAAACAACAATAACGGCTATAGCAAAAAATCCAAACGCTGTTATAACGATTGATGGTAATGCGTTTTCTGACGTGGCCAGTGTCACAATTCCACTTTTTGACCGCGTTGATGTGGTGATTGTTGTTACAGTAGGAACATCAAGCACCACATATCGGTTAGCAGTATCGTCCGACCAGCAACCTGCGCCAATGCTTGCGTTGAATCCTTCTACTGTTACTCTTGGAGATAATGCGTTGATTGCAACAACTACCGTTGGCGGAACGGCAATCGGAGCGATAACCTTGGAAGCAAGCAACTTACCGACGGGTATAAATGCAACAGTAAGCGGCTCAACCATAACTATATCAGGCACACGACCTTCCGCAGGTCAATCAGCTATCAATGGCACATTTTCTATACCGATTACTCGCGGAGGTTTAACGGAGACATTGTCAGTGGTTGCCAATCTTACGCCGCAAGCTACAACAGGGGACAACAACGATAATCAAGGTAATGATAGTGGAGGATGGTGGGCTCCTCCTACAAGACCATCACTGTCCTCGCCCACTAACGTCCGTATTGATGGCACAATAGTAAGTTGGAACGCAGTAAACAATGCGACCGGATATCGTGTTTATGTGAGCGGCAGAGCGGCAAGTGGTATCATAGCAGTAACCAGCTTTAACTTAGCTACCTTAGAACTTCCTGCTGGCACTCACGCAATACGTATTCGAGCAATTCATGATGGTACAGGATTTAACAATTCGGCTCTAAGTGCAACTGTGAATTTTGTCGTTACAGACGGCGGCATTGTGTTTGAAATCGTTCTGCCACCCACTGCGGCTGAAAATCACATGAATGTAGAGGCACAATTAGCATCACAAATTATTGAGGAAGATGAATCTGTCGAAGTTGTGGTGATTCTGCCCCAAAGTATAAATGATGTACACCTCTATGGAAAAACGTTGGAGCTGTTAATTGAAACAGAACAACCCTTGACGTTGGTACGTGGTATAGTGCAGATTATTCTGTCTGTAGAGTTTTTGGAAGAAATGCTAGACAGAGGTGTAAATATTGCCAACGTAGAAGATTTCATCATAACCGAAAACGAATATTTCAACTGCTTAGATTGTGGTCATTTCACAATTAGCATTGTCTCGTATGTTCAGGAGAAAGTTGATGGCGATGACGAATTATATAACGTTGGAGCGGACAATGTATCCGTATTGTTCACAGTAAGTGCAACTGCATACGATGAAGAGTTAGTAGATTTAAGTGCGGCGTTTACTATCAAAGCCATGTTAGAAGATTTACTTCTGCCCGGAACAAATCACCACAGAATAGTGGCGTTTCACGAAAGTAACGTTATCGGTGGTCGTTTCACCCCCGAAACTGGATTGTTTGTGGTAAATGCGAATGCACTTGGCATGTTCGCCATCGTTTATGTAGAAACTTTGTCGCGGCTTACTATGCGTATAGGTTATCCTTTCATCGTTGACATGGCGGGTAATGCCCCCATGCAGACAATGGATGTACTACCTGTAATCGTGGATAACAGAACCCTCATCCCCATACGATTCGTGGCATATGCTCTCGGTGCAGAAGTTGACTGGATACGTCCAACAGAGGATACACCTTCATTAGCCCAAATCGTTCTGCATGGGCGAGAACTACTCATTCCGCTTAATGGAACAATTACACCAGAGTTAGCTGCTCTTGGAATGGATGTGCCAGCGCAAATCATCGGCGACAGAACAATGGTGCCGCTCCGTTTTGTCAGCGAGTTCTTTGGTGCATTAGTAAATTGGGACAGCGAAACTTCGGGAATAGAAATTATTAGAGATACGGCAATTCCCGAAGTTAGCGATGTCCAGTCATCCACCCCGCTAACCGCCACATTTGCACAGGCAATCGCCGCACTACTGCGAGAAGATGAAGATGATTTAACCGTCACATTCGCCGCATAACGTTAGAAAACAATAACGGAATCGACTTCCGAAAATGAGCAAAACACAAAGCCGCCACTATGGACTTTCTTACCTCGGTGGTGGCTTTGTGTTTCATAAAGATTTTTCGTGTTTTGACAAAATACCTACTTGACAAACACCGTCTTTAGAGACAGCTCATTTGTACCATAGTTTTGCCCAAGCGTATTTCCAGTTTTCTGATTTTCTAGAGGCATTAAAATGGTATAAAGCTGCATGGTCTATATCGAAAGATATTCTTGATTGAGCAAATGAAAAAAAAGAAAAAGAAGAGAGTGCCTGGTTGGCATTGTTTGTGTGTATGGATATTGCGCATCATTATAAAATTCTGCATGGCCACAACGAAGCAGAACAAATGAGAGTCTATGACAAAGCTCTCAAATGGCTTTATAGAGTCATAAAAATTGATGGGGTGCTGCCTGAAAGAGACGACAATTTTTCTATGGTTTATATTTATAGGGATATCGCAAAAATTCACAG